>Ga0335081_10012419_pt1 | contig 13810 bp, 12 predicted proteins | sample Lox_Sample_35_FD_206713 | JGI IMG/M metagenome (GOLD analysis project Ga0335081, IMG submission 206713) | Soil microbial communities from Loxahatchee National Wildlife Refuge, Florida, United States - Lox_Sample_3.5 | ecosystem: Environmental > Terrestrial > Soil > Wetlands | place: USA...
ACCGGCTCGTCGGGAAAATAGATGCGCGTCACCAGCCTGCGCTGCAATCCGCGTGAAAAAACGGAAACGGCGATGTGAGGCGCCTGCGGTTTTCCATCCGGTCCCGGCACGGCGCCGGGCTTGATAGTGGTGAAGCGGAATTTTCCGGCATCGTCGGTGGGCTGGCGGCCGTAGCCCCGGAAGCCGGGCTCGACGGGTTTCTCCTGCTTGTCTTCCGGATGCGCGTACTTGCCGTGGGAATTGGCCTGCCAGATCTCGACGAGAGCGTCGGGAACTGGACTGCCATCGCCATCGAGCACGCGGCCTTCAATGGCGATGCGCTCGCCGGCCACGCCGGGGCCAGCGATTTCCGATTGGAAAAGCCGGGTGAGGCCGATGGTGAAAAACGGGCCGACGGTGTGCGAGGTGGTGGCTTGCAGGCTCATGTCACACCTCCATGGGCGTAGCGTCGCGCCCGGCGAGGATGATGTCGAATTTGTAGCCGAGGGCCTCGACGGGAATGGTGGATTCCCAATCGAAGAGGGAGATCAGGCGGTTACGCGCCTTCTCGTCGGCGGTGCAATTGAAAATGGGATCGTAGGGGAGCAGCGGGTCGCCGGGGAAATACATCTGCGTGACCAGACGCGTGGCGAATGCCGGTCCGAAAACCGAAAAGTGAATGTGCGCCGGGCGCCAGGCGTTGTAGTGATTGCCCCATGGATACTCGCCCGGACGGATGGTGAGGAAGCGATAGCGTCCTTCGGAATCGGTGAGCGTGTGACCCGCGCCGATGAAATTCGGATCGAGCGGGGCGTTGTGCTGGTCGTTGCGGTGGAAATAGCGGCCGGCGGAGTTGGCCTGCCAGACTTCCACGAGCGTGTTGGCGAGCGGGCGGCTGTTTTCGTCGAGCACGCGTCCGTGGACGATGATGCGTTCGCCGAGCGGCTCGCCCTTGCACTGTTTGGTGAGGTCGCAGGCTTTCACGTCGATGGCATCGGCGCCGAAGACGGGGCCGGTGATTTCCGAGAGCGTATGCGGAAGGTGGACGAGCGGCTGCGCGGGAGCGCGTTTGATGGACGAGCGATAAATCGGATGCAAGTGGTTGGGCTGCGTGCCTGGATAGGGACGCCGATAGCCGGGCAGGGATGGCATGCGAGTGATCTCCTTCGGCGAGCGCCGCGCGGGGCGTGCCGGAGCGACTTTACGTACGGGGCTGGAAAACTGTCAAGGGCGGTAATCGAAATTACGTGCGTATATTGACCAGCGCGGGTATCCTGCCGCGGGCTTTGGGGCCACTCGCACGGCATGGACACACGGCGCGACCGCGGATTTTACGGCTGGAAACTTGTGGGGGCGCTGTGGTTTCTGGACATGCTGAACATGGGTTTTCCGCTGTACTGCGCCGCCGTAATCCACACCTACATGCTGAAGCAGATACCGATGGAGCGTGCGACGTTTGGATTGGGATACACGCTGGTGAATTTTTTCATCGGCGTGCCTTCGACGCTGATCGGGGCGGTGATCATCCGGCGGGGAATCCGGTTCACGCTGGTGATCGGCGCGGCGCTGATTCTCGCCGGGTCGCTATGGCTGGCGCTGGTGGCGCGAGCTCCATGGCATTACCTAGTGGGGTTCGGCGTGCTGATCGGATCGGGAATCGGATTCGGAACGGTGATGCCGATCGCAACGGCGATCACGCGATGGTTCGTGCGGTTCCGCGGGCGCGCGCTGGCGATCACGCTGACGGCGTGGGGCGTGGCCGGGTTCGTGGGCGCGCCGCAATTCAACCGCTTGCTGGAGTCGAACGGCGGAAACTTTCGCCAGGCGTGGCTGATCATCGCGGGGCTTTCCGTGGCAGCGGCGGCGATTTCGTGGCTGTTCATTGTGGAACGTCCGGAGGATTTGGGGCAGCGGCCGGATGGAGACGTGGACGATGGGTTTCCGGTATCGCAAATCGGCAGACCGGTGCGCGAGGAGACGGCGGAATGGCCGGCAAGCGAGGCTTATCGCACGCGGGCGTACTGGCTGATTTATGTGGGATCGATCGCGTGCCAGTTTCCTTCGTTCTTCTTTACGGCGCACGGAATCCTGCACTTGAGGCTGGCGGGGATTTCCGCGGCGGCAGCGGCATGGGCGATGGGGCTGTATACGCTGGGTGGCCTGGGCGGGCGAATCATCGGTGGAGTGTTGGTAGATAAAATCTCGGAACGATTCGCGTTCATGATCGGGCTGAGCTTTTATGTGATCGGGACGGTGCTCGCGCTTCGCGTGGATGCAGAGCACCTGTGGGTGGCGAACGCGGCGGCGATGCTGTACGGCGCGGGGATGGGCTCAGCGTTCATTTGCCTGAACACGATTACAGGAAACTATTACGGGCAGACGGCATTTCCGCGGCTGAATGGAACGATGATGATGCTTTCCGGATTGGTGTGCTGCCTGGCGGGAGTGATTGGCGGGAAACTGTTCGATATGAGCGGGAATTACACGGCGGCATTTCTGTTGAATCTGGGATTGAGCCTGGCGGGGATTGTGGCGCTGGTGTTTGCGACGAGGCCGGTGCGCGCGGCGGAAGGGGTCGCTGCGGCGTGATTCACGAGGAACGATGGGCAGGGGATGAGGCTTTAATGCCGCGATAACGCGCGGCGTGTTTTTCGCCCCACCTGGACATCTGCTTGAGGATAGGCGACAGGCTTGTGCCGTGGCGCGTGAGCGAATACTCGACGCGCGGCGGAACTACGGCATAGACCTTGCGGCGGATGATTTCGTCGCGTTCGAGCTCGCGGAGCTTTTGCGTCAACATTTTCTTGGTGGCTTCGGGAATCAGGCGGCGCAGCTCGCCAAAGCGGCGCGTGCCGCCTTCGAGATAGAACAGAATCAACGGTTTCCATTTTCCGCCGATAGCATCGGCAGTGACGCTGACGGGGCAATTGAACTGGGGCACGTAGGGGCTCCTGGGATACCTGGTATCGAATGGGTGCCTACTACCGCGGGAGGAACTGTAGTCTAGAATCGGCCCCCTGCGCCAGCGTGAAGCGAACGGGCGGGGACGCGGCATGGAGGTTGCGATGGGAACCAAACGGCCGGTAGTGGTGTACGGCGCCAGCGGATTTTCGGGCCGGCTGGTGGTGGAGTGGCTCCGCGAGTACAACCTGCCGTTCGTCGCCGCGGGCCGGAATCGCAAACGGCTGGAAGAGGTAATGAGCCACGTGCCGGGAATCGAGACGGCGGACTACGAGATCGTAGAGACGGACGGCACGGTGGAGTCGCTGGCGCGCCTGTTTGAAGGTGCGAAGGTGGTGTGCAACACGGTAGGCCCGTTCCTCTACAACGGGCCGCGCGTGATCGAAGCATGCTGGCGAGCAGGCTGCCATTACGTGGACATTGGCGGCGAGCAGGCCTGGACGCGAACGGTTGCGGAGCAATGGGGCGAAAAATTCGCGGCGAAGGGACTTCTGGCGGCGCCGGGAACTGCGTTTATGTCGGCGGTGAGCGACGCCGCGGCGCGGGTTCTGATGGAGACGGCGGCGATCGACACGCTGGAATTCCTGACGATGTTCAACGGCATTCCGACATTCGGCTCGACACAGACGATTTTTGCGGTGATTCCGACGGACGCTTTCTACCTGGAGCAGAACCAATACAAACAGTGGCCGCGTGCGAAGCCCTACGAGGTAGTGGTGCCGGGCTCGGTGACCACGCAACTGGCGCTCCCATGGGGCGGATTTCCGCATCCGGTGTGGTTCAAGAATGATCCGCAGATTGCGAATGTGAAATCGCTGGGCGGGCTGCTGAACCGGCAGATCATGGAAGCGGTGGTGGCTACGGAAAAGCAATTCGAGCAGGACATCCGTCCGCTGCCGAAGGCAGAGCAGGAGAAAAAACTTTCGGAGATGGCGGCCGCGGTCCAAGGCAGCACGCCGCCGCGCGAAAATACGCGAGAGCAAAGGACGATTGATGTGGTGCTGGCGCGGGGACAAACAGCTTCCGCGCAGTGCGTGATTTATGGGACGTGCTGCTACCGCGTGACGGGACTGGTGCAAGCGTGGGTGGCGAAGCAACTGGTGATGCGGGGAACGCGAAAAGCAGGGTTCGCGTCGGCTGGGGGAGCGGTGGGAGCGCGGGAACTGCTTCGCGAGGTGGAAAGCACCGGGCTTGCGAAAGCGCAAATCTCCTGATAACTCTAAGGGGCGGTTTTCGTTCGATATACGAACGATGATTCGATTTTCGGCAGGCGGCCGTCAGCACCCGGATTCCCTTTGCGGACTTGATGATCCTCCAACTGAACCACCTGCCGAAGAAGACCTCCGGGGCCAGCGCTCAGGACATTGTGGCGACGCTCCAGTCGATGCTGGAGGAGGGCCACCTGGAGCAGGAGCAGTTCGCCAACCTGTGCGTGCACTTGGACTGGATCCAATACAAACAAAACTTCCGTGAACCGGTGATGGTGGTGGCGTGCGCGGAGCAGAACTCCGGCGGACTTCCCTTCTTCGAAGTGCATGTGGACCTGCGGCAGATCGTGCAGGGCGCATTGCGTCCGGAACTGCTGAAGGCCATGGCGCCGGCGAATCCGGAGTTCGGACATCACGCACCGGCCACGGATGACCGCGTGTTGCTGGAGGAATTTCAACCGTTCCGCACGAGCATCGCCTGGCGATTCAATCATCTTTACTGGCAGCGGCTGGCGGAGTGGGAGCGGTCGACGGGACACGGGTACGAGGAAGCGCTGCCGGGCGGGCGGTCCGACGCAAACCATCCGCGCGCGGTAGGCGACGGCGTGGCCGATTTCTGGACGCTGGTGCGCGATCTGGAAACGAAGAAGCAGTTGCCCTCCGAACTCTTCGTGCTGGAAATCGGCGTGGGCATGGGGACGCGTGCCGGCCTGTGGCTCGACGGTTTCCAGAAGCTCGACCGCGAACGCGGCACGAATTACTACCCGCGCGTGCGATTTCTGCTGGGCGATTACTCGCCGGCCACGCTGGAACGCTCGAAGGCGGCGGTGCGGGCGCACATGGAGCAGTGCAGCTTTGTGGTGCTGGATGCGCTGAATCCGCTGCAGACGCTTTCGTTCCTCCGGCACAAGATTCAGCACATTCACATGACCAATGTGTACGACAACCTGCCGGATGAAGAGATGGCGCGGCGGGACGGGCGGCTCTATCTGGTGGAGGTGCGCGCGTACCTGCCGGCGACGGACGCGGAACGCATCGCGCAGGAATTTGGGCTCGCACAGCGCGACCTGGCTCGATGCATCGAGCGCTTGCTGGAGGCGGGGCCGGAGCATTTTGGCGATCGCGCGCGCGGCGTGGGTTTCTGGATGCAGGTGTGGGCGGCGATGCGCCTCGAAGAACAACTGGTGTGCGTGGACGAGCTGCCGGCGGAAGCGCTGCCGCCGGAACTCGATCGCAGCCGGCTGGACGAAATGCTGCGCGAAGCGCCGAGCGATGTGCGGTTCCATGTGAGCACGGGGGCGCTCGAAAGTTTTCGGAACACGCTGCCGCTGCTTTCCACGCGCGGCTATTTGCAGGTTCAGGACATTTTTGTGACGCAGTGGAGCGAGTACCAGCTTGGATTCCACGGGCCGGGAAAACTGGACGGCTCGATCGTGAACTGGGTGAACGGATTGCTGCTGCGGGAAACGGCGGAGCGGGCGGGATACGATCTGCACTTCGCGCCGTTCCGGTACCGCGAGGGTTCGCGCACATCGATACTGTTCACCACGCAACGGGAGTAGAACGATGAAACTGCCCATACTTCCCACTTCGGTGGTTGGAAGCTACTCGATGCCGGGATGGCTCGAGCGGCTGAAGACGGAGTACTTCGCGCGGCGGATCAGCCGGCACGACCTGGACGAAATCCACGACAACGCGGTGAAAGCGGCGATCAAGGACCAGGAAGCGGCGGGCGTGGACATCATCACCGACGGCGAGCTGCGGCGCGACAACATGATGGACTACTTTCTGGAGCGGCTGCCGGGAGTACAGATCGACCGCTCATCGAAGAAGTTTTACTACGACTTCTACAACTGTTCGGTGCAGGGGAAGCTGCCGATGGCGGCGCTGGGAGTGGCGGGCGACTTCCAGTTCTTGAAAAACTTTACGGAGCATGAGGCAAAATTCTGCGTCACGGGGCCGCACGCGCTGACCAAGCGGATCCACAACGAGTTTTATCCGAACGAGGAAGCGCTGGCCACGGACCTGGCGCGGGCGCTGAATCTGGAGCTGAAGGAACTGGTGAAGGCGGGCGCGCGCATCATACAGATTGACGAGCCCTACTATTCCGGATTTCCAGACGATCTGGACTGGTGCGTGAAGGTGCTCAACACGCTGGTGGAAGGCGTGGATGCGAAGATCGTGGTGCACATCTGCTACGGAAACCGCTATGGGAAGCCAACGTGGGAAGGCAGCTACCGGTACTTGTTCCCGCGGATTCTGGAAGCGAAGGTGCATCAACTGACGCTCGAGTTCGCGCGGCGAGGCGGCGAGGACCTGGACCTATTCCGCGAATTCAAACCTCCGTTCGAGCTGGGCGTGGGCGTGATCGACGTGAAAACTCAGGCGGTGGAAACGGCGGATACCGTGGCGGAGCGCGTGCGCAAGGCGCTGGAGTTTGTGCCGGCGGAGCGCGTGACGGTGCTTCCGGATTGCGGCTGCTTCCATCTGCCGCGCGACATTGCCTTCGCGAAGCTGTGCGCTATGGTGGAAGGGACGCGCCAGGTGCGTAAAGAACTCGGACAGTGAGATGCCGCAGGCGAATCCACTTCGAGAAGCGCTCGAGAGCGGACGGTTCTGCTACGTGGTGGAGCTGGTAGCGAGCCGGCTGACGCGCGAGTCGCGGCTGCTGGAAGTGGCATCGCAACTGGCGCGAGTGCCGGGAGTGGTGGCGGGAAGCATTACGAGCTATGCGGGCGGAGCGATCGGGCACGATCCGATCCGCGTGGGAACGGCGGCGCGGGCGCGCGGGCTGGCGCCCAACATCCACATTACCTGCGTGAACCGCGATGCAGCCGCGGCGCAGCATGCGCTAGAAGACCTGAACGCGCTGGGCATTGAAAACGTGCTGGCGCTGACCGGCGACTATCCCAAGACAAACGATAAGAACGTGCCGGCACCGGTGTTCGATCTCGACTCGGTGCAGCTGGTGCACATGATGGACGAGCTGCGGCAGCGCGGAATGGGGTTCTGGATCGCCGTGGCCGTTTCGCCGTTCAAATACACCGAGGCGGATTGCTGGTATCAATATCTGAAGCTGGAGAAAAAATTCGCGGCGGGCGCGGACTACGCGATTACACAGCTCGGTTACGACGTGCGGAAGTTCCGCGAGCTGCAGCAGTACCTGGCGGAACGCGGAATCCGGAAGCCGGTGCTCGGAAACGTGTATGTGCTCGGCGCGAAGGCGGCTGAAAAGATGTCGAAGGGCGAGCCGCCGGGGTGCTGGGTGGCGCCGGAGCTGGTGGAAAAGATTCGGGAGGAAACGCAGGCCGCGGACAAGGGCGCGGCGGCGCGGCTGGAACGCGCAGCGCGCATGGTGGCGATTGTGCGCGGGCTTGGATACGCGGGCGCGTACATCGGCGGAGATCATCAGGCGGACCACGTGCGCTGGATCATCAAACGCTCGGAAGCGCTTGCGGGGCGATGGGAAGAATTCGCAGAGGAGCTGGCGTACGCGCCGAAGAACGGATTCTATCTGGGGCAATCTGCAGCGAAACCGCCGGCGCCGCGCGGCGCGCTGCCGCGCATGCTGGACGCAATGGGAAAAGCGTTCGACGTGCGCAAGGCGGGGCCGCTGCGCAGCGGCCTGGCGGCTGCGTCGGGCTGGTTTGACCGGCATCCGGCGATGGCGCACGGACTGGAGCGCGTGGAGTACGCGCTGAAACATCCGATGTTCGGCTGCGAGGCGTGCGGCAATTGCGTGCTGGGCCACATGGAGTACGTGTGTCCGCAAACGTGTCCCAAACACATGCGGAATGGTCCGTGCGGCGGGACTTCAGATGGGCGCTGCGAGGTAGTGGACAAGACGTGCATCTGGGTGGGTGTGTATGAGCGCGCGGCGGCGGCGAGCGAGCTCGGCGAGCTGAAGACCTACATCCCGCCGCCGGACCGGGCGCTGACGGGAACGAGCTCGTGGATCAATTACTTTTTGGACCGGGACAACCGGCCGGGACATGAACACGCTCTGGTGACGATTCAGGCGGCGAACGTCCAAGACAAAAGCGAAACTCGAAATTCGAAATTCGAAACTCGGGAAGAAACGGTGCGGGGAGCGACGGCCGGGGCCGAACGGGTCGAGCGGCGATGAGTGCGACAGCCACAATGTTTGTGAGCGGGCCGGACCAGCGCGGGCTGGTGGCGCGAATCGCGAACTTCATTTACGAGAACAACGGAAACATTGTGCACTCGGATCATCACATCGACGTGGAGACGGGGCTGTTCTTGACGCGCGTCGAATGGGAGCTCGAGGCCTTCCGGATCCCGCAGAAGGAAATCGGGGAGAAATTCGCGCCGATTGCCGACGGCATGAAGATGAATTGGGAGCTGCGGTTTTCGGAAGAGCGCGAGCGGGTGGCCATCTTCGTCTCGAAATACGACCACTGCCTCTACGACCTGCTGCTGCGGCACGCCTCCGGCGAATTGCGCTGCGAGGTGGCGCAGGTGGTGAGCAATCATCCCGATCTGCGGCCGATTGCGGAGCAGTTCCAGGTGCCGTATCACGTGTTTCCGATCACCGCGGCGACAAAGAAGGCGCAGGAAGCGAAGGAACTGGCGCTGCTCCAGCAGCTCGGCATCGGGCTGATTGTGCTGGCGCGCTACCTGCAGGTGTTTACGCCCGAGTTTGTGGCGCAATACCCGAACCGGATGATCAATATCCACGATTCGTTTCTGCCGGCGTTTGTGGGCGCGGGGCCGTACAAGCAGGCACACGAGCGCGGAGTGAAATTGATTGGCGCGACGAGCCATTACGTGACGGACAGGCTGGACGACGGGCCGATCATCGAGCAGGACGTAGTGCGCGTGAGCCATCGCGACACGCTGGAAGACTTGAAGCGCAAGGGACGCGACCTGGAGCGCGTGGTGCTGGCGCGCGCGGTGCGGCTGCATCTTGAGCATCGCGTGCTGGCGTACGGGCGCAGGACGTTTGTGTTCGAGTAGGCGTGCTGCGAGGGAATCCGAAGCAGGAAAGGAATTCGCCATCACCATTACGGAACTGCAAGTGCCGAAGACAGGCGGCATGAACACGAGCAAGGTGAGCGTGGTGCGCTGGCTGAAGCGAGTGGGCGACCGGATCCAGAAGGGTGAGCCAGTGGTGGAGCTTGAAACGGAAAAGGTGAGCTACGAGCTGGATTCGCCGGTGGACGGGACGCTGCTCAAGATTCTTGCGGAGGAAAAGGCGGAAGTGCCGATTGGCGAGACGATTTGCCAGATCGGATAGCACAGGCAGGGCGACGGCGGCGCGGGAGGGGCGATATGACGAAGGCTGCAGGGCTTTCGAACGAGCGGCTGATCTGGATGTACACGCAGATGGTTCGCATCCGCGAGTTCGAGGAACGCGTAAAGAGCACATTTACGGATCATCCTGGAGTGATGAGAGGGCACGCCCATCTGGCAGACGGCGCGGAAGGCGCCATCGTGGGCGCGCTGGCTACACGCGCAGAGAACGATCTGGCGATGCCGAGCTATCGCTGCCACGGCTATCCGCTGGTGCTGGGCACGCCAGCGAGAAATCTGATGGCGGAGATTTACGGACGCAAGGACGGGGTGTGCGGCGGCTTTGGCGGTTCGATGCATCTGGCGGATCCGGCGCGGCATTTTCCGGGCACGTCCGGAATCATCGCGCAGTCGATTGCGCACGCCACGGGCGCGGGATTGACGGCCCAGGTGAAGAAAACCGGGCAGGTGGTGTACTGCTTTTTCGGCGACGGCTCGACGAAGCAGGGCGCATTCTACGAATCGTTGAATCTGGCGGCGATCTGGAAGCTGCCGGTGGTGTACGTACTCGAGAACAATCAATACCAGGCATACACCCACGTGAGCCTGGAGGATGCAAACGTGATGGCGGGCGACCCGCTGTCCCAGAAAGCGCAGGCGTTCAGCATTCCAGGCGAGACGGTGGACGGGACCGACGTGCTCGCGGTGTATGAAGCGGCGGGCCGTGCGGCGGAACACGCGCGCGAGGGGAAAGGGCCGAGCCTGGTAGAGGCGAAGTTCTACCGGCTGAGCGCGCACGGAAACGCGATCACCGTGCCGCCGGTGCCAACGCAGTTTCCGGAGCACGAAGCGATCGAGGTGTACGGCAACAAGGCCGAGTACGCAGAATGGAAGTCGAAGGACCCGATTCTCAAGTTTCGCGCGCGGCTGGTTGGAAACGGGACGCTGACGGAGACCACGGCGAAACAGATCGAAGACCGCGTGGCGACGGAGATGGAAGATGCCGTGCAGTTTTCGCTGGCGAGCCCTCTGCCGGATGGAGCGGAAGCGGTGAAGCACGTGTGGGCGTGAGGGCAAAGGCGAAACTCGAATATCGAAATTCGGAACTCGGAAAGTCAAAGGCAAAACCAACGGAGCGTGGGAGCAACTGGAGGACGGAATGGCGCGGGAGATGATGTTCGCGGAGGCGATGGCGGCGGCCATCATGGAAGAAATGCAGCGCGATCCGGACGTGATCTTCTACGGCCAGAACATGGCGATGACGGAGCGCGACCCGTTTCTGAAGCGGTTCGGCAAGGAGCGCGTGCGCATCACGCCGATTTCGGAAACTGCGGAGATCGGCGCGGCGGTGGGCGCGGCGATGACGGGGCTGCGGCCGATCGTCGAGCTGTACATGAACGAATTCATGCTGGTGGCGTTCGACCAGGTGATCAACGAAGCGCCGCGGATGCGGTACATGTCGGGAGGACAGGTGAAGGTGCCGATGGTGCTGAAGGCAGGATTCGGATTCGCCGCTGGATGGGCGGGGCAGCACTCCAATTGCCTCTACCACACGATGATGGGAATTCCCGGGCTGAAGCTGGCGCTGCCTTCGACGCCCGCGGATGCGAAAGGACTGCTGGCCTCGGCGATTCGCGATGGGAATCCCGTGGTGTACTTGCATCACTACATGCTGATGCTGGAGAAAGGGCCCGTGCCCGAGGGCGAGCACCTGGTGCCGTTCGGAGTAGCGGATATCAAGCGCACGGGCATAGACGTGACGATTGTGGCGACGGCGTGGATGGTGAAGAAATCGCTTGCGGCGGCGGAAGATCTGGCGAAGGAAGGGATCAGCGCAGAGGTGGTGGACCCGCGAACGCTCGCGCCGCTGGACGTGAAGACGATCGTCAAATCCGTGAAGAAAACCGGGCGGCTGGTGCTGGTGGATCAGGCGCCGCGACAATCTTCGGCGGCCGCGGTGATTGCAGGGGAAGTGGCCGAGCATGGATTTGAATACCTGAAGGCGCCCGTGCGCATCGTAGCGGCGCTCGATACGCCGATTCCGTACAGCGAGCCGCTCGAGCGATTCGTGCTCCCTGACGAGGAAAAGATTGTGAAGGCGGTGCGGTCGGTGATGGCAAAGCAAAGCGTGGGAGCTTGAGGGGACCGGCCCGGGTGGTAGGGGCACGGCATGCCATGCCCCTACGACTGCGCAGCGTCAGTGTTTCGCAGGCGCTGCTGGGGCGGCCTTCGACTGCGCCAGACTCTGGTTGGCGCGGAAGATGACGAAGGCGCGCGCAGCGTCAGCGTCCTCGCGTTTCAACTCCTTCGAGAACGACACCATGCCGTTGCTTGTGAGCGAGCCATTCAGCACGATGTTGAACCACTGCTCGTCTGCGAGCGTGCTCGAATAGCGCAGATCGGGCAGGATGCCGCCGCTCACAGCGGCGTCGCCATGGCAGCCGGCGCAGTAGGTCTGGAAGATTTTCTCGCCTTTAGCGACAGTCGCGGGACTGGCCTTGGACGGCGGAGGATTCAGCACGGGCGGAACGATCTCGGGCGGGGGCGGGAGCGCGGCCTTGCCGCCGATCTTGAACGCGAGCATGCGGCCGATGTTGGAAAGCGGCTTGGGCCGCAGGGCGATTTCCCCCGGTGCGAGAGGAAATACGCCGCCCCATCCCACCAGAATGGCAACGTATTGCTCGCCCTTGACAGTGTAGGTGATGGGCGCGGCGATCACGCCCGACTGCACAAAGTAGGACCAGAGTTTTTCGCCGCTTGCGGCACGAAGCGCTTCGAAATTGGCGTCGCCCGTGCCTTCGAATACGAGGCCTCCCGCGGTGGAGAGTACTCCTCCATTCCACGCGCTGGTACGCGGCGCTTCCCAAACTTGTTTTTGCGCCGCGGGATCCCAGGCGACCAGCCGTCCTTTGACCGACGAGATGATCGCTTTTTTGATGTTGGGATCCTGCGGCATCTCGGCAGCGACGACGTCAATCCCATAGTTGGGTGAGAGCGCGTTCACCTGGAAGCGGTCGGGCGATTTGTAAAGAAAGCCGGCATCGTGCACGGGCAAGTACACGAGATTCGTTTGCGGATCGAACGACATGGGTTGCCAACTATGCGCGCCGAGTGGACCGGGAACCACGGGCGCAGGCTTGGGGCCGGGATATCGCGCGAGGCCGGTCTCGACGGGGCGGCCCGTCTTGATGTCCACTTCTTTGGCCCAGTTGATCTTTGTGTAGGGCTTGGCGGAGAGCAAAGCGCCGTTGGTGCGATCGAGCACGTAGAAGAACCCGTTCTTAGGCGCGTGGAGCAGGACCTTGCGCGGCTGGCCGTCGAAGGTAATGTCGGCGACGATGATGTGCTGCGTCGAGGTGTAGTCCCACATGTCGCCCGGAGTTTCCTGGTAATACCAGACCATCTCGCCGGTGTCGGGCTTGAGCGCGACGATGGAGCCAAGATACAAATTGTCTCCGCCGCGCGGACTGCGGATGCGCTCGTTCCACGGGCCGCCATTGCCGGTGCCGACGTAGAGCAGATCCAGATCGGGATCGTAGGCCATGGAATCCCACACGGTGCCGCCGCCGCCATATTTCCACCATTCGCCGGTCCATGTTTTCGCGGCTTTTTCGAGCGCGGGATTTTCGAAGGGCTTGGAAGGATCACCGGGAATCGTGTAGAAGCGCCAAGCCATTTTTCCGGTCTCGGCGTCGTAGGCGGAGATGTAGCCGCGAACGCTCATTTCCGCGCCGCCATTGCCGATGAGCACTTTGCCTTTCACCACGCGGGGAGCGCCGGTAATCGTGTAGCGAAACGCGGGATCGATGGTGAGCGTGGACCACGCGGGTTGTCCGGTGGCGGCATCGAGCGCGATCAGACGGCCATCGAGCGTGCCGACGAAGACTTTGCCGTTCCACGCGGCGACGCCGCGATTCACTACGTCGCAGCATGCGTTGACGGCCCATTCGGGGGAAACTTTGGGGTCGTAGGTCCAGATGCGTGCGCCGGTCGAGGCATCGAGGGCGACGACTTTGCTCCAGGCGGTGGTGAAGTACATCACGCCGTCGACGACAAGCGGCGTGGCTTCCTGGCCGCGGCGCGTGTCGAGGTCGTAGGACCAGGCGAGAGCGAGCTGGGCGACGTTCTGCGCATTGATATCCGCGAGCGGGCTATAACGCTGTTCGCCATAGGTGCGGCCGGTGGTCATCCAGTTGCCGGGCTCGGAGTCGGCGTGAACGATGCGGGCAGCGTCCACGGCGGCAGGCTTGAATGGTGCCGTCTTCCCGGCGGATGGCCCGCCACGGCTGCATGCAGTACAAACGACAAGTGCGAGCCAGGCCGCAATGCCACATCGTCTCGGTGGACTCATGGTCTCCCAACCGAACATTCACATGTTCCGGGCCGAGCCGTGCTCTCGCGGCCGGCTA
>Ga0335081_10012420_pt1 | contig 13809 bp, 12 predicted proteins | sample Lox_Sample_35_FD_206713 | JGI IMG/M metagenome (GOLD analysis project Ga0335081, IMG submission 206713) | Soil microbial communities from Loxahatchee National Wildlife Refuge, Florida, United States - Lox_Sample_3.5 | ecosystem: Environmental > Terrestrial > Soil > Wetlands | place: USA...
AGCCCCTCGACCTTCATCGACTCGGTGGCGATGTGCAGGTCAAAGCCGCCGCTCGCGAGCTCATACGCAGCCGCGATCCGCGCCAGATCGTCGCCGCTTGTGCGCGCCACCGCCACCGGAAGACGCACGTGGGCGCCGTCGAATAGCAGGGCGGCCTGCTCGAAGCGGATTGGCGCAGAGTCGGGTATGGTGACCGCGGCATCGCGAAACGCCAACTGGCCTTGCCAGCTTCCCTGCTCCGAGTAGCCGATGGCGCCATCCAGTGTGCCCTCCATCCGAAGGCCATCCGGAAACTGCGCTCCCAGGTGTCGCGCTAATTGCAGGAGCGGTTCGATCTGAAACCGATTCCAATTAAATGCCACGCCCCAGTGCGGATGCGAAAGGTAGTCAGCAACACGAAAACGCACCGCGAGCGGTGGAGCTTCCTTCGCCGCCGAATGAGAATCGAGCTCCAGGCGCTCGGCGGGCAAATCCAGCCGGCCTTCGAACTCGAACGGCCAGCCGGTCCCATGCTGCGGCAGCAGGTCCCACCGGTGAACGTCCTGGACATTCAGCGCGCCGTTGATGTGCAGGTCCGACGGCGGTCCAGCCAGTCGGGCCCGTGCTGTGACCACGCCGTGCACGCCGATGTCGCGGCCGTAAATGAGGCTGATCATTTCGCTGATGGCGCTGCGCTCGAGTTGCACATTGAGATCGAGCTTGCCTGCGGGACGCCAGGTGCCGTAAGCCGTGAAGCTGCCGAAGCCCCGCGCGGGGCGGTCGGTCCGCGCGGGCTCACCCGAGAACTGCAATTGCCAGGCGCCTTTCGCGCTACTGGGCGGCGAGATGTCCAGGTCGGCGTTCACAATGTAAAACACCGACTTGATGTCGCCAAACTTGAAATTGATGCGCCCGGAGCGCACATGCAAGGCGGGCAGCGCGTCAAATCGGGTGCTGTGCAGCAGCTTGGCGAAGTCCCATGCGGCACCCGGCCCGGCATCGACCCGGGTCAGATTGACTATCGCGTCCTCCAGGCGCAACGACGTGAATTCTAGCCGGCCCAGCATCAGAGGCCATAATCGCGGCCGTGCCTCTAAAGACTCAACGTAAGCAATTGGCTCGGCACCGTATGCCGGATCTTCGTGAATAACGACTTTGCCTACCGCGAAACCGGGACCGGTGAACAGGTTGAAGTGCACATCGCCGAATTCCACCCGCAGCCCCAAAGCGGCTTGGAGGCCCGAGCGAATCTGCTCGGCGTACCGGTTCGCTCCCAGAAACGGCGCGATGATGCCAGCGACAAACAACAGTACGCATCCGGCGCCCAGAATTTTCGCGGCGCGCGTGGACCATGCTTTCATGCGGACGCCAACAGCCGGTGGTATGCATCCGGATCGTCGATATCATCCAAAATTCCGGCGTCGGGAACATCGATGTACCGGATCTCGCTTGCGTGGCGATGCAACACTGTGCGCGCCTGATTGTCCGGTCCCAGCGCCAGAAACTCCGGCACCAGAGAGTACGAAAACAAGACCGGATGGCCGTGCCGCCCCAGGTACTGCGGAATGGCGATTGGCGCGCCCGACTCGATCAGCTTCGCCAGAGTTACCGGTTCAATGTTCGGATGGTCCACCGGTGTGAAGACCACTCCTTCCGCATCGGATGGCGCGGCGCGCAGACCGCACTGCAAAGAGCTGAACTGCCCGAGATGGTACTGCGCATTCAGGAGAAATTTCGCCGCGCCGGACGAGCGAACGCCTGCACGAATCACCTCCGGCTCGTGGCCGAGCACCACAATCACAGGAGAGCAATGCTCCTCGAAACAGCGGATCAGCCGGTCGAGAAACGTCTCGCCCCGGAATTCCAGCAGCGCCTTGGGCGAGCCCATGCGGCTCGATTCCCCCGCCGCAAGAATGATTCCGGCATAACTCACTGCAACAGCTTTCGCGATTCGCCAGCGAACAGCGATTTGGAAAGCGCGCGCCAGTCGGAGGTGGCATTGCGCCGCACGGCGATCATCTCCGCCGCCACCGAAATCGCGATCTCCTCCGGCGCAATCGCACCGATTTCCAGGCCCATGGGCGCGTGGATGCGCTCGATGCGTTCGCGCGCGATGCCTTCCTGCTCCAGTTCCTTCACCACGCTGATCACCTTGCGCTTGCTGCCAATCATGGCGACGTAACGCGCCTCGGTCGCCACAGCAAGTTTCAGCACGCGCATGTCATCGCGATGCCCGCGCGTCACAATGATCAGGTAACTCAATTCATTGATGGACAGCTTCGGGAAAACTTCTTCGTACTCCTCGGCGAAGATTTCATCCGCCTCGGGAAACCGCTCGCGGTTGGCGAATGTGTCACGGTTGTCGATGATGGTGGTCGAAAAACCTGCCAGCGCCGCGACTTTCGCCAGACTCTTCGAAATGTGCCCGGCCCCGAAAATGAAAGCATGCGGCGGCGGAATCACCGGCTCCACGAAAACATCAAGCTGCCCGCCGCAAATCAGACCGTTATCGTAAGCGGCGTCCTGGCCCAGGTTGAAACTCAAGTGCCGCGGCTTCTCCGTCTCGATCACTTCGCGCGCCGCGTTCCAGACCTCCGCTTCCACGCAGCCGCCGCCGATGGTTCCGATCATCGACCCATCCTCGCGCACCAGCAGCTTGGCGCTCTCGTAGCTCGGAATCGACCCGTGCACCTGCACGATCGTCGCGATGGCCGCTTTCTGCCCCACGCGCCGCAAGCGCACGATCTCGTCGTAAATATCCATCCGTCTGGATTATAGCGAAAATGGTCCATAACTACCGTGACTGCGATTCCGGCGCCCTAGCAGGAAGTTGGGTTTCGGAACGGGATTTGCGAAAGTAGGTCGAGGCGATTATGAAGAATACCTTCGTTCTGATCCTGCTGGGCGCGTCGTGCGCACGGTTGTGGGCCGCGGACTTCCCCATGGCTGAGATCGCAAACGGCGAGATCCGTGCCCAGCTATACCTGCCAGATGCGAAGGAAGGCTTCTATCGCGCCACCAGGTTCGATTGGTCGGGAGTCGTCTACAGCCTGCAGTACCACGGGCACGAGTATTACGGGCGGTGGTTCCAGGCGACCGATCCTGCGGTTCACGACTTTGTATACAAGGGCGCGGATATCGTCGCCAGTCCTTGCACCTCGATCACTGGCCCGGCCGACGAGTTCGCGCCGCTGGGTTGGGATGAGGCCAAGCCGGGCGGCACGTTCATCAAGATCGGGGTAGGGGTTCTGCGCAAGCCGGGCGAAGGCAAGTATGACAACTTCCACCTGTACGACATCGTTGACTCCGGCAAGTGGACCGTCAAGGCGAGCCCCGCATCCGTCGAATTCACCCAGGAGGTGACTGATTCGTCCTCGGGTTACGCGTACACCTATCACAAGACCGTGCGGTTGGTCAGCGGCAAACCGGAGATGGTGCTGGAACACAGCCTGGGGAACACCGGCACACGTGCGATCCGGACGAGGGTCTACAATCACAATTTTCTCGTGCTGGACGGGCAGCCGACCGGCCCGGGACTGGCGATTACGGTTCCGTTCCGGATTGAGACGAAGCGTCCTCCCGATAAGAGGCTGGCCGAGATTCGAGGAAATCAGATTGTTTACCTGAGGACGCTGGAAAACGGGGACGTCGCTGCAACCCCCCTGCAGGGATTTAGTGACAGCCCTGACGACAACCAGATTCGCATCGAGAACGAGAGACTGGGAACGGGGATGAGAATCACCGGCGATCGTCCACTATCCAGTGAATCGCTCTGGTCAATCCGTGCTGTGATGGCAATGGAGCCCTTCGTCTCAATCGATATCGAGCCTGCTAAAGAATTCAGCTGGAAGAGTACTTACGACTACTACACTCTTCCGGCGCGCGCAAAGTAACTCTCTCGTCACTTGTTTTCAATTTGAAAAAACGATATACCCAATCATGCTCTCTCGCCTGGCCGTTTTTGCCCTGCTTGCCGTTAGCTGTCTCGCCGAGGATGTTGCTCGAATGGAGCAAGTCGTCCAATCTTACGTGGGCAGCCAGTCGTTCATGGGCTCGGTGCTGGTGGCGCGCGGCAGCCAGGTGCTTCTCAGCAAGGGCTACGGCTCTGCCAACCTGGAATGGAACATCCCTAATTCACCGACCACGAAGTTTCGGCTGGGATCGATCACCAAGCAGTTCACGGCGGCTTCGATCCTGCTGCTCGAGGAACGCGGCAAACTGAGCATCAACGATCCGGTGAAGAAGTATCTGCCCGACGCTCCCGCGGCCTGGGACAAGATCACGATCTTCAATTTGCTCACCCATACCTCGGGCATTCCGAACTTCACCAGCTTCCCCGAATACAAGAAACTCGAGCCCTTTGCCGCAACACCCAGCGAGGTGGTGGCGCACTTCCGCGATAAGCCGCTCGATTTCGCCCCCGGCGAAAAATGGAAGTACAGCAACTCGGGATACTTACTGCTGGGATATCTGATGGAAAAGATCACGGGGGGCAGCTATGAGAAGTTTGTGACCGAGAATATTTTCACGCCGCTGGGCATGAAAGACTCCGGCTATGACTCTAACTCCGCTGTGATCGCGCATCGGGCGTCCGGATATGTCCACGATGCCAACGGGTTCGAGAATGCCGGCTATATTCATATGAGTATTCCGCACGCCGCCGGGGCGCTCTACTCCACTACCGAGGATCTTCTGAAATGGGAACAGGGGCTCTTCGGCGGGAAGCTGCTGAGCCCGGTATCGCTCGCCAAGATGACCACACCGTTCAAGGACAATTACGCTTTCGGACTAGGCTTGCAAACAGTGGGCGGGCACAAGGTGATCGAGCACAATGGCGGCATCGAAGGGTTCAATACAAAGCTGGCTTATTACCCGGAGGACAAGCTGACGGTGGTAGTCCTGGCCAACGTGAATGGGCGCGCGCCGGAGGAGATCGCAGCAAAACTCGCTGCCATAGCCCATGGCGAGACGGTCACGTTGCAGACCGAGCATAAAGACATCAAAGTTGATCCGAAGATTCTGGCGCAGTATGTCGGCACCTATTCTCTAGAGCCGAATGTGTATGTTACGGTGACTCTGGAAGAGGATGCGCTGATGACTCAGATCACCGGGCAGCCGAAGTTTCCTCTGTTCGCGGAAAGCGAGACAAACTTTTTCCTGAAGGTAGTGGATGCGCAGGTCGAATTTGTGAAGGACGGGCAAGGTAAGATCACTCACCTCATCATTCATCAGGGCGGCAGAGATGTGAAGGCCGAGCGAAAATAGGCGGCGAACTAGGAGCCTTCTCTCGACGGCGGCTGAGTGCACAAAGGATACGTCAGTTGCGAATCTTGTGCCACTGGGAGCCTCGAGCAGGAATGTAGCGGTTCCGATCAGTCCGAAGGGAAATCGGCGCGCGGGATGATGATCTCGCGCCGGCCGAATACACGTGCATCCACAGAGAACGCCCCGGGGCCGAGTCCGATGATAGCCAATAGCATTGTCAAACCGAAAATCACAGCAATTTGAGAGTCCCACAAATCCGGGGTCGCTACAGGAATTAGCGAAAGAGCCAGACCGACTGCCGCCAACCCTACAAGCGCTCCGGCAATCGGTGTCAGAAATCCGATGATCAGCATGCCGCCGGCCGCGACAGCGAACAGACCGAGCGACCATGTTGCCGCGGTTGGGTTAGGCTGCCCCAGGTAGAATCGTCCCTCGATGAGTACGGTTAGCCCGAACACTGCTCGCAGCAGAAGTAAACATGTCCCGGCCCACCCGCCCGGGAACGCAGAAAATAGGCGCAGCAGCAAAACCTCCTGTGGTTACGCGGCGCTCTTCCGCCCTTGCATTTAGCATAGGGAATCCCATCCTCGCGCGAATCCCCGAGTTTTGGAATGTTTTCGTACCACTTTCGTGGTACGGTCTGGGTCAGAGTTGAATGATCCCACGCCGTACAGCGATGGCGATTGCTTGGGTTCGGTCACTCGCCCCCAGCTTGTCCATGATGTGCTTCAAGTGGACCTTCACTGTCTCCTCGGAAATGTTTAACAGCTCCGCGATGTCCCGGTTTCGGTTTCCGCCAGCGACCTGCTGCAGAACTTCCACCTCGCGCGCGGTCAGGTTCTCGTCGCTCAGGTGTTCGGCAAGCTGGGCTGCCAGTTCAGGAGGGACACGTTTTTTGCCGGCATGCACCTGGCGGATCGTGTCCACGAGCGTGCTGGGAGGCATGTTCTTCAACAGGTACCCTCTCGCACCGGCTTGGAGTGCTCGCTGAATCTCGACGTCGCCTTCGAACGTGGTCAGCATGATGACTCGGGCCTCCGGAAACTCGGCTCGAATCGCGATCAACGCGTCTATACCGCTCAAATCGGGCAATCGGAGGTCCATCAACGTCACATCGGGCTGGTGCTCGCGATATCGCAGGATGGCTTCATTCCCGCCGGATGCCTGGGAGACAAGCTCCATGTCCGATTGATTGTTAATGATAGCCGCAATCCCCTCTCGGAGTAACGGGTGGTCGTCGACGCTCAGGATGCGAATGCGGAGCGCGTCACTCATTGGCGATGTCCTTTCTGGCTTTAGCGGGTGGCAGAAACCGCTTGCGGAACCATGAGGGCCTGGAGTGGTTTCGGAAGGCGACGTGGCCAGGAACCAAGAGCTCCACTTCGGTGCCCGCAGAGGCGCTGCTCATAACATGGAGCCGAGCGCCTATGCGCTCCGCTCTTTCGCGCATCCCAGAAAGTCCCCAGTGCCCGTCCCGCCCCGACTGCAAAATGGCAGGGTCAATTCCGCGACCATCGTCCCGCACCGAGATGCAGAGCCTTTTCGACGAATATTTGAGTTCCATCTCGATGGTCTTAGCGCGCGCGTGGCGGAAAGCATTAACCAGCGCTTCCCGCCCAATTCGATACACCTCGTCCCGAAGTACCGGATTCAACAGCTTCTGCTCACCCTCAACAATTACACGAAAGTCGATTTCCTCCCCAGTATGCTCCGCGGTCACAAGCTCCTGCTGAATTCGTGAGAAGGCGTGTTCGAGATCCAGGGAGGCACTTTGAGAAGAGCGCAGGCCGCGAACGGCGTTCCTTCCTTCTTCCACTACCTGCCGCATCAGTTCCATTGCTCGGGTCAGCTTCGGCTTTACGCTGGAATCGTCGGGCAGACTGTCAGCCGCGACATGCACCTGCATGGAAGCGCTGAGAAAGCCCTGCAGCAAAGTGTCGTGCAGTTCCTGCGCGATGCGAGTTCGTTCGGCGAGCCGTTCCTGAAACCGCAGGTTGATCCGGCTTGTTACCTGGCGCATGCGGATTCGATAGAGAGCCAGCATGCAAGCCACACTGGCCGCAACCAAGCTCAGTTTGAACCACCAGGTCTGCCAGACAAGAGGGTCGACCTGAAATGCAAGCCCGGCTTCATCGGGACTCCAGGATCCATCCGGGTTTGTTGCCACGACCCGGAAACGATAGCGGCCGGGGGGAACGTTCGTGTAGTCGGCTTCCCGAGCCGTCACCGGCTCACGCCAGGCATGATCGTACGCCTCGAGCTGGTAGCGGTAATGAACCCGATCCGGGCGTGAAAGGCTCAAGCCTACATAACTGAACGTAATCCTCTGATGTCCCCCAGGAACATGAACCGGCCCCAGAATGCCGATCGGCTGGCCATCCGCCGCAACGGCTTGGACGTGAGCGATGGCGGGTACCGAGTTTCTCCTCAGACGGGCTGGATCAACCACCGAGATGCCCCGGTTTAGCGAAAACCAGATTCGCCCATCCGGGTCCGTGATCACGGACTTCTGGCGCTTCACACCTTCCAGACCGCGGAGGCCATCGGCAAGTCCAAACTCGCGCACGTCCCCATCCTGCAACGTTCCCCGTGAGAGCTTTTCGCGATTCACGCGCAACACATGGCTGGATGTGGCGAGCCATAGCGATCCGTACCTGTCTTCAGCGATCCCCAAGATTTCTTCACGGAGTGCGGCGGCCGTTCTCGCGGGAACTCGAAACTGTTCGCCGCTTTGCAGAGCGATGCCAGACGCCGTTCCGACCCAGAGCACACCGGTTGAATCCGCCAGCATGCAGTTCACGTTGTAGGAGGGCAACCCATCGTTGGTCGTGTATGTGTGCCAATGGTCATGCGAAAGGGCACTCAAGCCGCTGGGGGTCGCAAACCACATCGTCCCGTCAGATCCTTCGAGAATTGAGACGACCGTGTTGGACGCCAGGCCATTCGCGATCGTATAGTTAGTGAACTTTCCGTTCCGCAGCCTGCTCACGCCTGCGCTCAAAGTTCCCGCCCACACTGAACCGTCGCGCGCCAGATAGACCGCGTAAACGCTATTTTGAGCGAGTCCGTCTGCCTGGGTATAACTCTTGGCCCTGAACGAACCATGTTCCTCACGAAGCCGCGTCAGCCCTCCGCTCTGCCGGCCGACCCACAGTTCCCCCTTTGCGCCGTCTATCGAGTACACGACGTCTCGGTCCAGTCCGCCATTGGAGATATGCCCGTGTTGTGCGCCTTTGACCCACCACAGCCCTCCGGTGACAGGCGGAAACCACATCCGGTTTTCGCTGTCCACAAACACTGGATTGCTTCCGTCGGTAGGAAGCCCCTCCGGGCTCGAATAGGTCACAAAGCGACTGTCGCGAATCCGCTCGATACCATTGGAACCGCCGATCCACAGGTTGCCTTCGCGGTCTTCAAACACCGCCGTGACGGCTTCGTGCTCCGGCAGCGAAGCCAGGCCCTGAGAATTCAACCGCAGCAGCCCCTGGGAATCCGTTCCCACCCAGAGATTCCCGTCACGATCCTTGGCCATCGCCAATGCCTGAAAGTGGCTGAGAGACGCCGGAATGCCTGCGGGCGTGAGTTCGCTTCCATTCCAGTGCGCCACACCGTTGTCAGTGCCCACCCAGAGGCCCTGATCGCCGTCGGGCGCCACGCAATTTACTTTCAGATCGGGTAAGCCTCTGTGGATTGCGAGGGTTTTGCCACCGGTCAGGCGGAAGAGCCCCGCATCCCGCGTGCCCATCCAGACATCACCGTTGCGTGTCTGAGCCAGGGAAATAACCGGAGATCGGGGTAACGCATCACCGGCGGCGAGTCTTTGAAACTGGACGCCGTGCAGGTCGAAGGTGCCTCCCTCCATTTTCGAGACCAGAAGTTCCCCGCGACTCGACCGGCTGATCGCAGAGACAGTCCCAGAGGATGCCTCATCGAAGCGTGGCCGTTCGAACACACCGTCCTTGTAATGCAGAAGCATCTGATATTCCGATAAGATCCACAGGCCGCCGTCTTTGTCAGGCGTGAGGCCGTAAACCCCGGTGATCGAAAAAGCCTTTGAGGGGTCCTGCACTTGGGTAAAACTCCATCCATCGAAGCGGAACAAGCCGGACTGGGTGCCAATCCACAGATAACCGTCGACCGTCTGCGTGATGGCGTACAGCGGTCCCTTCGGAAATCCCTGCTCGACTCCCCAGCGATCACGAACATATTGCGTCATCGCCCGGCTTGGATCGACGGCGTATACAGGGTGGATCAGGCAAAAACCTGCAAGGCCCAATAAAAGCCTGGGGAAGCCTCCGTGATCCGCGACATTACGGGCGGAATTCGAACTTCTCAATAATCACCTCTGACTCGTGCCGCAGCGGATTCCGCTTATTATCATAGACGTAGAGGTTCATGTGTATCCTCTCGTTACCGGGAGAGGGAACTCCCGACGTGAAAACATGTTCCGCCACATCGTTCCCTATTTCCGACGAAGAACCATGTGCGGTCCGGAACGAGGCCCGTCCGGGTTCCCAAACCATCCAGTGCGTGAGAACACCGCCGGGCGCATCGAACCTTTTAGTGTTCGCGGCCACAAAGTACGGCTGGATTACATACTGCGCGTTCTTGCCTTCCGTCTCTCCCCAGCGGCTGACTTCAATGTCCATTTCCCGAATGGGCCCACCGTCATCCCATGTAAAGAATGAGAGTACTGCCGCGGGCTCCAGGCGCGACACGTCACGCACAACAAATCTATAAGAGCCATATCCCAAGCTGCGGGAAAGCTTTACTTCGGCGCACGTCCAGTGCCCCTCGCTCCCGGAAATGCGGAGGTGGAGCAATCCGGCCTGGTCGGTCCACGCATTTGACTCAGCAAAGGTATTGATCGTGCCGGCGCGGTTGCTTGCGGAGGTGCGGATCTCCCACTGATACCCACTGAAGGCGAGCGTCTTCGCAGCAGAAGTAGGCTTAGCGCCTTCCACAGTTGCAACCGCGAGCACCGCGCCGCCTTTACTGGGAAGTGCGGAAGCCGTCGGCAGAGGATGAAATCGCGAATCGACAAGCAGCGCCGCATACGCGAATCCAAGATGTGTCAGATTTTTCCATTTGGAATCCGGCTGAATCGTTGTGAAGGGCTGGTTGGCGAAAGGCTGCACCCACCATTGTCCACTGAGAGCAAATAAGACGATCCGCTGCCCCGGTTGCGCGCCCGAGACGCGGCCTTCGATCGCCTCAAGCTTGTCGGGGTTGCCTTCCCCAGACGCGGGAACCCGGCTGAACTCAATGGAAGGCTCGCCCCGGTCTTGGGATGAGCGGCAACCACTCAGGCCAAGACAGGCCAGAACCGCTACTATGACGCTCAAGGCCGGTTGTGAGAGATGTACGAATCTTCGCATCGTCTCCTGCTCTGATGATGAGTTGATCGCTCGTAAACCGCCAGGAGCCGCTCGAATCATTCTAATACTCCACCAGCGGACGGCGGGTTCCTTGTGATTCCGGCGCTCAGAGATACAGATGCCGCACGCATCCCCAGGATTCGGAGTCTGTCGATACCTCGATGGTGGTAGAAACTCCGCAGCCGCGGTCGAACTCACACGATGGTGTTATGGCGCTATCCCTGTTTCTGGGGTTTCGTCTGAGGCCCTCGTTGCTTCAGAATTTTTACAGCAGCAAATTCCGTTGATCATAAGGAGATAGTGACGTGGCTACGATCAAAGCGAACGACGGTACAGAGATCTACTTCAAGGACTGGGGAGCCGGACGCCCCATCGTTTTTTCTCATGGCTGGCCGCTGAATGCCGATGCCTGGGACCCCCAGATGCTGTTCCTCGGTCAACAAGGCTATCGTGTCATTGCTCACGATCGCCGCGGGCATGGCCGGTCGGGCCAGTCGTGGGAGGGTAATGACATGAATACCTACGCCGATGACCTGGCCGTTCTTATGGACTCGCTGGATTTGAAGGGCGCCGTTCTCGTAGGGCACTCGACGGGTGGTGGTGAAGTCACGCGCTACATCGGCCGCCACGGCACCAAGCGAGTCGCCAAGGCTGTGCTGATCGGCGCTGTTCCTCCGCTGATGTTGAAAACACCGAACAACCCGAACGGCTTGCCGATTTCCGCGTTCGACGAGCTTCGAACTGCCGTTCAAGCCGACCGATCTCAATTTTTCGAAGATCTCTCCATGCCGTTTTACGGCTACAACAAGCCCGGCGCGAAAATATCTCAGGGCGTACGCGACTCTTTCTGGCTTCAGGGCATGCAGGTCTCGATCAAAGGCGCTTACGATTGCATCAAAGCATTCTCGGAGACCGATTTCACCGAGGACCTCAAAAAGATCGACGTCCCAACGCTGATTCTGCATGGCGATGCGGACCAGATTGTTCCCATCGAGGCTGCGGCTTTGATCTCTTCCAAGCTCGTGAAAGGATCGAGGCTAAAGGTGTACCCGGGCGCTCCGCACGGCATGTGTACCACGCTTGCCGATGAGATCAGCGCCGATCTTCTTGCGTTCTTGCGGGAATCGGCCGGCGACGCGGTTGCCACGGCAAAAAGTACAGCATGAACTCGGACCAGTGGCAGTTGGGACCGTACGGGTTACCGGAGGCCATGCGGGCAAGATGCCCAGGCAAGATCGCGGGAAATTGGTGATTAAAGTCGGGGGCAGAAAGTAAAAAGGAGAAGACAGTGACGACTCATAGCGCAATAGCGAAAGCTTCGGAAAGCCGAGTGGATCTGGACCAGGAGGCGGTGGCCGAGATCACCAGCGTGTTGCGGCCGCTCCTGGCCGATGTTTTCAGCCTTTACCTGAAAACGAAGAATTTCCACTGGCACATGACCGGCCGGCATTTCCGTGACTATCATTTGCTGCTCGACGAGCATGCCGACCAGATTTTCGCGATGACCGACGAGATCGCGGAGCGTGCGCGCAAGATTGGCGGTACTACGCTGCATTCGATCGGCGATATCGCACGGCACCAGCGCCTCAAGGATAGCGACGGCGAGGGAATCAGTCCGCAAAAAATGCTGTTGGATCTGCGCGACGACAATTCGCAGTTGACGCGCTTTCTGCGCGCCGCGCACGAGGTCTGCGAACGGTATAACGACGTCGCTACCACCAGCTTGATCGAGACCTGGATCGATCAGACGGAACGGCGAACCTGGTTCCTGACGGAAATCGTCAGCGAATAAACAAGCAAAGAGATGCTGGAGGAAATATGACATCGGAAAACCCAATTGTAACCGGGTATCGCGGGTGGGTTGACGTAGCAAACCAGCAGCTTCAACGTGCGGGGCTTAACAGAGCATTCCTTGCCGCTCACCTGCTAACCGGAGGTTCGGAACGGGCTGAGTGCGCGGTTATGGAAGCGATTGCGTCATGGAGCCCGGACCAGAGCGACGATGAGTTGTTTGAGCAAGTGTTGCGTGCCGCGGTCCGCGGTACCGTCGGGGATGGACAATCGTTCCCGAACAGAGTGGACCTGCCTGGCGCCGCTCTCCCGGCTGAGCTACAAGCGGTTCTGCGCCTCGCGCCGCAACTTCGCCAATGCTATGTGTTGCGTGTCCTGGCCGGGCTACCGCGCCAAAGCTGCGCCTCGCTGCTGCACCTGTCCGCGCAACAAGTAGATCAATATACGTGCGCTGCGCTCGAGTGTCTGCCTTTTCTTGGGGCACCATCGTCCGCGGCCACTGAGTACCTGGCTTAGAAGTAGGAGAATATTATGCTCTTGAGCGCGTTCACTTTGTTTCACGTGGTATTGAGCCTCGTGGGGATCGGCACGGGCTTCGTTGTGGTATACGGACTGCTCGCTTCAAAACGCCTCGACGGTTGGACGGCGCTCTTTCTCGTAACCACTGTAGCGACGAGCGTGACCGGCTTCCTCTTCCCGTTTCATGGCTTTCTGCCATCCTACGGAATCGGCATTGTGTCGCTGATCGTGTTGGTCGTAGCGATTCTCGCCCGCTATCGTTTTCGTCTCGCGGGCGGCTGGCGCCGCACTTATGTGATCACCACCGTCTTGGCCCTTTATCTGAACGTTTTTGTTCTGATCGTGCAGCTTTTTCGGAAGGTGCCTGCGCTCAAGGCAATTGCGCCGGCACAGTCCGAGCCGCCGTTCCAGATAACGCAGCTCATCGGGCTGTTGCTTTTCACCGTGCTGGCCGTGCGCGCCACCATCAAGTTCCGCGCCGAGCCGCCTCGCACAGCTTGACCATATTTCTATGCTGGTCGCCACAATCTGCGCTCGCGACCGACGGACGCTCCATCCCGATTTCATGTAGTTTGGTCATCGGGGGAGTCAGGAGCGATATGAATGATCTAGCGAACCAAGTGGTACTGATCACGGGCGCTAAGGGCGGCCTTGGCGCCCACGTTACCGGGACCTTTCTGGCCGCCGGTGCCACCGTGGTTGGATCTGATCGGACCATCGAGGATTCCAGTCTGCCGAATCCACACTTCACCGCCATGGCCGCAGACCTCACCGGCGGCGAAGCCGCCCGGAACCTGGCCGGCAACGTGATCCGCCGCTTTCAAAGGATCGACGCCTTAGTGCATGTCGTGGGCGGATTCGCCGGAGGCAAATCGAT
>Ga0335081_10012421_pt1 | contig 13808 bp, 8 predicted proteins | sample Lox_Sample_35_FD_206713 | JGI IMG/M metagenome (GOLD analysis project Ga0335081, IMG submission 206713) | Soil microbial communities from Loxahatchee National Wildlife Refuge, Florida, United States - Lox_Sample_3.5 | ecosystem: Environmental > Terrestrial > Soil > Wetlands | place: USA: Florida...
TCGGTCGCGCGCCCGCGGCCGCCCGGCCCGGCACCAGGGCGGCCGGGTCGAGGGCGGCGGTCCGGGCTGCCAGCTCGGCAGCGGCGGGCCGGACCGCCGGGTCGCGTGCCAGCGCGCGCGCCACCAGCGAGGCCAGCGGCGCCGGCATCCTGTCGAGATCAGGCTGGCCATGCACGATCCGGTAGAAGATCGTCTCGAAAGAGCCGGTACCGAAGGGCGGCCGCCCGGTCGCGGCGAAAGCGACCGTGGCCCCCCAGGAGTGCACGTCGGCCGCCGGGCCGCCCTGCTTGCCCTCGATGACCTCGGGGGCAAGGTAGCCGGGCGTGCCCATGAACATGCCCGTCAGGGTGATCCTGGTTGACTCGGGCGCCTGGGCGATGCCGAAGTCGATCACGACGGGCTCGCCGTTGACCAGCATGACGTTGCCCGGCTTCAGGTCCCGGTGCACGACTCCCGCCGCGTGCACCGCAGTCAGGGCCGCGGCGAGCCCGCCGGCTAGCCGGGCCAGCGCCAGGCCGCCGAGCGGGCCGGTCGCGGCGACGATGTCGTCAAGCGTGCGGCCCGGCACGTGCCTGGTTACGATATAGGGCGGGTCAGCAGTCACATCCGCGTCGATGACCTGGGCCACGAACGGGCTGTGCACGCGGCGCATCATCTCGACCTCTCGGGCCAGCCGCCTGCGGGCAGTCGGATCAACGGCCACAGTGGACCGCAGGGCCTTGACGGCGACCATGCGCTGGGCGGGATCCCTGGCAAGGTAGACCACGCCCATGCCGCCCTCGCCGAGCCGCTCGATCAGGCGGTAGGGCCCCAGCTGCTCCGGGATCCGGTCCTGCACAGTCATGGCTTCACAGCCTACGGATTCCTCCCGGCCGGCGTGCCCGCGCCAGCCGGGTAATAAGGCGGCTCGTCACGGGGTCAGCTTCCTGCCACCAGGCGCCGCAGCGCCCTGGCCGCGTCGGCGTTCCGCTCCGCGTAGCTGACCAGCGCCCTGGCCAGCTCGGCAGCCCAGTCGCCCAGCGCGACCGGCTGGCGGGACAGCACCACGCCGCGCACCTCGCGGCAGATCTCGGCAGCCGGCCCGCCGCGCTGGATGGCGAGCGTCAGCACCTGCTCGCCCAGCCGGACAGTGATCTTGGACACCGCGCCGGGGCGGCCGTGCATCCGGTCCGACACCGTCCTGTCCCGCTCGATGGCGACGACTCCCGGCGGCAGCGAGTCCCCCAGCGATTCGGTCAGCACCCGCGCGTACATGGCGACATCGGCGCTGTCGGCGCGCAGCGCCGCGGTGACCATGTCAAGCGAGGGACTGTCACTCGGCTCGGTCACCGGTCACCGCCCGGCGAACGTGGCCTTGCCCGGCCCGTTCTCGATGAAGCTGCGCATGCCGGTCTGCTGGTCTTCGGTGCCGAACAGGCCGGCGAAATTCAGCCGCTCGATCTCCAGGCCGCTGTCCAGGTCAACGTCCAGGCCCGCGTCAATGGCCTGCTTGGCCGCGCGCAGCGCGATGGCCGGACCGCCCGCGTAACGCGCCACCAGGTCGCGGGCTGCGGCATAGACCTCGGCATCGGGCACTACCTGGTCGAGCAGCCCGATGGCGAGGGCCTCGGCGGCGCCGACGAACCGGCCCGTGTACACGATGTCCTTGGCCCTGGCGGGCCCGATCAGCCGCGGCAGCCGCTGGGTCCCGCCGGCCCCGGGTATCACGCCAAGCAAGATCTCGGGCTGGCCGACCCTGGCGCTCTCGCCGGCTATCCGGAAGTCCGCGCACAGCGCGAGCTCCAGCCCGCCGCCCAGCGCATAGCCGGTGATGGCCGCCACCACCGGCTTGGGGATCTTCGCCACGGCGGTGAAGGAGTCCTGCAGCCGCCGGGTGCGGACTGCCATCTGGCTGTAGCTGGCACCGGACATCTCCTTGATGTCCGCGCCGGCGGCGAATACCTTCGGGCCGCCGTAGATGATGACGGCGCGGACCGCGGGATCAGCGCTGACCTGCTCGGCTGCGGCTGCGATCTCCGCCTGAACCTGCGCGCTCAGCGCATTCATCGGCGGCCGGTCGAGCCGGATGGTCGCCACCGCCCGATCGGCCGCTACCTGTACGAGGTCGCCCATGCAGCACCTCCATGCCGAGCCCCGATCCTACGCAGCCGCCGCGGCCAGCGCGCGGCCGGACCATGCCGCGCCGCCGGCCGGCCGCCGTTTCCGGCCACCCGGTCCCCGGCGCTCCTGGCGTGGTTTCCGTGCCGCTGGCGCTGGACCGGCCCCGGTCGGTCCAGGCTTAGCATGACTCCCATGTTCAGTCCCCTCGCTGAGTACCGGGGGTGGCCACCGGACTCACTGGCCGACCTTAACGCGCCGACCTTAACGCGCACTGCCGCGAAGGGCCGAACCCAGCCGATGAGCAGGCGCGCGATCGGCGATGCTCAGCCAGACTGGCCTGGCCGGCGCGGGCAGCCGACAGCGGGCCGGCTCCCTGCCGCTGGCGTACTGAGGCAGGGACTGGGCCGCGTCACTCGCCGGAGGCGCGTGGCATCGTGACGCCGTGCCAGCCGTTCAGGAAGCTGCGCACCTCCGCCTCGCTGTAGCGACGGTGCCCGCCGGGCGTGCGGATCGAGGAGAGTTTGCCGCACCGCGCCCATCGGGTGACGGTCTTCGGGTCCACCCTGAGCATCGCGGCGACCTCGGCCGGGGTCAGCAGGCGGTTGTCCGGCTTGATCTGAGTTCTCACGAGGGCAGGTCCTCTCGAATTCGGGGGTAATGGCTCAGTAGCAGAGAGTGACGAAATATCTCGTCACTTACCGCTAGCGTTCTATCACAGGATGTCATGCCCCTTTCGGTTTTGCTGGCGTTCTGCCTGGGACAGGAAGAAATTCCTGCCGCCGCCATGATGTCCTCGTAGGGGGACGCCGCGTCGCTACCCGTGGTTTACTGACACGGCGTAATTTGCCGGCAACGGTGCGTTGCAGACATGGCGTTCGGCCGCCGCCGACCGGGCCGCGCTCAGTAACGGCCGGGAAGCCGGATCAGGAAACGGTCGCCGGCCGTCAGCGCAGGTCGCCGTCCGCCATTCCGGCCGGGGCATCCGGCACCGTGACGAGGCCCAGTTCCGCTGGCACCGCCAGCATCGGGTGGTGCGGGAGCACCCGGACTGTATAGCCAAACGGCCCCGGCCGCCCTAGCTGCGCCTCGCCCGCGTACCGTGCCACGCCGTCGGCGCCCGGCGGCGTCTCCATCGCCAGCGCCGCATGTGCCGGGTCGATGAGCTCGTCGGATTCGCCGATGCTGCCGTAGACCACCTCGACGGTCACATCAGCGGGGGACAGCTCGCCGAGCGCGATGCTGGCCCGGACCGCCAGCGGCGCGCCTGGCACCTGAGTGCCTTCATCGGCCTCGACGTGGTCGACCCGGACCGCCGGCCACGCTGCGGTGACCCGCTGCTTCCAGGCGGCCAGCTCGCGGGCGCCGGTGTACGGCGGCTGCGCACCGGGAGCCGCGGCCGCGCCATCGGCGAGCGCGCGGGAAGCCCGCGCGGCGGGCAGGTAGAACTCGGTCACGTACTGGCGGACCATCCGGGTGGCCTGCGCCTTTGGTCCCAGCGTCCGCAGCGTGCCGGCGATCATCTCCAGCCAGCGGCTCGGCAGGCCATCGGCTGAGTTGTCATAGAACAGCGGAGCCACTGACTGGCCCAGCAGGTCATACAGCGCGGCCGCCTCGAGCTCGTCCCTGCGCCGCGGATCTTTGACGTCGTCGGCGGACGGGATCGCCCAGCCGTTGGTGGCGTCATACCACTCGTCCCACCAGCCGTCGCGGACCGACAGGTTGAGGCCGCCGTTCAGCGCGGCCTTCATGCCCGAGGTCCCGCACGCCTCAAGCGGCCGGAGCGGGTTGTTCAGCCAGACGTCGCAGCCCTGCACAAGGGTCAGCGCCAGGCCCATGTCGTAGTCGGGCAGGAAGACGATGCGGTGCCGGACCCGCGGGTCGTCGGTGAACTGCACCATCTGCTGGACGAACAGCTTGCCGCTGTCGTCGGCCGGATGCGCCTTGCCGGCGATCACGATCTGCAGCGGACGCTCCGGGTCGAGCAGCAGCTCGATCAGCCGGTCCGGATCCTGCAGCATCAACGTCAGCCGCTTGTAGGCGGGAACCCGGCGGGCAAAGCCGATCGTGAGCACCTGATCGTCGAGAACGCCGTCGATCCAGAAAAGCTCTGCCTCGGAAGCGCCGCGCTGCCGCCAGGATGCCCGCAGCCGCCGGCGGGCCTGATCCACCAGCCGGGCCCGCAGCTGCCCGCGGATCTTCCACAGCTGGGCCGGCCCGATCTGGGCCCGCTCCCAGGATGCGCCGTCCTCGGCCGCATCCTCGGACGGGCGGCCGTCCTGAAGCAGGCCGAGGATCTCCGGCGCCACCCAGCTCGGGGCGTGCACGCCGTTGGTGACTGACCCGATGGGCACCTCATCGGTATCGAACCCAGGCCACAGCCCGCTGAACATCTCCCGGCTCACCGCGCCGTGCAGCCTGCTGACGCCGTTGACCCGCTGGGCCAGCCGCATGCCCATCACCGCCATGTTGAAAACTCCAGCGTCCCCGCCGGGGAAGCTCTCGGCACCGAGCGCGAGCACCCGCTCGGAAGGCAGCGCCGGGTCGGCGGCGCCGTCAGCGAACTGGCGCTGCACGAGCTCCCTGGTGAACCTGTCGATGCCGGCGGCCACCGGCGTGTGGGTGGTGAAGACCGTGCCGGCCCGGCACATCTCGGCGGCCTCGTCGAAGCTCAGGCCCTGCTGGACGTACTCGCGGATGCGATCAAGGCCGAGGAAGCCCGCGTGGCCCTCGTTTGTGTGGAACACCTCGGGCTCGGGCCGCGAGGTGATCGCGCAGTAAGCCCGCAGGGCCCGGACGCCGCCGATGCCGAGCAGCAGCTCCTGGCGCAGCCGGTGGTCGCTGCCGCCGCCGTAGAGCCGGTCGGTCACCTCCCGCAGGCTCGGCTCGTTCTCCTCCACGTAGGAGTCGAGCAGCAGCAGCGGCACCCGGCCAACCTGCGCGATCCAGATCTGCGCGGCGAGCGGGATCCCGTCGGCCAGCCTGACCATCACCCGGACGGCGGAGCCCTGGCCGTCGCGCAGCAGCGTCAGCGGCAGGCCGGCCGGATCGTTGGCCGGATAGCGCTCCATCTGCCAGCCCTCGGCCGACAGCGACTGGGTGAAGTAGCCGTGTCGGTACAGCAGGCCGACGCCGGTCAGCGGAACGCCCAGGTCGCTGGCCGCCTTCAGGTGATCCCCGGCGAGAATGCCGAGGCCGCCGGAGTACTGCGGCAGTGCCGCGGTAATGCCGAACTCCGGCGAGAAGTAGGCGACGCTGCGCGGCCAGCCCGCGGCCTGGTCGCTGACCTGCTGGTACCAGCGCGGGCCGGTCAGGTAGGCGCGCAGCTCGTCGGCAGCGTCCCTGAGCCTGCCCAGGAAATCCTGATCTGCGGCCAGGCTGACCAGGCGCTCCTGCGACACCTGGGCCAGCAGCGCTGCCGGGTCGCGCCCGACGCGCTGCCAGGCGGCCTGATCGATCGTGCCAAACAAGTCAAGTGTCTCGGCATGCCAGGACCAGCGCAGGTTCAGCATGAGGTCCTGCAGCGGCGCCAGCGGTTCCGGCAGGGCCGGATGGACGGTCAGTCGGCGGATAGCTCTCACGCTGAGCGACACTAATCTGTTCCGGGCCGGACGGGAACCTCGGGCCGCACTTGACTGGCGGGCTTTCTGCGCGGCGGCGCGGCGGCGGCCCGCACCGGTGCATTTTTGCGCCGGAATCGCAGTTCGCAACGGCGGCAGCGGGCCGCGGGCCGCTACCAGCCGGGCTGCTCGCTTTGGCCGGAGTGGGGCTGGGTAGTTTTCAGGGGTGATCGGCAGAATTCCCATCCTGAACGTGCAGCCCGTCGTGCACTGCGGGCGGTATCCCGCCAGGGCAGTGACCGGCGAGACCTTCCAGGTCAGCGCCACCGTTTTCCGCGAGGGCCATGAGATGCTCGGCACCGGCGTGGTGCTGCGCGATCCGGGCGGCGCGTGGCTGCCGCTGGTGCAGATGCGGCTGCTGGCCGAGGGAACAGACCGCTACGGCGCCGACGTCACGCCGGGGCGCACGGGAACCTGGCACTTCCAGATCGAGGCGTGGGGGGATCCCATTGCCCGCTGGCAGCACGACGCGGCCATCAAGATCCCGATCGGCCAGGACGTCGAGCTTATGCTCGAGGAGGGCGCGCGGCTGCTGGAGCGGGCCGCCGGCCGCATCCGGCCGGCCAGGGCGCACCCGTCGGCCGAGCATGAGGCCCGGCGGGCACGCTCGAGGCTCAAGACCGCCGCCGCCGAGCTTCGCAGTCCCGCCAGTGCGCCGCCCGAGCGGCTGGCCGCCGCGGCGCAGCCGGACGTGATCTCGATCCTGAGCGCCTACCCGCTGCGCGATCTGCTGACCCGGTCAGCCTGGTTCCCGCTGGTCGTGGACCGTGAGCGCGCGCTGTTCGGGGCGTGGTATGAATTCTTCCCGCGGTCCGAGGGTGCCAGGATCGATCCCTCCGGGCAGCAAGCGCCGGTATCAGGCACGCTGCAGTCGGCGGCCGGCCGCCTGGACGCCATTGCCGAGATGGGTTTCGACGTGGTCTACCTGCCGCCGGTCCACCCGATCGGCAGCACCGCGCGGAAAGGCCAGAACAATACCCTGCATGCGGAGCCCGGGGATCCCGGCTCGCCGTGGGCAATTGGCTCGCCCGCGGGGGGGCACGAGGCGATCCACCCGGATCTCGGCACACTGGCTGATTTCGACGCGTTCGTCGCCAAGGCCGGCCAGCTCGGCATGGAGGTGGCGCTGGACCTGGCGCTGCAGGCATCGCCCGATCATCCCTGGGTGAACAAGCACCCCGAGTGGTTCACCACTCGCGCGGACGGCAGCATCGCGTATGCCGAGAACCCGCCGAAGAAGTACCAGGACATCTTCCCGCTGAATTTCGACAACGATCCCGAAGGGATCTATGCCGGCGTCCTGCAGCTCGTGCGGCACTGGATGGACCATGGAGTGAGGATCTTCCGGGTGGACAACCCGCACACCAAGCCGCTGCGGTTCTGGGAGCGGCTGCTGGCCGAGATCGCATCGACCGACCCCGATGTCCTGTTCCTGGCCGAGGCCTTCACCCGGCCCGCTATGATGCACGCGCTGGCGGCGATCGGGTTCCACCAGTCCTACACGTACTTCACCTGGCGCAACACCGCCGCCGAACTGACCGAGTACATGGCCGACCTGCGGGCGGCGGCCGCGTACATGCGGCCGAATTTTTTTGTCAACACCCCGGACATCCTGTGCCAGTACCTGCAGTACGCCGGGCCGGCCGCGTTCCGCGTCCGCGCCGTGCTGGCGGCGCTGCTGTCGCCCTCGTGGGGCGTCTATTCCGGCTTCGAGCTCGGCGAGAACACCCCGGCGGCACCGGGCAGCGAGGAGTACCTGGACTCGGAGAAGTATGCCTACCGGCCCAGGGACTGGGCGCACGCCGAGCGGACGGGGCAGAGCATCGCGCCCTTCATCACCACGCTGAACGCCATCAGGCGCGCGCACCCGGCCCTGCACGAGCTTCGCAACGTGCGTTTCCATTACCCGGACCGGCCGGAGATATTGTGCTTCTCGAAGAGAAGCGGTGCGCAGGCCACGGGCGCGCCGGGCAGCGACACGGTACTTGTCGTGGTGAACCTTGACCCGCACCAGCCGCGCGAGGCCACGATCTGGCTTGATGGCCCGGCGCTCGGACTGGATCCGGACTCGGGATTCACCGTGACCGATGAGCTCTCCGGTGCGTCCTTTCGCTGGAGCCAGTCAAATTACGTCCGCCTTGACCCGCAGACGACGCCGGCGCACATCTTCACGGTCACGGCATAGCGAGCACAGCAGATAGACCTAGCAGAAACAACGGATACCCCGCAGGAGAGCGCAGTGGTGACCCAGTGGTGATGCAGTGGTGATTCAGCAGCCGGGGCAGCCCCCGTCACTGAGCACGCCCAGGCCGGGATTCCATCCGAGCTCGGCCACGGCCCCCAGCGAGCCTGTCGATTCCTTCTCGTTCGACAAGCCCAGGGATCCGCAGTGGTTCAAGCGGGCCGTCTTCTACGAGGTCCTGATCCGCGGCTTCTACGACTCCAACGGCGACGGAACCGGCGACCTTCGCGGCCTGACCTCGCGGCTGGACTACCTCCAGTGGCTCGGCATCGACTGCATCTGGCTGCTGCCGATCTACGCCTCCCCGCTGCGCGACGGCGGCTATGACATCGCCGACTTCACCGCGATCCTGCCGGACTTCGGCACCATCGGCGACTTCGTCGAGCTGGTCGAGGGCGCCCACAAGCGGGGGATCCGGGTCATCGCCGACCTGGTCATGAACCACACCAGCGACGCCCATCCCTGGTTCGAGGCGTCGCGCAAGGACCCGGACGGGCCGTTCGGGGACTTCTACGTCTGGTCCGACACCGACGACCGGTACAGCGAGGCCCGGGTCATCTTCGTCGACAGCGAGCAGTCCAACTGGACCTACGACCAGGTCCGCGGCCAGTATTACTGGCACAGGTTCTTCTCCCACCAGCCGGACCTGAACTACGAGAACCCGCGGGTCCAGGACGCCATGATCGAGGTGCTGCGGTTCTGGCTGGACCTGGGCATCGACGGCTTCCGGCTGGACGCCGTGCCGTACCTGTACGAGCGGGAGGGGACCAACTGCGAGAACCTCAAGGAGACGCACGAGTACCTGAAGCGGGTCAGGGCCGAGATTGACCGGCTCTACCCGGACCGGGTACTGCTGGCCGAGGCCAATCAGTGGCCCGATGATGTGGTGGAGTACTTCGGCGATCCCTCGGTCGGCGGCGACGAGTGCCACATGGCCTTCCACTTCCCGCTGATGCCGCGGATCTTCATGGCGGTGCGCCGCGAGCAGCGCTACCCGATCTCGGAGATCATGGCGCAGACCCCGTCGCTGCCGTCGGGCTGCCAGTGGGGCATCTTCCTGCGCAATCACGATGAGCTGACGCTCGAGATGGTCACCGACGACGAGCGCGACTACATGTACATGGAGTACGCCAGGGATCCGCGGATGAAGGCCAACATCGGGATCAGGCGCCGGCTTTCCCCGCTGCTGGGCAACGACCGTAACCAGCTGGAGCTCTTCACCGCGCTGCTGCTCTCGCTGCCCGGCTCACCGGTGCTGTATTACGGCGACGAGATCGGCATGGGCGACAACATCTGGCTCGGCGACCGGGACGGCGTGCGCACGCCGATGCAGTGGACCGTCGACCGCAACGCCGGGTTCTCCTACTGCGACCCGGCAAGGCTGTACCTGCCAGTGATCATGGACCCGATCTACGGGTACCAGGCGATCAACGTGGAGTCCCAGGAGAAGAACCCGGCGTCCTTCCTGCACTGGACCAGGCGGATGATCGAGATCAGGAAGCGTCATCCGGTCTTCGCGCTCGGCAGCTATGACGAGCTCAGCTCCTCCAATCCCAGCGTGCTGGCGTTCGTCCGCGAATATGACGACGAGTCCCGCACGAACGCCGACGGCACCGACCGGATCCTGTGCGTCAACAATCTGTCCAGGTTCCCGCAGCCGGTCGAGCTGGATCTCAGCAGATTCGAGGGCTCCACCCCGATCGAGTGCATGGGCGGCGTCACCTTTCCGCCCATCGGCGAGCTGAACTACCTGCTGACCCTGCCGGGGCACGGCTTCTACTGGTTCATCTTGCAGCCGCCCGCCAGCCGCTAGCCGCTAGCCGCTAGCAGCCCGCCGAGGGCCCCGGCCGCGCGCTGGCATCCGGCCGACTCGCGCCGGCTGGCGGCGCGGCTGGTCAGCGCGCCGCCGCGGGCGCATCATTGCTGCTGTCGGGAATTCTGATACCTGGTCCGCCGTTTTCGTCACTCGTGTCACCATTGCGACTACCCTGCCACGTTGGGGAGTGGCCACGAATGTTTGACTGATCTGTGGGCAAGATATGGGGTCACCGCGGGTAGGAAAAGTTGACTAGGTGACGAGGTGGGCCTGGAGTCATGACTTTTGAGGACACGCTGGCGCAGTGGCTGCCGACGCAGCGCTGGTTTGCGGGCAGAGACGAGCTGGTCGGCGGGCTGACCGTTACTGCCGACACCAGGCTCGTCTCCGGTGACCCGGAACTGCGTCATCTGATCGTCAGCCTGCCGGCCCGCCGGGACGTCGCGAGATATCAGATCCTGCTGGGTCTGCGCACCCGGCTGCCAGCGTCGCTGAGCCATGCGGCCATCGGCCCGGGGCCGGGCGGCAGGACGGCCTATGACGCCCTGCACGATCCCGAGCTCAGCGGCGTCCTGATCGACGGCATCGCCGCCGGCCGGGCCGTCGGCCCGCTGCAGTTCGCCACGGAGCCGGGCGCGCCGGTCAGCAGCTGGCCCGGCAGCCGCGTGCTGACCGCGGAGCAGAGCAACACCAGCGTGGTATTCGGCGAGGCTGCCATCCTCAAGGTGCTGCGCAGGATCTTCCCCGGCGAGAACCCCGATCTGGAAGTGGCCGGCGCGCTCGCCCGGCTTGGCTCGAAACGGATCGCCGTGCCGTACGGCCGGATTCAGACGGAGCTGAACGGGGAGCCCGTCCTGCTCGCCGTTCTCTCCCAGTACCTGGCGCATGCCACGGACGGCTGGTCGCTGGCCGCTGCCAATCTCCGCCGCCTGTACGCCCGGCACGGGGCCTATGAGCGGGAGTACCTGACGGTTCCGCTGCCAGCCGCCGGGGAGCCGCCGGGCGCCGGGGCGAGGCCGGCCGCGGCGCGCGCGCCTGGCGAACCGGACCCGCATTTCGCCGCCGAGGCCCACCTGCTCGGCCGCGCGACCGCCGAGATGCATGCCGATATGGCGACCGCTTTCGGCACGAGGCAGATCGAGCCCGCCGAGCTGGCTGACCTCGCCGACCGGATGACCCGCAAGCTGGAACGGGCCAGGGCCGAGGTCCCGGAACTCGGCAGGCACGCGGCCAAGCTGCACGCCGCCTACGAGGACGTCGCCAAGATCACTGATCCGGTCCTGCTGCAGCGGGTGCACGGCGACTATCACCTGGGCCAGGTCCTGCGGACGCAAGACGGCTGGGTCGCGCTGGACTTCGAGGGCGAGCCGGCCGTGCCGCTCGCCGAGCGCCGGGCACCTGCCCCGGCCCTGCGGGACGTGGCAGGCCTGCTCAGGTCACTGGACTACGCCGCACGTCACCGGCTGCTCGGCCACCCGGACGAGGCACGGCTGCGCGCGCCTGCCGACGACTGGGTGCAGCGATGCCAGGCGGCCTTCTGCGCGGGCTACGCCCAGGCCGGCGGCATGGATCCGGCGGCGCACGAGCCGCTGCTGCGCGCGCTGATGCTGGAGAAGGCGGTCTACGAAGTGGTTTACGAGGCACGGCACCGGCCATCCTGGCTGCCCATCCCGCTCGAGTCGATCGCCGCCGCGTGATCATGTCAGCGACGGGCAGCCCGGCCGACCCGGTCAGCCATGCGGAAATCGACCGGATTACCACTTGCAGGCACCACGACCCGCACTCCGTTCTCGGCGCGCACCCCAGCGGCGACGGCGTGATCATCCGGGCACTGCGCCCGCTGGCGGAATCCGTGACCGCTGTTCTCGCCGACGGCCGCCGTCTTCCGATGACCCATGTTCACGACGGCGTCTTCTCCGTGCGGCTGCCTGGCTCTGGCACACCCGACTACCGGATTGCCGCCAGCTATGCGGGCAGGGCAGGCGAGATCGTCAGCGACGACCCCTACCGGCATCCCCCCACCCTCGGCGAGCTCGACCTGCACCTGATCGCGGAGGGCCGGCACGAGGCGCTGTGGCGGGTGCTCGGCGCCCATGTGCGCGATCAGGCCGGCGGCACGTCGTTCGCGGTCTGGGCGCCGAATGCCCAGGGCGTACGGGTGCTCGGCGATTTCAACGGCTGGGACGGCCAGGGGCACCCGATGCGCTCGCTTGGCGGGTCGGGCGTGTGGGAACTGCTCATCCCCGGCCTCGGCGCGGGAGCGTGCTACAAGTACGAGATCAGGGGCCGCGACGGCAACTGGCGGCTGAAGGCCGACCCGGTGGCCGCGCTCGCCGAGCCGCCGCCCGGCACCGCATCGGTCGTGTATACCTCTGGCTACGAATGGGGCGACCAGGACTGGCTCGATGTCAGGGGCAAGGCCGACATGCTGGCCAGCCCGGTGAGCGCATACGAGGTGCACATCGGCTCCTGGCGGCTCGGCCTGTCCTATGTCGAGCTCGCCGATCAGCTCACCGCCTACGTGAGCGAGCGCGGCTTCACGCACGTGGAGTTCATGCCGGTGGCTGAGCATCCGTTCGCCGGCTCGTGGGGCTACCAGGTCACTTCCTACTATGCGCCGTCGTCCCGGTTCGGCACGCCCGATGAGTTCCGCCACGTCGTGGACCGGCTGCACCAGGCGGGCATCGGCGTCATCCTCGACTGGGTGCCGGCCCACTTCCCGCGCGACGACTGGGCCCTGGCCAGGTTCGACGGCAGCCCGCTGTATGAGAACCCCGACCCCCGGCGCGGCGAGCAGCCCGACTGGGGAACGCTCATCTTCGACTACGGCAGGAAAGAGGTGCGGAACTTCCTCGTCGCCAATGCCATCTACTGGCTGGAGGAGTTCCACGTGGACGGGCTGCGGGTGGACGCTGTCGCGTCCATGCTCTACCTCGACTACTCCAGGAAGCCCGGACAGTGGTCACCGAACGCTCTCGGCGGCCGGGAGAACCTGGACGCCGTGTCGTTCCTCCAGGAGGTCAACGCCACCTGCTACAAGCGGGTGCCGGGCATCATGATGATCGCCGAGGAGTCGACCGCATGGCCGGGCGTCACCAGGCCGCCTTATCTGGGCGGCCTGGGCTTCGGCTTCAAGTGGAACCTCGGCTGGATGCATGACACGCTTGACTACCTTTCCCGCGATCCGGTGTATCGCAGCTACCACCACAATCAGATGACCTTCTCGATGATGTATGCCTACAGCGAGAACTTCGTCTTGCCGCTGTCCCACGATGAGGTCGTCTACGGCAAGGGCTCGCTGCTGCGGAAGATGCCGGGGGATGAATGGCGCCAGTTCGCCGGGCTCCGGTCGCTGCTGGCGTACATGTGGGCGCATCCCGGCAAGCAGCTGGTGTTCATGGGCTCGGAGTTCGGCCAGCCGGGCGAATGGTCGCAGCAAAATGGCCTGGACTGGCAGCTGCTCGACCAGGGCCGGCACGCGGGCGTCCGGCGCCTGGTCGACGACCTGAACCGGGCCTACGTCCAGCGGCCCGCGATGTGGCGGCTTGACCGGGACCCGGCCGGGTTCGAGTGGATTGACGCCAACGACTCGGCCGGCAACGTGCTGTCCTTCCTTCGCTACGCCGGACCAGACGACGGCGCGGGCCGCCTCGACGGTGACGGCGCGGGCGGCAGCGAACACGAGGGGGGCGGCGCGGCGCGGGCTGCCAGCCAGCAGACCGTGGCCTGCATCGCCAACTTCTCCGGCGTGCCGCATGAGAGCTACCGGATCGGTCTGCCACGGCCAGGCCGCTGGGTTGAGCTGATCAACACCGATGCAGGGATATACGGCGGCAGCGGAGTCGGGAACCTCGGCGCTGTCGAAGCTGTCGCCGGGCCCTGCCACGGATTGCCGGCCTCGGTCGTGCTCCGGCTGCCGCCGATGGGGGTGCTCTGGCTGGCGCCAGAGCCTGGCCGGGGACCAGCGGGGGCAGGCTCGGGCGGGTGAGGCGGCGGCCCGTCCCCCGACCGGGATGATCTTCGCCGCAGGGAC
>Ga0335081_10012422_pt1 | contig 13807 bp, 15 predicted proteins | sample Lox_Sample_35_FD_206713 | JGI IMG/M metagenome (GOLD analysis project Ga0335081, IMG submission 206713) | Soil microbial communities from Loxahatchee National Wildlife Refuge, Florida, United States - Lox_Sample_3.5 | ecosystem: Environmental > Terrestrial > Soil > Wetlands | place: USA...
TTGCCAAGCTGCTGATTGGCGGTGGGGTCGATCCCTGGCTGTTGGCCGGGTTGCTCTATCTCGGGTCGGGAGCGGGGCTCGGATTCTGGTACGGGGTCCGTGGGGCTTTCGGCGGCGCCACGGCAGAGGCGCCGCTGCGCCGCGCCGATGTGCCGTGGCTGGGGTTTGTCGTGCTGAGCGGCGGGGTGATCGGGCCGGCGCTGCTGATGGTCGGGCTGGCAAGGAGCTCGGCGTCCTCCGCCTCGCTGCTGCTCAATCTCGAAGGGCTCGCGACGATGGCCATCGCCTGGCTCGTGTTCCGGGAGAACGTCGATCGCCGCCTGCTGTTGGGGGCGGCGGCGATCCTGGCCGGCGCGGTGGTGCTGTCGTGGCAAGGCGGACCGCGCGGCTTCGGGTGGGGCGAATTGGCGATCGCCGGCGCTTGTTTCGCCTGGGGCATCGACAACAATTTGACGCGCAAGCTCAGCGGCGGCGACCCGGTGCAGATCGCCGCGATCAAGGGGGCGGTTGCGGGCGCCACCAACCTCATCCTTGCGCTCGTCGTCGGCGCTGCCTTGCCGAGCACCGGCATCGTCGCCGCCGCTGCCGTGATCGGCTTTCTGGGGTATGGGGTCAGCCTGGTGCTTTTCGTTTTGGCGCTGCGCGGGCTCGGAGCGGCGCGAACCAGCGCCTATTTCTCAACCGCGCCATTTATCGGGGCCGTGTTGGCGATCCTCATGTTTGGGGAGCCGGTGACGCCGGCGCTCGTGGTGGCCGGTGCGCTGATGGCCGTCGGTCTTTATCTGCATCTCGCCGAGCGCCACGAGCACGAGCACCTGCACGAAGCGATCGAACACGAGCACCGGCACGTCCACGACGAGCACCATCGGCACGCGCACGACCCGGGTTCGCCAAGCGGTGAACCGCATACGCATCGTCATCGGCACTTGCCGATCGTGCATGCGCACCCGCACTATCCCGATCTGCACCACCGCCACGGTCATCACCGGCACGAGCACGCCGCCTAGGGAGCGCAGCATGGCAAAACGGGTCGCGGTCGGCATGGGGATCATGGAGTTCCCGTTTTCCGGCGCCGCCGCTTACTGGCGCTGGGTCGATATGCTGGAGGCCGGCGGGGTCGACTCGCTGTGGCAGACCGACCGGCTGGTCAGCCCCACCCCGTTCCTCGAATGCATGAGCGTGATGGCGGCACTGGCCGGGCGCACGCGCCGGCTGAAGTTTGGGGTCAACGTGCTGTCGCTGGCGATGCGCGACGCGGTGCTGGTGGCGCGGCAATGCGCGACCATCGACTATCTGTCCGAAGGGCGGCTGTTGCCGGCGTTCGGCATCGGCAGCCCGCTCGGGCCGGAATGGACGACGCTCAACCTCGACACCAAGACGCGCGGCCGCAAGACCGACGAGGGGCTCGAGGTGATCCGCCGGCTGTGGAGCCAAGACAAGGTCGATTTCGAGGGCGTCCACTACCATCTGTCCGGCGCGCAGTGCCTGCCAAAGCCGGTGCAGCCCGACCTGCCGATGTGGATCGGCGGCTCGTCTGAGGCGGCGATCAGGCGCACCGCGAAATATGGGACCGGCTGGCAGGCGGGGCCCGAAACGCCGGAGCAGGCAAAGGTTGTCGTCGCGGCGATCCAGAAGGCCGCCGCCGAGGAAGGCCGCAGCATCGACGAGGATCATTTCGGCGCCGGCATCCCGTTTCGCTTTGGCCGGACGGACGAGCCGGGCCTCGCACCGTTGTTCGATGCCTATCGCAAGCGCACCGGGCGGGACCCGCTCGACTATTTCGCCATCGGCGACGCCCGGGCGATCACCGACAAGATCGGTGAGTTCGTCGGTGCCGGCGTGTCGAAATTCATCCTGCGCCCGGCGGCAAAGGGCGACGACGACATCATGGCGCAGACCCGCCGGTTGATCGACGAGGTGCTGCCGCTGGTCGCAGCGCGATGGCCGAAGCCGAAGAAGCGCGCTGAAGCGGCGGAATGAACCCACCGCTAACGGGCATTCGCGCCTGCGTCTTTGACGCCTACGGCACCCTCTTCGACTTTGCCTCGGCCGCGGCGAGCTGCGCCGACGTGCTGGGCGACAAGGCGGCGCGGTTGACCGCGCTGTGGCGCGACAAGCAGCTCGCCTACTCCTGGCTGCGTGCGGTGCAGGGGCGCCACGAAGATTTCTGGCAGGTGACCGGCGACGCGCTCGATTTTGCGTTGGAGGCGCTGGGGATCGACGACCCGGCGCTGCGCGAGCGGCTGATGGGAGTGTATCTGCGGCTCGCGCCGTTCCCCGAGGTGCCCGAGACGCTGCGCCGGCTGCGCGAAACGGGGATGCGGATGGCGATCCTCTCCAACGGCTCGCCGGCGATGCTGACGCCGCTGGTCGCGAACGCCGGGATCGGCGACCTACTCGACGCGGTGATCTCGGTCGAGGAGGCCGGAATCTACAAGCCGCACCCCAAGGTCTACCAGCTAGCCGTGGATCGGCTCGGCGTGGCGGCCGGGGACATCGCCTTTCTGTCATCGAACGGCTGGGATGCCTACGCGGCCTCGGCCTTTGGGATGCGCGCGATCTGGTGTAACCGCTACGGCCAGCCGAAGGAACGTTTGCCGGGCGCGCCGGAATGCCAAATCCGCTCGCTCGCCGAATTGCCGGAGCTGCTCGGCCTTTGACGCGCATGCAAGCCGATGTGATCGTGCTCGGCGCCGGGATGGTCGGCGTCTCGGTTGCCGCGCATCTGCAGAAGCGCGGAAAGCAAGTCGTGCTGGTCGACCGGCGGCAGCCAGGCGAGGAAACCTCTTACGGCAATGGTGGGTTGGTGCAGCGCGAGGCGGTGTTTCCGCACCCGTTTCCGCGCGAATTTGCCGAATTGCGGCGCATCGCCAAGAACCGCTCGGTCGATGTTCACTACCACCTTTCCGGTCTGCCGGGGCTGGCCTGGCCGCTGGCCAGTTACTGGCGCAATTCAGAACCGCGGCGCTACGCCGAGATCGCGGCGCAGTGGAGCACGCTGATCGCGACCTGCACGGCGGAGCACAAGGCGCTCGCTGAAGAGGCGGGCTCGACCGAATTGCTGCGCCCGGTCGGCTTTCTGCGCGCTTTCAACGACACCGCGACAATGGACGCCGAGCTCGCCAAGGCCGAGCGGGCGCGGGCTTTCGGGGTCGGTTCTGCCGTGCTCACGCCCGCCAAGCTCGCCGAGATGGAGCCGCATCTGGGCACCGAGTTCGTCGGCGCCTTACACTGGACCGACCCCTATGCGGTCAACGACCCGCATGCGCTGACCATGAGCTACTTCGCATTGTTCGAGCGGCTCGGCGGCCAATTCGCGCTCGGCGATGCGACGACGCTGCAACGGAGCGGCGCGGGCTGGCGCGTGACCGGTTCCGACGGCGCGGTAGTGGAGGCGGCAGAGGCGGTGATCGCGCTCGGCATCTGGTCCGGCGCGGTGACCAGGCGCTTCGGCTACAAACCGCCGCTGTTTGGCAAGCGCGGCTATCACCTGCATTTCAAGCCGCAAGGCAATGCCGGGCTGACCCGGCCCGTGGCGTCGAACGGTTTCCTGCTGGCGCCGATGCGCGCCGGTATTCGCCTCACGACTGGGGTCGAGTTCGCCCGCCCCGAGACACCGCCGACGCCGGTGCAGCTCGCCCGCGCGCTACCGATTGCCCGGCGTATCTTCCCGCTGGGCGAGCCGGTCGAGCCCGCGCCGTGGATGGGTATCCGCCCGGCGACTCCCGACATGCTGCCGATCATCGGCCCGATCCCGACCGAGCCGGGTCTGTGGGGCGCGTTCGGCCACGCCCATCAGGGCTTTACGCTGGGCCCGACCACCGGGCGGATGCTGGCGGAAATGATGACGGGGGAAGCACCCTTCGTGGACCCGGCACCGTTCCGCGCCGAGCGGTTCTAGGTAGCGCGGCCGGGAGTTTATATCGCGTTTTGGCGAGTTGCCCGGGGCTACTTCACGCCGTTCTCGGCCTTATGCCTTGCGAGCGCGAACCACGCACTGAGTGAGGGGCTGCCACTAGCGTGTCGGTCGAGGGCCTCAAGCACCGGAATGGCCTGCTCGGGCACTGTATGGAGCAAATGAGCACCGGCAGAAGCCTGCACCGCTGGGCTCGGATCGGTTAGCAGGTCGAGCAAGATCGCAGAATTTTCGGGAACAATCGCCTCAAGCTGTTCAAATAGTTGATGTGCAGCGCTTGTCGCCGTTTCCGCGGTTTCACGGTCATCTAGTTCGTCCTGTGCAATCGCACGTAGTTCGGCGGCGAATTTGAACGCGGTAATCAGGCTCGCGACGCAATTGTCAACACCGCGCGCTGCCCGTACTTCCCGCATCAGGGTTTTTAGCTCGCCGAGTGCTTCGATTTTTCGTTGATAAGCTGCCTGCTCCCGTTCGACGAGCTGTCGGAGGATATCGCGCTGCGTGTCGGCGTCGCTCTTTTCATGCGCCACGATGAAGCGCTGAAGGGTATCGTGGAGAGCCTGAAGCGACTCAACGTCAATTGCTGCGGTCTTCATCGATCGCTCCTGGTTTGACAGATTATCTAACGATCCCAAGTTTTCGCATAATCTCGACGCCTTTCTCTCTCTGAACGGAGAATGGTTGCGATCTGAGCCACTCGCGGAGCGTCAACCCATCTGTCTCCGAAGTAATTGCGCCATATTCGCGATTAATCGCTTGGTGGAGCAGTGTTGGAATTCGGACAATGTTCTCTGTGTTGTGAAGCTCTCCCGCGGCGATCGCGGTCGCGTTGGGACCGCCTTGCTCGACAATATGGTGGTATTCATATCCATTACCCGCCGGGCCGAAGCGCTTATCAAGACCCTCAGCTACGGGGCTTCCCTTGTAGAATTCATCGTATGAAGAAAATGCTTCTGAAGCTCTGCTGACCCGGAGATCGTCAAGCGTATAAGGGCCGTTGGCGACGAAATCGAGCGCGACCTTTGTATCGACGTCGAGCTGACGAAATTCAGCGAACGTCGCAGCGAGCTGGCCTACCATGATGACATCGGCAGCCTCGCCCAACGCAGGAATGACGTTGGCTGCCACTTCCAGCGGGAGGCTTAAGGCCTGCGTTAGCAGCGTCCGGATGGCGCGCCTGAGTGCCACGCGATTAATGGCCGCTTCGCCGGCTTCGCGGGCGCTCCCATCTTTAGGACGGAACTTGCCGCCGAGGCCGCCGGGCGTACCTGCCGGCCAGCCAGGATGGACAGGGTCATCGGGACTTGCTTTGGAAACATCTGGCGCCGAAGCTGGCAAAGGTCCCAAGACCAAAAACACCGTCGCGGCCGCTCCATTGAGAACCGCAACGCCTTTGTTTTGATGTAGGATTTTCGCGAACTTGAGCATGGCGATCTCCCGGCAGAGAGAACATATAGGGAACTTTGCCGGTGACGCAAGAGAGCCTAAAACGATGGCGCCAGCTTTTTTATCAGCGCCATCGCGGCGTGCGGAGCGCGGACTTTGGCGCCGTTGATGAAATAGACGAAGCAGTCGCGGCCGGCCCCGGCATGCTCGCGGAAGCGCTTGGCGATGGCGTCGAGGGCCTCGGGTGAGTAGCCAGTTGGCTCATCGGCCTTGCATTCGCGCAGGCGCGCATAGACGAAATCGGTAGTGACCGCTTCGATCAGCGGTAGTTTCGGGTCCTCGACCTGGGCGATCGCCGCGCCGTGCTTCTCCATCAACTTGGCGAAGGCGGGGTGGGTGAAGCTCTCGTTGCGCACTTCGAGGACATGGCGCAACGGACGGTTGCCGAGATGCTTGGGGAGCGCTTCAAGAAACGCCGCGACATTGCCCTCGTCGAATTGCAGGCTCGGCATGAACTGCCACAGGATCGGCCCGAGCTTGGGGCCGAGTTCGGTCATGCCGCTGTCGAAGTAGCGCGCCATGAACGGCGCGGCCGTCGCGAGGTCGTTGCGGTAGGTGATGAAGCGCGACCCTTTGAGCGAGAACATGAAATCGTCGGGCGCGGCATCGTGCCAGTTGCGGTAGCTCTTCGGCGTCTGCAGCCGATAGAAGGTGCCGTTGATCTCGATCGCGGTGACGTGCCGGCTGGCATAGGCAAGCTCGTCGGCCTGTTTGACCTCCTTGGGGTAGAACGTGCCGCGCCACGGCGCGAACACCCAGCCGCCGATGCCGACCCTGATCCGTCCGTCGCTCATCGCCTCACCACGAAGTTGTCTGCAGGCCGGCGCGCCTCCCAGCCCTCGCGCTCCAAGACCGGCGTGTCGTCTTCAGTGGCCGGATAGCCGAGGCAGAAATAGCCGATGAGCCGCCACGCCGGCGGCACGTCGAGGATCGCGCGCACCGCCTCGGGGTCGAGGATCGACACCCAGCCCATGCCGATCCCCTCGGCGCGCGCCGCCAGCCATAAAGTATGCACCGCGGCGACGGCCGAATACTGAACCATCTCTGGCATCGTCAACCGGCCGAGACCGCTGCCCTGTTCAGTGTCGGGGTCGGCGAAGACCGCGAGGTGGCACGGCGCGTCGTCAAGCCCGGCGAGCTTGAGCCGGGCGTATTGGCTGGCGCGGTCGGGGGTCTGCGCGGCAAGAGCGGAGGCATTGCAGCGGGCAAAATTCTCCCGGATCGCTGCGCGGCGCTCGGCTGCGTCAACCAGCACAAAGCGCCAGGGCTGGCTGAGCCCGACCGATGGCGCGAGGCACGCAGTCTCGATCAACCGCTCGACCGCGGCCGCGGGCAGCTTGTCGCGGCGGAAGCGGCGTACGTCACGACGCCACGCCAGCAGGTCGCGGAGCTGGTCGCGGAAGCCTTCGTCGAACCGGGGAGCGCCCTGGGGAGGAGACGACATGCCTTCCCCTACGCGCCTCGGCGGAATTGCGCAACCGCCGCCCCGCCGCCTATGCTGGCGCGTCATATTCGGGCGGCACGAGCGCCGCATTCACCTCAGGAGGAAGCCATGCCAGTCAAAGCAGGTGTCATTCGCGCCGGCGCGCGGCAAACCCGGCGCGGCGCCGCGGAAACCTTTACCGGCGTCGTGTTCCAGGACCCGGTGGTCGTCGCCGAGGCGCCGTCGCGCATGGGCGGGTCGGTCGTCAGCTTTACGCCAGGCGCGCGCACCGCCTGGCACAGCCACCCGGTCGGGCAGACGCTCTATTGTCTCTCGGGGATCGGCCGCATCTGCTTCAAGGGCGAGAAGCCGCAAGTGCTGAACCCGGGCGACGTCGTCAATATCCCGCCCGATACGCTGCATTGGCACGGCGCCTCGCCTGATCGCCTCTTCGCGCATTTGGCGCTGTCGGAAGCCGGCGAGCAGGGCCAGGGCACGGCCTGGGGCACGCATGTGACCGACGCCGAGTACAACGAGCCGGCGACGAACTAGAGGCAAGCCTTTAACGGCGGCGGCCGGGCCGGGAGAACGCTCCCGGCCCGGTTTCGCGTCAGGCCACCTTCAGAATCCCGAGCTGGGTCAGTGCGGTGACGCCGTCGTCGAGGCCGATTTCCTCGGCGATCCTGCCGTTCTCGACCCGCAGCACCGTGGTTCCGGTGAAGCGCATCTTGCGCCCCGAAGCCGCCGGCAGCGCGCCGGCGAGGAAGTCGCTAAACGCCGGCCCGGTATGGGTGCCGCCGCCTTCCCAGCGGCCGACGACATAATCGCCCTCGGCGATTAGGTCGGCCGCACCCAAGAAGTTGAGGTCGGGGAAGGCCTCGCGGAACCCCATCATGAAGCTGCGGACGTCCTCGCGGCCGCGGCGCGGCGCATGCAGCGAGTACTGGAGCAGCATGTCCGGCGCGGCGAGTTCGTCGATGATCCCGGGGTTCCAGGGATTGGCCCAGAAACCCGCGAACCAGCGGCCGACAATCGCTTTGTTTTCCTGTTCGCGTGACATGTGATCGACCCTCTCAATGTGGATGAAGGCGTGTTCGCCTTTCGACGGGCACAGCTCTATCGTGCAGGCCGGAGTGGCAGATATCCGCTTCTTGCGCTTCGATTCCTCGCCGTTCCACCGGCGACCCGGCGTGCCGATGCCTCTAGCGGAGCCGGCGGTCGCGCCGTACGCTGACGGCGATGAGCAACCTACCCTCCGAGGCCGATGTCGCGGTGATCGGCGCCGGCGCCGCCGGGATCGCCGCCGGGCGACGGCTTGCTGCAGCGGGCAACCTCTCGGTGCTGGTGCTGGAGGCGCGCGAGCGCGCCGGCGGGCGCACCTGGACGGTCGAGAAGAACGGCTATCCGCTCGATCTCGGCGGCGAGTGGCTGCATTCGGCCGACCGCAACGTGCTGACACCGCTCGCCGAGGAGCTCGGTTTCGAGCTTTATCACCGGCGGCCCGACTGGACGACGCGACTGCGCAATTCCGGTGCGACGCCCGAGGAAGAACAGGACTGGATCGCCGAGCGCGAGGCGCATTACTGGGCGATCCACCGCGCCGCGCAGGAACCGGGGGATCGCCCCGCCGCGTCGGTGCTGCGGCCGGGCGGACGGTGGAACGCGCTCTTCGATGCGAGCAGCACCTGGGGCAACGCCGTCGAGCTCGAAAGGCTCTCGGTCAAGGACAACGACCGCTACGAGGACAGCGGGGTCAATTGGCGAGTGCGCCGGGGCTACGGCACGCTGCTCGCGGCGCTGGCCGAACCCTTGCCGATCGCGTTCGGCGCGGCGGTCTCGCGGATCGATCACCGCGGCCGCGACATCGTCATCGACACCGCACGCGGCCGGGTCGTGGCGAAGCGCGTCGTGGTCGCCGTGCCGACGTCGATCCTGGCGAGCGAGGCGCTGGCGTTCGATCCGGTGCTGCCGGCGAAGCTCGACGCCGCCAACGGGCTGCCGCTCGGCCTCGCCGACAAGCTGTTCTTTCATTTTGCCGGCCACATGGACGATTTGGACTCGACCGGGGACATCTTCCTTGTCGGCTCGACGACGCGGCGGGCGACAATGAGCTATCAGGCGCGGCCGTTCGGCCGGCCGGTCATCCAATGCTTCTTCGGCGGCGAGTTCGCCGCGGGCATGGAGCGCGAGGGGCTCGCGGCGATGGCCGCCTTCGCCATCGACGAGTTGGCGGCGCTGCGCGGCAGCGATATCCGCAAGCAGCTGACCCCGCTCGCCGCCTCGTTCTGGCGCGCCGACGAATTCGCTAGGGGATCCTACTCCTACGCCAAACCCGGTCACGCCGACGACCGCGCGGTGCTAGCGGCGCCGGTCGACGATCGCATCTTCTTCGCCGGCGAGGCGACCTCGCCCAATTTCTTCTCGACCGTTCACGGCGCCTATGAAACCGGAATCAGGGCGGCAGAGGCGGCGCTCGCCATTCTCAGGGCGCGCGCCGCATGATCGGCGTGCTGCTCGCCCTTGGTGTGGCGTTGGTCGGCGCGATCGGATTGTTCGCCGCCGGCGCGCATCTGCGCGGTCGCCGGTTCTTGGTTGTTCCGCCGAGCGATAAGGTCAAGCCGGACCAGCCGCATCGCCAAGCGATCCACCATTTCGCGTCGGGGGTGCTGCCACCCTGGCGTTAACTCGCCGGCGGGTGAGGGCGCTGGTTGATCGCGGTGACGCAGATGCCGGCCGCAGTGATGCGCGCGGTGCTGATCGAGCCGGTGCCGACCTCGATCCGCCCGTAGAAATCGAGCGGCATGCCCAGCAGATAGACGAGCGCGGCGCGGATCACGTCGCCGTGGCTGACCAGCACGACGCCGCCCTCGGGGTGTAAACCGCGTAACTCGACCACGGTCTCGATAACCCGGCGCTGGACGTCGCGCATGGTTTCGCCGCCAGGGATCATCGACAGGCTGCGATGCGCTGCCCAGGGCGGCCAGCGCGGGTCGCCGCGCACCGCGTCGAAGGTGAGCCCGGTCCATTCGCCGAAATCGAGTTCGTTGAGGTCGTCGCGGGTCTCGACCGGCAGCGCTAGGCGCTCGCCGACAATCGCGGCGGTCTCCTGGGCGCGCTCCAAGGGGCTGGCGTAGATCGCATGAATGCCGGCGCTAGCGAGGCGATCGGCGGCGGCGGCTGCCTCGCCGCGGCCGCGCGCGGAGAGCGAGATGCCCGCGGTGCGCCCGGCGACCAGTTTACCTTGCAGCGAATGCTCGCCGTGGCGGAGCAGATGGAAGACCGTCATGCCGTCATCATTAGGCTGGCGGCGATTGACAAGCAACCGGGCGGCTGGTCTATCCGGCGGCGATGCGGGGGATCGCGATCATAGCGGCGGCGTTGCTGGCGCTGATGCAGATGGCGCATGCCGAAGCGCCGGAGCTGCATGTCTACAACTGGTCGGATTACATCGCGCCGGACACAATCGCCAACTTCACCAAGGAAACGGGCATCGCGGTCACATACGACGTCTATGACGGCAACGAGGTGCTGGAAGCCAAGCTGCTCGCCGGGCAATCGGGCTACGATGTCGTGGTGCCGTCGGCGAGCCCGTTCATGGCGCGCGAGATCAAGGCGGGGGCATTTCTGGCGCTCGACAAGGCCAAGCTGCCGAACCTGAAGAACCTCGACCCGGCGATGCTGGCGCTGGCGGCCGAGGCCGACCCCGGCAACCAATACGGCGTGCCGTATCTGTGGAGCGTGACGGGGATCGGCTACAACGAGGCGCTCGCGGCGAAGGCTTCGGGCGCCGAGGGAAATAACTCGCCGCGCGACACGCTGGCGCTGTTGTTCGATCCGGCGAACGCCAAGAAGCTCGCCGATTGCGGCATCTCGCTGCTCGATACGCCCCAGGAAGTGTTCCCGGCGGCGCTTGCTTATCTTGGGCTTAACCCGAAGAGCCACGACATCGGCGACCTCGACAAGGCGACGGAGATGCTGCTCAAGATCCGGCCCTATGTGCGCAAGTTCCATTCGTCGCAATACATCAACGACTTGGCGAACGGGGACGTCTGCATCGCGCTGGGCTATTCGGGCGACGTGATCCAGGCGCGCAACCGGGCCGCCGAGGCCAAGAACGGGGTCAGGATCGCCTTTCGGGTGCCAAAGGAGGGGGCGCAGTTCTCGATCGACATGCTCGGAATCCCGAAGGATGCCCCGCACCCCGGCAACGCGCTTCGCTTTATCGATTATATCCTGCGCCCGCCGGTCATCGCCGCGATCAGCGACGCCGTGTCGTATCCCAACCCGAACGCGGCGGCGACCGCGTTGGTCAAGCCGGAAATCCGCGACGACCCCGGCATCTACCCGCCCGACGCGGTCAGGAAGCTGTTTTATGTCGACCTGCCGGCGCCGCGCGACTACGAGCGCGCCCGCACCCGCGCTTGGAACCGGGTCAAGGCCGGCGGCTGAGTAAGACGCGATGGCGCTGCTCGAGATCGATGCGGTCAGCAAGAATTTCGGCGCGGTGACCGCTGTCGATACGGTGTCGTTATCGGTCGGCGAGGGCGAGCTCTTCGCGCTGCTTGGACCGTCCGGCTGCGGCAAGACCACGCTGTTGCGGCTCATCGCCGGGTTCGAGACGCCGGATAGCGGCCGCGTCGTCATCGACGGCAGCGATGTGACCCAGGTGCCGCCCTACCGGCGGCCGGTCAACATGATGTTCCAGTCCTACGCGCTGTTCCCGCATCTCGACGTCGCGGGCAATGTCGCGTTCGGGCTGAAGCAGGAGGGCATGGAGCGCGGCCGGCGCGAGGCGCGGGTCGCCGAGATGTTGGCGCTTGTGCAGATGTCGGATTACGCGCGGCGGCGCACGCATGAATTATCGGGCGGGCAGAAGCAGCGCGTCGCCCTGGCCCGCGCGCTCGCCAAGATGCCGAAGCTGCTCCTGCTCGACGAGCCGCTGGCGGCGCTCGACCGCAAGCTGCGCGAGGAAACGCGGCTCGAGTTGATCGGCATCCAGGAGCGGGTCGGCACCAGCTTCGTGTTCGTGACGCACGACCAGGAAGAGGCGCTGGGCATGGCCTCGCGCATCGCGGTGATGGACAAGGGGCGGGTCGCGCAGATCGGCAGCGCGGCGGACATCTATGAGCGTCCCCGATCGCGTTTTGTCGCCGATTTCGTCGGCGCGGTGAATTTGTTCGACGGGATCCTAGTGGCTGGCTTCAACGCTCTGGCGCTCAAAACGCCGGGGATCGACGAGCCGTTACCGTTGCCCGACACGACAGACTTGCCAGAGGGATCGGCGGTTGCGCTGGCCGTGCGGCCCGAGAAGCTGCTTCTCTCGGCCCGCCGGCCGGAGGGCGCCGCCATCGCGGCGACGGTCGCCTCGATCAACTACCAGGGCGGTGTGTCGATCGTCCATCTGGCGACCCCATCGGGGCAGGCGCTCAAGGCGCAGATGGCGAGCTCCCATGCCTCCGCCTACGAGCGCGGCGCTTCGGTGTGGGCGAGCTGGAACCCCGCCGACGCAGTGGTGATCACGAAATGAAGGCCAGGTGCGTCCTTCGAGGCCTCGCTGCGCGAGGCACCTCAGGATGAGGAATTCTCTGGTGCCATGCGGAAACCGTCCTCATCCTGAGGAGCGCCGTCCGGCGCGTCTCGAAGGACGCAGGGCGTTGCTGCCATGACGGGCTTCGGTTTCTGGCGGCGCTGGGCGCTGATCGCGCCGCCGTACCTGTGGCTTGCGGTGTTCTTCCTGCTGCCGCTCGGCGTGGTCGCGGCGATCAGCCTGGCGCAGAGCGCCGACACGATCCCGCCCTATACCCCGCTCGTAACGCGCGGGCTGCACGGGCTGGCATTCCACGGCGCGCTCGACAATTACCGGCTGATCGCCGGCGACCTGCGCGCCTATGGCAACTCGCTTGTCTATGCCGCGGCGGCGACCGCGATGTGCCTTCTGATTGGCTATCCGATCGCCTTTGCCATCGCCCGCGCGCCGAAGGCTTGGCGCAACCCGCTGTTGTTCTTCGTGATCCTGCCGTTCTGGACCAGTCTGCTCATTCGCGTCTACGCGTGGATCGCGATCCTGCAGCCGACTGGTCTGCTAAACCGCGCGCTGCGCGCGCTCGGCCTTACCGACGCGCCGATCCTGCTGATCAACAACAACTTCTCGGTCGTGCTCGGCCTCGTCTACGCCTACTTGCCGTTCATGATCCTGCCGCTCTACGGCAGCCTGTCGCAGCTGGACGAGAGCCTCCTCGAGGCAGCCGCCGATCTCGGGGCGCGGCCGGCACGGGTGTTTTGCGAGGTGGTGGTGCCGCTGTCGCTGCCGGGGGTTGCGGCGGGCGCCCTGTTGGTCTTCATCCCGGCAATCGGCGAGTTCGTCATTCCCGATCTGCTGGGCGGGCCGGGCACGCTGATGATCGGCAAGGTGCTGTGGCAGGAGTTTTTCGACAATGTCGATTGGCCGGCGGCGGCCGCGGTTGCCATGGTGCTGGTGGCGTTGCTGACCGCGCCGCTGCTGATCGTTCAGCGCGTTCTCGAACGCGAGCGGACCGCGTGAGCCGGGGCATCACCACCTTCCGCGCCGCCGCGCTCGCGCTCGGCTTCGGCTTTCTCTACCTGCCGATCGCGCTGCTTGTCGCTTATTCGTTCAACGCCTCGCGGCTGGTCGCGGTGTGGGGTGGCTGGTCAGTGCACTGGTATGGCGAGCTCCTCCACGATGACAAGTTTCGCGGCGCTGCACTGACCAGCCTTGAGATCGGAGTGATGGCCGCGAGCCTGGCGCTGGTTCTCGGCACTTGCGCGGGGCTGGCGATCTCACGCTTCACCCAATTCCGCGGCCGAACGCTGTTCAGCTTCATGTTGCTGGCGCCGCTGGTGGTGCCCGAGGTGATCCTCGGCCTGTCGCTGCTCTTGCTGTTCGTCGCGACTCAGGCCTGGCTCGGCTGGCCGGCAAGCCGCGGCGTCATCACCGTGACGATCGCGCACGCCACGTTTGGTGCGTGCTTTGTCGCGGTGCTGGTACGCGCTCAGCTCGCTGG
>Ga0335081_10012423_pt1 | contig 13807 bp, 6 predicted proteins | sample Lox_Sample_35_FD_206713 | JGI IMG/M metagenome (GOLD analysis project Ga0335081, IMG submission 206713) | Soil microbial communities from Loxahatchee National Wildlife Refuge, Florida, United States - Lox_Sample_3.5 | ecosystem: Environmental > Terrestrial > Soil > Wetlands | place: USA: Florida...
AGGACTTTATCCACTGGTTTGCGGCGGACGGATCGGCCCTGCCGTTCGGCCGGAGCCTGACCTACCGGTTTGCGCAGGGCGCATTTTGGGGCGCGCTGGCGTTTGCTGGCGTGGAGGCGCTGCCCTGGCCCGTCATCAAAGGCCTTTATCTGCGGCATCTGCGCTGGTGGCTGCGGCAGCCCATTTTGTCCGACTCCGGCCTGCTGACGATCGGCTATGCGTATCCGAACCTGCTGATGGCGGAGAGCTACAATGGGCCGGGTTCCCCCTACTGGGCGTTGAAGACCTTTCTGCCCCTGGCGCTGCCGGAAGACCACCCCTTCTGGCGGGCGGAGGAGGCGCCCCTGCCGCCGCGACCGGCGATTCACACGGTGACCCAGGCCAAGCTGGTGGTCGTCACCACCGCCGGAGCCGATGAAGTCGTGGCGCTCAATCCCGGGCAGGCGGTCGAGGACTGGCCGCGGCACGCGCCGCACAAATACTCCAAATTCGCCTATTCCACCCGTTTCGGCTTCAGCGTGCCGGCTGGCGCGCCGAGCCTCCCGGAAGGCGGGTTTGACAGCGTACTCGCCCTGAGTGATGACGAGCGCCGCTTTCGCGCGCGTGACCATTGTCTGGATCCCGAGGTGCGCGACGGCGTCGCCTTTTCGCGCTGGCGGCCGTGGCCCGACGTCGAGGTCGACACCTGGCTGGTCGCGGCGGCATCATTCCATGTGCGGGTGCATCGGGTGTGCACCGGGCGCCGCCTCTGGTCGGCCGAGGGCGGGTTTGCATCGGGCTACCACTGGCGGGAGACGCTGCTCAACCGGGTCGCCGGCAGCCGTATCGAGGTGATGACACCGTACGGTTGTTCCGCCTTGCGGGACCTCAGCGGGGGGCGCGCAGCCGAGATGATCGAACTGGGGGCGAACAGCCATCTGCTTTATTCCCTGGCTGCGATGCCGGCGCTGCGCGCCGTTCATGACCCAGGTCGCTTCTGGCTCATCTGCGTCGCATGTGGCCGGCCCGCCGGTCCTGACCACGGAGGCGAATCCCCCGATGACGCCTTCTCCGCCCGATTTGAAAGCGAAACCTGTGTGATCCTTCGGAACGGACTGCCGTGGTGGAGAACCCAGGGTCCCGGTTGCGGGGAGTCCGAGCCCGCCCGGCTGCAATCGCTCGCGGTGATGGTCGCCGGCCAGCAGGGCTCGACATGACCGGGATCCCGCACCAGCGCAGGATACTTTCGGCGGGCTTCCGCGCCGGTTGGCGGCCCCCGACCGGCTTTCGGGCGGTTCTTCCACCCGTGGTGCGGGTCGATTTGTAGGCCAATGTCATCGGCCCCTCCTACTCCTCCGTCGCCCGTGATGCCTGCCGGTCCGATCCACGAAACGGCGGCGAAGGACCGCGTCCCGCCGTCCGAGAAACTGGCGCTGGGGCTCGGCCAGGCGGCGGCCATGGGCACGCACAACGCGCTGACCACGCTGGCCAATCCCATCTACAACGTGACGATGGGAATGAGTCCCGCCTATCTGAGCGTGCTCACCTTCCTGCAACGTTTCTGGGATGCGTTCCTGGATCCGTTCGTGGGCCAGTTCTCCGATAATCTGCGCACACCTTGGGGGCGGCGGCGGCCGCTGATCCTGCTTGCAGCTTTGCCCATGGCGGCGGGCTTCGCGTCGCTCTGGTTTTTCCCCCGCAGTCTGGGCCAACTCGGCCTGGTGGTTTATCTCCTGTTTTCTTCGCTGCTCTTCTACCTGTTTCACTCGTTCCTGTTTGTTCCCCTGACGGCCCTCCAGGTCGAAGCCACCGCCGACTACCACGAGCGCACGCGGGTGGCGAGCGTGGTCGGTATCTGCACCTGGGGCTTCTCGCTTGGTAACCAGTGGCTCTATCCCTTGCTGCAATCCCGGCTTTTCGCCGACCCGATCACCGGGGTGCGGTGGGTCACCGCGGTGGCGGCGGTCCTCTATGCGCTGATGGCTCTCGCCCCCGCCCTGTTTGTCCACGAACGGCAGCCGCAGGTCACCGGGGAGCGGAAGCCGAAGGAGCCGTTTTTTCATGCGCTGCGCGAAACCTGGGGCAACCGCGATTTCGTCCTGCTGCTGGGCGTGCGCAGCGTCTCCCAGCTGGGCTACAGCATCGTCGCGGTGCTGGGGTTTTACCTGAACTGCTATCTGGTGCATGGCGGCGACCTGCGCGCCGCCAGCGCCATCCAGGGCTGGCTGGGCACGGCCTATGTGGTCGCCTCGGTGGGCGCCTTCTGGCTTTTCCGGATTCTGGCCCTGCACCTGGGCAAACAGCGCACGTTGCAGATCTCGGCCGCGGTCCTGATCGCGGGCGCCCTCGCCAAGATCATCGTCTATCAGCCGGGTTGGCGGTGGCTGCAGATCATCGTGCCGGCCACGAATGGAATTGCCTTGGCTGGAATCAATTTGCTGACGACGGCCATGCTGGCCGACATCGTCAGCGCCGACGAACTGGCGACCGGGCGGCGCCGCGAGGGGCTGTACTGCGCGGTGCTCAGCTGGCTGGACAAGGTCGGCAGCTCCACCGGCGCCCTGCTGTCGGGCTTCCTGCTCGTGTGGATCGGTTTCGACGTGAAGCTGGGCGGAGGCCAGGCCGCGGTCACGCTGCTCCGGATGAAATGGTCCTACGCGGCCTTCCCGCTCTGCGGCGCCGTGATCACCGTCGTGCTGGCCCACTACTACTCGTTGAACGAAACGCGAGCCTATGAGATCAAGCGGGTGTTGGAACAGCAGCGCCCGCAGACCTGAGCGCGCCGGCCCGGACCACCGCTCGTCACTCCTGCCATGCATGAGCGTTGCCCCCTGACCAACCCGTCCGCAATAATCTCCGCCCCCAACACCACCCACCGCCGGCGCCGGCTGTGGTTCGCCCTCGGCCTGCTTCCGCTCCTGCCGGTGCTGGCGCCGGCCCTGCGCGCCGATTACACGGCCAGGCTGGATCCCACGGCGCCCGCGCAGACCTTCGACGGGTGGGGCACGTCTCTCTGCTGGTTCGGCAACGCCGTCGGCCGATGGTCGGAACCACAGCGCCGGGCGATTGCCGACCTCTTGTTTTCGCCCGGGGGACTGGGCCTTACCGTGGTGCGTTACAATATCGGCGGGGGAGAAAACCCGGATCACCACCACATGCCGGCATTCCGGCAGATGGACGGCTTTGAACCGTCACCGGGCAAATGGGATTGGAACGCCGACGCGGGCCAGCGCTGGATGCTGCTCGCCGCGGTCGCGCGGGGAGCGAACCGCTTGGAGGCGTTTTCGAACTCACCGCCTTATTGGATGACCATCAGCCGTTGCGCTTCCGGCAATGCGGATCCGGGCGCCGACAACCTGGATCCCCGGTTTCGAATCGCTTACGCCGACTACCTGGCCGAGGTCGTCCTGCATTTCCGAGTCGCGTGGGGTATCGCGTTCCAGACGCTCGAGCCATTCAACGAGCCCTATACCGATTACTGGAAGGCGTTTGGGAAGCAGGAGGGCTGCCATTTTGAGCGATCGACCCAGAGCACGGTCATCAAGTTGGTTCGGGCTGCCCTCGACCGCCGGCAGCTCAAGGCTGTCCTGATCGCTGCGTCTGATGAGACCAACTTCGACCGGGCCATTGGCACCTTCGAATCTTACGACCGGAAGGCCAGAGCGGACGTGGCGCAGATCAACGCCCACGCCTATGCTACGCAGCGGCGCTCCGAGCTGCGCAAGCTGGCCCGGAGTTTCGGCAAAGTCCTCGTTATGTCCGAGGTCGACGGCCCCGGCGGAGTGGGTCATGACCACGACGCCATGGCTCCCGCGTTGGAGCTGGCTGACCGAATCATCGGCGACATGCGAGATCTGCAGCCGGTTCGCTGGATCTTCTGGCAGGCCGTGGAGGACGAGGCCATCCAGAAGTCGGCCAATAAGAATTGGGGGCTCATCCACGCCGACCTTCAAGGCCATACTGAGGCCTATGTCTTGACGAAGAAATACTTCGCGATGGCCAACTTCACGAAATACATCCGTCCCGGTCAGGTTTTCCTTCCTATCGACGATGCGAATAGCATCGCCGCCCTTGATTTCGGATCCGGTGTGTTGGCAATTGTTACCAAGAACCCCTCTGGGCAGGACGTCCGGGTGACTTACGACCTGTCTTCCTTCGCGGACGTCGCCGGGCCCGCGGTGCCCCACCGGACTTCGGCCACAGAGAATCTGGTTTTGCTCCCGGCGGTGGCCGTTTCGAAGAAGACGTTCATTGCGACTCTTCAGCCTGGGTCGATCACGACTTTCGTAATAACAGGCGTAGCCTGCGCCCGGTAAACTGAAATCAATGCCTCTTTTGTGCACGAGCTTCTCGAGATGGGCGTCCCTTTCGCCGAAACCACCTTGAGGATAGCCTCAATCGCCCGCATCGAGAGCTACGGGCAGACCATCTTCACCACGCATTCAACAAGGCCGCTTCAATTCGATACCCGGCGGTGCGACCCAACCTGGCACTTCGTGTTGTGCCCGTGAATGGTGGTTGAACCAACAAGACTGCCTCGAGCCAGGGCCCACGAGGATTCGCGAGTGGCGCATCCGCGGGTCGGGGTAGCGGGAACCAGTTTTCACCCCGCAAGCGGCCTCGGACTGCATCTTGAGGTTACCGGACGCTAATGAACGGTGGTCACGGGTAAACCACCGGTTGCATCGTACCGTTGAGTTCATCGTGCAGCTGGTTCGCGTCGAGACCGTCGAGCACCAGCACGCCCTGCAACGACGAAATGCGCGCGGCCTCGCTCCAGCTCCAGGCTATCCGCCCAACCGAATCGAATTCCAACAATTGTATGCCCGAGGCGCCGTGCCCGGGACCGTGTCCCTGCCAGTTGGCGACAACAACGTGCCCGTTTGGCAACACCTGGAACATGGCATAGAAAAATGGGTTCACTTCTGGGGGTACGTCGCTTTTCCCGCCGAACCGACGTACCACTCCACCCACGGCGTCGAGTTCGACCAGAAATGCGCCGTAGCCCGCCGAGACCACCAGATGACCGTCGGCCAAGGCGACCGCTTTCCAGGCGTGGTAGAAACCCTCGACCGGGAACTCGTGCCGGTACCCTCCCTCTGGCCACCCTTCGCGGATCCGGTCGTTGCAGCACATCAGAAAGACACCTGCCGCTGTTTGGCGGATCAAGCGCACGTAGTCGCCGGGATACTCTGCCCGACGAACGATACGGTCGGCGGGGTCGAGGGTAAGGACCGCGACCCCGACCTTGCCGGCAAGGTTCACGCCGGCGACGAGCGTTGTGCCGTCGGGCTGGCGGCGCACGGCGGTGACGCCTTCCAAGCCTGTGAATGCGCGGACCATGGCGCCCGTCGCCAAGTCGAATTCAGTGTAGCCATGGTGGTGTCCGATGAGCACCCGGTTGCCGCCGACCAGCTGTATGTCCCGGGCCTGCGGCTGGCCGATCGGTACGCACCAATCCCGGGCCGAAGCGCGCTCATCAACGTGCAATAGCATGCCGAGTCCCTCATCGATCGCCAAGAAACGGTGGCGGATGGGCGGTGGGTTCATGCCGCAAGCCCGAGCAAGAGGAGCAATCGGGAGGGGTCAAGCGGACGTTATCGATGCCGCCTCCACTCACTTGGAGACGATCCCAAACCAAAATAACGGACTGTGGGCGCTGGCCGTGGATAGACTCCGTGAGCCACCCCCAAATGGCGTAAGGACTACCCCTAAGAGCCAAAAACTACAAGATGGGGAGCGAATGGAGCGAATCGGGCGCTTTGACCAACTTGGTTCCGGCTAGCGGTTCGCTCCAATCTGTGAGCCGTCAATGCAATCTCAGGGGCAATTGTCCTGGGGAATAGCCCAATTCGCGCCAAAAAGTTCGTGGTTTCGTCGGGGCCGGGCAGCCAGCAGTATCGAAGCAGTGGCAAAGCAGCAGCGGAGCAGCATCAGAGCGGCATCGCAGCAGTCGCCGAGTGGCAGTGCAGCAGCGGTCGAGCAGCGGCCCAGCCGCGATCGAGTTGGCGGGTCGCGAGCGGGATTCCCGCGTGGGGAGCGGAGACTGCGCCAGCCCCGATGGACGCGAAAATGCCTCCCGCGCGAGGCCCCGCTTCAGAGCTTGGCGAAATGGACGGCAAGGTAGATCACCGCCATGCCGATCACGGTCGTGCAACTCGTCCACAGCCGCGGATGCTTGTGGTGGCTCTCGGGCAGGAGCTCGCTGGCGCCGATATAAAGAAAGAAGCCGGCGAAGACGGCGAGGACGAGGGCAAAGAAATGCTCGGGCACGCGGAAAAGGAAGGTGGAAGCGATGCCCGCGATCGGCGCCAGCGCATCGGCCATGAGCCAACGGAGCGCCTGCTGCTCCCTGCCGCCGCCAAAGAGGCTGAGCTGGACGGTGTTGATGCCGTCCGAGAAATCGTGGACGAGCACGGCGATGGCCACGATCGCACCGAGCGCTACCGAGATTTGAAACGCCAAGCCGATGCCGACTCCGTCCAAGAAGCTGTGGAGCGTGAGGCTCCCAGCTCCGAGGTTCCCGCGCTGCCCGCCGTGAGCCTCGGCGGGGTCCTCTCGCTCCTCCGTGACCGAAAAGAGACGGTCGATAAACATGTAGAGCACAAAGCCGATCGCCACGACTCCCATCACCGCGGGTGGCCCGTAGACCTTCCCTCCTGATTCGATCGCTTCGGGGAGGAGGTCGAAAAGTGCCACGCCGACGACGGCCCCGGCACTGAATCCGAGGATGAGGTGAAGGCGGTCCTGGAACTTCAGTGCCAGCCTCCCGCCAAGGTAAGTTGCCAGCGAGGCAGCAATTCCAATGATGAGCAGGGTGACGGTCATGAGGCAGGATTATCCCCGGTTGCTGCCGGTTCCGATCCGAAATCACCATGGTGGAGGCGGCCACGTCATTGGCCATTCTGAAAGGACACGGAAATTCAACCGGCGCCCCGTGGCGCCGGCCGCTCGCCGCCGGACGGGGCGCCGAACCGCCCCCGATTCCGGCAAGGGGCGCGGCCCTCACCGGCCCGGGCTGTAGGCGGCGACCAAGCCTTCGACCACGCAGCGGGCGTATTCGCGAAAGATGCTCGGCCTCGGCTTCCCGGCGACCAGCCGCTCGCCGTCATAATCGCCGGCGAGCAGCCGGGCCAGCGTTTCGGGCTGGTTCATGAAATAGGGTTCGGTCACCACGACCGGCCCGTCGTGTTCGCGGTTGAGGGCCAGGTCGCGCGCCACCACATAGGGATTATCCGGAGCCACCAAGATTGTGTTGGCGGAGTTGCCATAGAGAACCGGCGGGAATCCCGTGGTCATCTCGAAGCGGCGCGCGATCTCGCCCGCCACATTCGTTTCGACTGGTGTCACGTTTTCCAGGACCTTGAGGAGGACTCGGTAACGGTGCTCCGGTTCCTGCAGGTCGCCGGGAAGGCAGTCCCCGTCGACAAAGAAGATGTTCCGGTTGATCGCCGTCAGGCGGCCCTCGGTGCTGGCCGGCGTGGCGTCGTGCTGCAGCACCAGCGTCAGGTCCGGCTGAAACGAACGCCGCACCAAGGCGACACGGGCGCGGGTCTCGAGGGTCTTGGTGACGAAGAATTCCGCAGCGGTGCGCAGGGCTCCGCGCCCGCCGCCCGACGCGCCTCCCTGCCAGCGGCGGAAACCCGGCGGAACCAACTCCGGCTCTTTCTGAAGGAGGTTCTCCACATCGCCGATCAATTCATCCGGCGGGACCGACAGGACCGGTTCCGCCCGATCCCGCACCAGGAAAACGACCGCCCCGAGGCGCTCCAGATCCGTCCGCAGGCGAAGGGCGACCAGGAGATTCAGGTCGCCTTCGTTGATCCGACCGAAGCCGCGAAACTCGACCGAGCGATCCTCCCATTGGGCCCAGCGCCCGCCGATGTCAGCCGGGTCGATGGCCACGCGCAGTCCCGCCAGGGGTCGATCCGCCGGGGCCGTCCGCCGCAGCCGGAACTCCTCCGGCGGCCGAAACAACACCCGCACCGGTCGGCGTAATGAGGGCGCAGCCGCAAACCGAATGACCACGAGGGGCTGATCGTGATGTCCGCCAGCGGCGAAAACCGCGACTTCATGCTCCTCGACCCGCAGGTATGGGCGCAAGCCGTGCGCAGGATCAAACACCTGATCCAGCCGCGCCTCTAAATCAGCGCGCGTCAGCGTCCCGTCAAACTGCGCCAGAGCCTTCCACTCCGCGCTGGTCGGCTCGCGGAGCAATTCCTCCATCAGCGTGGCGGCCGAAGCTTGCGAGCGCCGGTCCTGGCCGAACGCCACCCCGTGTGCCTGAAGCAGCGCGGCTAACAGAATCGAAGCGAGAGTCCTTGCCAACCCACGCTTCATCGTCCGGCTGCCACGGCCGAGTCTCGGCGCCCGCACGTCATCCCTGTCTTCCATTTAGGGTCTCGGCGGCGCTGGAAGACTGGTGTGATCCAGCAACAGGACTCGGGCGGCCCGATTCTCAAGGGCGGATTCGATCGCGCGTGCCGCCGGGTAGTCCGCCGGGAGGATGATCGCCGGCCGGGCGTCGAATTGGTACGTGATGACGCAGCTGCCATCTCCGTGGGTCGAGGCGATCCGCGCGCTGCCGGCCTGGTCCGGACCGTCGAAACTCGCGTCGCGGGGGGCGATGGCCACATGCCGGTAGCCCGGTGGGAGCGCGATCTCAGCGCGGACCGTATCTTCGCTGGCACGGCTGGTAAGCAACGGCAGGACCCGCCGGTCGGCTCCAGTCGGAAACAGCCGCGGCGTGAACGGCAGGTTGAAATACAGAAACCGGCCGTCGGCGATGCCGTAGCGGTCGACTTCGACGGTGTACTCCTCCACCCCCGGATAGTGAACGAAGTCCGTCGTCAGGCCGCCTATCGGTCTCGCTCCCTGGGCCACGCGGGAGACCTCGTCCTGGAAATAGCGCGCCTTCTCTTCGGGGCGAAACTCCGAGAAACGCCGGTTCTGTTCGGCAAAAGGCATGCCGTAATATTCCTGCCTGATGCCGATGCGGGCGTTGCCGTCGTCGGCCAGGGAAAGCAAGTACACGGTAGTCACCCGGTTGCGGGCGTCCGGGATCGCCCGGATGGTTTCATAGGTGCCGTTGCGCAGGACAATGCCCAGCCGGTCGTCATGCGCCGTCGACCCGAGGCGCGCATACTGGTCGGTGTCATTCAGATAACAGACCTCGCCGTTGACCGTTATGCGTACCAGCGGTGTCTGGAAGGCGTCGGGCTCGGGAAAGGACTGCGCGAGCGCGGCGAGGCTGGTGATCGGGGGCAGGTCCGACGCGAGGACAAACTCGGGCTGGAAACCCGCGGCGGCGAGCATCGCATGCAGGAGGATCGCGCGATCGGCCTGGTGACCGTAGCCGTCCGCGAGCGTGGTGTCGGCGGACGAGAGCTCGCTCAGCGGGAGCTCAGTGAACGCCGGGCCGGCCAGCCGGATGTTCTCGGCGACGTAGTCGCGAATGGTCTTCACCGCGTCTAGTTTGGTTTTGGCCTGGGCCGTCAATCGTCGTGCCAGGACCGCGGCCTGGGCGCTCTTGGCCGCCCCGTCGCGCATCGCCTGATCCAAGGCCTTCAGGTAGTCGGCAAAGTCGCCCACGTAGTAATTGACCCCCGCCAGGCAGGTCCAGGCGGGCGGGAGGTCGGATTCCTGCGGCAGTGCGCCCACGTGGTCGGCCTGCCAGCGGAGCACCTGTTGGCCGCCCTGGGCGCTCCTTTCGTCCGTGATGATTCCAGTCGGACCGCAGTCTTGCGTCTGAATCCGGAGCCCGGCCGGCGCGGTGATGCGAAACGCCTTTTCCTCCAGGTCGTCCGGCAGCTGGAACGACTGAAATCCGGCCAGATACGGCTTCCCGTGGGCGATGATTTTGAAATCCACGTCGATGGTCGAGCCGATCTCCACGCCGGGCAGGCTGTCGACGAAGATCTTGCCGCCGGTGTAACGCTTGGCCGCAGCGTCCCAGCCCGCGTCCATCACATTGATCTCATCCTTGGAAACCTCCTGGCGTCGGCCGGATTCGGAGGTGACCACGGCGTGGAGCAGCCTGACCTCCTCGGTCGCCGGGTTGTAGGGAATCTTGACCTCCGACTCCCGGATCTTCCCGGCGTAGCTGAGAACCCGCTTCACGTAATGCACCTCCAGCACGGCCGAATGCGCGTCCTGCACCGTCAGCTGTTGCCGGTCTTCGAGCACCGTCGCATCCGATGTCACCGGAGCCTCAGCGGTCGGGGTGGCCGCGGTGGCGCCCGCCGCGGCGGGCGGCCCGGCTGTCGCCATCACCGGCGCCTTCCGCTCATCGTAATCCAGGTCTTTCAGGAGCCGCTTGAGTTCCAGATACTGCGGCGGCGAGAATTCAACCACCTTGAGCTTCATTTCCTTGTCGCCCGTAAGCTGGTGATCGCCGGTCGCAAAACGCCGGCGGTAGCTCACGCAGGCGTCGTCCACGGTGGTGGAGGAGGGAAGCGACACGGTCGTGGTGAAATCGTCGGCCAGCCGGAGGGAGAACTTCTCGTTGATCCCGCAGGTCACCTCCGTCTCCAACGGGTACTTGCGCTTGGCGAGACCCGTGCCGTCGAGGATGAAGTTCACGACTCCGAAATCCCGGCCGATCCACGGGACGCTGACGATCGCCTGGCGCCGGCCGAAGGCGGCCATGGCGCTCGCGGAAAACGTGATCTTCGCCCGCAAGGGCGCGGATAGATCGAGGACGTTTTCCGGGGTGATCTCCAAGGCGGTCAGGGTGGCGCCGGGAATGGCCCGTTGGAGGCGGCTTTCAAAAAACCGGCGCCGGTCATCCGGCTTCATTTCGGCGAACGCCCCGCGGTAGGCGTCGTCGTTGACGCCGCCAAACGCCAATTCCGAGGTCGCGGTCAGCGTGCCATCCGCCGCCAACACCCCCGAGGTTCGGATCCGCATCATGTTTTCGTCCGCGGGCGCCACCGGGCTGGTTTTCAGGTCCTCCCCTTCCGGCCGGCAGACCAGGTAGCTCTGGTTGTCGTCGTAGGCCGGCAGCAGGACCCGCGTGTGCTCGTCGGTCGGGTCCATCAGGAGATATTGTCCCTTCCCCGATTCCACGGCGACGATCGCATGGTTGAAATCCGGGCTGGGCACCTCCGGGTCCAGCTTGGCACCGACATTGATCAGCACGGGATACGCCTTCTGGCCTGCCATCCTCAGCATCGTCACCAGCAAGGCGGCCTTGTCGCGGCAAACGCCGTACTTCTTGGCGAACGTGAGCCTCACATCGTGCGGCTCGAAGCCGGGGCGGTCCTTCTCGGGCGTCACGCCCATGTAGCGGATGTTCTTCGAGACGTAATAGAACACCGCCTTGATCTTCTCCAGGTCGGTCGTCGCTCCGGCGGTGAGCTCATCGACGGTCTTTTGCATGTCCGGCGAGCTGGCGGCGAGGTGTGGCTTGCTCAGCTCCCAGTACCAGCGGGACACGGCGCGCCAATCGGGGATCGTGCTGACCAACAGCCGTTGCAGCACCATTTCCGGCGGCGGCATGGACGGCTCGTCGTACATCCGCGGCACCTCGTTGACGTTCCACTCGTAAACGATCGTGCCCTCGTGCACCGGAGGCGTCGAGGCGGTGACCGTCCCGACGACCGGGTCCCGGAGGGCGAGGTGCCGCAGCGGTTCGGCTGCCGGGGCGCGGATTTCGCACGAGGCATGCCGGATATATTCCGACCCCTCGAAGAGGAAACTGTCGGCAAACTCGTTGGGAATAATCGGCCGCCGGATGGTGATCCGGGTCACGGCGTGGAGGACATCGCCCACCTCCAACCCGGGGATGTTCACCCGCAGGATCCGGTTGTCGGGATCATAGATGTTCTCCTGCATCTGGCTGTCGTCGATGCTTTCCTTGGAATTGGCCGCCACGTCCACCGGCACCACCGTCCCGTCCGGCTTGATCACCTCGAGACGGGGCACCGCCACGGTGTAATAGGGCAGCAGGAAATCCAGGCTCAGGACGTTTTTGTCGTGCCGGCCCTTTTCGGTCAGTACCTTGGTAAACGTCTCGTCCTGGCATTCGCCGGTTCCATCGATCCGGTAGTCCTCCACGGTCCTCTCGTCGACCGTCACCGCATCGCAATCCGGGTGCCGGGCCGGAGTGATTTCCGCGGCGGCTTGCATGACCTGTTTCGGGTCGAGCAGCGCCCAGTCCTTGCCTTGGTAGGCGCCCACATCGCCGGCGAAGGTCAGCGAAGCCTTCCCGGCAAAGACAACCAGCGCGACTATTCGGACGATCTGTGGTATGCGCATAGGTTTAGGAGAGGATCCTGCCAGGACTCCAGCCGACCTTGCCGGGCGGAACCGGCTCGTCGATGCGCCCACGCGGGCGCCCCAGGTTCTCGCGCTTCCCGGCCCTCGAGACTCCATTCGGAGTGATTGCTCGCGCCACGAACGGCCATGAATAACCTGCCTGGCACCTTTCAAAATGTTCATGAACGCCGGCCAACTTCTATTCTGTCGTCTGACACCATGGAATTGGCGCATTATTAGCTTTCTGATGGCATTCCGTTCACCGTACCCATGATCGCCGGTTCCGCCAACCGTAACCTGCTGCGTCCGGTCATCGCGCCGGCCGCCGCGCCAATGGACGATGCCGGTGTCGGGGTTACGCTCCTCACCTGGCCGCGCGGCGGGCGAGGTCGATTGAGACTTGGTCACGGCCTGCGCTTCGCCGTGCTGGTCCTCTCTATCCACACCGGACTGGCGGCATCCGCGTCTTCCGCCCGCCTGCCGGGACTGCAGCCGGACGGATTTACCGTCCTGCACAACCAATGGCTGATCCGGCCCGCTGGTGTCCAGGTGGAGCTGGACGATTTTCCGGTCAACCTGGCGATCGACCGTTCCGGGCGTTTCGCGGCCGTGCTGCACGCCGGCTTCAAAAAGCACGAGTTGTGCGTCATCGATCTACGCACCCGGAAAATCACTGCGCTGGCCCCCATTAGCGAGGCATTCTACGGCCTCGCCTTCTCGCCCGACGGCCGCACCCTCGTCTGCAGCGGCGGCGGCGACGAGGTATTGCATGTATTTGCATTCCATCGCGGGACGTTAACCGCCCTGCCCGACGTGCGGGTCGCCCCGGCTGATGACCGGGGCGTCGTCGCCGGGGTCGCGTTCGCCCCCGACGGCCATACGGTCGTGGCGAGTCTGCTTTTCGACAGCAAGATCGTCTGCGTCGACCTGTCCACGGGCGTGGTGCGCTGGACCATCCGGCTCGATCCCGCCAATTTTGAGCAACCCGCCCGGAGCCGCGCGCCCGGGAGCGCTCCGAATGCCGGGCTCGTTGGCTCCAGGCTCGATGAGCAGGACAATCCCCTGGCCGTGGCCTGGGATGCCCGCCGCGGTCGAATCTATGCCAGCCTGTGGGGGCAATCCGCGGTGAGCGTGCTCGATGCTGCCAACGGTGCGATCCTTGCCCGCTGGGCCGCCGGCCTGCATCCGAACGAGCTGCTGCTCGCGCCCGATGGCCGCCACCTCTTGGTGTCGAATGGCGGCCGCAATACGGTGACCATCCTCGACGCCGCCACGGGACAAGCGGTGGAGACGCTCTGCTCGGCGCTGGCCCCGGACGACCAACCCGGCTCCACCCCCGACAGCCTGGCGCTGACGCCGGACGGGCGCACGTTGTTCGCGGCCAACGCCTATAATAACAACGTCGCCGTCTTTGACGTGAGCAAACCGGGCGCCGGCCGGCCGCTCGGTTTCATCCCCACCGGCTGGTTTCCCACCTCAGTGCGCCTGACTCCCAAGGGCGACCGCCTCCTCGTCGTCAGCGCCCGCGGTCTGACCCCAAAACCCAACGCCACCGGCCCGGGCCGGCGAT
>Ga0335081_10012424_pt1 | contig 13807 bp, 10 predicted proteins | sample Lox_Sample_35_FD_206713 | JGI IMG/M metagenome (GOLD analysis project Ga0335081, IMG submission 206713) | Soil microbial communities from Loxahatchee National Wildlife Refuge, Florida, United States - Lox_Sample_3.5 | ecosystem: Environmental > Terrestrial > Soil > Wetlands | place: USA...
TTCTCGTCACCGGCGCCGGCGGATTCATCGGCCGGCGACTGCTCGACCGACTCGAAGGCGAGCACGAGCTCTTCCCCGTCGTTCGGGCCGCGCCCGACGCGAGCCGCGAGTGGATCGTCCAGGACCTCGCGCAGCCGTTCGATCCGGGCCGCCTGCCCGGCCGGGTCGACGCGGTCGTCCACCTCGCGCAGTCGCATCGCTACCGGGAGTTCCCGGACGGTGCGGAAGACGTGTACGCGGTCAACGTCCACTCGACGTTCCAGCTGCTGGAGTACGCGCGTTCGGCCGGCGCGCAGACGTTCGTGCTCGCCTCGACAGGCGGGATCTACGGCTACAGCTACGAGGCGCTCGTCGAGACGTCCCCGGCGAACCCGCTCAACTTCTACCTCACCTCGAAGCACGTGGCCGAGTCGCTCGTGGGGAACTACCGGGCCTTCTTCCACACGGTGGTCTTCCGCTTCTTCTTCGTCTACGGGCCCGGGCAGGTTGGCATGCTCGTGCCGACCCTGCTCGAAAAAGTGCAGAAGGGCGACCAGATCTCCATCGCCGGACGGCCGGGGCAGCGGATCAACCCGATCCACGTCCACGACGCGGCCGCGGTCTTCTCCCCGGCGCTCGCCCTCGAGCGGTCGGACGTCTTCAACGTCGCGGGGGACGAGATCGTCTCCATCCGCGAGCTCGTCGGCGTGATCGAGGAAGCGACGGGCGATATGGCACACGTGCGCCATATCGAGCCGGAGCACGAGGGCGACCTCGTCGGCGACAACGCCCGGATGAAGCAGATGCTCGGCGTGCACCCCAGCATCGGGCTGCTCGACGGGATCCGTTCGATGCTCTAGGTCGACGCCGGCCAGACGCGCCGGTAGATGCCGTCCAGCCAGGCACCGACCGCGTCGAGCGAGTGGTGATCCTCCACGTAGCGCCGGCCGGCGAGACCGAGCTCGCGCCGGCGCACAGGGTCGTGGATCAGCTCCCGCAGGCGCTCCTTGATCTCGAGCGGAGGCGTGTTCACGAGCGGACACTCGCCTGCGAAGGAGTAGAGCGTGTACAGCTCGACGAGGTCGGGGCGCAGGAAGCAGAGCACCGGCTTCGCCGTCGCCATCGCCTCGATCGCGAAGAAGGCGTACCAGCCGACGATGAACTGGTCGGCGACGATGTCCGCCTCGGCAATCTGACGACGAACCTCGTGGTTGGGCACCTTTTCGGCCAGCCGTAGCTCGACCGGCTCGCCCTCGGCCCGCAGCTCCTCGCAGGCCGCGATCAGGAACCGCGTGCCCTTCAGCTCCCGGTGGTTCGGGGCGTGGAACACGACCACAGGCCGCTCGGGGTCGCGGCCGGGCTCTTCGGGAGCGGGTGCGAACTCGTCGACGTCGATTGCGAAGTGCCCCGCGGTCAACGTGTCCCAGTAGGGCATGTAGTCGACCCAGTCGACCCCGCTCACGACGTGGTCGGCGTGAGCCACGCAGTACTCCATGTTGCGCAGGGTCTCCGCCTCCCGGCGCACGAGCTCCGGGTAGTCCATGGACATCGCGTGCTTGAAGGGGAGCTCGCGGCTGCGGCTCATCACCTGCACGTCGCTCCCGTATGCAAGCAGGACGACCTTCTTCCCGGCCCGATGGAGCAGCTGCAGCTCGCGAGAGCTCAGCGGCGTCGTGTAGAGGATCCTCCCGTTGGCGTAGACGGTGAAGACGTCGAACCGCCGGAGCGCCCACGCGAAGGTCACGTACGGCTGCAGGGCGACGCGCATGAAGCGAGGCAGCAGGCGCACCAGCGCCAACCGGTCGACGAGCTCCGCGGCGACGACGTCGTAGTCGTCCCGCGAGTTGATCGAGTACACCTCGTCGACGACCGTGGTCGACTCGTATCCGAGCCGGCGCATGGCGAGCGAGTGGTACTTGATGCTGATGAGCGGGACCTTCCCCCAGAAGAGACGCGGCTTCGGCCGCCGCGGCCGACGGCGCTCGCGGAGCGCAAGCGCCAGGAAGAGGAGCAGCGACGGCCACGGGATCGCCCAGGCGAAGAGACGGTAGGCCCGGAAGCCGAGCCACGACTTCGCGCGTCTCGAGCCGGTCACCCGGCGCCTCCGACGTACAGCTCTGCCTTCTCCGGTCCGTGGTGGGTCTCGATCCACTCCCGGCTCGCTCGGCCGAGCCCCGACAGTCCCGCGTCGACGTCGACCAGCGCGCGCAGCACGGCTTCGATCTCCTCCTCGGTGGATGCCCGCAGTCCCGGCGGCGGTACGAACTCGGGCCAGCGGCTGCGGAAGGCGTCGAGGTCGAGATTGATCAGGACGGGCGTCCCGCAGGCCATCGCCTCGAGCATTAACGAGCCGAACGCCGTGACCGTGAACTGGTCCACGACCAGATCCGAGATTCGGTAGAGGTCGCGGAGTATCGGCTTCGAAACCGCGCTCTCGAGGTAGTGCACCGAATCGAGGACACCGGCGTCGGCGAAGATCCGCCGGGTCGCCTCGACATCGGCGCCCCAGGGCGTGACAGCGAGGTAGAGGGGCGCACCGGCCTTCACGGTCGCCGCGAACGCGCGCGCGAAGCGATCGGTCCCCTTCCAGTAGAAGTCCTGGCGGGAGGCGAGGAAGACCACCCGGCGGCCGGCGGCCTGTCCCGCCACCTCGACGGCGACGGGCGTCGTCGGCTGCCCCGGCGAGTAGCGGTCGATGTCGACCAGGAACGGGAGGTAGGGGATCGGGCCTCGACGCCCGAGCTTCTCCATGCCGGCGGCGATCGTGGGGTCGTGCGTCCCGGCGACCTCGGCCCGGAGAATCGCAGCCCGCGACAGGCGCGCAAACGCACGGTCGAACCCAGAGTCGCTGCGAAAGGGAACGATGTGCACGTCGCCGCCGTGCGGCCAGAAGACATACGGCCGGCCGGACAGCATCGCCTCGACATTGCGGATGCCGCAGACGACCAGCCTGTCGTACGACCGGAGGCGATCGACGACCGGCTCGAGCGCTCGCAGGTAGCGATACAGTGTGCGCAGCTCGCTGTGACCCGTCCAGCGCGCCGCACGGCCGGCTCGGAGGAGATCCAGCTTCCGCGGCCGGGCCTCCGGTCGGACGATCCACGACGGCTCGTGCCACCCGTTGCTGCTCGCCAGCTCCCGCCAACCGCGCACGTCGAGCAGCTCGGAGCCGAAGCGGGAGGGATCGAGCGTGAGCGGCACCTCCTCCCAGAGCGGCTGGGACATCGGAAAGGCGTCCTGCTCGTCCTCGACGTACTCGGCGTCGTATCCCTGCTGTCGCAAGACCCTGGTGAAGCAGTACATGGCGTTTGCCATGCCGCCGACGAGCCCGATACGCACGTCAGCGCCTCTCTCGGAGATCCGTCCCCAGGCTCGTCACAGGGTGCGGACCGTAGCGAAGGCGGCTTCCGGGGCGACAGGAGAGGCGCGGATCGGAACCGGGGCGTTCGATACCTTGGCGCCGTTGAGCGAGCATGCCCTCACACTCGAGCGGGTGACGAAGGTCTATCCGATCTTCCGCACACCGCTCGACTACCTGCGCCGGCACGATCCCGAGGGCGGTCGCGCGGCCGTCGCGCTCGACGACGTCTCGTTGACCGTCGACCGCGGGGAGGTCGTCGGAGTCGTGGGCCGAAACGGAGCGGGCAAGAGCACGCTCCTGCGCGTCGCCGCCGGGATCGCGCCGCCGACGAAGGGGTCGGTGCGAGCGAAGGGAAGCGTCTACCCGTTGCTCGACCTCAACTCGGGCCTGAACCTGTTCATCTCCGGCCGCCGCAACGCCGTCCAGCTCCTCGAGCTGTTGGGGGCGACGCGGCGTGAAGCTCTCGACGCGGTCGACGACATCGCAGACTTCGCCGGCGTCCGGGACGCCATCGACGACCCTGTCCGCACCTACTCGACCGGGATGAAGATCCGGCTCGCGTTCAGCATCGCCACCTCGATTCGCCCGGACGTCTTCTTGCTCGACGAGGTGCTCGCCGTCGGCGACGAGTTCTTCGCGGAGCGGTCCTTCGAGCGGATCCGCGAGATCGCGGCCGGCGGGCGCGCAACCGTGATCGCGTCGCACGACTGGAACCAGACCTTCCGTCTCTGCACCCGCATCGTCTGGCTCGAGGACGGCCGCGTCCGGGCGGAGGGAGCGCCCCACGAGATCCTTCACGAGTACCTCGCGTACCTGAACGCCTTCGAGCTGACTAAGCAGGTTCGAATCGAGCGGGTGGACGTATGCGACGACAGCGGCGAGCAGCGACGCGAGTTCGACTCGGGAGAGGCCCTGCGGATCAGGGTCGCGTATCGGGCAGACGCGGCGCAGCCGTTCGCGCTGACCGCCGGCGTCATGCACAGCTACAACGGGCAGACGCTGCTGGCCGCTTGGAGCGGCGACGACGGCTTCGTCGTCCCGGCCGCCGCCCACGGCACCGTCGAGATCCGCTACCCGGCGCTGCCGCTCGTCGCGGGCGACTACGAGCTCTACGTCGCGCTGGCGACGCCGGAACAGGGGCCGTGGCCGACCCATCACCTCGACATGTGGAACCCGCTGTGCGGGCACGACACGCAGATCCACGTCTCGGGTGCGCGCGAGACGGGATTCTTCGACCTGCCCGTGTCCTGGTCGGCGGGAGCGCTCGCAGCATGACGCCGGCCACGATTAGCGTTCGCGACGTCCACAAGACGTACGGCGGGCTCCCGCTCGAGCGCACGCTCCGACGCGTCACGGGGCGCGGCGCGGCTTCGCGCGGTCGCGTCCACGCCTTGCGCGGGGTCTCCTTCGAGATCGGCCAGGGCGAGGTCGTCGGCATCGTCGGCGGGAACGGAGCAGGCAAGAGCACCCTCCTCCGAATCGTCGCAGGCCTTTCGGAGCCGTCGAGCGGCGCCGTCGCCGTCCACGGCACGCTGCACGCCGTGCTCGAGATCGCGACCGGCCTGGTCCGCGACCGCACCGGCCGCGAGAACATCCACTACATGGGCGGCCTGTACGGCGCCTCGCAGCAAGAGCTGCACGAGAGAGAGCAGGAAATCGTCGACTTCGCGGGGCTGGGGACGTTCATCGACCACCCGGTTCGCTCCTACTCCTCCGGCATGAAGAGCAGGCTCGCCTTCAGCATCGTGACGAGCGGCGACTTCGACGTGCTCCTGATCGACGAGGCGCTTTCGGTCGGAGACGTCGGATTCGCCCTCCGCTGCCGACAGAGGATCCGCGACCTGTGCCGGCGCGGGGCGACGGTCGTGCTCGTCTCGCACGCGCTTCAGTCGATCCGGGAGATGTGCGACCGCGTGCTCTGGTTGCAGGAAGGCCGGATCGCGGCGGACGGCGACCCCGACGAGGTCGTGGAGCTCTATCGGGCCGTGGCGCACGAGGAAGCCCAGCGGGAGTTCGCGCGCCGCTTCGCGCTCCTGGAGGCAAGTCGCTCCGCGAGCGGCGGGGTTGCGATCGAGCATCTCGCGGCGAGCACCGCTCCGGGGGCCACTCCCGTCCACCTCTTCCGGCTCGACGAGCCGCTCGTCATCGACGCCGCGATCTCGAGCGAGCGGCCGCTCCGAAGCGTCGATGCCCGACTCGACGTCGTGCGGGTCGACGGCTTCCTCGTCTTCCGCGACGAGCAGGAGCTCTCCCTGCCGGAGGGAACGAGCCCGCTCGCGGTCTCGCTCGGGCAGATGCGACTCGGGCGCTACACGTATCGCGTCCGCCTCGAGCTCTCGGCGAGCGACGGAACGCCTCTCGCACGAGCCGAGACCGCGTTCGCGGTCGAAGAGCACAAGCACGCCTACAACTCCGGCTACTACCAGGAGGTCGAGTGGTCGCTGTCGGCGTGACCCCTTCCCCGAACCGCCTCCTTCGTCTGTTGCGGGTGCAGCTCAGACAGGAGCTCCAGCTCCGGTACGTCGGCTCGATCGCCGGCGTCTACTGGTCGGTGATCAACCCGCTCGTGCAGGTCCTCGTGTACGTCGTGCTCGTAACCTTCATCTTCAAGGCGAAGCTCGGCGCGACGAGCGGTGGGAAGTTCGACTACGCGATCTTCGTCCTCGCCGGCATGAGCCCCTGGCTGGCGATCCAGGACGGGCTGATGAACAGCGCGAGCTCGCTCGTCCGCCACGCCTCGATCGTGAAGAACGTCGTCTTCCCGCTCGAGCTGCTGCCGGGAACCGCCGTCGTGGCCAGCGTTGCCCCGTTGTTCGTCAGCCTCGTCACGCTCGGCTGCCTGCTCGGCGCGTCCGGCCGCTCGGTGGGCGTCAGCCTCGTGACGCTTCCGCTGCTCGTCGCCGTGCAGCTGCTCTTCACACTCGGCTTCGGCCTCTTCCTCGCGATCCTGACGGCGTTCCTGCGTGACCTCCAGTTCATCCTGCCGGTCATCTTCCAGGTCGTGCTCCTGATCACGCCGATCCTCTATCTGGCTTCCGACGTGCCGCATCCGCTCGCGGAGATCATGCGGATCAACCCGCTCACCTACATCGTCGACGGCTATCGGCGGGTCTTCTACTACGACGCGTGGCCCAGCGCGCTCGGCCTCGGCTATGCGACGCTCTTCAGCCTGGCGCTGCTGGCCGCCGCGATCGCCGTCTTCCGGCGGCTCAAGGGCTACGCCGAGGCGCTCGTCTGATCAGTCGTAGCGCCTGACGACCCGCTCGCCGTCGAACTCGGCGGAGCCAACCACCCGCGCGGGCGTGCCGACCGCGATCGCGCCGGCCGGTAGGTCGGAGTGGACGAAGGAGCAGGCCCCGACGATGGCCCCCTCGCCGATCGTGACGCCCTTGGCGACCACGGTCTGGGCGCCGATGTAGCAGCGCGAACCGATGCGCACCGCCGCGCGCTCGTAGGGAAGCTCTCCGCCGGAGACCGCCCAGTCGACCGTGTCGTGGGAATAGATCTGGACGCCCGTGCTGATGCTGCAAAAGTCGCCGATCTCGAGGCCGCCGCTCCCGTCGAGCAGCGTGAACGGGCCGATCCAGGTGTGGCGTCCGACTCGCACGTCGCCGAAGACGTGGCTCGAGTCGTAGATGCTCGTCCCCTCGCCGAAGCCGAGGCGCCGGGCGCGCTCCCACCGGTCGCCGATCAGCTCGGGAAGCGGCAGGTCGCGATTCCAGTTCGTCCGCATCGCGTCCGCCAGCTCCCGCTGCACCACGCGAAGCTGTTCGAGCAGCTCGTCGCCCGACGGCTCAGACGAGGGCATAGAGTTCGCCTTGCGTCCGCGCCGGGAAGGCATCGAGGAACGACCGGCACCACCACTCGAAGCTGAGCAGCGACCAGATCAGCAGTCGCCGGTTCACGCGGCCGGAGGTGTGCTCGTCGAGTATCCGGCCCACATACGCCGGGTCGAGGAACTCGTAGATCCGGGCCTTGGGGTCGCGGAGCAGGCGGTTCAGGTACTCGATGCTCTCGCCGCGGAACCAGCTGGCGTCCGGCGCGCTGAACCCCTGCTTCTCGCGGCCGGAGGCGGCCGGCGGCAACACGCGCTCCATCGCCTGGCGGAGAACGAACTTCCCCTGGTTCCGCTCCGCCTCGAACAGGTGGCGCTTGCCCGGCAGGTTCTCGTCGACGCTGAGCGCCGCCGCCAGCGCCGGCACCTTGAGCGAGGGTGGCAGCTGGAGCGCGAAGTCCACGAGCCCGTTGTCGAGGAACGGGACGCGCGTCTCGAGCGAGTGAGCCATGCTGAGCTTGTCCTCGACGACGAGCAGGCCGTGGAGGAACGTCTTCAGCTCGAAGTAGAGCGAGGCGTTGAGGTAGTCCGCGCGCCGGTCGAGGGCGCCCGACCAGCCGTCGAAGACGCCGCGGAACACCTCGTACGGCGAGTGGTCGCCGAGCTCGCGCAGGACGTCGGGGTTGTACAGGTTCCCCTTCTCCTCGTCCGGGACGAGGCGCTGCCAGAACGCGTAGTAACCGTTGAGGTACCCGTCGCGGTCCGGCTCCTCCACCGCGGAGAAGTAGCGCCACGGGTAGCCGCCGAAGAGCTCGTCGCCGCCGGCGCCCGAGAGCACGACCTTGACGAATTTGCTCGCGAGCCGCGCGACGTAGTAGTTGGGATAGGACTGGCCGACGCGCAGGTCCTCGAGGTGCCAGACCAGCTCGGGCATCACCCACTCCATGTCGCCGGCGTGCATGACGACCTCGTAGTGCTCGGTCTTGAGCGCGTTCGCCATCTCCTCGGCCGCCGCCCGCTCGTCGAAGGCGAGCTCGAGCCCCGAGGCCGAGCTGAGGTCGAAGCCGCCCGTGAACGTGGCGAGGCGCGGCACTTCCCGGGCCGCGATCGCCGTGATCGAGCCGGAGTCCATGCCGCCGCTGAGATAGGAGCCGACGGGGACGTCGCTGACGAGCTGGCGGGTAACCGCTTCGAGGAAGATCTCGTGCAGCCGGTCGGTCGCCTCCTCCGCCGAGATGTCGGCGGGCTCGGCCGCGAAGGGGAAGTCCCAGTAGCGCTCGATCGCCGGCTCCGCTCCCTCCCGCACCTCGAGCGTGAGCGTGCAGCCGGCGGGCAGCAGCCGGACTCCGTCGAAGAGCGTCGCGTCGGTCAGGACGTTCTGGAACGTGAAGTACTCGTTCAGGGCGGGGTAGCAAACGTCCCGTGAGACCCTCGGGTGCGCGAGGATCGCCTTGATCTCCGAGGCGAACACGAAGACGCCGTTGCGGAGGTACCAGTAGAGCGGCTTGACGCCGAAGCGGTCGCGCGCGAGGAAGAGCCGGCGCCGCGTTCGGTCCCAGATCGCGAACGCGAACATCCCGTCGAAGTGGTCGACGCATGCGTTCCCCCACTCCTCGTACGCGTGGACGACGACCTCCGAATCGGTGTGCGAGTGAAAGAGGTGGCCCAGCGACTCGAGCTCGACGCGGAGCTGCTGGAAGTTGTAGATCTCGCCGTTGTAGTCCAGGACTACATCCCCGGTCTCGTTCGCCATCGGCTGGTTCCCGGCGGCGCTCAGGTCGATGATCGCGAGGCGCCGGTGGCCGAGACCGACCGGGCCGTCGGTGTAGACGCCTTCGCCGTCGGGCCCGCGGTGGGCGATCAGTCGCGTGAGATCGCCGACGAGCCCACTCGGAACCGGCTCTCCATGGAGGTTGCAGACGCCGACGATCCCGCACATTGCGGCTTCGACCGTAGCAGCCGCCCCACGGCGGTCACCCACATGTCCGGGCTGGCTATCGTAGCCGTCCGTGCGTGTCGTGCACCTCACGAGCCGCCATCCTCCCGGCGACGTGCGCATCTTCCACAAGGAGTGCCGCTCTCTCGCCCGGGCGGGCTTCGACGTCCACCTGGTCGCTCCCGGAGCAGTCGCGGAGACGCTGGATGGTGTCACCCTGCACGGGTTCGAGCAGCCCGACGGGATTCGACCGCTGCGCATCCTCCGTCGCCTGTGGCGGGCATGGCGGGCGGCCAGCGCGATCGAGCCGGAGATCTGCCATTTTCACGAGCCCGAGCTCGTCCCGGTCGCGCTCCTGCTCAAGGGCGGGGGCACCCGCGTCGTCTACGACGTGCACGAGGACGCGCTGAGCGAGCTGGACTACGCCGAGCGGGCAGGCGGCGGCCTCAGGACGGGACTGCGCCTGTGCGAGGCGCTCGCCCGTGGCCGATGCGACGCCTTCGTGGCGGCGACGCCCGCGATCGCGAAGCTCTTCCCGCCCGAGCGGACGATCGAGCTCCGCAACTACCCGCTGCCGGAGGAGTTCCGGGATGCAGGGCCTGAGCGTGCCGCAAGCCGGGACGTCGTCTACGTCGGCGGCATCATCACGCGGGCGCGGGGGCTGCTCGAAATGGTCGAGGCGATCGCGCTGACACGCGACGACGGGGCCAGACTGGTACTGATCGGGGCGATGGGCACGCCCGAGCTCGAGCAGCAGGCGCGTTCGCTCCCCGGCTGGAGCCGGGTCGAACACGCCGGTTTCGTCGGCCGCGAGGAGCTGGCGGGCCGGCTCGCGTCGGCGCGCGCAGGACTCGTCGTCCTCCACCCGGAGCGCGGCTACCTCGAGTCGCTGCCGATCAAGCTGTTCGAGTACATGACCGCCGGGCTGCCCGTGATCGCCTCCGACTTCCCTTACTGGCGCGAGCTGCTCGAGCCGATCGGCTGCGCGACCTTCGTCGATCCGCTCGATCCGGCCACGATCGCGGCCGCGATCGACGAGCTGCTCGCGGACGAGGAGCGCGCCGCGGAAATGGGCCGCCGCGGAGCAACGGCCGTACGCGAGCGCTTGAACTGGCACCACGAGGAGCCGAGGCTCCTCGAGCTCTATGCGCAACTCGCTCAGAAGGCGGCGTAGCGGTGTGCGGGCTCTTCGGGATGGTCGGCGCGCCGCCAGGAGAGCTCGACGCTGCGCGCGTCGCGAAGCTGTTCGCCCTGCTGCACCACCGCGGCCCGGACGACCGCGGCTGGCTCACGGTCGACGGATACGAGGTCCGCGCCGGCTCCGACCCCGACGACCTGGCGGGCGACGTCGTCCTGCTGCACACGCGGCTTTCGATCATCGACCTCTCGGCCGGCGGCCACCAGCCTATGTCGACAGCCGACGGGCGCTATCACCTCTCGTTCAACGGCGAGATCTACAACTACGTAGAGCTGCGACGCGAGCTCGAGCCGCTCGGCCACCGGTTCGTGTCGGGAAGCGACACCGAGGTGCTCCTCGCCGCGTACGCCGAGTGGGGCGCGGCCGCACTGGAGCGCCTAATCGGGATGTTCGCCTTCGCGCTCGTGGACAGCGAGCGCCGCGTTCTCGTGCTGGCGCGGGACCACTTCGGGATCAAGCCCCTCTACTACGCGCGCCTGGCGAACGGTCTCGCCTTCGCGTCGGAGGTGCATCCGCTGCTGGAGCTGCCCGGCGTGGGCCGCCGGGCCGACCCGCAGCGAGTATACGACTATCTCCGCTTCGCCCGCGTCGACGACGAGGCGCAGACGATCTTCGCGTCGATCCGCCAGCTCCAGCCGGGGCACTATGCGGAGGTGTCGCTCGATGCGCCGGACCAGATGGTCGTCCACGAGTTCTGGCGGCTCGAGCCGGAGCCGGTGGACGGGCTGTCGCTCGACGAGGCCGCCGCGAAGCTGCGCGAGCTCTTCCTCGAGAACGTCCACCTGCACCTGCGGAGCGACGTTCCCGTCGGAGCCGCGTTCTCCGGCGGCGTCGACTCCTCCGCGAACGTGACCGCGATGCGCTTCCTCAGCGGCCCGGAGCTCGACCTGCAAACGTTCAGCTACGTCGCGAACGACCCGGCGGTGAGCGAGGAGCGGTGGATGAAGCTCGTCGCCCGCGAAGTCGGCGTCGTCTCGCACACCGTCGAGGTGTCGGCGCAGGAACTGCGGGACGATCTCGACCGCCTGATCGACGTGCAGGGCGAGCCGTTCGGCGGGACGAGCATCTACGCGCAGTACCGCGTCTTCCGGCTCGCGCGCGAAGCGGGGATCAAGGTCATGCTCGACGGTCAGGGCGCGGACGAGCTCTTCGCCGGCTATAGCTACTACCTTGCCGACCGCGTGGCGAGACTGCTGGCAGGTGGGCGCTTCCCGACCGCGTACCGCCTCGTCTCCGCGCTGTCGACGCTGCCGACCGCGAACGCGCGGGAGATCGCGCTCAGCGCCGCCCGCAGCGTGGTGCCCTTCGCGAGCCGCACGTTCGTCCGTACGCTCGCCGGGCGGCCGCTCGTGCCCGAATGGCTCGACCGGAGCTGGCTCGACGAGCACGGCGTCGTCGTCACCGATCCATATCGCGCGATCCGGGGCGACTTGCGCGCGCACCGGATCTCCACGGTGCGGGGGAACCTCCGGACGCTGCTTCGCCACGAGGACCGAAACTCGATGGCGTCCTCGATCGAGAGCCGCGTCCCGTTTCTCACGCCGGCGCTCGCGGAGTTCGCCGCGGGGATGCCCGACGACTACCTGATCGCGCCCGACGGGACCGGGAAGCTCGTCCTCAAGCAGAGCCTGCGCGGGCTCGTGCCCGATCCGATCCTCGACCGGAGAGACAAGATCGGCTTCGCGACGCCGGAGGCGAACTGGCTGCGTACGCTCGATCCCTGGGTCAACGAGGTATTCGCGAGCGAGGCCGCGCGCGCCGCCGGCCCGCTCCGCATCGATGCCGCCCGCAGGTCCTGGCTCGAGATCCGGGACGGCAGACGGCCTTTCGACCCGACGGCGTGGCGCTGGTTGAACCTCATCCGGTGGGTCGACCGCTTCGCGATCGAGTTCGCATAGCGGTGCCGAAGGCGCTCGTCCTCGTTCGCAACCCCGTCACGCACGACTCGCGCGTGCTGCGGGAGGCGCGGCTCCTCCGCGAGTTCGGGTTCGACACGCTCGTCGTCGGCGTCGTGTCGCCGGAAGAGCGCCAGACGGAGCTCAAGCTCGACGACGGCACGCGCATCGTTCGCCTGCTCGGCCCTCTCCAGCTCGCAAGGCAGATCGTGCGGCGAGCGAACGGCAGCGAGGCCGACGGGACGATCCAGCGCAGGTCGGCAGCTCCGCGCAAGGCGACCCGAGCCGCGGGGCTTCGCCGCTTCATCGTCGCGTGCGCCTTCAACGTCCAGGGCGTCGCCCTCGCCTGGCGGGTGTCGCCCGACCTCGTCCACGCCAACGACTACGACACGATGTGGATTGGTATCGCCGCAAAGCTGCTGCGCGGCAGCAGACTCGTCTACGACGCACACGAGCTGTGGCCCGACCAGAACCGCGACTCCGGCTGGCGTCCCTGGCTGATCGCCTGCGAATGGCTGTTCGTCCACGTCGCCGACGCGCGGCTGACCGTCAGCCCCGGCTGCGCAGAGGAGATCGCCCGCCGCTACCGAGTGACGGCCCCGGTGGTGGTGCGGAACGTCCCTGAACGCGTCCTCGACGGCGCCGAGCCGCGAACGGATGAGCCGCCGGTCGCTGTCTACGTCGGCATCCTGGCTCCGGCGCGGGGGATCGAGCAAGCGGTGCGCGCGCTTCCCGCCGTCCCGGGGCTGCGGCTACAGCTGATCGGGCCCGACGCGGAGGGCTTCTCGGCCGAGATCGTCCGCGCCGCCGAGCATGCAAGCGTCGCAGACCGGGTCGAGGTGTTTCCGCCCGTGCCTCCCTCGGAGGTCCCGGATGCGATCGCCCGCGCGCAGATCGGGCTCGTTCTGATCCAGCCCACATCTCTCAGCTATCGGCTCTCCCTGCCCAACAAGCTGTTCGAGTACGCGGCCGCCGGCGTCCCCGTGCTCGCCAGCGACCTGCCGGTGATCGGGCCACTCGTGCGCGAGGCAGGGATCGGCGAGGTGGTCGCCCCCGACGACGTCGACGGGATTGCCGCAGCCATGCACCGGCTCGTCGACGCGCGCGAAGATGCCACCCTGCGGCAGCGGGTCCGCGCATTCGCACTGCGGACGACATGGGCACAGGAGCGGCACGTGCTCGAGTCCGTCTACGCGTCACTGCCGCCGCGGCGCCGCGAGAGCGCCGCCTCGTAGTCGCCGAGGAGCCTCTCCGCGATCCTCCTCGGATCGTGCCAGCTCGCGACGAAGCCGCGACTCCGCCATCCCAGCTCGGGAAGCTCGCCGCGCCGAGTGGTCAGCAGCTCCCTCAACACGTCGTAGATCGATGACGGGTCAGCCTGGATCAGCGGCAGCTCGGCGCGCATGGCCGGCGGAAGCGATGAGAGATCGTCCTCGCGGAGATAGGAGACGACCGGCCGGCCGAGGGCCATCGCCTCCACGGCGACACCGCCGTACCAGCCGAGGAGGAGCTGGTCGACGACGAGGTCGGCCCGGCCGTACAGCTCCCTCGCCTCGCTCTGGGTGACCCCTTCGACGAGTCGAAGCTCGAGCTCGATCCCCTCGGCCTGGAGCCGGGAGGCGGCGTCGAGGAGGAAGCGCGTGCCCTTGATCTCGCGGTTCGT
>Ga0335081_10012427_pt1 | contig 13806 bp, 11 predicted proteins | sample Lox_Sample_35_FD_206713 | JGI IMG/M metagenome (GOLD analysis project Ga0335081, IMG submission 206713) | Soil microbial communities from Loxahatchee National Wildlife Refuge, Florida, United States - Lox_Sample_3.5 | ecosystem: Environmental > Terrestrial > Soil > Wetlands | place: USA...
TTCGCCCAATACCGCGAAATCGACTCCGGCCGCTTTCAACACCCTCGTCATGGAAAGCGTCGCCGCGACGTTACGCTCGACAAGAGCGCCGGTACAGCCTACCCAGAACAGTGTATCAGTGTTATCGCCTTCGGCCAATAGTTTGAGTCCCAGACCGCTTGTCCAGTCTCCCCTCAACCTCAACGACTGGATTCCGGCCCATGGGTGGCCTCTTGACTGCATATTTCTGAGCATCAGCTGGGCAGTCTCCGGCATCTTGTTTTGCGCCAGCACCAGGTTACGTCTGAGGTCAATGATCTTTACAATGTGCTCCACATAGACGGGACATGTCTCCTGGCAAGCACCACAGGTGGTGCACGACCAGATTTCTGTCTCGCTTGGTGCTTCACCAATCAGGGTTGGAGCGCTGTCGGGTTGATTTGCCTGGTGGTTTGCCGCTTTCAGCATGTGGACTTTGAGGTCCTGCACGACTTTCCTTGGCGAAAGGGGTTTGCCCGTCGCCCACGCCGGGCAGGCATCCTGACAGCGGCCGCAGTTGGTGCAAGCGTCCAGATCAAGGAGCTGCTTCCATGTGAAGTCCTTGATCTCCCCTACCCCGAGGGGCTCCGTCTCGGCGTTTTCAATGTTAATGGGGACAGGCGCTCCTACGGGTCCCAGGGAGCGGAAAAAGATATTCAACGGAGATACGACGATATGCTGTAATTTGGAAAAGGCGAGACCCGAATAAATGATGGCACCGAGGACGAGCGCCGAATGGAGCCACCATAAAGACCAGTGCCAGAACAGAAGCGAGCTCTGGCTCATTCCGGCAAAGGCTTTGGCGAAAATCCATCCGCCTACGGACCATACTGCCCAGTCAGGGTGAAGAGTCATTTCGGTAGCTGCCACCCGCAGCCCCTCAACCATGAAACCCGTAATCAGCATCCCTGCAATCAACGCCATACCGATGCCATCGTCGAGCACGGTATTCAGCCTCTGGGGTTTCGAGATGTAACGGCGAAAGGCGGCCATGATGATCCCGATGAGAGCCAGGAGGCCGGCGATATTAACGATGAGTTTGAACCATAGGTACGGAGTGCCGACGATATGACCAGTGATGTAATGGGTGAACGCATCAACACCTGAAGCCAAAAGGAGTATGACGAAACCCCAAAAGAGAATGAGGTGCATCATCCCGGGGTAGGGATCGCGAAGAAAACGCCGGTGGGCTAAAACATCCACGACGGTCGTGCGAATGAAAACCGGTATTCTCTTGCCTACGTTCTTAAGGCAGTCATCTGGCTTCCCCAGGCGCCAAAGCTCATAGCGCCGGTAGAGACCGAACACCCAGAACGCTAAAGCGATCGCTGCCAATACGTAAATCACATAGCCGTAAGGTATATTCCAGAATACTTCCCGGGATGGCAAAAGCGGTTCTCCTCTGCGTCATTCCGGGCTTGACCCGGAATCCACACTATTTAGAGGCTGGTTTCCTGCTTTCACAGAGCCTGCCCCGTGCTTGATACGGGGAACGACGCCCGGATTCCCGTTTCCACGCCTGCGCGCTGAAGCGCTACGGCGCAAGCACGGGAATGACAATCCCAACGTCAAAAGATTGAGATGCCTCGGAGACGCTAATCCAGATCCAAATTCGCCTTACACTGATTACATCTCACGGCACCCCGGAAAACTTTATTCCCGCATTCAGGACAAACATAGCGGGCTTCCTCATCTTGAATCCATTTCTCAGTGCCCACCTCCCGCCAATACGGAATCGCCCGAAAGATAACCTTTTTGCCTACAGCCATGGGAAAATTCTTAATATGCTGACAAGGGAATTCATCGCATTGATGACACCCGATGTAACCTTTCTCTCTCGTGCACTTCCTGATCTCACACTGGCGGCAGTGCATAAACTGCTCATCCGATAAGCAGCCGCGGCATTTAATATCCTCTATCGTAAGCTTCTCACTGTTAGGAAGGACGCCCTTGCCGGGAATTCCTCCTTTGTAAAGACTCAATAACGCGTCTTTGAATTTTTGATTTTTATCACGGTGCGCGATATAGACGGCACAGACTCCGCAATAAAGCCCGCAAGGAGAAATAAGGTCCGGATTTATCTTCACCATTTTGATCCTCCCGGGTTGATCATTCTCCCTCTCACTCCTTATCCCTGTCCGCTTTTTCCTTACCCTTTCTGACAATCGCTCTTTTTTCTTCAGGAATGGGAGGCGGAACAGGCCCGCCGGAGATCTTCGTCACCGCACGAAATTTAGGCGGACAGACTTCAAAGCACGTCCCACATTTTATGCATTTCTCTTGATCGATCACATGGACCTGGTTCTTGGCGCTGATGATCGCCTCCACAGGGCACCTCTTGGCGCACGTCATACAGGCCTGGCACTTTTCTGGATCGATATAGTACGAGATGACTTCGCTGAATAGCTTATCTATCTCGTCTTTGGTAAAAAGCTTGTCATATTCTTCCGGGCTCGTAAGATGTGAGGCCAGCTTCTCATTTTTCGCCACCTTAATATATGGAACCAGCTTTGTGATTTCTGCAAGTTTGGACTTTAATTCATTTTGCTCTATCCCTTCCACCTTGCCAAGCGGTCCCAACTCCTTCACCTTGTTGCCAAACTCGCTCATCACTTCGGCAAAACGGATTCCTTCAGCCGAAGACATGAATTCGATTCTCAGCCTTTCCGGGTTCAGTCCGATGTGTTCCATGATCTTCTTGCAGAGAAGCACCATGTTGAGTGCATGGTAATTTCCGTGAGTAATATAATTACACTCATTCAAGCGGCAGCCGCCGATAAACACCCCATCCATTCCGTTTGAGAAGGACCGAAGCACAAATTCCAGGTCGACTCTTCCGGAACACATGACCCGTACAAGCCTCATTTCAGTTGTATATTGTAGTCTGGAAACTCCAGCCATGTCGCCGGCGCCGTATGCTCACCAATGGCATACGAAGCCGATGATCCTTGGCTTGAACTTAAGTCCTGTGGTCATTTGTTCGCACCCTCTTTAACCCCCCTTCATCCCCCCTTAAATTAAGGGGGGAGTAGAGGGGGGTTATACTCCTACGCGTCTTCTGCCGCCGCGTCAATTTCGGCGACGATCTCTTCATCGGTAAAGTGCTTCAGTCGAATAGCCCCCGTGGGACACTTTGCGTTACAGAGACCATCTCCTTTACAGAGAACAGGATTCACCACAGCCTTTTTGCCCTGTCGTGTCTCACGAAACTCGATGGCGCCATACGCACAGGCTGAGATACACGCCCCGCACCCCATACACTTTTTCTCATCCACCTCGCAAATAGAGCCGGAGGCGACGACGATATCGTGTGAGAGAAGCGTTAAGACCCGGCCTGCAGCTCCGTAAGCCTGGTTAATCGCTTCGGATATAAACTTGGGATAGTGAGCGATCCCACAAAGATAAACGCCGTCGGCAGCAAACTCAACAGGTCTCAATTTGACATGGGCTTCCTGGAAGAAACCGTCCGGGCCCAGAGGTACCTTGAATAATTGGGCCACTTCCTTGCTTCCTGCGGCAGGAATAACGGCGGCAGCCAAAGCAACGATATCGGCATCTATCTCCACCTTCATATCCAAGATATAGTCCGTGGCGGTCACCTTTAGAACGGGCCTGCCCTCCTCCGACTCACCCGGATTCACCGCTGGTTTATCTTGCGGCTCGTAGCGGATGAACTTCACCTCTTTATCCGCCGCTTCCCTGTAATAATCCTCAATAAACCCATACGTTCTCATATCCCGAAAGAGAATGTAGATATCCATCTTGGGGTTTATCTCTTTCAGTTTTAACGCGTTCTTTATAGACTCGCTACAACAGATCCGACTGCAGTAATTTCGGTCTTCGTTTCTGCAGCCCACGCATTGGATCATCACGAGACTTTCCGCCTGAGTGACCTTTTCGTCTCCCTGGTTGATTCGTTCCTCCAACTCAAGGTGGGTCATGACCCTCTCATTTTCCCCGTAAAGATATTCGGCAGGTTTATAGACATCCGTACCTATCGCGATGACGGCGGCACCATGTTTTATCTCCGTGACCCCTCGGTCCGACTTCACCCTGGTGACGAAACTCCCGACAAAACCGGCAGCCTCCGTGATAGTCGCATCCGTATAGACATGGACCAACGGGTGTTGATAAACTTTGCCCACAAGATCGCGCAAATAGGCCTGAACATCCAGCCCTCCCAGGGTGTGATAGATTTTTCTTGCCATCCCCCCTAAGTCTTTCTCCTTTTCCACCAGGTGAACCTCGTGCCCCTGGTTGGCTATGGAGAGCGCGCACGTCATCCCGGCGATACCTCCACCCACCACGAGCGCCGCTTTGTTGACGGGCAGATCGATTTCCTGTAACGGCTCCAAATGGAGGGCCCGGGCTGCCGACATCCGGATGATATCCTTTGCCTTGTGTGTGGCTTCTTCCTTTTCTTTGGAGTGAACCCAGGAGTTGTGCTCCCTGATATTGGCCATTTCGTAGTAGTACTGATTCAGTCCCGCCTCCCGAACGGTATCCCGGAAGAGCGGCTCAAGGGTCCTGGGCGAGCAGGCGGCGACGATAACGCGATTGAGTCCTTTTTCCTTTGTCATGTCTGTTATTTCTTTGGCACAATTCGTAGCGCATGAAAAGAGCTGTTCCTGAGCGTAGACCACATTGGGTAAGGTTTTACAATATTCAACCGTTTCAGGAACGTTGACGACCCTTCCGATATTCGCCCCACAATGACACACAAAAATTCCGATTCTTGGCTCCTCTTTGGAGACATCCCTTTCCGGCGGATAGACCCTTTCTTTGGCCAGCTTCCCCCGCCGGTAGTCAAGAAGTTCAGCACATTGGGAACCGGCCCCGCTGGCGCTAAAAACCGACTCGGGAATATCGATCGGCCCTTGGAAGGCTCCGCTCACAAAGATCCCGGGTCGGGTAGTCTCCATCGGGTTACCAGGATTGGTTTTACAATAGTCGTGATGATTGAGTTCTATTTCAAACTTTTTCGCCAGTCCCTTCGCATCCGCAGGAGGATTCAATCCAACGGATAATACCACCATATCGAATTCTTCCTCTTTGACACCCTCCTCCGGTGTCGTATATCGTATGGTGATATTTTTGCTCTCCGGATTCTCTTTGACGACGGATGTGTAGCTTCGGATAAACCGAACCCCGGGAAGTTTCTCCGTTCTTTGGTAGAATCGCTCGAAATCCTTCCCGAAGGAACGGATATCGTTATGGAATACCGTACACTCTGCTTCCGCATCATGCTCTTTCGTCAAAATCACCTGTTTCTGGGTATACGTGCAGCAGACGCCCGAACAGTAACTGTTTTCGCCCGGGGTAACCCGTCTGGAACCGACGCACTGAATCCACGCGACTTTGTGCGGATGCTTCTTGTCGGAAGCACGCAGGATCTCGCCTTCGTATGGCCCGGTGGCGCACAAGAGCCGTTCATAGTCAAGACTGGTGACCACGTTCTGCATCCTTCCGTAGCCATAGCCCTCTCTCACCTTAGGATCGAATGGCTCAAGGCCGGGAGACAAAATGATCGCCCCTACGTTGATTTCCACCTTCTCCGCCGTTTGATTCAAATCGATGGCCTGATTCTTACACACGCCTTCGCAAATACGACATTTTTTCTCTTTCAGGTAAAGACAGCTTTCGTCAATGTACGTGACCAAGGGAATGGCTTGAGCGAAGTAGATATGGACGGCTTTATTCTTCGATATTTCCTGATTGAATCGATCGGGGTATTTGACCGGACAGTATTCTACGCAAGTCGTACAACCCGTGCATTTGTCCTCGAGAATATATCTTGGCTTTTTAAGCAAGGTGACCTTGAAGTCTCCTGCTTCACCTTCGACGCGGTCAACTTCCGTATACGTCAGGACCTCTATGTTGGGATGCCGGCCGACCTCGACCAGTTTGGGCGCAAGTATTCAGATGGAGCAGTCATTGGTGGGAAAGGTCTTGTCGAGTTGGGCCATATGGCCGCCAATGGCTGGCGCTTTGTCAACTAGGTAAACCTTAAAACCCGCGGCGGCAAGGTCGAGAGATGCTTGAACCCCGCTGATCCCTCCGCCGACCACCATCACATCACCAAAGTGACCGCTTTCGAAACTCTTGCGAATACTGTCTGCGAGACTTTTACGGATCTGGTCTTCAATTTTTCCTAGTTCATTTTGCACTTTCTATCACCTCATACCTATAGCACTTCCTGGAGAATCTCCGTAATGTCCTTAATCTGTATGGCTTCACTATTCTTCAGGGTTAACCTGCTATCCTCGAATTGTGTGATACAATACGGGCAGGAAGTTGCTAGCACCTCAGCCCTAGCCTGGATTGCCTGTTCCAGTCTGAGGTTGGAGAATCTTTCACCCTTTGCCGTCTCCATCCAAATCCTTCCTCCCCCCATTCCACAACAGAGACTATCTTCCCGCGCATCAGCCATCTCATTCAGTTCCAAACCAGGTATCCGCTTCAAGACCTCTCGGGGTTCATCATAGATGGCATTATGCCGACCCAGGTAACAGGGGTCATGATACGTCACTCTCTTTCCATATTCCTTGGTGGGCTTAAGCTTTCCCTCGCGAACAAGCTGGAATAGATATTGGGAGATATGGACCACCTCAAAATTCACCTTAAATTCGGGATACTCGTTCTTGAAGGTGTGGTAGCAATGAGGGGAAGAAACAAGGATCTTCTTCACCCCACTTTCGACAAAAGTCTTGATGTTTTCCCTGGCGAGGCGTTTGAACAATGTCTCGTTGCCCGCCTTGCGTATACTCTCACCACAGCAATTCTCCTTGGGACCCAGTATCCCAAAATCTACGCCTGCCTTATTGAGGATATTAACCGTGGCTTGAGCTACCTTCCTTAATCTTGGGTCATAGCTGGGATAGCAGCAGGGGAAATAGAGTAGCTCCGTGTCCTCGCCGAACTCCTTTACCCCCAGATCTTTAGCCCAATTTGCCCGGTCCTTCGGTTCTTGCCCCCAGGGATTACCGACACTGGCAAAGCTTGTCATGACACTCCGAAGATTAGGGATGCTCGCAGGAACGACACCGTCCGGCACCAATATCCTGCGCATCGCTCTCATCACGTCGATGATTTCCACGCCTCTGGGGCACTGCTGAACACAACGACGGCAGGTGGCGCACAGCCATAAGTCTTCGGATTCGAAAGGAACCACGCCGAATTTTGCTTGATTGATCATTTTGCGAAGAAAAAATTTTCTGACACGATTCCACGGACAAACCGTATCGCATGTTCCGCATTGATAGCAGAACTTGAAGGCATCTCCGCCTGCTTCTTTGATGCCGTCGATGACCGCTTTAAAGGGGGCAAGAGGTACAGTTTCCATTTGCTTATTTAGTCCTCTTTCACTTGATTACTGAGATTTCTCTTCCGCAGCTTTTTCGAGATGATTAACCCCACCTCGCCTCCCCTTAATTTAAGGGGAGGTAGGGAGGGGTTAAAGCAAGCTCTTCATTCCTTCTTTGAAATTCGAGCAACGGTATCCATGACTTTCTGCAATCCATATTTATCTACCATGGATTCCAATCCTATCTCCACGTCCTCCATCTTCACTTCTTCTTCGACTTCCTCTTCCTTTTCTTCGTAAGTCAAGGCATCGTTGATACACCACTGAACACACAAGGGCTTCTCCTGTGGCGGATCGTCTTCGCACATATCACACTTGAGAGGAAGACCGGAATCGGGTTCTTTGAAAACGTCCCGGGACGGGCAGGAAGCCCTACAGAAATCGCACTCGCTGTATTCCTTTCCGTCGATCACATATTTGTCTCTGCCAGCACATTCGGCTTTCGCATACTCCCCCGCGTAAACGGGAAGATAGACGTCTCGGATCGGGTCACGGACCAGCCGGATACGAGACCTCGCCGGATTATTGCTGCTATATTTCGGCTTCGCGTGAAATGCCGAGCAGACGACCTCACAGGCCCGGCAGCCATTGCATTTATCCAAATCGATTTTGATGACCTTAACTTTCTTCTTAACTTTTCCCATTTTTTATGATCCCTCTCTGCTCTAAATCTTCGCTCACGTAATCCATGCCTAATTCGTGCAGGGTCTCTTTCGTTGGAATACCATCGTTATTCCACCCCTTGAATTTGTAATACGTGTCTAAGAGCTTTTCTTCAAGCTCGGGAAATCTTTTCTTCCAATGATCCTCCGGCGGCTTCTCATCGGCTCTCCTCAAGCCTCTTCTCACATTAATGGCCCGAATCAGATTCCGGTTCCTTTTGTATACTTTCGTGAGTCCGGCTTCATCCATATCGATCCCTGTCGCCGCCGAGATAAAACGCGGGTAATTGTGCATATGGTAGGGAGGCTTCAGGGGAAAGGATGACAAACCGGCGCACACCCCGAGGGCGTCATCGATATAGTGCATCTTCTCCTGCCAGTCGACGATGTCAACGGACATGTCCACCGTCGGGTAATACGGGTTGGAGCGTTCTCCGCGAGGTTCCCAGTCCAGAACATATTGTTTAAACTTTTCATCAGGAACCTGGACCCAATCTTTTACAAACTCTTCTCTCTCCTGCATGCTCATAAAAGGCGACTGGGGGAACTGGCCTTCAATTTGGGTGATGTTGATCTTCTCGCCGGTGGCATACATCAGGAAATAAACGGGATTCAGCATTCCAAGCTTGAGGGGCAGCTGCTCATGCTTCTTGATATTATTATGGGCGTATGCTTCGGCGCCCTTCCCGATCTTCTGGGCCGCCCAATACGTGCCGTTGGCCAAAACATCGCCGATCCCTTCCCGCCGGACAATTCGGTCGAGCAACCAATAGAATTTCCCCTCGTTATCCGATGGGCATCCCGCAAAGTCCGCGTCCGTCAAAATGCCGGCCTCCTTCAGCTCAAGGGCAAAGGCCATCACCTGCGGGGTGGAGAATCCGTCCACTCCATACTCCGTGGCGCGTTGAGCGATTCGAAACCCAAAATCCAGGTCTGAAAAAGCCGCCATGGTGTACGTCAGTTTGGAAAAGCATTTCATCATGTAGGTCGAAAATCCCGGGACGGAAATGATCGCCCCGCATTTCATCGGACAGTTATAGCAACTGATCAACCGCGTCCGCACCGTCTCTTGAGTCTCCTTCCACTTCTCTTCGACTTCCTTGTTCCAATAATCTTTTTTCCGAACGCGGGCATTTCCCCACATGAAATTCTGGGTGTGCCACTCTTCATCAACGTGTTTCATCTCTTGCGGTGACCCAAGGCCCTGCAAAATGGTCATGACGTTCGGGACCGGATTCTCGTTTCGGAATTTGATATATCTCAGCACGTCATTACAGAGCTCTAAGAATTCAGCCGGTCTGGCAAGATTGATGTCCTTTGTTCCACGAACTGCGATCGCTTTTATCCCTTTGTCTCCCATGACGGCGCCTAATCCGAGCCGACTGGCGCTGGACCTACCCTGCTCGATCGAAGCCAGATAAACCCTGTTTTCACCCGCCAGGCCAATCGCAGCCACCTGAGCGTTCGGCTCCTTCAACTCCTGCCGGATCAACTCTTGAGTTTCCACAGCGCCTTTACCGTGCAAATGAGAGGCATCCCGTATTTCTACTTTGTCATTGTGTATCCAAAGATAAACCAGATTGGGGGACTTGCCCCGAAAGACAACTTTGTCATAGCCGGCATACTTCAATTCCGGCGCCCAAAATCCCCCCATCATGGAATATCCCATCAGCAACGTCTGGGGAGAATAGGTAGTCACAATGGTACGATTCGCACCGGGAGCGGGTGTGCCGCCTAAGAGACCGCTGCTGAATATGAGTAGATTGTCGGGAGAAAAGGGCTCCGTTTCAGGCGGGATCCTGTCCCATAATATCTTGGCGTTCGTACCCAGACCTCCGAGATGAAGCTCGGTTATTCTTGGGTCAGTTTCCACCCTCTCAATGTTTCCTCGTGATAAATCAATTTCTAAATTGTAGCCTGTCTCCGAGTACCTCATTTTTTAGCCCCTCTGAGTATCATTCGCAGCCTTGGCCTTCGGCTGCGCAGGTTGTTCATGTTTCTGCCCCCCCGTGCCAGTCCCGCCACTGGCGGGATTCACGGCTCCGCCTTGGGCGGAAGCGTTCAATCCAAATGTCTCTTAAGATTGATAAATGGGGAACGGTCAAAACCGATCGCCTTGAAGAAGGAAAGCATATCACCGGCATCCCAGCGCACGGTGGTGTAGATGTCCCGGATTCCCTCCTTTTTGAAAAAGGCAAAGAGTTTCTCTGCCAAGATTCGGCCAATTCCAACTCCCATCTGCCGAGGATAAACCCCGACCACTTCGATCCAGCCGCTTTGCTCCAGACCAAAGCCTTCTCCTTTAATCTCTCCGATGATGAAACCCGCCACTTGACCTTCCTTCAAGGCAACAAAACCTACGCCTTCTTGTTTTCTTAAGCGATTCCCGACCATCTGAATCCACTTTTTCGATACTTTCTTCTGTAATATTGATTCCTGGATGGAAACGATTTCTGGGAGATCTTCGGGTCTGATCTTCCGGATCTTGATCTCCCTCCCCGTCTCCTTCTCACTCGATCCGAATGATCTTGACATGTTTTCCCACCCATTCCGGAGGAAGATAAACCCGGCCGCTATTCCCACTCTGTTTAACTTCTTTCTCAAGCAACTCCTCGCCGTAGACCTCGAACTTCACCTTGCTCTGCACATTAATCGAAGAAGGCAGGAGTTCAAGCTTAGGTTCTTTTCTTTGTACGATGTTATCCATGGGAGGTTTAGTAATCATAAGCTAACTGTTTCACAACATATTTTAATTTAGTTACAAAGTAGCTATAAAGTAATCCTAAGACGGAATGAAAAACTTGTCAAGGAAAAAATGGAAAAAGTTTAATTGAACTTAACTATTTGATATTTATATATTTTTTAACCAAGCTTTCAGGACATGACAACTTTCCGGCGTATCCGGTATTCTATTTGTTGACAAGTTACTTTCAGGAGTTTGTGCTCTGACTCCAGCCCGAATAGACGCTGTGTCGAAATAGACTCTTAAATGGTCCGGTACCCTCGAACAAACTGCACCCGAAACGAGATATTCCTCTTGAATCTCACCTGCATGTCTTACTTTTCTCGATGCTAAACGGAGCTACCTCCCAGATTCCCGCTCCTGAAAGATTTAGCTAGCCCTAAGACTTAAATTCTAAAACCGAAAACCGAGGTCCCGAAATCGATAGATCGAATTCGATAGACCCTGAACTTGTTTCAGGGCAAGGTTCAGGACCTGGTTCGGGATGACATGCCACGAACCCAACATGGCAAGGGGTTTCAGATGCGGCCTTTATAAATCAAAAGAGAATAAAAATGTTGAGAATATTTACGATCGGATGTTTATGTTTTCAACAATTAAATTCGTATAACTTTTAAACGCTTAAGAACACAATACCAAAAAGCACCGCAGAATTATTCAACATCCGTAAAATCATCCCTAAGGCGAACACTGAAGGTTGTTTTTTTTCTCGGTTGTCTAACTTATCGTAACTCCAAAGGGATAAGTTTTTTCAAAATTTATTTGTGAATTTTTTTACTTTGGCTCGCTATTTGAAATAATGGAAAGCGAACGAACAAAAAAAGCGAGAGTTAACTCTCAGAAAAAGGAGGCGGTAAAAATGGTTATCATCTTAGTTGCTCTGACAATCTTAGCTGTGTTTGTGATACAGGCCATCTTAAACCGATCGACTCGCAAGATAGAAGTTCCCTTGGCTGAGCTGGAGAGAGGCTTGAGGGTCGTCTCTCCGGTCCCGGCACCTGCGAGGGTCCCCCAGTTTCCTGCAGATGTCTATTATCATAACGGACATGCCTGGATGAAACTTGAGGGAGGTAACAGGATAAAGGTTGGTCTTGATGATTTCACCCAGCAGGTGATGGGGGATATTGACGACATCAAGGTTCCTCCTATCGGCGCCACACTGAATCAAGGGAAGGTTGCCTGGAAAGTCCGCCATGGCGAACGGAAACTGTGCCAACTGGCTCCTTTGGGGGGAACGGTCGTAGACATTAATGAAAACCTGATAAAAGATCCGACGCTCGCCAACCGTTCCCCTTATGAAGAAGGGTGGATTCTGAAGATTCAAGCGATAGGTCTCAACAAGGAGATGCCCGAATTGATGGACGCTCTCCAATTCAAAATTCACTTTGATCAATGCAAGGCCAAGTTGATGTCGAGCTTCGGTAGCGAGACGCTCGGATTGGCCTATGGTGATGGAGGAGAGGTAATCAGCGGGGTTGCCAGTAAACTCGACGAGAAGGCATGGAAGACGCTGGTCGCACAACTATTCCGTTCTTCTCCGGACTAACGATCCAAAACAGAAAGGAGGGTGATCTTATGGTACCTATCTTCGTCATACTGACTATCGTTGGCTGTATCGGAATAAAGTCACTTACTCAAAGAGTCAGAGGAACTCATTCCGCTGAGGAAATGAGCATGAGGAGGGTCAAATGGGGATTGACAGAAGAAGCTTTCTTAAAATCCTAGGGGGAGGATTAGCAGGAGCAGCGCTCGGAAATGTCCTGACCCCAAGGACGGTCAGGGCAACCGCCGCGGCTCATGGGACGGAATTCATGGGCGTCCTGGTCGATACCACACGCTGTGTGGGGTGCCGAACATGCGAAGCGTCCTGTGCAGAGGCACACTATCTTTCCGTTCCGGATATCGCCGATTCCTCTGTATTCAGTAAAGAACGGGCAACCTCGGTGAGCCAATGGACGGTGGTCAACCGTTACGAAACGGAAAAGGGAGAGGTCTTTGTGAAGAAACAGTGCATGCACTGCAACCAGCCCGGCTGCGTTGCGGCCTGTCTGGTGAAGGCGATGCAGAAAAGAGAGGAAGGACCGGTGACCTGGGATACCAATTGCATGGGTTGTCGGTACTGCATGCCCTCCTGTCCGTTTGAGATTCCCAAGTTTGAATACGGGAGTGCCACTCCCAAGATCCAGAAGTGCAATATGTGCTGGGACAGATTGGCAAAGGAAGAGAAGCCAACCTGCGTGGCGAACTGCCCGGAACAAGCGCTTCTCTACGGCACCCGGAGGGAACTGATTGAGGAAGCCAACAGGAGGATTTACCAGAAACCCGGAGAGTACGTCCCCCACATTTACGGAGAGCATGAAGTGGGAGGGACGAGCTACCTTTATCTCTCAAAGGTCCCCTTCGAACAGATCGGCTTCAGAACGGATCTCGGAACAACCGCTTACCCGGAATTTACCAAAGGCTTTCTCTATTCGGTTCCGCTTGTCCTTTTACTCTGGCCTGCCTTCTTGATCGGAGTAAACACCTTAACCAAAAAAGGAGAAGAGGAAATAGGAGGAAAAGGAGGAAGATCATGAACGAAACGGCCGCCACCCCAGAAATAAAGAACGTCAAGGACTTTTGGACCTTTATCCGCGGCGAGCTCAAGCCGAAAGGAAAGATCTTCACCACCTTCAATGTCATCTCTTTTCCGATCATCGTCCTCGGAGCCGCTCTCATCCTTTTCCGTTTGGTAAAGGGGCTGGGTGCGGTGACCAACCTTTCTCAGGAATTTCCCTGGGGAATATGGATCGGATTTGACGTGATGGTAGGGGTTGCCTTTGCAGGAGGTGCCTACATCCTCACCTTTGTGGTCTACATCCTCCGTTCCGAAAAATATCATCCCATCGCAAGGGCAACCGTCCTCAATGGGTTCCTCGCCTACGTCTTTTATGCCGGCGCCATCTTCCTCGATCTGGGTCGATGGTGGAACATCACGAATCCCATTTTGGGGAACAGGTTCGGAGTCAATTCAGTGCTCT
>Ga0335081_10012428_pt1 | contig 13806 bp, 12 predicted proteins | sample Lox_Sample_35_FD_206713 | JGI IMG/M metagenome (GOLD analysis project Ga0335081, IMG submission 206713) | Soil microbial communities from Loxahatchee National Wildlife Refuge, Florida, United States - Lox_Sample_3.5 | ecosystem: Environmental > Terrestrial > Soil > Wetlands | place: USA...
GTAATGTTGAGGAGCGCCGAGATTCGCGGTCGAAAATCTTCAATGGCTTCCAACTGAAAACTGGAGATCTCGACCACGAGCGCGTCCCATCGGTCTCCCCCGTCCGCAAAAAGGATCAAGGGCTCCCCGACATTGCCTCCGACTCCGACTTTTCTTCCGCCCTCTCTCAACATCTCACCGATGAGCAGGGTCGTGGTGGTCTTCCCATTCGTTCCTGTAATGGCGATGATCGGGACACGAATAAAACGGTAAGCCAGCTCAATTTCACTGATGACTCGGACTCCGCGCCGGATGGCTTCTTGAATGGGACCGACGTTCAAGTCGACCCCGGGACTGACGACGATGAGGTCCTGGTCGAGAAAAGTCTCGGTCCGGTGCCCCCCCCATTCCGTCGTCAGATTCATGCCTTTCAATGCCTGAACCGCTTCCTTCATCTCTTCTTCCGACTTCGCTTCTGTCGTGGTCACCCGGGAGCCTTTGACTTTAAGGAATTTCGCTGTGGCGATTCCTGTCCGGGCCATGCCCACCACCAATACCTTTTTGCCCTTGAGATCCATTCCGTTTCCCGTAAACCCTCTGTCAAACTTCAACACGATTCCTCGCCTACCTTATCTTCAACGTGCTGATGGCGACCAGGCCGAGAATAATGCCGATGATCCAAAAGCGGACGATGATCTTCGGCTCAGCCCAACCCTTCAACTCAAAATGGTGATGGATGGGCGCCATCCGAAAGACCCGCTTCCTTCGAACCTTAAAGGAGGCAACCTGGATGATGACGGAAAGCGCTTCGATGACAAAGATCCCTCCGACAATGGCTAAGAGGAACTCCTGCTTGATGACCACTGCAATCGTCCCCAGGGCTGCGCCCAAGGAGAGGGAACCCACGTCCCCCATGAAAACCTGGGCCGGATAGGTGTTGAACCAGAGAAACCCGAGGCCCGAACCCACCATGGCTCCGCACAAGACCGTCAACTCCCCGCTCCCCCTCACAAACGGAATCTGAAGATAGCTGGCAAATTTGAAGTTCCCGGCGAGATAGCAGAAGAGCATAAAGGTGGCACTGGCGATGAGCACAGGTCCAATGGCCAGTCCGTCCAATCCGTCGGTCAAATTGACCGCATTGGCCGAACCCACGATGATGAACGTCGCAAAGAGGATGTACCATGCCCCCAGATCCGGCATCACTTTTTTGAAGAAAGGAAAGATCAACCTCGAATCATGGTCGATGGTGCTGAACAGGACAAAACTCACGATCAGACCCATGGCCACTTGAATGGGAAACTTGTACCGGGCCCGAATGCCGATGCCTTTCTTATCGAGCATCTTCTTATAATCATCCCAAAACCCGAGAAGACCGAAGGCCAGCGTGGTCAACAAAACGATCCAGATATAAGGATCCGACAGGTCGGCCCAGAAAAAGGTCGGGATGAGAATCCCCGCTAGGATGAGACTCCCTCCCATCGTCGGAGTCCCGTTTTTGGCCATGTGCCGAGAAGGGACGTCCTCTCGGATCACCTGTTGAATCTGAAAAGCCCTCAATTTCTTGATCACCCATGGTCCGACGACAAAACCGATGAGGAGGGCCGTGAGAATCGAACAGATCGTCCTGAAGGTGATGTACCGGAAGACATTGAAGAAGGAAAATAACTCATGAAGGGGATAGAGCAGATGATACAACATTTAAGACACCCTCCCCTCTGCCAGGCCCTCGACGATCTTTTCCATGGCCATCCTCCTGGAGCCTTTGACCAGGATCCAGTCCCCGTTTCGAATCATCTCCCTCAACAGGGAGACGGCGTCGGAATGACTCTCCACCACTCTGGTTCTGTTGATGGGAAGTCCATGACGAACCGCCGACTCGACGATCCCGGGCGCTTCCTCTCCCATGACGACGAGAAAGTCGATCGAAAGGTCACTCACCTTCGCTCCGATCTCTTCATGAGCCCCCTTCGCAAAACTTCCAAGCTCAAGCATATCGCCCAGAACAGCGATTGCCCTTCCCCTGCCTTTCGCCTCGACGAGGGTCTCGAGGGCTCGCTCCGTCGAGTAAGGGTTGGCGTTATAAGCGTCGTTGATCAGGGTGGCTCCTCCTTCGAGGGGAACAACTTCCATCCTCATCGAGAAAGGCTTGAATCTTTCCAGAGCCATCTTGATCTGGGACACCTCGACGCCGAAGAGGCAGGCAATGGCCACGGCGGAGAGTGCATTCGGAACGAAGTGCCTTCCCAACAACGGAAGGTGGATCTCCACCACTTCCCCCTCCAAGATCAAGGTGAAAGAAGTCCCCTCCTCACCTCCGAGCCGGATCTCCTTGGCCATCACCTCCGCGGGATGCTCCGTGCCAAACGTGATCTTCTGGCCGGGGTAATCGCTCGCCAGGTCCGTCACCCGGGGATCATCTTGATTCACGACGATCGTCCCATCCCTTCTCATTTTCCGGAAGAGCTCACCTTTCTCTTCCTTCAACCTGTCCACGTCTCCCATGCCTTCGAGGTGAACCTTTTGAATGTTCGTGATCAGCCCGACATCGGGTTCGGCAATCTCGGTTAGCCTCCGGATTTCACCCGGCACATTCATCCCCATCTCAAGGACCACGACCCGCTCTTTCTCCGTCAGGCCGAGAAGGGTCAGAGGCACTCCGATGAGGTTATTTAAATTCCCTTTTGTCTTGAGGACGGGAAAAGTTGTCTCCAGACAGGCCGCAATCATCTCCTTGGTCGTCGTCTTGCCGTTGCTTCCAGTCAAGCCCACAACGGGCGTCCCCAACTTGCGTCTCCAATCCCGGGCGATGTCGCCCAAGGCCCTGAGGGTATCCTTCACCGCGATCACTGCCTTGGATCGATCGCCGTTCGATCGAACGTCTCCCACCTTATCCTCTTCGATCAACACCCCTCCTGCTTTTTTCTTGAGGGCTTCGGAGGCATATTGATGGCCGTCGAAGTGGGGCCCCCTCAGAGCAATGAAGAGATCCCCTTCGGAAACCGTTCTCGAATCCGTGGAGACTCCTTGGAATGAGACATTCCCTCCACCCCGGACAAGATTTCCTCCGGTCACTTTCAATACCTCTTCAACGGTAAGGATCATTTCTCCTCCAGGGCTTTTCGGGCCTCAACGCGGTCGTCGAAGGGAAACTTCTTCTTCCCGATAATCTGATAATCCTCATGCCCCTTTCCGGCGATCAGGACCGTGTCCGAACGTTGAGCCAGCCGGACCGCCGTCCGAATGGCTTTCTTCCGGTCCGCCACCTTGAGATATCCCTTCTTCGACTTCCATGATTCGACCTCATCCGGATGCCACTCTTTTAACGGAAGAGATTTTAACCCTCGCTCTACCTCTTCCAGGATGGCCAACGGATCCTCGGTCCTCGGATTGTCCGAGGTGAGAATGGCGAGGTCGCTATACTTTCCGGCCACCTGGCCCATCAAGGGTCTTTTGGTCCGGTCCCGGTCTCCGCCGCATCCGAAGACCGTGATCATTTTGCCTCGGTTCTGGGTCTCGCTTTCGACGATGCGTTTCAATCCCGACAGAACTCGTTCCAGGGCATCGTGGGTATGGGCATAGTCGACAACGACGTGAATCCCTTTTGTATTTTCGACCTTTTCAAACCTACCCGAAACTCCATCCAAGGCATCCACCCCTTCTTTCAGCGTTTCTAAAGAAACCCCCATGCCGATTCCGACGGACACGGCCGCCAGGATATTGTAGACATTAAACTCCCCGATCAATTTCGAACGGATCGGAAGATCCCCTTTGGGGGTCCGGATCCGGCAGGAGAGACCGTCGAAGGAGTAGGTCACCCGGTCGGCCGCAACCTCGCATGTAGGACCCAGCCCGTAACGGATGATGGGGAGGCCAATTCCCTCCACGATCTTTTCCCCTCTCGGGTCATCAATGTTCGTGACGGCAAAACATCTCTTTTTTCGGCTCTTCACGAGAGAGTCGAAGAAGAGCTTCTTCTTGCTTTCAAAATACTGATCCAGCGTCTTGTGATAATCCAAATGTTCGGAAGTAAGATTCGTGAAGACTGCGGCGTCGAATTGACACGCAAACACACGGTCAAGGTCGAGGGCATGAGAGGAAACTTCCATCACCACGTGAGAGGTCCCTTCCTTCAACATCTCGTCGAGGATTCTTTGAAGGTCCAGGGATTCGGGCGTCGTGTTGGGAGCAGGGGTGACCTTCTGGCCGAACCGATAGTTGATGGTCCCGAGCACACCCACCGTGTATCCGGCTTTCTTAAAGATCGATTCCAGGAGATAGGTGGTGGTCGTCTTTCCGTTCGTTCCGGTGATGCCGATGAGCTTGAGCCGGGACGAGGGATCCCGGTAGAAGTTCGACGAGATCCTGGCCAGGGCCTGGCGGCTGTTGGGGACCAAAATCAGGGTTCGACCGGAGACGTCCCGGTCTTCTTCCGAGACGATCACTTCGGCCCCCCTTTGGATCGCCTCTTCGATAAACCGGTGCCCATCTGCCTCCAACCCTCGAATGGCCGCAAAGAGGAACCCTTTTCCAATCTGCTTTGAATGGTAAGCGATCCCCTCGACCTCTTTCAGAGAGTCTCCGACAACCCTCTTGACCTCAACGCCTTCGATTAATCTCTTCAATTCCATTGTCAATGATTTTTGCTCTCTTCTCCTTGCTCTTTGCCCTATGCTCTTCGCTCTATACCCTCTGTCGTTATTAGGATTGAGATCGAAACTTCAGAAAGCAGATATCTCCTTTCTCGATCACTGCCCCCGCCCTGGGCACTTGTTCCACAACCTTTCCATTTCCCGAGACCTTGACCACGAGCCCCTTCCCTTCGATCCGGCTCAAGGCATTCCGCATCGATAACCCGGTGAGGTCCGGCATCACCACCATCTCCATCGCTTTTCCTACCTTGATTCCATTGATGAACGGTTGATTTCCTGACGCTTCCTTCCGGGGGGTCGAGTCGAGATCGCTCTTCACGACGACCGTTCCCTTCGGAATAACGTTCAGATAGGGAAGGACCTTCTCCATGATCGCTTTGAAAACCGGGGCGGCGACCACGCCTCCGTAGTTGTTTCCCTGAGGTTCATCGACGATGACCAGGAGGGCGATCTTGGGCGCATCGGCGGGCGCAAATCCCATAAAACCGCTGTTATAACGGTCTTCCGAGTACCCGCCCAGCAAGGAATCCACTTTCTGTGCTGTTCCGGTTTTTCCCGCCACCTCATATCCCGCGGGGACAGCCCCTTCTCCTGTTCCGCCTTTTTCCGTCGTTCCCTTGAGCAGCACCGTCATCATTCGAGCCGTCTCCTCTGAAATGACCCGCCTGACGGTTTCCGGCTTAAAGGATTGCACGACCTCCCCCTTCTCATTTGTGATCTTCTCGACGACATAAGGCTTCACCATGAATCCGCCGTTTGCAATCGCCGACAGGGCGGTCACCAGTTGAATCCCCGTCACAGAAATCCCCTGGCCGAAGGAGATCGTGTCCAAGGCAACCGGGGACCAATACCGTGGGTGGTGGACGATCCCCTTCCCTTCCCCCGGCAGGCCGATCCCGGTTTTCTCTCCAAACCCGAAGGCGGAAATGTACCGGTAGAGCCGTTCCTTTCCCATCTTCTCGCCCACCTTCGATGCCCCGATGTTACTCGAGTACTTGATGATCTGTTGAAAGGTGAGCCACCCATGCTTGGAGTGGTCATGGATCGTCCGGTCATAAATCTTATAGGACCCGTTTTCGCAATAGAAAGAATCGGAGGGCCGGACTAACTGCTCCTCCAGGGCCGCGGCAGCGAGAAAAACCTTAAATAGAGAACCCGGCTCAAAGACATCCGAGAGGGCCCGGTTTCTCCAGCTTCTGGAACGGTATTGGATGAACTGATTCGGATTGAACCCTGGCGACGACGCCATGGCCAGGATCTTTCCGGTCCAGGGATCCATGGCGATGGCTATCCCTCCTTTGGCTGCCCACTTCTCAACTCCCCGGCTTAATTCGGTCTCAGTGATATGTTGAATCGGTTTGTCAATGGTCAGGGTGATATTCCTGTAATGGTCCTCCTTTTCGAAGGGGGCCTTGCCCATGGCAATCTCCCGGCCAAGGGCATCCCGGTTGGCGATCCATACCCGGTTCGCTCCGTTGAGCAAGCCATCGTACTGGAATTCGACTCCTTCCAGGCCTTTCGAATCAAGGCCCACAAACCCGACCAGATGAGCCGCCAGTTGGGCGTTGGGATAGAAACGCCGGTTCTCTTTCAGGAAAGAGAGACCGGGGAGATGAAGGGCTTTGATCTCTTCGGCCTCTTTCGGCGAAATCTTTCTTTGAACCCATTCAAAGGGTCGATGGCTCTTCAACCTCTGTTTCAATTCTTCCCGATCGATCTGAAGAATCGAGGCAAGCTCTCTGGCCGTCTCATTCGGGTCGACCACTTTTCTTCCGTCGGCATAGGCTGAATCGACCTCAACGCTCACGGCCAGTTCGTTTCCGCGGTTGTCGTAGATGGTCCCGCGCTTGGGAACGAGCGGAATCAGCGCATGTTGCTGCTGTGCAGCCAGCTTGTACAGCTGCTCCTTCTTGAGCACCTGCAGCTGAAACATCCTACCCGTGATAACCACAAAACAGAAGAAAAGGAGAGACGCAAGAAAGATGATCCGGACTTTAAACCAGTTGACGGAGTTTCCTTTCATCGGATCACGATCACCTGCTGGGGTTTGGGCTTGGCCATTTTCAACTCCTCCACGGCAAGTCTTTCGATCCGCGCATAGGATTTGAGCGTGGCGATCTCCACCCGCAGCCTCTTGTTGGTTTCGGCAAGGGCCTTCTCTTCCTTCAGGGCGCTCGAGATTTCGTATCCGAGTCGAAACACCTGGATTCTCGACCAGACGTAGAACAACGAGCCTCCGACGAAAAGGATCATGAGAAGACCGAAGACGAAGAGGCGACCCAGTTTGATTCTTCTCGGCCTGGCCTTCGAATCTTCCCCGCTCCAGAGAATCCGGTTCCTATTCTTACTCATGGTCTTTGCCATGGAAGGCTCCCTCGCGCTCGTTTACACCCTCTCCGCACACCTCAGCTTGGCGCTGCGGGATCGCGGGTTTCTCTCTTGCTCCTCTTCGGACGGGGTGACGGGCTTCTTGGTCAGGATATGCATCTCTCCCTGCTTCTCCAGCCTCCGAAAGGCCTCCTTGACCATCCGGTCCTCAAGGGAGTGAAAAGAGATGATGCACATCCGGCCACCCCTTCTTAGCACCTTCCACCCCGTCTCCAGCATCTTTCCCAGATTTTCCAATTCTTCATTCACCCGAATCCGGAAGGCTTGAAAGGTCCGAGTGGCAGGGTCAATTCTCCGCGAATGAAACCGTCTTGGAATCGCCCTGTGGACGATCTTTCTCAGGACCTGGGTCGTCTGGATGGGCTCTCGTTCTCTCTCCTGAACGATGGCCCTGGCAATTCGCTTCGCCCACCTCTCCTCTCCATCGTGAAAGAGGGTTTCTTCCAGCTCTTTCGAAGAGAGGCGGTTGATGAGGTGAGCGGCTGTCTCATGCCTTCGTTGATCCATCCTCATGTCCAGGGGGCCATCGCTTTTGAAACTGAATCCCCTCTCTCCTTTGTCCAGCTGGATCGAAGAAAGTCCTAGATCCAGCAGGATCCCGTCAACGGATTCAGCCTTGACGAAGTCGGAGAGATGAACAAAATTTTCCCGGTATATTTTGACCCGATCTCCAAAAGACATCAGCGTGTCTCTTGCTTCGGAGAGAGCCTCTTCGTCCCATTCCATTCCGATGACCGTCCCGTTCGGCGCAGTCCGCTTCAAGATCTCTGAAGCATGCCCGCCTCCCCCGAGAGTGCCGTCCACATAAGTACGACCAGGCTCACATCTTAGAAGGCTCATCACCTCTTCAACCAAAACAGGGACATGTCCAGATCCCATCGACCTCTGTCTTCTTCTCCTAAAAACCAAACTGAGTCAGGGTATCGGTGACGCGATCGAAGCTCTCTTGAGATTTGCGAAATTCTTCTTCCCAGCGCTCCTTGTTCCATATCTCAATCTTTTTTCCGCTGCCCACCACAACCACATCCTTCTGAAGATTGGCATAATCCCTCAACGACTGGGGGATGAGAAGTCTTCCCTGTTTATCAATCTCACAGTCGATCCCGCTCGAATAAAAAAATCTGAGGAAGGCCCGGGTATCCTTGCTCAGGGTGGGAAGGGTTTTTACCTTCTCCTCCATCAGAGACCATTCTGAATAGGGAAAGGCGACCAGGCAATGGTCGTAGTTGGTGATCACTAAGCGGTCGTCGTATTGCTGGGTGAGGATCTCCCTAAATTTGGAAGGAACGCTTACTCGTCCCTTGGAGTCTATGGTATACTCATACCTACCCCTGAACATTGTTTCGTCCCCCGTTTTGGCCCTTCATACCACCTTTCCCCACTTTTTGCCACTTAGGGATTACAGATATAACGAATAATCCAATTTGTCAAGGAAAATTTTATACTTATTCCAATTCTCTCTTTTGGCCGGAAATACCCCAATATATGCCAAAAATTGACCTCCGCCCTCCCATATTTAGCCTCCATGTCTCCCATTGATCTTCGTTGGGATAGCTGCACCACTCCGCGTCCGATACGGAGTCAAAGAAACGGCCTCTGTGGTGCCGGGTTGCAGACCCAAACCACAGGGACACCTGCGTACCGAAACGCTGCACTCCGGTGTGCAGGCACGGACACGATTGTTTCAAATTTCATACGATTGTCTTTGCCTTCCATTCAATTTGACAAGGTTCTCCATCCTGTCTAAAATGGTTTCCATGGCGTCGGAAGCGATAAAAAAACGCGTGGAAAAACTCCGGGAGGAGATCGAATTTCACAACTATCGTTACTACATCCTCGACCAGCCCGAAGTCTCCGATGCGGAATACGACCGCAGGATGAGGGAATTGGAGAAGCTCGAAGAGCAGAATCCGGAACTTCGTTTGCCGAACTCTCCCACGCAGCGGGTCGGCGCAACTCCTCTCGAAGCATTCGAGATTGTCAGGCATACCCTTCCCATGCTCAGCCTGGCCAACGCCTTCGATGAATCTGAGGCGAGAGATTTTGACAAACGGGTCAAAAAATTCTTGGGAACCTCTGAAGAGATTGAATATGTCGCGGAGCCGAAGTTCGACGGCCTGGCTATTGAACTCGTTTACGAACGCGGTCAGTTCATCGTGGGTTCTACTCGTGGCGATGGCGTGAACGGCGAGAACATCACTCAGAACCTCCGCACGATCAAGACCATCCCGCTTCAGCTTTTTCGAAAGGAAATTCAGGCGCCGGAGCGGCTGGAGGTTCGTGGCGAAGTGATCATGCAACTCAAGAGATTCAAGGAACTCAATCGAAAGCGAGAAGAAAGGGGAGAACTCCCTTTTGCCAACCCGAGAAATGCAGCCGCCGGCTCGGTGCGACAGCTCGACCCGAAGATCACTGCGGAACGACCTCTCGAAATCTATTTCTACGCCCTGGGCGAAGTCAGGGGTTGGACATTCAAAACCCAGTGGGATGTTCTCAAAACCCTTCCCAAATGGGGCCTCCGGACGAATCCCCATGTCCGCAAATGCAAAAACATCGAAGAAGTCCTCGACTATTATCATGAGATGAATGAGAAGCGAGAATCTCTGCCTCATGAAATTGACGGAACCGTCATCAAGGTCAATCGTTTCGACCTTCAGACCAGGCTTGGAGAAATTGCCCGCAGCCCGCGCTGGGCGCTGGCTTTTAAGTTTCAACCCAAACAGGAAACGACGAAGATACTGGACATCCGGGTCCAGGTCGGCAGGACCGGAGCCCTCACACCTGTAGCAATCATGGAACCGGTAAAAGTCGGAGGCGTCGAGGTCAGCCGGGCTACGCTTCACAATCAGGATGAGATCGATCGACTCGACGTGAGGGCCGGCGACACGGTCATCATTCAGAGGGCCGGAGACGTGATCCCGGAGGTTGTTCAGGTAGTCACGTCGAAGCGAACCGGCAGAGAAAAAAAGTTCGAGATGCCTTCCAAATGCCCGGTGTGCGGGGCAGAAGTCGTTAAAGAAGAGGCGATTCATCGATGCATCGGCCTCGACTGTCCGGCGCAACTGAAAGGCCGAATCAGGCATTTTGCTTCCAAACGGGCAATGGACATCGACGGCCTGGGCGTCAAGCTGATTGATCAACTGGTGGACAAAGCGTTGGTCAAAGATGTAGCCGATATTTACTATATCGAAAAGGAGCAGCTGATCGAGCTGGAGCGGATGGCGGACAAATCCGCTCAAAATATTATTGACGCCGTTGAAAAGAGCAAAACAAAACCTCTTTCAAAGTTTCTCTATGCCCTCGGTATCCGTAATGTCGGCGAAACCACCGCAGAAGACCTGGCTTCACATTTCCCACGGTTGGACGATTTCTTTCATCTCTCAGAAGAGGATCTGATGGAAATTCAAGGAATCGGTCCGGAGGTTGCATCCAGCGTCCATCGATTCTTTGGCGACAAGAAGAATAAAGAGTCGATTGACCGATTGAAAAAAGCCGGAGTGAAAGTGATCGAGGGCAAGGCAAAGGAAAAGGGGAAGCTGGCGAACAAGGTCTTTGTTTTTACGGGAACGCTCAAGACATTCGGGAGGGATGAGGCCCGAAGCCTAGTGGAGTCCCTGGGCGCAAAGACCGCTTCCAGCGTTTCAAAAAAAGTGGACTTTGTCGTCATCGGCGAAGACCCCGGCTCCAAATTCGACAAGGCCAAAGAATTGGGAATCAAAACGCTCACCGAAGAAGAATTCAAAAAGATGGTTGAATAAAAGAAGATGAAAACGTATAAGCATTCTCAGCACGAACTGGAAATTCTGCGTCTCCTCGCCCGCGGCGAGAAAGAGATTGAGGCGGGTACGGGACACGAGCTTGAGCCGCCTTAACGAAGCCGATTCCTTGTTTTAGGACCCGACGGTTGATGAATCCCGATCCCGGTGGGCTGAAGCCCAAAGCATTATTTTTAAGAAAAATGGAAAAAAAGAAAAAGGGAATTGTGCTTTTTGTAGTGAAAAGTTTCCTGATAGTTATCAGGTAGTCTCAAGAAAGCCAAAGGATTGGCTTTTCATGCTAAACAGAAAACCGCAATCTGATTTTCACTGTATGCTTGTATTTAAGCGCCATGCTTACGGCCCAACGGATAATCGGTTGCCTTGTAGAGCGATGGAAGAATTCGGTGTTCTTCTAAAGAAAGCCTGCATATCTATTAAGAAAGCTGATAATAGTATTCAAAAGATTTTGGTTGTTTCTCTGAATATTGGCAAAGGATCGAAACATTTGCATTTCCATCTAATCCCAAAGAGAAGGGGCGAACCTGTGAAAATGCTCAATAAACCGACAGAGGACGGAAACGGCATGTTTTTTCTAGGCAGGAAAGAAATTGCAGCTAGCCTCTTTGTTGATTTTCTTAATTCAACAACAGGAGCTAGAAGTAAAGAACTTAGGGATAAGATTAAGAAGGCCACAAAAGCTAAAGTAACAAAGAACGCCCAGCGACTCAGGAAAATCTTCGACAACATCTGGACGGCTTAACACTGCATTCCGAAGGATTCTAATCCCTTCAACCGCCTGGTAGGTGTGCCCTCCCCTGAGCCTTTTCCTTAGCCCCACAGCGACTTCTTCCGCTACCACAACTTCGGGAGCGTCTGCCCCGTCTCCATCAGGGATTTTAGGCTCGATAGCACTTTTGGCCAGCCCTCCGTGATACCTTCAAGCATCTCCGAGCCCGGCTCAAGGCGGTCGTGCGTCACCGTCAAACGAACGACGCCGCGGACCGGTTCAATCTCAAAGGTGACCATCGAGTGCTTCTCTTCATGTGCCTCATCGGCTGGAAAAGCCCATGTTAGGACTAGACGATGGGGCGGAGAACTTTCAACAACCTTTCCGACTAAGTCCAGCGTTCTTTCTTTGTCGGTGCGTCGATGCTCCCACTTGGAGCCGGGCTTCCAGTCGGACACATTCTCATGCTGCCAGTATTTTGCGGTTATCTTAGGGTTGATAAGAGCATCCCGGAGCTTCTCCGGCGAGGTCGAGATGTAGGTGACGTAGATAAAGCGAGATTGGTCCATGATGTCTTCCTTCCCGCGCCCTATCTCGCTATGAATGGACACGCGACAGATTCAGTTTCGTCACTTCCTTCTCCTTACCATTTTCAAACAAAGTCCAATTTTGGACGATGTGATCCTTGTCGACGAACGAAATGGTCAAGGCATGCATATGAGCGTCCTTCTTCGGATTGATGCCATTCCCTCGAGCAAAGGTGAAATCGAGCGTGTCTGCCCCAGCTTTTACCAGCCTCATCGAGGGTTGATTCTGGAGCATGCAATAGTGAGTCATGAAAAGTTTCTTCCTCCGATCATAGTAAACTGAGATCATCTCTTCAGGAGTGCCTGGGAAGAGCGTTTCGACGATTGCGCTGCCCCCGGCTGTCAAGCGATATTCCACCTTTACCGGTTGTCCCTCTTTTCCCATGTTGGAGGTGCCTTCCCACACACCGACAAGCTGTTTCATGCGTTCATACTCTTTGGAACCCGTATAGGGAGTCCCCTCCATCGCGTAGGCCACAAACGAACTAACCAGCAGCAAGCATACAAAAATAGCAAACGCATATGTGATCTTTTTCATTTAAATCCCTCCTTTGTTTCTCGGGCTAGTCGTGTTCCGGTTTGTCCTTAGTTCTTTCCAATGTAAGTATGATCATCCATGCAGGTTACGTCAAACAGAACGCAGGTGGGTGCTCATGGAATTATGAGTTGACGGGGGATTATGAACCAACAAAATAGAGAATTTTGAACCTTATCCTTTTCGAGAGGGGTTGACTTAGCTTAGTGTTGAGATGCCCCTTGAAAACCTCTATTTGATCGGCCACTCGCCTCTTTCCTTCAGGACATCCCGGTAAACGTGAAGCGCTTCGTTCACAGCCGGCATGCCGGCATAGGGGGCCAGCTGGAAAAAGATCTCGGCCAATTTCTTCGGATCGCAGCCGACATTGAGGGCTGCATTCACGTGGAGTTTCAATTCATCCGCGGCGCGCAGCGCGGCCAGCATGGCACACGCCACCATCTGCCTTTCCGGCAGAGTCAACACCGTTCTCGAATAGAGGTTTCCGGTAATAAAGAGAGAGAAGTCATTGGCAAGGTCTTTGTCGAATGCCTTCCACGTCAGATAAGGGGGATCCATCTTGATCCCTTTTCCGAAAAGTCGATTGGCCGTCTCCTGAGTCTTCTTTTTCAGTTCTTCATCCACAACAGGAATCCTCCTTCATTGTCATATCATTCAGAGCTTAAATCCTTTTGAGGGCCGTATCGGAAGCTTCGATGGTTTTGTCTAGGTCTTTCTGGGTATGGGCCAGGGAAATGAACCAGGCCTCGAATTGAGAGGGAGGAAGATAGATCCCTTGCTCGACCATCTCGACAAAAAATTGGGCGAATCGCTTCGTATTGCTCATCTTGGCCGTGTGATAATCTTTGACCGGTCCCTCGGTAAAAAAGAGGGTGCACAACCCTGTGGCTCGATTGATGGTGACGGGAAGTCCCTTCTCCTCGGCGCTTCGGGAGATGGCCTCGGTCAGGTAGACGGTTTTCTTCTCCAGGTCGTGATAAGTCTTTTTACTCTTGAGAAGTTTTAATGTTTCAAGGCCAGCGGCCATGGCCAGGGGATTTCCCGAAAGCGTCCCCGCCTGATAGACTCCTCCGAGAGGAGCCACGGCTTCCATGATCTCCTCTTTCCCGCCATAAGCTCCTACGGGAAGACCGCCTCCGATGATCTTGCCGAGACAGGTAAGATCCGCTCTGATTCCGTA
>Ga0335081_10012429_pt1 | contig 13805 bp, 14 predicted proteins | sample Lox_Sample_35_FD_206713 | JGI IMG/M metagenome (GOLD analysis project Ga0335081, IMG submission 206713) | Soil microbial communities from Loxahatchee National Wildlife Refuge, Florida, United States - Lox_Sample_3.5 | ecosystem: Environmental > Terrestrial > Soil > Wetlands | place: USA...
TGCAGAGCATCGTATCCGCGATTCTGGTCGCGTTCAATTTTCTTGCGTCGGGGGGAGTGCAGGAAGCGTTTCAGACTATGCTTTCGATCGCGGTGGTCTTGCAACTTGTACCGTTTGTTTACGTCTTCGCGGCGTTGGTGAAGTTCGCCGTTGGCCCTTCGGCTCATGATGGCCGCTATAAAAAGGGCACGCTGCTATTTGCCGGTGTGAGTGGATTGATCACAACCATTCTTGGAATCGTGCTGGCCTTTTCTCCGGCCAAGCAGATCAGTTCGTTTTGGGGATATGAGGCCAAGATGTTCGGCACAACATTTGGATTTGTTGCGCTGGCCGCATTTTTCTTCTTCGTTTACGGACGACAGAAAGCGGTCGTTCATTTGAAGGCGGGCGACGCGCCCGTTGCGGCGGGTCAAGCCGAACGCTGAATCCGCGCCGCGTCCGGGCAGAGGAGGTTGTTAAGCAATGCCAGGTGGAGTGAAAACCGAAGTCCGCACTTATCAGATGTACATCAATGGCGAGTGGGTGGAGAGCAAATCGGGCAAAACCTTTCCGGTTTACGATCCTGCCTCTGAAGAAGTCATCGCGCAGGTCCCCGACGCAAACGCTGAAGACGTGAATCGCGCCGTCGCTGCAGCCCGCGCCGCGTTCGACAGTGGCCCGTGGGCCACGACGACGGCTCAGGAGCGCGGTCGAGTTCTTTTTCGCCTCGCCGATAAAATCCGGCAGAACGCGGCCATGCTTGCCGAGCTGGAAGCCCGCAACTGCGGCAAACCCATCGTCGAGGCTGAGTTCGATATCAACGATACGGCCACTTGCTTTGAATATTACGCGGGGCTCGCAACCAAAATTCTCGGTCACGTAAACCCGGTTCCGGATAATGCGCTCAGTCTTTCGCTCAAAGAACCTGTCGGCGTAGCGGGGCAAATCATTCCGTGGAACTATCCGTTGCTCATGGCGGCCTGGAAATTAGCGCCAGCGCTGGCAGCCGGTTGCACTTGCGTACTCAAGCCTGCCGAGCAAACGCCGCTCACCGCGCTGGAAATGGCGAAATGGTTGACCGATGTTGGCCTGCCGCCGGGTGTTGTGAACATCATTACCGGGTTCGGCGAGACTTGCGGCGCGCCGTTGGTCCAACACCCGGATGTCAACAAGATCGCGTTCACGGGCAGTGCTGCGGTGGGCAAGATCATCGTCAAGCAGGCTGCCGATACTGTGAAGCGTGTCACACTCGAGCTGGGCGGAAAATCGCCCAATATCTTCTTTGCTGACGCCGATTTCGAGGCCGCCATCGATGGCGCGCTGTTTGGTGTCTTCATCAATCAAGGCGAAGTCTGCTCCGCGGGAAGCCGGATTCTGGTGCAGAAGCCGATTTATAAGAAATTCGTCGATGCGATGACGGAAAAAGCGAAGAAAATCAAACTCGGACCGCCCCTCGATCGCGAAACCAAGATGGGGCCGCTCGTGAGCAAAGAACAGTATGAGCGCGTGCGGTCGTACCAGGATATTGGCAAGAAGGAAGCAAAATTGGCGGTCGGCGGTGGCCGCGCGTCGCAATTTGCCAAGGGCTTTTATGTCGAGCCTACGATTTTTTATGACGTCTCAAACTCGGACCGTATTGCTCGTGAAGAAATTTTCGGGCCGGTTGCCGCGGTAATTCCATTCGAAGACGAAACCGACGCGTTAAAAATCGCGAACGATTCACCGTACGGCCTGGCTGCCGCAGTCTGGACTCGCGACATCTTCAAGGCATTTCGTGCCGTCAAGGCGCTGCGTGCTGGAATTGTCTGGGTCAATCACATGCAGCCAACTTACGTGGAAGCGCCGTGGGGCGGATACAAGCAATCCGGCTTCGGGCGCGAACTCGGTCCATGGGGCGTCGAGGAATATCTCGAAACGAAGCAGGTCTATGTGAATTTGAACGAAGCGCCGATTGGCTGGTACTGAGAGCCAACAGCCAGCGGCGAAACGAGAACTGTCATGGCAACCATTCAACTACAGACGCCCATCCCCGGCCCTCGCTCGAAGGAACTGATGCGCCGCCGCAACGCGGCTGTGGTCCAGGGCGCGTATCACGCCACACCTGTGTTCGTCGCCAAGGCGGAGGGCGCGCTCATCGAAGATGTAGACGGCAACCGCCTGATTGATTTTGCCGGCGGCATTGGCTGCGTGAATACAGGGCACCGCGCGCCCAAAGTTGTGGAAGCGGTCCGCCGCCAGCTCGATCGGTTTCTACATACCAGCTTCAATGTTCTTCCTTACGAAGGCTATATCGCACTGGCGGAGCGGCTGAACGCGCTCACACCCGGCAAATTTGCTAAAAAGACGCTGCTCGTCAATACCGGAGCTGAAGCGGTGGAGAACGCCGTCAAAATCGCTCGCTGCTACGCTCGCCGGCCCGCGATTATCACATTCGAAGACGCCTTTCATGGCCGTACCTACATGGCGATGGCACTGACCAGCAAAACCCATCCCTACAAGGCGGGATTCGAACCGTTTCCGGGCGATGTCTACCGCGTGCCTTTCGGCTACTGCTATCGCTGCTCGTATTCGCTGACGTATCCCTCGTGTGACGTCCATTGCGCACGCCACATCGAAGACACGTTCAAACGCGTGGTGGCGGCCGAATCCGTGGCAGCGGTGATCGTCGAGCCGATCATGGGCGAAGGCGGCTTCATCACGCCGCCGGCTGAATTCTTTCCAGTGCTCGCCGAGATTTGCCGAAAGCATGGCATTTTGCTGATCGCCGATGAAGTGCAAACCGGCTTCGCCCGCACTGGCGCACTTTTTGCCTGCGAGCGTTTTGCGCTTGAGCCCGATTTGATCTTGATGGCTAAGTCACTCAGCGGCGGCCTGCCTTTGGCCGCCGTCACTGGTCGCGCAGAAATCATGGATACCCCCGGGGTCGGCGGGTTAGGAGGCACCTTCGGCGGTAATCCAGCAGCCTGTGAAGCTGCTTTGGCGGTACTCGACATCATTGAAAAAGAAAATCTTTCTGCTCGCGCCAATGTGCTCGGAGAGCGCTTTCGCCGCCGTGCGGCGCAGTGGCAATCACGTTGGGAACTGATCGGCGAGGTCCGCGGTCTGGGGGCCATGCAGGCGCTCGAACTGGTTCGCGCGCGCTCCACTCGCGAGCCGGCGGACGAAGAAACCAGGCAGGTCTCGCAGTACTGCTACGAACATGGACTCATCACGATCACGGCCGGGTCTTACGGCAATGTGATTCGTCTGCTGATGCCTCTCGTGATTACAGATTCGCAGATGGAAGAGGCGCTTGACGTGCTCGAGTCGGCGTTGCAGTCGGTGTCGGAGAAGAAAGCTGCTGTCGCTCAGCCAGCGTGATTCGGATCGCCACGAATCTTTTCAGGCGTTGGTGCGAGCCGTTTTCCTGGGCCACTTTGCCTGGGAAATTACATACACAATCAAAATCCCGAGCTCCGGCTCAATCGGATGCCGGTAACGCGGATGCGGAAACACGAAGTAATACACCAGCGGATAAGAAAGAATCAGCCAGAAAAACAACCATGCTCCCGGCCGCCGCCTGAAAAGCGCCAGACCCAGCCCCCAGAAAGCAAGCACGGAAGAAAGCTGAAATACTGAATTCTTGAGCGGCGCCAGCGCGGGATTTTGCGCCAGCTTGGGAATTCCTCCCCAGTAATAGATGAATCGCTTCAAACTCAAAACCAGAAATCTTCCCCAGTCCTCGCGAATAAACGCGACGGCTTCACGTTTTCGCTCGGCGATGTAGCCGATCTCGCCTAGTTGCTGAAACCGCCGCATTTCGTAAACATTCTGGGTAGGGTGAAGATATTCGCGCCATGTGCCGTCGGCGCCAGGGCCGTTCCCGATGCGCAATTCCGCGCCAAAATTGTCGCGCACGAAAATAAATTGTCCGAAGGTTTGGTAGTTCCGCCAGAGCCAGGGCGCGATGATGGCAAGAAAAAGCATCGCAGCCAGGACTCCTCCCGCGAAAAACCGCAGGCCGCGTTTCTGACGCTGATACACAATCCACAAACCAGAAACAGGCAAGAAGGCGAGCAGCGCGGTATTCGTGAGCCCTGCGATCCCCCAAAGCGCGCCGAACTCCAGCCATTCGCGCCATCCGCCTTGCTCGCCAAGATCGAGTGTCAGCCAGAAAATCACCGCGAGAAGCAAAGCGGCAAGGCTCGTTTCCCAAACCCAGCGCGTGCACCAGAACATGACGGAGGGCAGCAAAGCCCACATCCATGCCGTCCACAGCGCGACAGTTTCGCCAAAACATTTTTTCGCAATCAAAAAAATCGGAATGCAAGTCAAGACGGAGAACAAACTGTTTATGGTTAGCAAAACCAACGCGGAGCTGTGCGTATAAATTCCGAAAAGCTTGAACACGCCACCGATCAAATAAGGATAAAGCGGCGGTTCCCAGGCCGTGGATCCGGTCAATTCATTGAATGGATTGCTGAATCCCTGTCCCAATGCGAGGGACCGTCCGATCCGGCCCATTTCCCAGCCAAAGCTGAAGTTGTTGTCGAGAGTTTTGAATCGGTAAGTATGGCCGATCACAATCAGCCCAACGCGGCAAATGAACGCGATGGCGACGATCCAGAAAAATGAGGTTCGCGCGCCTCTCCACCAGCGAAGGAAAGAACTTGGGCCAGTTGGGCGGAGAATAGCTGTCGCCTCACCCATCGCAGGTTGATTCTTTGCGGCGGATTCGATCGGACTCAGCAACCCGGCAGCCTTTTCTTGAATTCGAGGTAATCCTGTTGTCCGAATAGTACGAAGCGCACCCGTTTCACAGTGCTCTGGGGGCTCTCCTGCGCAAACTCGCGGACTGTTCCAATCATCGTCCCGGCACATTCTTCCACAGGAAACGCAGCCACGCCTGTTGCCAGGGCGGGAAAGGCAATGCTCTCGAGTTTCAGTTCATCAGCGCGTCGCAAACTGTTGCGCGTGGCATCCGCGATGATCGCCGCGCTCGAAAGCGACCCCGGCCGCTTGGGCACCCGCTCGTCCTCAGCGCGAGAGCCCATGGCCGCAGCGTGGATTACATATTTGTTGGGCAATCGTCCTGCGCTCGTCGCCACTGCCTCGCCTAACTTTATCGGGCCCTTCGAGCGCGCTTCGCGGTCAATCTCGTCGCCGCCAGCGCGCCGGATCGCTCCCGCCACACCTGCGCCGAGAGCAAGATCGGTGTTTGCCGCGTTGACGATAGCATCGATATCCGGCTGCTGCGTAATGTCGCCCTGGACAACTTCAATCTCCATACCCAAATGCCGGTAGTTTCCCCATCATAAACGCAACCCGTCCTGATCTCTCCAAGGTTCGCATTACAGCATGTTCTGCCGGGCGCATGCAGGGCGATATTGATCCGCAAAAACGCCAAAAGGACTCTTCACAAAAAGCGCCGCGGCCATTGCGCGTACTCTGGCTTCAAAGAAGGTCTCACCCAAAGGGCCAGCTCCGGGGATGCGCATGCTCACGTACTTCATCAATCGCGCGGGGAAAGGCTTGAGCGCCAGTCGACGCCGCGAGCTTGAACAAGCCAAGAAACTGCTGTCGGAACGGATCGCGAGGTCAAAGAAACAGAGAAAGAAGAAGTAGTTACTAAATGCGGGGTTCGAGCTCCGCGTTCCGTTTTTACCTGACGTTTTCCCCTTCTTTGTACATGTATTTGATTGAGGGTTTGTAGATCATCAGGTTGGGAGCGCTGCTGCGGGTGACTTTGATGCAGCTGCGGTCATACCATTCGATCACGCCGTGAATTTCTTCTCCATCCCCGAGCACAATCACCATGGGTGTCTTCGATTGCATTTGCTTCTGATAATAGAAGTTTTCCGCATTCGTCTGTTCCGCGGGAGCGGTCTTGCGCGCTCCTGGACGGTCGCCGCGGTCTCCTCTTTCTAGACGCTCGGGCCGGTCACGGCGCTCGCCAATCGGCGCCGAAGAGTGGTTGTGGTCGGGCCGGGTCAGCGTGGGACGGATCAATTTCCGGTTGGCAAAGCCTTCCTGCTCGGCTGGCCGCTCAGCTGGAATGGAATCGATTGTTTCCTTCATGGCACCACCTTAATTTGGGGCCACAACACATCGCTGCTGTGCTTGTGGAGTCTGAGGCGTGAATTGTTCATAACGTAGCACAGGAAACGGGCCATGACAATGACTAAAGCATTTGCCAGTTAGTACTTAGGCTTAAGCCCAAAGGTTATCAGGAAGGGGACGCCAGCCTATTTTTCCAGGGCCAGGGAGAACGCGTCCAGGGAAAGGGACCGCAGCAGATTGCGGCGCATTCCCCGTTTCACTTGGTCGAGCTGGTCTGCCGCAGAGGCAATCCATTTGAAATCGGCGGATTCGGCCAGCTTCTTCAACTCAGCCTGAATATCCACGTTGCGAACCAGTTCGGGTGCGTCCGAGTTGAGAAACATCAGGTCCTCTAACAGGTCGGAAAGAGTTCTGAGCAATCGCTCAGTTTTTTCCCGCCCCTCGGCTCCCGCCCGGTAAGTTTCCGTCACTTTGAACAGTTCGCTATGGTCGCCGGTGCGGAGAGCGGTATTCAGAAGTATGAGCGCCTGCGAGCGCGACGCGTTGTATGCAGCCAGATCGAAACTGCGGGCGCGCCCAACCGCCCCGCCCGAAAGCCGGGCCACCAGAGCTCGCTGCTTCGCGGTCAACTCCGGACGGTGCCTGGCCAGGTCCCCTGCAATCTCATCATTCGATAGGGGAACCAGCGGAACAATGATCGACCGGGAACGAATTGTAGGCAGCAATTCGCCGGCATTTTCCGTTAGCAGAAATATGGTCGCGAACTCAGGTGGTTCCTCAAGAATTTTGAGCAGCGAGTTGGCCGCTTCTTTCATGAAGGCTGAGTCGGTGAAAATGTACACTCTCTCCCTGGCTTCGGCTGGCCGAAAGTAGATCGTCTGAATCACGCGCCGCACCTGGTCCACTTTAATCATCATCTGGGGCGGATCGGGCGGGATGATGAGCACATCCGGATGGGTCTGGATCAGGATCCGGGTATCTTTCTTGTCTGCTTCGCGCAAATCGTCGCGTGCTTCCACTGCCTCGGCGAAGCGGGCGTCGAGGTCTTCGGACTGCGCGATGCGCAAGCAGTTCGAGCATTGGCCGCAGAAATCTGGCAAGCCATCTGTGGTTGTTGGCGCGAGGCAATTCATGGCCTTGGCCAGCATCAGCGCCAGGGTGTATTTCCCCGACCCCGAGGGCCCGGCAAAGATTACCGCATGCGGGAAACGGTCGTGCGCCAGCATCTCGCGCAGGCGACGAACAACTTCGGCGTTGCCATGGAAGTCAGAAAATGGCATTTGTTCATTCTAAGGGAGATGGCCAAACCTTGATGTCTCGTCTGCATACCAAGAAACATTGTGTAGTGCCTTTCCAGTGGAAGGTCTTCAGTGGTTAATTTCGACCTTAGGTTCGCTGCCCGAGAAAGAGAGCGTAGCAGACTCGGCATTCGTTGTGAGCGTGCCGTCCGAGAGCGACACTTGGCCGCTTGCCTCGAAAACCATCTTTCCCTTTTCCAGAATCACAGATGACGCTCGAAGCGTATAACGATCAACGGTAATGGTCACGGGCAGACTCAACGGGGTGGGTGGGTTTGGAATGGCAAAAGAATCATAACCGTCTGGTGTAGCGGAAAATATCGAATCTCATCGAGCCGATTGTCATATTTTCCAAACGAAAGGACAATCTCGGGCCATCGATTTCGCTCAGCGGGAATGACTTGCTCTTGATATTTCTCGGTCTGCTCAGTCAGGGGAACGTTCATTTCTTGGGATCGGGCATATTCTTTGGACTGCTCCGCGAGAGGAGACCTCATAAGCACGGGATCGGATATCGGACACTGCATAACGAGGAAGTCAAGGGTTAAATGCTCGGCAGCATCAAGTCTGAATGAAGCCCGGTGGATCTCTGCGTAATCACCGCCCATCCAACTGAGAAGCATTTTGTACGTTCCGGGTGGGACCTCAATAGTGTATCTCCCCGTGCTGTCCGTCGTGGCCTGATACTTGCCGTCCCCGTCAGAGATGCTCATCAGTTCGACTCTCGCGCCAGCCAAAGGAACTGTGCGGACACCCCAGACCAGCTTAGCGGTCCCACCAACGCTCCCAGTCGCTAGTTCAGAAGAGTGCGCCACGCGAACCTCGGGTAAACCAAGCATGATGATCATGCAGGCGGTGAGTACCATCTGGAATCGCCTAGCCAGACGCGCAATCGTCGACAGCTTTCTCAAAATGATTCTCGTATCGCCCTGCGTTCTTACTGGACGGGTAGCCCATCTTTGCGGTTTGTGCAAAGGTGTGGACAGACGACTCAGCTCGCCTTCGCGGCCAGCTTCAGCTTTTGCCGCACGATCTCCACGATCTTCGCGTGCGTCTCATCGGGCGTGCCTCTGGCATCCACCAGCGCGACGCGTTGCGGCTCGCGGGCCGCAATAGCGAGATAGGCATTCCGCACCCGTCCAAAAAAAGCCCGGCTTTCCTGCTCGAAGCGGTTCTCATCGTGTTTCTCTCTGCCCTTGCCGAACCTCGAGACTTTGTTGCGGCGGCGGGCGCGCTCGACGCTCGCGGCCACGTCAGAATCCATCAGAATGGTCAGATCAGGCTGCAGATTTCCGCAGAGAATGCGATGCAGCGCCAGCACCGGCTCACTCCCTAGCTTGCGTCCGCCACCCTGGTAAGCTTCGGTGGAATCGGTAAATCGATCACAGAGCACGATCTTTCCTTCGGCCAACGCGGGACGAATCACTTCCTCGATATGCTGGGCCCGGGAGGCGAACATTAACGCGAGTTCGGCGTAAGGAGAAAGATCGGCGGTTGAGCTATCGAGCAGAAGCTGGCGGATTTTTTCTCCGGCCGGCGTACCGCCCGGCTCACGAGTCAGGATGACGGAGATGTGTTGGGCTCGAAGAGCATTCGCGAGCTTTTCGATCTGCGTGCTCTTGCCGCATCCGTCAAGCCCTTCGAAGGTGATGAAACGACCACGATGGCCATGCCCTGCCACGTCAAAATCATAGCAGAGGGGAGCCGGAGAACTCTCGGCTCGATTTCAGGGAAAAGCATGTAAAATGCGATGCCACGAGGGCCGACTATGACGTACCTGCGCTATGTACTCAGCGGAATTGCAGCCCTGTTTGCTGTGCTGATTGGGCCCGGTTTGCTGCGCACTTTCAAGGCTAGCTATGCGGAAAAAGCGACGGGATTGGCGGTAGTATCGAGCGGGCTAATTGAGGCTATTCATTCACCTCGATTCTGGTTCCTGACGGTTTTTTTCCTCTTCCTTTTCCTTGCCGCCAGCCGCCTTCACAATAAGGCACTGCGATTTCTCTTCTTCTGGACGCCGGTGGTCGCGGTTTCGCTAGTGGGATTTGGCGTGTCGGGTTTGATCGCCTGGCTGTACTACAGAAACAGATAGTGCCTAGCCTTCCTTTACTCCGGCGAACAAATCCGTCTCGTTCTGGGCCAAAGCAGGGATCGTGGACGCCGCCAAATGAAAGTTCTCCTTGCTTCCCATCTTGCGCATGTTCTCCTCGAACACAGGCCAGAGCGGCGCCTGACTCGCGTGCGCTTTGAAAGCGGAAATTTTGGTTTCCAGATAAGGGCCGGTTTCGATGGTGGCGGTGATCGGAGATGCCACCACGGGCGGGCGCCCTGCCAGTCTGATCTGCGAGGCTCCGAAGTACAGTTTTTGGGTTTGATGGGGTCTTATCCCACCCTGGACTTGATCGGGATAGCGGTTCTCGCGTCCTGCCCAATGGAAGGCCAGCGTCCCGAAGACCGATGACATGGCATGATCCGTGTGGCCGGTGATGCCTCCTTCCGGACCGAACGCCAGCAGAACCTGGGGCTGGAAACTGCGAAGCTGCAAGACCAGGTCGGAAACCACCCGGTACACCTCCTGGCGGTGAAGCTGACCATCGGGATAGTCAAGCACCAATCCGCGCGACACTTTGAGAATTTCGCAGGAGGCGGCGAATTCTTTCCGCCGCATGGCGGCCAGCTCCTGATCGGTACGCGCCCCGCCGCGGTGCGAAGCGGCCTGCCCGGGAGTCAGGCACACGACGCAGGTTTCCACGCCACGATCGTGATATAGACGAAGAGAGCCCCCGAAATTACCAGCCTCGTCATCGGGGTGGGCAGTGACCACCATCAGACGCAGCATTCTGGGATTGTAACGTGATCAACACTCGCGCAGCATTCTGCGTTTTAGTTCATTGCGGCGGTTGCGTCGTGGTTGTGGTCTCGGCTGCCTTCGGAGGTTTAGGCTTGTCAGTTGCATCGACGGCGAAGAGCATGTAGTGGTCAAAGGTGTGGCGCCGGACATAACGATGCTTGCGAAAGTCGAAATAAATCTGCGCGCTCTTGGGCAGCCATAGCTGCACATTCTTTTTCTCGAATTGGACAGGCCCGTAGTCCACAATCTGATGCTCGCTGAGCAACTGGATCTTCGGCATCGGCTTCACCAGCTCGGATTCCATGTGCACGATCTGGTACGTATCGGCTGTGATCCAGGCCCGCCCCTTCAAGCCCACCAGATAAGTCACTCCGCTGACCCGATAAGAGTGAATGCGATTGGGCCGGTCGTCGCGCTGCCGGAAGTAGACCAGCCAGGTCGCTTGCCCATGCCAATCTCCCAGGCCCTCACAGGTCATCTGAAAGTTGTCGCGCATATCGGGATGGAACACCAGCGCCAGCGCCGTGAACCCCTGGGTCCCGATCTGATCGGGAAAGCTCGCGATGCCCGTCTGGTCCGTGCGGTACTCATCGGTTGAAAGCCAGCCCGGTTGCGGCTCGGAGATAGTGGCCACATAGTCATACTTGCGCGTTTCCTTGCTCTCCGGCGTGCCCAGTTCGTCAACTCTTTCATGAACCAGGTCCTCGATGGCCGCAATTTGGGAAACGTCATCCACGAGTTGCTTGGCGCGGGCGCTGGTGGCATCGATCACCTGCTGGGCCGGACAGGTGACGTCGGCCGCAACGTAGGGCTTGACATCATCCACGCCCGGCGGCTCCCAAGTTTTGATGGAAAGTCGCGGATCAGGCACGTTCAAAAGCGGATCGGTGCTGATGAAGGAAGCGGATCGCCCCGCCGCTGCTGCTTGGTCGGCATTGGAGATGCGGCGTTCCAGCTCCGTGATCATCTCGCGAACCTCGGGGGCGGTTGGACTGGCCGGCGCATCTTGCAAAAAAGCCTTCAGCGCCTGTATCCCTTCCTGCTCGTGACCCAGATTTGCCAGGGCTTCACCCAGGACCAGTTGAGCGGAATTTCCCGCGCCTTTGCCCTTTTCCATGGCCAATCGCGCTTGTGCCGCCGCCTTCTCATACTCGTGTTGTTTGAGATAGACATTGGCCAGCAAATCGTGCGCCATCCAATACTCCGGATCAGCATCGACGGCCTGCTCCAGGATGGGACGCGCCGCCTCGTATTCATCTCTTTGAAGCAAGATTCGTGCCCGCAGGGTCTGTGCTTGCACGTTGTGAGGATCAAGGGTAGACGCTGTGCGCAGGTAGTCTTCCGCGTGATCGAAATCTCTGCGCATGGCGGCCAGGTATCCCAACAAGAAATTCACGTCCGCGCTATTCGGGACCAACTTGTAAGCGGCATCGAGGTGCTTCTGGGCCTCTTTGTAATTGGCCGATTTCAAGGCCGTGACCGCCCGCTGCGTTTCCTTGCGTGCCTTTGCCGGCATTTGCGCGGCGCCAGGGGCGTTTAGTTCGACGGCTTGAGGATCCGGTTCGAGGATCACGTCAACGTTATAAGTGCCGTAGGCTATAGGAACGTTAACGTTCTTGCGTGCGGTCAAATAACCAACCGCGCTGACCTCAATGTCATAGTGCGCAATCTGCAAGTCGCCAAAGCTGGCCTGGGATTGATCGTCAGTCGTTCGCCAAACGGTGTCTTTGGTTTTCTCGTTGTCCAGCTTTACCACTGCCTGGCGGTCGAGCGATTTCCCATTACCCGCTCTCACTCTGAGCAGCAGAATGGCTCCCTCGGTGTAATACGTTGTGATTCCTGAGATCGGAACGCCCTGCTGGCCGGCCGGGCCAGTGACCACTGGCATCTGTGCCGAGACGCCGGTTGCGCCGATTGGGAGGAGAAGGAATGTCGCCGCTACCCGAACCTGCCACCCGAGTGCACATTGGCTCAACATAACGCCCCAAACCAAAGTTTCTCACTTGAGACGTAGCAGGTCAAACAAGTTATGGCGAATTAAGTCAATTGTTTAGTGGCACATAACAGGCGCCAAACGTTATGGACCGCCGGGAGTCACTCGGAAGCGGCGGCCGCACGGGCAAGTTCGTCGCTTTACTCTTCACCAAAGGATGTGTCCTCAGCCATGAACGCGAGAAGTTCTTGCGGAGTGGGAGCGCTCCACACCGGAGCGAATGACTGGCGATGCAACGGGCACGGCCCGTGCTCCCGCAAGGCTGCAAGGTGATAGGGAGTGCTGTATCCCTTGTTCGAGGCTAGTCTGTAGACGGGGAAAACCGGGTCCCACGCGACCACCAGTCGATCGCGCTCGACTTTAGCCAAGATTGAAGCCGCCGCGATGGAAGCCGAGAGTGCGTCCCCGTGAATGATCGCGCGTTGTGGAAGCTCAAAATCAAGTTTCACGGCGTCCACCAACAAGTGATCGGGGTTCGGCATGAGGCGCAATACAGCTTCGCGCATGGCCAGGCGCGAAGCCTGGTAGATGTTGATCTGGTCAATGCGCGCCGCATCCACCGCGGCAACCGCCCAGGCTACGGCGTGCTGGCGAATGCGCAATGCCAAAACTTCGCGGCGCTCAGCAGCCAAAAGCTTGGAGTCCCGCAGGCCCCGGATGCGATGACCGGGATCGAGGATTACTGCGGCAGCAACCACGGGACCGAAAAGCGAACCGCGGCCGACTTCATCTACCCCCGCGACGAGTTGTGCGCCAGACTGCCAGGCTTTCTTCTCATAACGGAGGGTGCACCGTAGTGATTTCAGCAGACGCAACTTCGCCGCCGAAGGAGAAAGTTCGGGTTCAGCTACGTCTTTGAATTTTCGAGACAATGTGAGCCCGTAATCTGAATATTGCCGCGATTGGGGACTGCGACGCAAGTGTGGAAAACTCTAAGCTTATGAGGAGAATGGCCGGACGCGCCTTGCATTGCCTTTCCGCAATGGCCCGTCCGTAACGATTTCCCGCGTGAAGGTAACAGGGCTGCGATTACGTGTGTAAATTGCTGCGGCTAAACGAGCCTGTTAACTTTAAACCAAGGAGTGGTCCCACAAGCGGGACAATCAAATTGGGAAGCCCCATCGAACCTTCCGCCGAACGAATCTGCAAGCGCATTCACGTCGCTCTGCCTGTCCGTATCACCTATTGGGATGCAGGCCATCACTCGTGCCTGGAACACGCTTGCACCTATGACATTTCTGAACGTGGCGCCAGGATTGGCGGCTTACGCGGCATCCACGAAACCGGAGAAATCATCGTAGTGGAGCGCGGCCGCAGCAAGGTTTTCTGCCGCGTCGTTTGGATCGGGCAGCCTAATTCTGAGCTTCGTGGATTGGTGGGAATTGAATGCCTTGAAGCGGACAAGACTTTTTGGGATGCCGAACTGCGTGATATGGAAGAAGCCTACGAGCCAGCCGTGCTTGAAGTTCGCCGTCTCCCATTAAACACACCGGTTCCGGGCATGCGCCGCAATCGGCGAAGATATGAGCGCTTCGATGTGAAGGGCTCGGCGGAGTTCAGAAATGGATCAGGCAATCTGCATCTTCGGGCTATGCTCAAGAATCTCTCGGAACTGGGGTGCCTGCTGGTCACGAGAGAGAGACTG
>Ga0335081_10012430_pt1 | contig 13804 bp, 13 predicted proteins | sample Lox_Sample_35_FD_206713 | JGI IMG/M metagenome (GOLD analysis project Ga0335081, IMG submission 206713) | Soil microbial communities from Loxahatchee National Wildlife Refuge, Florida, United States - Lox_Sample_3.5 | ecosystem: Environmental > Terrestrial > Soil > Wetlands | place: USA...
GGGCGAGCGGATCGAGCGAGAAGGTCAGGACTTTCGAGGGCAGTGTGATGGGGTTTCCATTTTTATTTTCGGCTTTGAGACGGCGGCGCTGTTGGGTTTCGAGGGACGCGGTGGTCTGGAAAAAGTTGCGGTCGTCGTTGGAAACGGACATTGATCGACGTGAGGTGATGCTGTCACAGCAGGTGGGCCAGATATTTATCAGCACGCGCCTTTCCTCCTTCGAGCTTTATTGGGAACAGGGCTACATTTGCTTTCACTTCTCAATCCCTTTCAACTTCTCAATTGACAAAATTGGTGTTAAATAAATTGCTAGTAAACGCCGGTATCATAATGCTTCAAATGTGCAAGGAACTCCCGTCCTCCTTCTAGATGAATAATTATTACGTTTCCCAAGGCTTCTTGCGAGCTGGAACCGACGAAGTCGACGGAGTGTTCGAATTCAATTGGTCAGGGATCTGACGGATGCCAGCAATAGGTTTGCCGGATTGGATAAGTTCGACAATTTCATCAAAGGTAGGTGCCTTCCCCTCAGATTCGTCTGGCGCACTTGTGCTGGCTTCCGTGATGGTGCGTGAGGGGATTCGTTGAAACCATGGCCTGGACAAATCGGGTTCGTTTGGGCCTTTTTCTCTGGCTTTTGAGCACACGTCTTTGGTCGCGTCTTTGGTCTTGGCCCAGTTCTCAAATCCATCTCGGTCAATCGCTCCAAATCGTCTGTACTCGGTTAGAAAACGGGCTCCGAAAGTAATTTATTACTTTGAGAAGTAAAAGAACTTATATTTCGATTCAAGGGCAATTGCTTGTGGCGAATCCGGAGGGATATTTTGTCCAAGAATTATCCGAAGCCCGGCCTGCGAAAAAATGAGAAAGGGGAATTGGCTAACGAGTCAACTACCTTGAATGCTTCATCATTCCCCCAATCATAGGATGCAAAGTTCTCGTACGTCTCTTGTGCCATAACCGCCAAACGTATTTTGTTGTCTGCCCTCGGCTTTCAAGGCAAATCGACTCAATACGAGACCGGCAATATTTGTTCCGGGTTTCGAACGGCGAATGTGCACAATGCACGGACGCTCACGTAATGCCACCTCGATGATTCGCTTTGTTAGCCAACTTGAAAAATTGTTGCAGCCAAGAGTTCCGAAGGTCATGAGCAAGGATGTCATGGCTGTGGAAGAGAGCACCCGTTGAGGATCCAGGACCAGAGTATAGATACGCCATCACCATCGATGCTGGATCCTCAGGCAGTCGTCTTGAAATATATTCTTGGCTAGAACATGACATTGCGCTTAAGGGGGCAAATGCGACCGTCCGACAGAGCCTCCCCGATATCCACATAGGACGGCAGAAAAAGTATTCGGCTCCTCTCCGGCCATGTAACTAATAGGTAGAGTCCATCCAGGTATTGGATAAGCCAGGTGTTGTCATGACTGACTAGTATAGGGATATCGACGTTTGCCAATAATCCGAGCAACGTCGGAGAACACCTCGAGCCATTGCTACACTATGCCGTCAAACATATTCCCAACAAACACCAACCTTCGACACCATTATTCCTTCTCGCTACAGCGGGAATGCGACTTTTGTCTCCCTCTCAACAAACCGCCATCTTAGCCTCTGCCTGCCAATACGCTCGAGAGAATACCCCCTTTCTTTTACCTGACTGCGATGCACACTTCCAGGTTATCGACGGCAAAAAAGAAGGGTTATACGGGTGGATATCGATAAACTACCTTCTTGGAAGCTTCGACAGACCAGATCTTCACAACCACGGCAAGGGTCATTCAAGCTAGTACCTGACCTCAACAAGATTTTTAAGGCTGACTCTATCAAGTGGATTCATCGATATGGGGGGTGCATCCGCCCAGGTGGCCTTTGCTCCAAATCAAACCGAAACAGCCCACCATGCCAAAGATTTAATATTCCTTCGCCTCCGATCCATCGATGGCCTCGAAAAAGAATATCGTGTGTTTGCAAGCACTTGGCTCGGCTACGGCGCCAACGAAGCTCGAAGACGTTACGTCCAAGAACTTCACAAGCAACACCCCAAATCCGCCGCCCTCCTTGACCCATGTCTCCCCAAAGATCTCGAAATCTCCGTTGATAATAGCTTGAAGTTGGTTGGAACAGGGTCATTGGAACAATGTCTCGATTTACAGGTACCCATTTTGGCCAAGGATATGGACTGTCATGATGATCCATGTTTGTTTGGCGGGGTACATGCTCCTACCATTGATTTCGATGTCAATCATTTCATTGGTGTGTCGGAGTATTGGCACACGACGAATGATGTTTTTGATATGGGTGGATCATACGATTACGCAACATACTCGTCCAAAGTTGAAGCATTCTGTGCGCGAGACTGGGAGTCCATCCTCGTCGATCTCAAACGACAAAAGTGGGGCAAGAAATTAGACGAGGATAAAGTGCGGATGGTCTGTTTCAAAGCGGCATGGATCATGAACGTATTGCACGAAGGTTTCGGCGTCCCGAGAATCGCAAGGGAGTTTAGGCCCCCACCACCTGCGGATGCAAATCATAATTCTACGCAAGATTTAATCGATTCCGCCAAGAATCACGGTTTCCTTGACCCCTTTCAGAGCGTTGATCGAATCCGCGGAATCGAAGTATCCTGGACCCTCGGCAAAATGGTTCTCTACGCATCAAGTACGATTAACGGCGCACACCCACACGCCGAGAACGGTCAAGTCGGTGTCGAGCACATGGTCGGCTTTGGCCCGAATAACGATCGCCTATATACGGACGGCGAGTTCTATGCACCCTCGGGCTCCGTCGTTCCAATTTCCAGCGGGCCTTTCTCACGTTTGCGCGGGAGTTTTGGCCACCGTATTCCAGGCTTGTTGCTCATGTTGACGATGGTCTGTGTCGTCGTGTGGCTTCTTATCGGCAAAGATGGACGGAATCGGGTTCTGGAATCAACGACACGCAAGTGGTTCAGGAAACGACGAAAAGTGATGGATGCATCGGGGGTGTACGAACGTTTAGAGGCAGGGGAGATGGAGGACGAGGATCAAGAGGTGGGAGGACGGGCATGGGCATTGCAAGAGTTAAAACCGTCCAAGGTACAAATGGACCGGGCGAGTTTGAGCCCGAGGCTAGATGGAGTGAATTCCGGGATTTTTGCTGCGTCGATCGGAAGAAGTGAGTCGCGGGAACGGTTGCCTTCACGGCCAGAGTCGAGGATGGAATATTGAACGCGTAGGACTTTGAATTAATGATTGCCAGGTACAAAAGCATAAGAATGGGATATTTCAGCTCTTCGGGGACCGATACACTTAAATCTGGATCATCCCTTATCTGGGGGTAAAATACTCGCCCTGAGATAAATCCCACGCGGATGTTTGCTCGACGTCATCCCGCACGCCATCTTCCCAACAAATTCTTTCGCGGTCTTCGTGTGCTCCAATATGATTGTACTGTGGACCGCACATAATGAAGACTTCTCTACAGACCCAAACAGCACTCTCATCACAACTGATCCCCTGACTCATGACCGTCGCAACCATCAATGCAACAGACACTGCCTCGAACGAAGAGATTGAGATCACGGTAGAAGCTGAAGCACTCATCGCAAAAGATGGATGGGCAACTGTGTACCGCGCAAAGCTTTCTCCATCCGGTGAGACAGTCGCCATCAAACAAGTCAGAGAGACACCGCGATACAAAGTATGCCCTGCTGTTTTTGAGAGATGAGAAGGCTAATCGAAAAGTACCGAGAGCTCGAATTGATGCGTTTAATCCCGCCCCACGAAAATATTATCCGACTCAGATACTGTGCTGTTGAAACGGATCCGACCCAGGAAACGGCTCGCTTATTGATGTTATTCATGGACTATTTGCCCACGAATCTGCGCCACTTGATCCAAGACCACGCGAGCGGGATGGAAATGTCTCTTGTTCAAGTCTACTCAAAACAGCTATTATCTGCTCTCGCCCATCTCGCCTGTCTTAACATTGTCCATCGCGATCTTCTCCCCCGAAATATCCTCATTGATCCCGTTCAGCAGAAACTCAAACTTGCTGATTTTGGCTGTGCCAAGATCGTGACGCCTGAGATTGCTAATCATCCCACCGTTGGAACCTGGCAATATCGGGCGCCTGAACTTCTGTTTCGCGCGACGCATTACGGCCCTGAAGCAGGTTAACCCCGAGGGACTCTCCACTGATATGGAGATGTATGGTCTGCTGGCGTCGTCATAACGGAGATGATTTCGGGACGGTATCCCTTTCACGCAACGTCGGAAGATACCATGCTTGAGAGTGTCTTCACTGTGCTCGGTCCAATTACCGTGGAACAAGTTCGAGATATTGGCATGGATCCGACGTTGTTTCCTGAACTTCTTGCTGGGTCTTCCTTCAATTATCGTCGACGGTCAGACATCCAAGTTTCCCCGAAAACTGCCTCGCTCGAGCTACGTGCTCTTCTTAATCAATGCCTTGAATATTCCCCCCGACGACGAAGTACTGCCGCCGCCCTTCTCGAACACGGATTTTTTAAGCAGGTTGGAGAACACCACGAAGAAAATACTCAACATCAATAATGTCCTCTTAATATTTCCTTGCTATCCCAAAATAACCATTTCAATGATTTTGCTATCTCATCTCATTGGTGCAGTCCTGGTTTGGAATGCCTGCAAAAGAGTTCTTTAAGTTATACAGGGTAATCCGGGATGACTATGCTACACTTGCAACGATCGAATAGTATCACACATTAAAGCAACCATAATCCCTTTCGCAACCCTCTGATCCTGCAATGCCTCAAACACCACTTCCAAAGCCTGTGATGTGGCTGCGCCGCCCATCAGTCCCCTCATCGTCTCCGGTAATAATTTCGTCATGAAAAGTTCCTTAGCCTGAACTTTATACGCGGCATCGTCTATCGGGGTGGGTGGGACAGATGGGAACATTGCTTCGGTCACAGCCTTGACTTGAGATGATAGCCAATCATCCGAGGCGAGACATTTATTGATGAGATCTTCTTGAAGCATGGTTCGAATTGTTTCGATGTAAGTTCGGCCGTTGGATATCAGGAGAGATTTCAGTAGATTAAGGAGGGATTTCCGGATCGCCCAAGTTCGGGGCGAGAGCGCGTAAAATTCAGAGAGAATGGAAAAGCCAATGTCCAGGATTTGTTGAGCGTCATTTGCCGAGAGCTCCGGTGTCGCTTGTTTCACCGCGGGCTTAGTTGGTCGTTCTTGTGGTGGTGGTGGGGAGGGAGATTTGGAACTTGACGGTGGAGAGAGCGGTATTGATTCCGATGTTGGAGGCATGGCGACCTGTGAGAGCTGTTCCGGCTCAGGTTCTGGAGTTCGATATGGAACGCTCTGTGTTTCGAGGGATGTTGAACTGGCAGACTTGTTCGACTCGTCATCTCCGATAAATTTGTATCCATTCAGACTGCTTGATGTAGAATTCCTATCGGGTTCATTCTCGCTTGAAGTGTCTTGTGTCCCGGATCGCGACATTGACGTAGAATCTCCAAAAGGAGGGGAATGCTCCGCCGAATCCTCCTCATGGACTGCAACTTCTTCGCGTATATCTTTCACCGGAGTCTCCGGACGATCTGATTTCTCCTTCACCGGGGTCGACGACCGTTTCTTGCTCATACCTGCCGTCGTTGCCCATGCCGCAGCCAACAACTTTTGACTCCCCTCTGCGGCGTCCCTCATTCCACCACTCACGCCCTTCAACGGTGCACTCACGCCCTTCAACGGCTGCCAAGCCTTGTTCTTCCTCCCCAGCGATTGTTCCGTGATTTCTTTACCAAAAAATCGTTTCATTGCTTCGCTGTCGGCCAGCTGTTTAACGGACAACGCCATCTTGAGATAATCTTCTAAGTCATCCGCTAACCGCTGATGTTGTCGGCCCTTCCATTCAGGGAGTTCAGGCGGGAAGGTGCGAATTCCGCCGACAGCAGCCAGACGGCGAAGGACATCGTGTAGGGTGTCAAAGTCGGCGAATTGTTTGATGGCCATCCAACCTGGGACCCGGCCGCCGGGAGGTTCGATGGTAATCATATAGGATAGTGTTGAACGTTGTTTGATTGGCTTTCCGGAGCCAGCGTCGGTTGAAAGGTCTAGTAATGTTATTTTTGCATGTTGGAGGGTCGATTCTTGTGATTCGTCGTGTTGCAGGGAAGAGACGAGCTCAGGAGATTCTAGTGGTTGCGAGGTGGGCATAGGGAGAGCGTCCGTGGAGGAATTAACAGACCATGGACCCAAAATGTCTCTTCGATCAGAGGTAACCGGGGGTGAATTTCGGTTTGGTTGAGGGAGGATTTCGGGGTCGCTCAATAGGGATGCAAATGTCGTCTTTGGTACAGCTGGTTCGACCTCTGGAAGGGGCGGCCGAGCCGGTAATGGAGGTGAGAGTTCCTCAGTGCTAGCGTTGGCACCCGCCTTCTCCAACTCCAACAGCCTCGTCATCTCAGCCGCTTCTGCTACAGCCCTCGCCATAGCGGCTTCCGCGTCCTTCGCTCTGCTATCAGTCCCCAACAGCCCGCCCTGCTCCTGAACGTCCTTAAACGTCTCAACAATATACCAATTGATATAACTCGCCGAAGAACACATGGTAGCCGTCAAATCAAAAACTTGCAGAGTCAACATCTCCCTGGCAAACAACCGTCCAGCCTCACACTCAAAATCCGTGCTTTTCGCAAAAGCAGCCAACAGCCTCGACGCCAAATGCCGTAATTTCTCCCTCTGAAACCTCTCATCAACCATCTGTGCCAACGCCGAGTCGGGATTATTTCGAATATATGTGGCCACCCCACTCGCACTTTCCGTCTCGACAGTAGCGGCTCGGAGTTCGCGGAAAAAGACGATGAGGGTGCTGGAGGCGGACATGATGGCCAACATGACCATTTCGGAGGGGATTTTGGATTGGATATGACCGGTGAAGGAAGAGGCCATGGCTTCGAGGGAGCGGCGGCAGGCGAAGGGGAATTCGTTGTCGGGGGACAGTGGAGAATACCAAAATTCAACGTAATCGCGAATAAGGAGGTCCCAGAAGTAACGGAGGGCGAGGTTTGTCTTGGGCGGGATGATGTCAAGCGACAACGACTGCTTTCCTTAATAATGCAAAAGGGGGGTGAGGCACCTCTCGCACATGGCCTGGAGACGCGTCAGGGGTGAATGACGCACGAGCTGGCCATTGAATTGTGTCCCGTTTTCGTTCGATGGCAGCGTGGATTAGCAACCCAGACACCAGCCCCATCACCAGACTCCCTACTCTTCCAAACAACGACAAAACAATGACCACAGCAACGGCTGCAATTATAGCGGCCGGCGCGGCTTCGAGGTCCGCGAGCAGCCGCACGGCGGCAGTCCAAGTCAGTAGTAACTGAGGATTCGCTCCCTCCACCATCGCCAGCGGCCGGGCGGGCGACGCCTCTGCCTCCTCCATCTTCTCTTGTACATCTTCTTTTACTGCATTGGGAGTGTGACTTTGTTGGTCAGCAGTAACGACGTCCATTTGCATGCACGAACCGGAGCGTGCAGAGCTGCGCGCGAAATTGGCAATTCCAAAAGCGTCTATGTGACTACATCGTCTACATCCCCATTCCCCAAACGCAAGCATTTTACGGTCGTAAGTGCATGATTCACCCATCACCATGCAGAGCTGCGTCCTCGACTCCGCGGGAATCGAGGATATGAACGTATTTATAGAAACTCCTCACTTCTCATCCTGGGTTTCCGGGGACCTGTCGACTACTTCGGGTCGCCAAAGATGCCTAAAATCGCTTTAGAGAATAGTTAGTCAACTGTCAACTGATAGACCTCTAAGAAGCATGGAATTGTTTTTGCGGGCAATATGCAAGGATATGCAAGGGTGTAATTGATTGACGAATAGATCAACACATCTTATCCTATTTCTTAACGTTTGACGGCAAGTCGGCTTCGTTGTAGACTCCAGGTGAACGTTTCGAGTTCAATCATTCCTTGGAGAAGCGCGTGCTCGAAATTAAAGTCATTAAACCGGAAGTGAAATCTTGAAACAAAACGGCGATCTCACTCATTTACCGAGATACGTTGGAATTGCGATCATTGAGGCCTCGATTCCTAGAAGAGAAACAGTCAAAATTGGACAAAATGGATCCTGATTGGATCCGTCCCGATTTTGGGGGTGGATCCTTCCTTGCGTATCAGGTCTCTAACCCCTAGAGTTCATTCGAAGAGATAAGTGCTTTGAACCCGAAGTGTTCGTATAATTTCGCTAGTTGTTTTCTCGTTACGAAAGTGTGGGATACAACATGTGCGAGATGGTGACCTGGTTACCTTGTACGACTGTGGGCCCAAGGACCCTTCAAGGGAGATGACGAACAATTCAACAACTCAGTCAGCGGCTGGCGGCTCATTAATATAAGGTTAACACATGCGTTTGGCTGGTAATGCAGGACACGGACCGTGTCCACGCGATCTAGCTTTTCCCCTTAAATTACCTGTACTCAAAACTGATTGGCGGATTTCCGTGATTTGAAGGCTAATCCACCCCCTATTTCCCGCCCCCCAAGGCTTTGAAGGCTTTCGCCTCCCTTGCGCTGGCACGGATCGCCCCAATGGTAAAAGCAAGATGGCGCAAAAAAAAAGGGCTGGGCAGACACTGGTCCGGGTTGGCACATAAATAATCTGCGGTCGAGAGGAAACCCACATATATTCGAATGACATCGAAATAGAGAGTCCGCCGTTGGTAGGCTAAATGGAGTCGACAACGACGCTGCTTGCGTGTAACAAGCGATACATCGTATCTGCCCAGGGCGACCGCATCCAGACTCGCCGGACGAACGAGGCACTCACGCTCCTTAAACCAGATTACCTCGGCCACAAGGGGGCGATCACCCACCTTGCAATTCACCAGCCGGATAATTGCTACGGAACGCAGGATGATTGGGGCAGAGTGGTGGCAAGCAGCGATGTTACGAATCGGGTTAAAGTGTGGTTGTGTGATGGCGAGGAAGAGGAATTGATGTTTGCTCGAAATATGGCCGAGTACGTGGGGTATGAGCGGGTCACCGCACTGGCTTGGACCGGGGATAGCAAGGTTGCTATTGGTGTGTTCCTGCCTGCTTGATAGGAACGGGAGGGGCTGACCGGCAGGGGATGTTGCGGGCAATTTTATCGTGTTTAATGCTCGATATGCGACTTCTCGTTATAACAGGACTGTCCCGAAAGCAATTATGGCCATTGCTCCTTCCCACGCAGATCCTCACATCCATGCCATGGGGTAGGCAACCCTCTGCTACTCCAGACTTATCAGCAGATACCAAGATGGATCCATCCTCCTCATTCGAACCAATCCTTCCTTTCAAATCCTCTTCACCAATTCATCTGCCCACACCTCCCCCATTGTATGCCTAGCATGGCGTCCGGAATTTTCAGCAGCACGGACATACACAGAAAAAGACGGGAAAGTCCATAAATCATCAGCAGAAGACATGATGTTACTAGCCTCCTGTCCAGCCACAAAGGGAGAATTTAGGATATGGGCATGGAGTTCAAAATCGGAGAAATTGACTGGATTCCGTGATGAGAAAGGAGATGCTGTTTCGCCAGGCGAGCCTCGAGCCGAAAATGGACTACAATGGAGTCGGAATGGAAAAGTCGTCCAATTTATTGAAGGGTAAGTATTTGGTAGATTGAGAAATTAACGTGGTTAGGGAGGTTCAAATTTGGGATGTCAAGAAATTACAGATTCAGAGTGAACTCTTTTTGCCTCCTTCGACCGAGATGCGCGGTATTGCTGTTGACGGACATCGGGGAATCATTTATACCCTTAGTGGGGACGGAGTAGGAGCCTCCATCGGAAGAAATTGACGTGATCAGGTTAACAAACATACAATACCCACGAAATCGACAAATGCAGTGCCCGCCCCGAATCTCGACAAGCCAACTCCGGCGTCTCCGACAATGAAGGACACTGCCGCTGTCGAAACTTCAAAACCTGAGTTGCCACCTCCACCCCTTAAGCCCGAATTACGAGCCCCATCCCCTAAGCCTGAAGTGCGGGCTCCGTCACCTAAGCCCGAATTACGCGCTCCATCGCCTAAGCCTGAACTACGAGCTCCATCGCCTCAACCTGAATTACTTGCACCATCTCCTGAGCCGCCTGAACGATCCATTGAACCTACCGAGGCATCTACTCTCGTCTCTTCAAAACCATCTCCTCCCGCTCCCCCTAAACGGACCGCATCGGTCTCAACAGATGCCTCAACAGATTCGCAGACGAGCAGAGTCAAACTTATGGCTCGCCAATTCGACGAGGATTCAAACGTAGTTCGACGGAAAACCTCGAATAATTTCATTGCAAATGCAAAGGCCAAGTATACAGTTGATAGACGGAAGAGAACTATCAGTAACGACAATGATCTTTTTCGAGCGCGCAGTCCGGAACCTGAGTCCCGGTCCGAGTCGAGAATTGGGATGAGAAGTCCGAGTGTTGGTCCTACGAACGGCTCAACGAAGACGCCGAGTTTATTCGATATTGCTACGTCACGGATCTCAAATTTGGAATCATCTAGAACCCCGCTAGTCAAGCAATCTGAGAGCAAGATTCCCATTCTTGCTTCCCATGACTCGAAAGAGCAGCCGCCGCCAAAGCGAGCCACTACTCCCGAGCCTCAAGCTCCAAAACGAGTTATTACTCCTGAAAATCAAAAGCCGACAGTTCACACTCTTCTCCCAGAGCAGAAGCTTCCGCCGTCGCCACAGCCATCTCCATCCTTTAAGCCTATCGATCGAATCGTACGACAACCGAGTCCGGTTCCTCTGGCCGTGACAATTCCTGAGTCCGCCACACCCGTCACACCAATCAATGAGATCGAACCTGCCCCTCCCGTCCACGAAACCGTTACCCCACCCCGGATGAACGGACGAGATTCTGAAATCGATTTCCTCGAAAGTCCAGTGTTGGGTGAGATGTTAACGTCCAGCTTACCCATCATGTCGAAAGCCCCAATGCCGGTGACTACATTCGAAACATTGTCCACGATCGCCTCCGGAGAACTTAGCACAATCCTCGAAGAGAATGCAACTCGAGATGCCCAGAAACCAGTGTCAATTCCACCTCTCAATATCGTTAAACCTCCGAGTCAGGAGAAGGCACTGCCGTCTCCGCAAAAGCAGATCACCCCTCCAAAGCCACTCTTCAGAACCCAGCCTCCCCCCATAACCAGGCACAACGCCGTTCAGACCATCAAAAGTCCCGCAAGTTCATCGTCATCGGTTAAGGTTGCAGAACCCTCGAGTAGGTTTGAGGAGTTCGGGGGAATATCGATGGACGATCATGATCGTCATGACGATGTTCGAAGCGATACGTCTGTGGAATCCATGCATTCTGCCAAGGAAGACCCGGATGAAACCCCACAGACTCCAAAAGGCGTCATTATGATGTCAAATCTCGATTCGCCTCCCTCGACACCGATTGTTGATCCAATTTCCTCCACGAATTCGTCCCCTGTTGCCACTAAATCGTCGCGAGCCTCGAGAATATTCGCTGAGCGAAACGGACAGAATATTCATACAACGATTGCGACATACCTTTCCGATGGTGATGAGAGAACGCCGTCGCCCGTCTTCAAGAGTAGCACCGCAATTGAGCCAGTTGAGTTTATCACCTCCGGGGGAGAACTTCCGCTCGATTCTCCGTCGCTGTATCGTAATTCTTTGAAAGATTACGATTTATTCCGTAATCTGACAAAGAAGATGATGCAAGCGAATAAAGATCAATTAGAAGTTGTTTTATCAACTAAATTGACTCAATTCACACTCTGCAAGGCCTTCTTCGGATACGAGAGTGTGCGGAAACTCCTCGACGAGGAAATGCATCATGCGAAACAAGCTAACATTGGCTTGACGGAACTTCTACTGAAGTTATGGGTGGGTGCAGACATCGAAGATGAGGCATTACTAAAGGCAATCTTGTTTGGGAAGAACAATGGACTATCAGAATCCCTTGTCATCAGTCTTGCGCCGCTGGGTAAGAAGCTTTCTTCTTTGATTTGTTAACCATTAGCTGGTCTTGAAGTTTGGGAAAGTTTGATGTTGTGGTGTACTGAGTCACCATCGGGACCCAAATCAGAAGCCCCACATGCCGACGTTATTATCGGGAATCAACTGGTGAAGACGCACATCTATGCAGGTTTCTTGTGCTATAACGGCAGTTGGCAAGATGCCGTCGAAATATACCGCAAGGCAAAGATGTACCGGTAGGACCCTATTCGGGAACTGATCTCATTATGTAGTGAAGCGATATTAATGGCATTGATGGCGATAAGTGCCGAGGAACGAGGGACGAAAGTCATGATTAGCGCGATCAAGGACTTGTTTCATAGCTGGGGAGATCACGTCGCTGCTCAACAAGGTAACGGCGTGCTCGTTAGCATGTGGTATGTCACCCCTACATTGTCCCATCTCATCAATTAGTTTCGCAGCAACCACCGTGACATTCGATCCTATCGCGAAACCGCGTCGAATCCACTACGAATCTCAATTATCAACTCGGTCTCCATCTCCCGAGGATATCATTCGGCCCCGAAAACCCCCGACTCGAGAACAATCCCCAGAACAATCCCCCACGTCCCCCAAGATCCCCATCATCAAAACGCAAAAAGCATCTCCAACAGACGCATCGTCAAACGCATCGACACCAAAACCTAAACCCTCGCCAAACGGGACGCTGCAAACTCAAGGCCGCAATTGGGCTGAACTAGCCTCATTCATGCGTACACAAAAGGAAAAAGGATATCAATCCATTCGCAGCGCGAAGCAAGTTCATTTGCAACATACTTCCCCGCCTTCGTCCGGGAATAGCTCTCCATCTCTTTCCCTCCCTGTTTTCCCAAAGAGCCGTTCTCGACCGGGATCCCCAGCGGGTCGTCAAACGCCTACGCGCCGATATACCGATGACGAAGATTGGTCGCAGTCAGTTCGTCGACGAGAACATCTCACTGATGCGGAGAGTTCATACTCCCCTTCACATAGACGACCTAGTATCCCATCCTCAAAACTTTCATCATCATATGACTCACGAGGGACTCCTGATATGCCTAGTCCGCTGAGTTTTGGAGCGCGGGGTGCGAGTATTAAACCTCAAAGTCCTGAACCCCCGCTCGTACCCACCAAAGCTGGTGGCCGAGAACGGGCGATGTCCCCGGAGAAGGAGATGAAAAGGTCTCTTGTCGATGGAGAAAATAGACGACCAGCCGACGTATATGGCGTAGGGCTTGGGATTCAAAGCATGCGTGAACGAACAAGAGTTTGAGATTTTGGAATTTCTAGCGCACAGACTTTTTGTAGGTGTATTAATTGATACATATGTAGGTTTAGCGAGAGCACACAGAACACGCTTTCCTTTGGATTCTTGGGGCTCGGTTCTCTGTAGGCTTAATAGATATGAAGTATTCCTTTGGTTTGCGGTCAAACAGATTCAAAGTCAAAGACAATTGCGTCCTCGAGTGGAGTAAGAGTCTGAACGAAGGAAATGTGCGCCTTGTCTTCTTTGACGTAGTAATCCCTGTCCTCGACTGAGGCGAATTCAACAACGAATCCCTACTCAATTAGAATGAACCAGGACTAGGGAATACATGAGTGAATCCTTTCTTGAAGTTCTCAATGGTGATGTTGATGCCATCTTTGAAGCTGACAATGTAGTTCTCCCCGGCGGCGTTCTTGCACAGGTTCGGCAATTTCTTAAAGTCGGCTACGACCTTGCTGGGTCATTAGAACAAACAGCTCCTCCAAGGGACTACGTACCGAATTTCAGCGTCAGAGGCCTCGGGCTTGAACTT
>Ga0335081_10012431_pt1 | contig 13804 bp, 9 predicted proteins | sample Lox_Sample_35_FD_206713 | JGI IMG/M metagenome (GOLD analysis project Ga0335081, IMG submission 206713) | Soil microbial communities from Loxahatchee National Wildlife Refuge, Florida, United States - Lox_Sample_3.5 | ecosystem: Environmental > Terrestrial > Soil > Wetlands | place: USA: Florida...
CTGCGCAGGAGGCCTATGACGCCTTTATCGACGCGTACGTGACCGCCGCGCTCAAGGTCTTCCCCAGCGCGCTCCTGCACTGGGAGGATTTCGGGCCCGGCAACGCCCGGCGCATCTTGGACCGCTACCGCGATCACATACTCACCTTCAACGATGACATGCAGGGCACCGGCGCGGTCAATCTCGCCGCCGTACTGGCTGGCGCACGGGCCAGCCAGACGCCGCTGACCCAGCACCGCGTGGTCATCTTCGGTTCCGGCACCGCAGGTATCGGCATCGCGGACCAGCTCCGTGAGGCCATGACCAGCCAGGGGCTGGACACCGCCGCGGCGCGAGCACGATTCTGGTGCCTGGACCGCCAGGGCCTGCTCACCGACGACATGACCGGTCTGCGTGACTTTCAGATCCCCTATGCCCGCCCCGCCACCGAAGTCGGTGACTGGCCGGGACACGGGACCGCCAGCGGCATCGGTCTGGCTGAGGTCGTGGGCCGGGTGAACCCCACCATCCTTGTCGGCACCTCTACCGTGCCCGGCGCCTTCACCGAGCAGATCGTGCGGAAGATCGCCGCGCACGTGAACCAGCCCGTGATCCTGCCCATGTCCAACCCGACCAGCCTGTCCGAAGCGACCCCAGCCGACCTGGTGAGCTGGACCGGCGGCCGCGCCCTTATCGCCACCGGGAGCCCGTTCGACCCCGTCACCTACCAAGGCGTCACCTACCAGATCGGCCAGGCCAACAATGCCCTGATCTTCCCCGGCCTCGGTCTGGGCGCGCTCTTGTCCCGGGCCCGGCGCATTACCGACCACATGATCACCGCCGCCGCCCAGGCCGTCGCCGGACTCACTGATGCCACTACGCCCGGCGCGCCTCTCCTGCCGCCCATCGATGACCTCCGCACCACCTCGGCGCACGTCGCGCTCGCGGTAGCCCAGGCCGCCGCCCGGGACGGCGTCGGCGGCCTGCCCGGCATCACTGCCGACGCCGTGAACGCGGCCATGTGGCAGCCCCGCTACGCCCCGATACACGCCGTCTAGACAAGGCGCAGCCTGTGCCGCCTGGCCGCCGGACGTTTGATTGAGCGGGCGGGGACGTTGAGAATAGGCGGGTGATGGAGCGCTGCCGCGGCCCGGTCCGGCGTGGTGCCTCCGGGGCCGGCCCGGCCGCCCCGCGGCGGTGGGTCGTCGTGACGTTTACCGCCCAGCCGACCTACCAGCACACGCTGTGGGAACTCGACCTGGCCACCGGGCGGACCCGCTGGCAGCGCCCTATCGACGTCAGCGGCAGCGATCCGCGGGCCCAGCAGGCGCGCGGAGCGCTCACGTGTTTCCGGTCAGCTTGATGTGCGGCTAGGGCGGTCCGCCAGGGCCCGGGCCGGCGGCCGGCGCCCGTCCGCAGCGCCTGCCCGCCCCGTGCGCCCCGCTAGCCCCGCCAGCCTCAGCGGCCTCCCTGGGCCGGCCCGGATCCGGGTCGGCGCCCGCCGGGAAAGCCCGGAAACGACATCGATGGTCCTTTGATGTCGCTGGGGCAGCATCGGTGGACCACCGATGCTGTTTCAGCCAGTCCCCGGGGACCACCGGGCTGAGGCCGGAGGCACCGGACGAGGCTGACGCGGACGACGGGACACCAGAGGCGGACCATCCAGTCACGATCAACGTAAGCTAAGCGGCATCCCACATGGACCGGGTCTTCTGGTAGATGACCTCGGACAGCTAGGCACTGGTCACTGGCCAGCCAGCAGTGCGCTGATGGGCGCGGCGCGCGCCACCTGGCGGGACCTTCCGGTAGCCCGGCGCGGTGCCATTCTGCGGCAGGGCCGTACGCATGGCCGCGGCCGGGTCGCGGCTGTGGTCGTCGCGTAGTCCTGCTCGCGCTGCTCCTGGAGTCATGACGGATGTCACCTCCAGGCGGTGGCATCCGGCATTGGCGCCGGCGCCCCGCCGCCTAGCACAGTAGAGACATGAGCGCCACGCCAGGAAACGACCCCTCCGTGCAGATGAAGGCTTCGGATGCCGACCGCGACGCGGTCCTGTCCGACCTGAGTGAGCACTTCCAGGCCGGCCGGCTCACGGCCGACGAGTTCGAAGACCGAACCGGACGGGCCCTGGCCGCGCGGACCTGGGGCGAGCTGAGGGACCTCATGCGGGACCTGCCCGCCGGCCCGGCCGGACCCCACGTTCCCGTGACCGCGACCACCGGTGCCCCGCCGCAGCGGCCCATCGGGCGCACGGTGCTGGTCCCGATCGCCGTGCTGGCGGGCATCGGAATCGCCGTCGCCATGTCGGCCGGCACCGGCCACGCCCGGTGGGGCATCCTGTGGCTCGTGCTCCCCGTGCTGCTCATAGCGCGCCGCATGACCCGCTGCGCCGGCGCACCCGGGCACTCCGGGCCCAGGCCCTGACACAGGCTCTCGATCTGAACCGGACCACCAGGCGATGGTGGTGATTTCGGGGAAGAACCGCAGAGCTCCTCACGTGCATACTTGCTGTCCGTACAGGTACAGAAGAGCAACCTAGGGTACTGTCGGGGCACACGACGACCTGCCAGCACGACACGAAGCACGGAGTAGTGACTCTGTTCTCCGATCCGGAGGGACCAAGTTGACCAAGATCCGTTTTGGTACTGATGGATGGCGCGCAGCCGTCGCAGAGGACTTCACTTTCAGTGCCGTGAGGCGCGTCGCGCACGGCGTAGCACGATACATCGAAGCCGACCCGCAGCGTGATAACCGTGTTGTTGTTGGATATGATCGCCGCTTTGCGAGTGAACGTTTTGCCGAGAATGCAGCGGATATAATCGCGCAGTACGGATTCGAGGTAATCCTTTCAGATCGAGCGATACCCACCCAGCTATCCAGTTTCGTTGCCAATCGGCTCGACTGCGTGGCGTTCGTAGTAACCGCGAGCCATAATCAATGGCAAGACAATGGAATAAAGATAAAGGACAGGACCGGTGCGCCCGCCGCTGCGGATGTCCTTCGACAGATAGAGGAGAACATTCCCGACGAGGAACCAATCCTCGCCCTCTCATTTAAGTCGGCGTCGATCCAGGATCTGACACCACCTTACCTGGCGAGACTGCAAGAACTCGTCGATCTTGACGCGATCAAGTCTAAGCCCTCCCACTTCATCGTAGACGCCATACACGGATGTGGCGCAGGCTGGCTGGAGCGTGTAATCACGGCCCAGTCAGTCAAATTCACCGGAATACGCGGGGAAAGGGATGCATACTTTGGCGGTGTAAATCCAGAACCGATCCCGCCGAACATAACCGCTCTCCAGACGGAAGTGGCCAGCAATCACACGGATGGCGGAATCGCGTTCGACGGCGACGCCGATCGGGTAGGCCTAGTGACCGAATCGGGGCAGTTTGTCAACCAGCTACAGGTCTATGGCCTGCTCTATCAACATCTACTGGAGGACCGGAGGCTGCTACAACCTGCGGTCTATACAGTCTCCACTACCGATATGGTGCCCAGGCTAGCCCGCGCACACGGAACACAGGCATACGAGACACCAGTCGGGTTCAAATATGTTGGACCTAAGATGCAAGAAGTCAATGCAATCATCGGCGGAGAGGAATCTGGTGGCTTTGGCTTCGGGTTCCATCTGCCTGAACGCGATGGCCTGCTCTCGGCCCTGATGCTCCTCGAGATGAGAGCGCAACGGTCGGCATCATTCGACGAACTATTGAATCAACTTCAGCGAAAATACGGGCCAAGCGAATATTCGCGCATCGACCTCCATTACACACGTGCAGGTTACGCCGATCTAGTAGCAAGCACCATGAGCAAGCTCGACCAAAGCGCCGAATCTGCTTTTTCCGGAGAGACTGTCCTGGCCAAGCAGCAAATGACCGAAGGCAACGGATTCAAGCTGCGCTTTGCTGATGGCAGCTGGCTGCTCTTCAGGTTTTCCGGTACCGAGCCTGTGCTCAGGGTCTATGCCGAAGCTCCCTCCAAGAGCCGTGTCGCCCAGCTGCTAGAAGCCGGAAAGGCGCTAGCGTCTTAAGGCCCAGGCCGACGTGGTATGACTGAGCACTATGTCGCTGTGCCTGCTCGCTGAGGAACCCGAAGCCGGGCCGTGGCACGCGGAACGGCTGACCGCCGTCGTGGCCGGCATAATGCGCCTGGGACATGGGAGGGGCGCTGGTCGTCGCCCCGTGGTGCTGGCCGTCGACGGGCGCAGCTCTGGCGGCAAGACCACGCTGGCGGGACGGCTCCGGGACGTCGTGGCCGGCTCGGCCATCGTGCATACCGACGACATCGCCTGGTGGCACTCCCGGTTCGGCTGGTCCGGGCTGCTGATCGACGGTGTCCTCATCCCCGCGCGCTCGGGGCGGCCCGTCTGCTACCGGCCGCCGCCCTGGGACGAGCGGAAGCGGCACGGTGCGATCGAGGTACCGGTGGGCTGCCCGCTGCTGATCGTCGAGGGCGTCGGTGCGGCCCGGAGGGAAAGCGCGCACCTGATCGACGCGGCCATCTGGGTCCAGTCCGACGAACGGGAAGCCGAGCGCCGCAACCTCGCCCGGGTGGGGCAGCCCGGCGGACTGCCAACGGAGCAAGACCACCGCGAATGGATGGCGGAGGAGATCCCCTTCCAAGCCAGCCAGCGACCCTGGGAACGGGCCGACCTGATCGTCTGCGGGACGCCGCGGATTCCTTTCGACCCCGCGACCGAGCTCGTCATCGCACCGCCTGTAGCCCGCTCCGGCTAACGCGGAACCGACGTCACACAGGCGGGTGATTCAGGTCGCGCGTCGACGCCAGCAGGCCGGGGGCGCGGGCCTGCTCGGTCACGGCCGGGAGATCCCCGCGGTGCTGTTTCCGAACGGACCACGGTATTACGCACCCGAGCCGGCTCCGAGCCCCCTGGCCGGGCGCGACAGGTCTACTCAGTCAAGGGATTTGACCGTCCGCCGGCGAAAGGCCCGTCATCGGCGCTCCGCGCCCGGCAAGATGTATCAGGAATGATCCGTACCGCTCCGTATCGATGGAGGCATCGCCGGACCCCTTTCGCTGGAACCGGGCGGGTGGTGCCGATCGTTATCGGGTGGGTGTACCAGTAACGGGCGCAAGAGCCCGCTGCTGACAACGCGCAGCCCGGCTAGCACCATCCCGGTGGCCTGGACCGTGGTAGCGATCTGCGCGGCGGCCGCCTCGACGTCGGCGCTCGAGGTGACCGCACGGCACGCCCGCATCACGCGCCGCCGCACCTGAGGCCGCAACGGGTGACCAGGCTCCGCGTAATGCGATTCGGGGGGTCAGCATGGACGGGGAATTCCGGGGGCAGCGCGCCGCTCGCGGCCCGGCGCCGCGGGACACTGCGCGGCGGATCACGAGGGCCGCAGCCAGGGTCGTGGCGGTTGTCGCGGTGGTGGCCGGATGCGGCCCCGCGGTCGCGGCGAAACCGCACAGTCCCCCGTCGCCGGTGCCGCTGGCGGTGGCTCACGCACCGTACCGGGCCACGATCGTCATCGACGGGGGCCGCCCTGGCCCGGTTTTTCAGGGCATCGGCGCGATCAGCGGAGGTGGCGGCAACTCCCGGCTGCTGATCGACTATCCCGCGGCTGAGCGCGAGCAGATCCTCGACTACCTGTTCACGCCGCACTTCGGGGCCTCGCTGCAGATGCTGAAGCTGGAGATCGGCGGCGGTGGTTTCTCCTCGGATGGCTCGGAGCCGTCCGTGGAGGCCGCCCGGGGCCAGCTGGACTGCGGGGCCGGCTATGAGTTCTGGCTGGCTCGTCAGGCCCTGGCGCGTAACCCGGCGATCAAGCTTTATGGCCTGCAGTGGTCAGCCCCCTCCTGGGTCAGCGACGGTCACGGAGGCCTGTGGAGCACCGCGGACGTGCGGTACGTCGTTGACTGGCTCAGGTGCGCCAGGCAAAACGGCCTGACCGTCAGCTACGTCGGCGGCTGGAACGAGCACTACCTGGGCACCCCGGTCCAGCAGGCCTGGTTCGTGAACCTGCGCGGGGCGCTGGACACCGCCGGCTTTACCGGCACCCAGATCGTCGTCGCCGACCAGACTCCGCAAATGCGGGAAGGGAACGACCGGCGGCTGGGGTATTTCCCGCTGCGCGTCTGGCAGAACGTCGCCGACGACATGGCCGAAAACCCGGCCTTCGCCCAGGCGGTCAGCGTCCTGGGCGTGCACGACACCTGCGGGCTGCCCACCACCGGGTACCTGTGTGTGGTGGCCGCCGAGGCCAGAACCCTGGCGGCCCGCATGGGCAAGCCGCTGTGGGAATCCGAGCTCGGGGCCACCCCGTCCATCGGATCCGATCCCGCCCAGCCCGGACCTGGCGGGCTGGCCCGGGCGCTGAACGACGCCTACAACGAGGCGGGGATCACCGGCATCCTGGTGTGGCCGCTCGTTGACGCGATGCCGGAGAACCTACCGCACGAGCGCCGGGGCCTGGTCTGGGCCGATACTCCCTGGGACGGCTCCTATTACGTGACGCCCCTGACCTGGGTGATCGCCCAGACCACCCAGTTCACAGCCGTCGGCTGGCGGCACGTTGACGGGGCTAACGGCGGGCTGCCCGCCGATGGCTCCTACGTCACCTACGAGGCCCCCGATCGCTCCGCCTGGAGCCTGGTGGCGCAGACCTCGGTGGCCGACACGGCGCAACGGATAACCGTTCACGTCACCGGCGGCCTGCCGGCGCAGGTGGTCCAGGTGTGGAGCACCAACCTGCGCGGGCCCGGCCAGTTCGTCCACCGCGCCGACATCACCCCGCACGGCGGCACCTTCACCACCCTGCTGCAGCCCGGGTTCGTGTACACGTTCACCACGACCACCGGGCAATCCCGGGCAGGCGCCCACCCAGCCGCGGTCCCGGCCGCCGGCCCGATGCCGCTGCCGTACACCGCAGCTCCCGACGCCGCGGGCATGGCGCGCATGCTCAGCCCGATCGAGGGGTCCTTCGGCTATGCCCACGGCGTACTGACCCAGACCACGGTCGGAGAGCCCGTCGAATGGCATCACCCCGGCCCGTCTCCCGCCCCGTACGCGATCGCCGGCTGGGACACCTGGCGCGACTACACGGTCTCGGCCCGCGTGGTGCTCCCGCGATCGGGGACGGCGTTCCCGCCGCCGGGCGCCGCGCTGATCGCACGGTTCCAGGGCTTCCGCAGGACCACGGTCAGCCGGTTCCGCGGCTACGAGTTCGAGATCCGCAGCAACGGCGCCTGGCAGCTCGTGGTCAACGGCCCAGCGCCCACGACGCTCGCGTCGGGATGGGGGCCCGCCGCCCGGACCTACGCCATGAGCCTCACCACCCGGGGCACCACCATCTCCGCACGGATCAACGGCGCCCGCGTGGCCGCCGTCACCAACGGCGCCTACCGGGACGGCCCCGCGGGCCTGGCCAGCCTCGGCTACTACCCGGTTCAGTATCCCCGCTTCGGCGTCGGCTAGCCGCGCTGCCTAGTCGCGCTGGCTAGCCGCGTCAGCCAGGGCGGCGGTCCGATCGCCCACCCCGTCAGGGATCGGTTGGATCCAGGTAGGGCAGGGGTGGCGCCGCAGGGTCCGGCTTGATACCCAAGCCATCGGCTCCGCCTGATGCCTGGACGCCCGGCACGCCAGTATGCGCATCCCCGTTGACTCCGTTGACATGACGCGCGTCCGCGCTGTGCGCAGGAGTCCACCGGACACGCCCTGCGCCTGGCGGTGCTGTCGCGGCTGGCGGCTGCCATTGCCGCCGCTCCCAGGGCAAGGCGGCGATCATGAACGCGATGACGAAGAGGCTGATGAGCATCATCAGGGCATTGGCCATCAGCCAGTTGGGGGTGGTCAGCATGTTCATCGGCAGGTAGAAGATGGCCGCGTACACCCCGAGCACGACCTGCAGCGCTATCGACAGCCGGGCCGGCCGGGCGGTAGCCGAGGGTGCCTGCCAGGCCAGATACTGGTTGCCGAAGGCCGGCGTGATCGCCAGCAGTACCGTCGTGGTTGCCGTCGCGACATCCAGCGGGTGGCCGCGGCGCCACCACCACACCGCGAGCAGGGCGCCGACGATGGCGACCTTGCTGCCGACCGACCCCACGGTCAGCCACAGCGGGTCCTGCCAGACAGGAAGCTTGGTCGGATGAACCGCCAGCCACAGCCCGGCCCAGCCCCAGTTCCCGATGCTGGGCCTGGTATTGAAGAACTGCGTGGCGACGAAGGGCAGCTTGGCCACCGGCGTGCCCACGGTGACCGGCAGCGTGACGAACAGCAGCGCCAGGACGGCGGCGGCTGCGGCCGTGAACTGCGCGCGGCGGCGCCAGGCCGGCAAGGCAAGCAGCAAAGCCGGGCCGAACACCGCCGGCCACGTCTGCGCGGCTACCGCCACGCCGAACAGGATCCCGGCGGCGCCGGCCCGGCGGCCGGAGATTTGCGGGCCCGCCCGCAAGATGACGGCGAACGCCGCCAGGGCGAACAGGAAGCAGAACGGCTCGGCCTGGCCGTGGGCGCTGCTGACCAAGATGGCCAGCGGGCTGCAGGCGTACTGGAATCTGCGCAGGGCCGCCCGTTCACCGGCCGCGCCAGCCAGCACGCCGACCAGCACGACGACCCCGAGGTCGGACAGGATCGCCGGGAGCCGGGCGATGATCAGCCAGGATATGTGCAGGTGCAGGGTCGCCCAGTACGCCCCGGCGAGCACGAAAGCGTAGGGAGGCAGGGAACCCCACCCGTTCTGCCGGTTGTTCAAGATCGGGTCCTGGTGATGCAGGACGTCCAGGCCCGCGGCCTTGAAGTCATACACGAGGTCGTACGGCAGAGTGCGCCAGGTGAGGGCCAGCATCGCCACCCGCAGCACCAGGGCGGTGAGAATCGCCACCGTCAGCGAAGGCCGCCAGTCGCGGCGCTGCGCGACCAGCATCAGCGCAATGCCGATCACGACAAGCAGCAGCGCTGCCGCACACTGGCCAGGATTCAGCTGACCATACGTCATGCCACGACCTCTACCTGCACGATTACCTGCCGCAGAGAGTCCCCATGCGCGGTCGGCTTTCATCCAGGCGGACGCAAACCGCGCGGTGGACCAGGCCCGGTCAGCGATCCCACCGCACGATAATAGCCGTAACAGCCGCCCCGGTCACACATGGCCCTGGTCGGGGGCATCCAGCTGCGGCGGGTGGCTGGCTGTAGGGCCGGCACCCTAGTCTTTTCCGCCACCAGGGCGGGAGTCGGGGGCGGGCGCCAGGGCGGATGCCAGCTCGCGGCGGCCTTCGATCGCGAGCTTGGCGTAGACATGGGCCAGATGACCCTCGACGGCCTTGAGGGTCACATACAGCTCACAAGCGATCTCGCGGTTGGAGCGGCCTTCGGCGGCCAGCCGGGCGACGCGCAGCTCGCTTGGGGTGAGCGCTTCCACCCCGGTACGCCACGGACGCCGCGGGCGGGCGCCGGCGGCCCTGAGCTCGTCACGGGCCCTGGCGGCCAGCGGCCGGGCGCCACACCGGGCGGCGAGCTCCAGCGCCCGGGCCAGCGGGTCGCGGGCCGCGGCGCGCTGGCCGGACCTGCGCAGGGCGGCCCCGAACTCGGCCAGCGAGCGGGCCCGTTCGAGCAGGGCAGGCGAGCCGTCAAGAGCGGCCACCGACTCGCCGAGCAACGCGAGCCCCTCCTGGCCTCCCCGCGCCAGCCCGGCCACCCGCAGCGCGATCCCGAGCGCGCGCGGCGCGCCGAACGACCGCACATCGGCGAGTTCGGCGTCGGCCAGCTGACCCGCCCGCTGGTGCTGGCCCAGCCGCAGCAGCGCGAGCGCGGCGCCCGAGCGTGCGTGCACGTAACCCGTCTCGCGGATGGGCATGCCCCACACGTCGGCGCCGGACAGCGCCTCGCAGGCCTGGAAGTCGGCCAGCGCGTCGGCGGCCCGGCCCTGCGCGAGGCGCAGACGTCCGCGGGCGGCCGGGATCAGCACCGTGCCGACCGGGCCGAAACACTCGGCCACGACCAGCACCCACAGCAGCGCCGCCCGCGTGTCCCAGTTCGGGGCATCGGGGCGCGCGTGCTCCAGCGTCTCCTCAAGCAACGCCGCGACCTGGGCGGCTGGCCGGCCTGCGAGCAGCATGGCCATCGCTTGCGCGACCGCGACCGGTTCGCTGGCGGGCTCCGGGCGACGGGCGCCCAGCCGGGCGAGCACGGGCGCCACCCGGGGCGCGCGGCGCGCGTCATGCAGGCCGCAGACCGCCAGTTCGCCCTCCAGCCGGGCCGCGAGCTCGGAGTCGGCTCCATCGAGTTCTGAGAGCGCCCGTTCGATGACATCCACCGCATCGACCCACCGGAACAGGGCCGCGTACGCCTGGGCTACCTCCAGCGCGACCTCGGCCCGCGCCCGCCGATCGGTCACCAGCCGGAGCGCCTCCTCCAGGTGCAGGCACGCCATCTCGCGTCCGGCGGCTACCTCCGCACGAGCCGCGTCCCGCAGCACCTCGGCCCGCTGCCCGGGGGGCGGAGGCTCGGCCAGCGCCCGGCCCAGCAGGTCCGCCGCGGCCTGCGGCGCGCCGCTGTCCATCGCCGCCCGCGCCGCCTCCCGCAACCGCGCCAGCACCCACCCGTCACCGGCCGGCCGGACGCCGGCCAGATGCGCGGCGACCTGTCCCGGCGGGTCCCCGTCGGCATACAGCAGCCGGGCCGCGCACCGATGGGCGCGGTCACGCTCCGCGCGCCCCAGCGACGCCTCGAACGCGGCCCGCACCACCGGGTGAACGAACCGCGGCCGGTCATCGGCCGCCAGCACCTCGACCCGGACCAGGTCCTCCATCAGCCGCGCAGCCGGGTCCGTCGCCACGCCCGCGATCACCGCCGCGTGGCGCAGCTGGCCGCCATCCCCCGCCACGGCAAGTGCCTGAGCCAGGCCAACCGCGTCAGGGCCGAGACCGCGGGCCCGGGCGATCACCCCCCGCGCGATCCCATCCAAGCCCACGGCCAGCAGCTCGCCAGGATCCAGCGCGGCCAGCGGCCGGCCCTCCCATTCGGCCGCCCGCAGCAGCTCCGTCAGGTACAGCGGATTACCGCCACAGGCCGCATACACCGCCGCACACAGCTCACCGCTCGCCTGGCCGCCGGCCGCCGCGCGCACCACTGCGTGCACCGCCGGCCCGCTCAGCAGCGCCGGGCGCAACACATCCGCAGCGGCGGCACGCACCGCCACGAGCGGGGCCTCCGCCGCGGCCGGGTCGCCCTGGCGTGACGCCACCAGCATCCCCGCCGCCAGTCCCTCCAGCCGCGGCGCAAGGTACGCCAGCCAGCGCAGCGAGGGCTGGTCAGCCCACTGCGCGTCATCGACGGCGATCAGCAGCGGCCGGCTCGCCGCCAGGTTGACCACCAGCCAGTACAGCCAGTACAGGCCGTGCAGGATCGCGAAGGAACTGTCGCCAGCGAGCGGCGCGGTGGACTCGCCGGACAGCAGCGGCCGCACCGCGGCGGCCGGGCCAGCCAGCAACGCCGCACGCTCGCCGGCTGCCGCGCCCGCCAGCCGCCGCTCGAACAGCTGGCGCACCACGCCGAACGCGAACCCGGCCTCCAGTTCCGACCCCCGCGCGGACAGGACCTCCCGGCCACGCGCATCCGCCCGCGAGCATGCCGCCTCGACCAGCGATGTCTTGCCGATGCCCACCCGGCCCTCGACCAGCAGGACCCCGCCGCGGCGCGCCAGCAGCGCCTCGATCGCCGCCAGCTCGTGCTCACGCTCGCGCAGCCACCCCACACCCGTCAGCCTGGCGCTTTCATCCCATTTCGTCCACAGCCGCCGGCCTGCGGCGCGCGGTACGGGTCAGCGGGTACCCGTGATGTAATCGGTCAGCGCGGTTCGTTCGGTTTCGAGCTCGTCGATGCGGTTCTTCACCACGTCGCCGATGCTCACGATCCCCCGCAAGCCGCCGCCGACCACGACCGGCGCGTGCCGCACCCGGTGCTCCGTCATCATGCGCGCGACGTCCTCGAGGGAGGTCTCCGGCGTGACCGTGTACACGTCGGCGGTGTAGATGGCCGTGACCGGCTCAGACATCACCGCGGCGCCGCGCTGGGCGAACGCCCGGACGATATCCCGCTCGCTGACGATCCCGTCGACTGAGGTGCCGTTCCCCGAGACGACGACGGCGCCGATGCCATGTTCGGCGAGCACCGCCAGGAGGTTCCTGACCTTCGTGTCCGGGGTGACGGTGACAACCCGCGTGCCCTTGACGCGGAGTAGATCGGTGATGCGCATCTGGACCTCCCGGCAGCGGTACGGTCCTGATGGTCTACCCCGCTGGCGCCCCGGCTATTACTTCGGTTTTGCGGCGGGCATGTTAGCCGCCGCGGTGCACGGGGAGGTGGCGGGCCAGGAAGTCCTTGGTGCGCTGCCAGGCGCGGGCCGCGGGCTCGGGCTGGTGGAACATGGGCGCCTTCCGGTTGTGGAAGGCGTGCCCGGCGTCCTCCTCGACGTGGATCTCGGCGTTCTCGCGGCCGCGTACGGCTTCCTCCACCCGCGCCACCTGGTCGCGGGGTATGTAGGGGTCGCTCCCGCCGAAGTGGAACTGGATCGGCGCGCTGATCCGGACGAGCGCGTCGGTGTGATCGGGGACCGCCGAGCCGTAGAACGAGACCACGGCGTCGGTCTCGGTCCGGGCGGCGAGGAAGTAGGCGATCGACCCGCCGAGGCAGAACCCGACGACGCCGAGCCCGCCCTGGACTTCCGGCAGCGCGGCGAGGTGTCGCAGCGCGAGTTCCGCGTCGTCCACGCCCCGTTCGGCGTCGAATCGCGACGACACCTCCAGGGACTCCGCCAGGCCCTGCTCGTCGTGCCCGGCCCGGTGGCCCGGCTTGATCCGCCAGAACAGGTCGGGGGCCGCGACGACGTAGCCGAGCGCGGCGAGATCCCCGGCGACGGCGTGGATGTAGTCCCCCACGCCGTAGATCTCCTGGATCAGCAGGATGCCGGGACCGTGCCCGGTCTGGGGCAGCCAGACCGTCAGGTCGAACGGCCCGTCGGGCGTGCTGACCTTCTCGACGCGTGCGGACACGGCGGCTCCTTTCGGGTACCAGGCGGAACGATAGTAGCGCTCGTCCCGGCGGTTCCCGGTCCACCCATGACTGCTCCTCTTGCCGAAAAAAGTGATATCACTATGATAGATACGTGGTATCAAGCTCGTCAACAGGAGGTGATGGCGATGAGCGCGGCGGCGGCGGAGGCAGTACAGGGGCCTGCCTCCCGGCCGGCCGGGCTGCACGGGGTGAACCCGCCGGGCGGCGGGCCGGGGTTCTCCACCCGGATCAGGAACCCCGGCCCGTCCTGCCAGTGACGGCGGGCGCGGTTAATACGGCGGGCGGGCGCAAGGGCACGCTGCTGCGGCTGGACCCGGCCGTGCACGACGCCCTGGCCCGGTGGGCCGCCGACGAGCTGCGCAGCACGAATGCCCAGATCGAGTTCCTGCTGCGCCGCGCGCTGGCCGAGGCGGAGCGGCTGCCGGGCCGGGCCGGGCCGATGCGCAGGCCCGGCCGCCCGCCACGCAACCAGCAGAGCTAACCGGGCTGACCGGCGGGCGATCCACTTGCCCGCCTCCCAGCCGAGGAGCAGCACGACCGCGGCGAGAAACGCGAACCCCCACTGCGCGCCGGTCAGCTGGGCGGTGCCGAGCAGCTTGTTCAGGAAGTTGGCCTGGGTGATGAGGAACGCCCCGGCGATCTCGGCTACCGCGATCACGTTCATCCTGGAGCTGCCGAAGATCCCGGCGTCGAAGGCGGAGTCTTTCTCGCTGCGGGCCTCGAAGGCCGCGACCACCAGCATCAGGGTGAAGGCGACCAGGCCCATCGACTGGCCGATCTTGACGCTG
>Ga0335081_10012433_pt1 | contig 13802 bp, 13 predicted proteins | sample Lox_Sample_35_FD_206713 | JGI IMG/M metagenome (GOLD analysis project Ga0335081, IMG submission 206713) | Soil microbial communities from Loxahatchee National Wildlife Refuge, Florida, United States - Lox_Sample_3.5 | ecosystem: Environmental > Terrestrial > Soil > Wetlands | place: USA...
CGCGAGGCATTTCTTGCAGCGTAGCTATGGCGGACCGATCTGGTGCCGGTCGCGGGGGTTCCTCTGCCGCCGTCAATGCTCGATTCACGGGACTCCTGTTCGCCAAATAGAGAGTCAGCGAGTTGGCAACCCGGCATCTTGGCTGATCTGGAACTCGCGGATCACAGGCGCAACGGTGCGGGGTTTTTCAAGCGTTACGCGGCCCATCAAGAGATAACGATGGGATAGCATGTGTAAGTCTTGTATTTGCAACGCGGAAATCATCAAAACGGTTATACAAACCGCCGACCTATCGGAAACAGGTTTGAACAGTCAACTTCTAGCCGAATAACCCGTTTAAAACGTTAGATTTAGAGAGGCAGCCTCTTGACGTGTCTTATTTTAAGACAGTTGATGGTTGATTTGCAGGGCAAGGTCCAACCGGCACAGTGCGGTTTCCACGGTTTCCATCGGTTTCCATCAGGAAACCGTTTTGCCTTAACCACAGATCAGCGATGGGGTAGCTCTGGCGGACCCATCGCCTGTGGTGGTTTTTCCTACCGGTTTCCGTCCTTAGGGGTGGAAACGGAAACCGATTTTTTAGCCTTTTGAAATCAACTAGTTAGACCACCTAATTTTTGGACCGGTTTCCACCCGGAAACACTAGTAGTTTGGTAGGGATTGCACCTGCGAGTCAAAATCTTTTCCCATCGCCGCGCAGAGTCTTTCACCTGCATCTGCGATCTGCGTGCATTTGCGCGTCGCTGCGTGCTCTTACGGCACACCGGGTGAACGTGGATGAAGAGGCACGCAAAATGCAGCAAGGTCAGGTGCGCCGGTGTGCCGGTACATCGAAAAGTTGAAGCGCGGCTCTCGCAGTGTGTCACCACTCAGAAATTGGTGCGGCACTAGGACGCGAATCTACCCTCAATAAGTGAAAGGCAGCACTTTGAGCACAGTTGAAGTGATGCTACGATTGCACCTGAGTTAGAACATCAACGCCCCGACAGGTCAAGTCCGGTCGGCCAGCGATAGGCAGAAAGCTCACCGCCTGGTGGAAGATCAACGTTGAAGTTGATCGCCTCGCTTTCAGGGACAATAGAGACATGAGCCGATAGTAGCCACGCGGCTTACCCCTCTTCAAGCAACACAATCCTCAAAGAGTGAAAAAAGAAGGGGTATGCTGCATGACCATTCCTGTTGTAAAACTCACCGACTCACCATCGGAAGATCCACCTAAGCAACAAACCTCACCCATCGGCAGTGTTTGTGCTCTAAACCCGAACAACGCTCCTTTTGCGCTCAAACGTTTCATCGAAAACGCAGAACGTGAAATTGCGAGTTTGTCTGATCCTGATGAGATTGCAGCCGCAAGAGAACGGCTGCACGCGGAGATGGTGCGTAAGTTTATGCCTGAGGTGCCAACCTCAACCGGGGTACGAGTCAGAGATTTAACGCTTGCTGAGTGTGAAATTGAGCAACAAGCGGAAGACGTTGAGGAAGCGAGGCAAATAGCGGAGAGCGACCTTTTATCAAAATATGACAACCCGGATGACGCGGTTGTGCCTGAAGCTTGGGACGAGGACCGCGAACCTCGCACACGGATGCAGAAGACAAATGTCGGCAAGGCCAGCACCAAAGAGATTAGATCGTGGGATGGACGTTTGAAACAAGAAAAGAACCTACCGGCTGAAATCTACTCTCATCCTGTTCAAGCACCTGGTCTCGAATTTGCCGAAGGCAATTACAGCGCGAAACCTGACACGGTTGATGCTGTTGATGAAGGCGATCTTTTCGAGGAACAGCACGCAGATTACACCCCATCGCGGCCTTACCATGACCGCGTTGCAGGGGTCATGTTTCGCGCTTCGCAAGTTTGGAAGAAACGTTCCGGCCAGTTTCTCCGTTGCCAATATTGTGGGGAAGGGTTTAATGCCCGTAAAGGCACGAAGTTTTGCCCAGACAAAGATTGCCGCAAACGACACCATGAACAAATGAAGGCCGAGAAGAACACAAGGAGCTAACAACGTGGCGACTGCCATTTGCAGAGTACCAACATTGAGAAGTGGAGCACAGATCATGGCAACACAACAGATGAAACCAAACAACAATCAACTGCGGCCCGAGTTGGAGCAGATCGTGGAAAAGATCATCGGTCTTCGCCAACTTGCCTCTTCAACAGGATTCATGACCTTCAAGGAGCAACGCGCAATTCTTGAACGTTTGTCTTCCGATGATAAGGCTCTGGTTGGCCGTGCGCTGGCAATTAGGGATACGAAGTAGGTCAATTTGAAGAAGGGGAACGCACTTCTGACTTGAGGGTTTGTTTGGCGACGGCCTGACGGGATTGCGGAAGGGTCGGAACACGTGATTGAACAACAAACATGCATCTACACAGACGAACAAAAAGACCGGTGGGATAAGACACTCTCAGGGTCGGGGTATTACCAGGTTGTCGGTGAACAAGCGTACACATACCTCACCCATCAAATCCGGCGAATGGTTGACAACGATGCTGATCCCAAAACCGTGTTGGTGATTGGCAATGCCCGAAAGTGTTGGGAGTTTTTCAAAACGATGACGGAGCTAGAAGTCATTGATGGACCCGAATTCCATCAGCCGCGTTTTTTCCGATTCAACGACCGCAACAGCGACGATGGGGTGAGTGTTTGTAAGACTCTTGAATCGGAGATGGACGCTGAGCAGTTTCGCAATTTCATAGCAACCTCTGTTGACAGCCTCTATTACCCCATCGGTGCCGCGGTGATTTTTGATGACGGCTTCACCGATGGAGAGGCTTATCCGCACCTCAACAAGATTCTTGAAGTGCCGGTTTGGGAAAAAGGCCGGTTGGTTAAAACGATTAGGCCGCAAGTGTTCAATGTCAGCGAGGGGAATTGTGGGGATGATGCGCTCAACTTCAAAAAAGAGAACAGCGAGGCCGCAAGCATTGATTGGCGGAAGGACACATCAACCTTCGTTGAATTGCCTGAAGAACAACCGAAGATGTTGATTGAACACCTCATTCCTGAGAAGGCTTTAACGGTGATGGCCGCACCTTCGTACACAGGCAAAACCCACATCGCGATTGAGGTTGGGTTGGCACTGGCAACAGGAAGCAACTTCTTAGATCACTTCAAAGGACCGGCACAGCCGGTGCCGGTGATCTACCACGTACCGGAGTTGCACGCGAGTTTGTTCAAAAGTTTCATGCACCGCCTTGGTGCTGAAGAACGGTTGCGAGGTTATTTAGACAACTTCCTCATCAGATCATTAGAGCGTGATCTGTGGCCTCTTGATAGCCCGCAGATGATTGACTCTTCGCGTGGCCGGTACGTGTTCCTTGACACGTTCGGTTACTTCAATGATGGAGATGATTCGGCTTCGTACACTCAGGCAATTGACTTTGCCAAGAAGATTAACAACCTCATCAGGGAAGGTTGCTTGGGTGTGTGCGGCCTGTATCACCCACCGAAGTACAGCAAAGACAAGAAGACCACAGGCAACGTGATGACGCTTGAGAACCAAATTTTAGGCTCTGCCGGTTATGGGGGTGTGCTTCGCTCATGTTTGGGAATGCGGAATCTCCACGAAGACAGCAACAAGGGTCTTTGGGTGTACATGCAGGGTGTGAAAAACCCCGGTTTGGAAGGACCTTTCCAAATTGAAGGTGTACCCCTGAAGTTGATTAAGAAGCCGGGGGAGAGCCTTTACCTTTCTGAGTTGTTGAAGGATGGTGACGCACGCAGAGAACAGGCAATGACAATGCACAAGGCAGGCAAAAGCCGTAATGAGATTTGCAAGGAACTGAAAATCTCATCGAAGACCTTCGCCAAATGGAAACAGGAAGACATGGAATTTGATACCGATTCAGAGGTGACTGCATGAACGATCAACAACTCACACCCGACACTGTGCGCTTAAACGAAGTCGCTCCACCAGGTTTTTGCAATGAACCTCGCGTGCTCTCTAAAGAGGTGTTTGAACTTCGCCGCGAAGTGTCCGCGATGAGAGAAGCGTTGTTGAAGTTGATTGAGGTGTTGCAGCAAGACCGTACACCCATCAAAGAGGTTGGTTAAATCAAAGGAGTCTTTTATGGTCGGTCTTTTTGCTAGTTCTCTTATGGGATGTCATTCAACTGACGAATTTGTTGCAGCGATTCGTTCATGGCCCGAATTATGGAAGGAAAATCTGCGGTTGTTGGAGAAGCACCGCTCAGAATCTTCCCGCAATAACGGGAATTCTCTCGCAGGTAGTCTAGATTCTGTTGTAAGCGATCCTTCCAGCGAGGCATAGCACTTTGCAGTAGGTTTTTTAACGCCAGATTCTCGCGGCAGAGTTCTTCGATGGATTCAGCAAGTTGTTCCAGATCGGTCATGCTGCGAAGTATGACAGAACTTTGAGATCGCTTCAGTGGGTGTAACAACAACAGTAAAGTCACCCATCGAGGTCAAACAACCCGCGCTCACCTGTGGGAGCGCGGCAGGCAACGGGTGCTCAGCCCGACCTAAGCAAGGTAGCCGCTTCCCATCTTCAGCGGACCCCCAAGAGAAGTCACATTCCAAGAATCTTGGGAGTAAACAACAATGGGTGAAATCTTAACCGTCACAGAGGTTGCGTCTTTGCTGAAAATGTCTAAGCGCCAGGTGTACACGATGTGCGAGACGCGCACACGTCAAGGCTCAATGAAGGACCACCCATTACCGGTGCTGAAGATCAACGGCAATCTGCGCTTTCGCAAGGCTGATGTTGATTCGTGGTTGGCAAAGTTGGTAGATGGGCAGGCCGAGTAACCCAAGAAGCTTTTAAGGCAAAGACTGCACCCATCGTTTATCATTAGCCCGGCGCAAAGCAAAGCCACGAAACACCGGAGAGGTGACACATGGATCAGGATAGAGCGATCCGCTTCGCCATACCACCATTCTTCCTTTTGGCATCACTCTTGTGGGGAGCGCATCTTGGAGACTTTGACTTTTCGGCCTGGTTGTTATCAACCGGTAATCTCACAACAGAAAAGCTTGATTTTGCAAGGGAATTGCTAGGGCTACTTGCTGCGACTGCGGTGGCAATCGTGCCTGTGGGGTTCCTCATAAGCAGCCTCTCAGTCTTTCTACTCAGAGTTATTGCTCTGATTGCCAGAAGGCCAACCTATGAAGCTGTCTTGGACAACCACACACTTCAGCGCATCTGGAACCAACTTCACAACCATTCCCACACCGTGAATCAGAGTCAGACACTTTATGCTGTCGTCACCTTTGACCATGAACTTTTGAAGGCGGGCATTCACAGGTGGCTTCTGCGGCGATGGAACTCGTTCAATGTAGCCGCTCACTCAATCGTGGCTCTCGTGCTAGCGCACATGAATAGAATCAATACCAGCACAGCCGTTGATAAGCCCCACCTGCGGGTCTGTGGAATCGAGAAGATGGGTGCCACGATGCCCTGTTCGTTCTCTGGAATAGTTCCATCACTTCGTCAATGTTGGTTAATCTGTGCGCTATGAATTTGTGCCGGATGGGGCGATAGACATCCTCAAATTTCTTGGTGTAGGGTGCCAGTGCCTTCTTGAGGGATCTGAGATCGGCGGCACTGTTCGGCTCCCACGTACCTTTAAGAAATTCCTGCAACCATTCAGGCTCTACACCGCCGTTCATGGCGATTTTTCGTGCTTTCAGTGCCTTCCTCGAAAATAGTTGATAGTGACCGAGCGTGATGTTTACAAAACTATGGATGGAGTGAGCATTGGTGTAGGTGTCGAAGATTCGTGCCAACGCAATGAACAGAGTGGTTTGCAGGCTGTGGATGATGACATTCCAGAACTCTGCATCGCTGTTGAGTGCCTGGTAGACCTCTTCGTCTTTCAAACCAAGTTGGTTGATCCCTTCGTATGTGTGAAAGACAGTGATGGCTCCCAACACTTCGTCAGAGGCATTTTGTAGTTCTTTAAGATACTGAGCATCCGTCAATTGCGGTCGTGGGTTGTTTCCTTGAGGTTTACTCATGTTGCGACCTAGCCTCAAACAACTTTCAAAACCAATGAGAGATGAATATGGGATAAGCTTCGCCTCGAAAATTTTTATCCCACATTCATCCCTTGGAGCAAAACGGACTGGAATGGAAATGACTGCAAACGTTGAGTTTTGGTCGGAATCGAACGGAAGATAAGTATCTTAATTTTCAGTAGTCTACGCGATTAGCAAACCGCCGCCTTCAGCCTCTCGGCCACCTCTCCGGCGGGTGTTTACCGGGAACCTCGTCTATATTAACAAAAAAGAAAACTTCATTTTGAGGTTTCAACAAAACGACTGGCGATGCCGGTTTGCAAAAAAACACTCCAGACTTAAATGCATGAGCTCTTAAACACCGTTTTCTGTGGCACACCGAGCTTTGCGGTGCCTTCTCTGGAAAAGCTTATCCAAGCGGGCGTTGCAGTGCGCCTAGTTGTTACCCAGCCCGATCGCCCGAAAGGACGGGGCATGGAGCCGGCCGCGTCTCCCGTAAAGCGGAGGGCAGTCGAGCTTGGATTGCAGGTCATCCAGCCGGAGAAAATCAAGGCCAACGAGGAATTCCGCGCGCAGCTGGAAGCGATCAATCCGGATGCGATTATTGTGGTCGGTTACGGCCGCATCATTCCGCAATGGATGATTGATCTGCCGCCCTTGGGCAACATCAACGTGCACGCATCATTGCTGCCGAAATATCGCGGAGCCGCGCCAATTCAGTGGGCCATTGCGAATGGCGAAACTACAACCGGTGTGACGACTATGCGGATCGATGCAGGGCTTGACACCGGCGATATCTTGATGCAGAAAGAAGTTCCAATCGCCCCCGAAGATACTGCCGAAACTCTCGGCTCTCGTCTGGCCGCCATTGGAGCAGATTTACTGATCGAGACTCTGAATGGATTGCAGGCCGGCTCGGTCAGGTCCCGTGCGCAGGATCACGCCAAGGCCACGCTCGCGCCAGTGCTCAAAAAAGAGGATGGCCGGATTGATTTTCGCTGGCCGGCAACGAAAATCAATGATCGCCTGCGCGGATTTCAGCCCTGGCCCGGCGCGTTCACCACGTTCAGAGGCAAGAGCCTCAACATCTGGCAGGCTAAGCCGGTTGTGCGCTCTCTACCGCCGGGAGAGTTGTTCACGGAAGCCGGGCATTTACTGGTGGGTTGTGGGGAGGGTTCAGCATTGGATCTCATCGAATTGCGGCCTGAGGGCAAAAAGAGAATGCTGGCCGGGGATTTCATGAATGGGTACCGGCCTCAGCCGGGAGAAAAGCTAGGCGTATGAAAAAGCCGCCGCGTCATATGGTGATTTGATGGCCGTTTCTCCCGCGCGCGCCGCCGCTTTTGACGTTCTGATTCGGGTTGAGAGAGAGAACGCCTTTGCTTCGGAAGTTCTGCACTCGCGCCATTACGAAAAGCTCTCGCTCCCGGACCACGGTTTGGCCACCGAGTTGGTAATGGGAGTTCTTCGCTGGAGATCGTGGCTGGATTCCGTGATCTCCCGGCACTCGTCGCTGGAATTGACCAAACTGGATCTGGAAGTTCTGGTTGCGCTTCGCTTGGCGGTTTATCAGATGGTGTTTCTCGAGCGCGTGCCGAAACGCGCCGCCGTCCATGAGAGCGTGGAGTTGGTCAAGCGCGCCCGGAAGCGTTCTGCTGTTCCATTCGCCAATGCTGTGCTGCGGAGGCTGAGCAGTGCCGAACTGCGACCACCGGAGTTGACCTCTCAGCCGAACGAACCCGCAGCCGTAGCCAGCGCCCTTGCCCACCCGCTTTGGCTGGTTGAACGCTGGGCAAGAGAATTCGGCCTCGACACAGCTCGCCAGATTTGCGCCTATGACCAACGTACGCCGGAAACCGCTGTCCATGTTTCCGACCCAAGTGCGATTGATGAGTTGACCCAGGACGGCGTTTTGCTCGGTCCGGGCGTCTTGCTCTCCTCGGCACGGCGGGTTCTTTCGGGGAGAATTGTCGCAAGCCGCGCCTTTCGCGAGGGCCGCGTTTTCATTCAGGACGAAGCTTCGCAGCTTGTGGCCCTGCTGGTTGGCAGAGCCGCAAGTATTCTGGATTGTTGTGCCGCGCCGGGAGGGAAAACGCGGCTGTTGGCGGAGCGCAATTCCGAGGCCAAGATTCTTGCCATGGAACTGCATGCTCATCGAGCGCGGTTGCTGCGCGAGCGGGTCCCGGTACAAAACGTGAAGGTGGTGAATGCCGACATCTGCGAATTCCCGGTCTCGCAGCTTTTCGAGCGAGTATTGGTGGACGCTCCTTGCTCCGGCACTGGCACGCTGTCTCATCATCCGGAGATCAAGTGGCGGCTGAAGCCTGAGGATCTAGCCGACTTGCAGGCACGTCAAGTTGCCATCCTGCAAGCGGCGATGAGGCATGTTGCGCCCGGAGGGATGCTTGTTTACTCGACTTGCTCGCTTGAGCGGGAAGAAAATGAGGACGTTGTGCAAGCCGCGTTGAGCGGGCAATCGTCATTCCGCATCGCCAGTTGCTCCGGCGAATTGGAGCGTCTTCGTTCCGAAGGGGAAGTTATATGGCCAGAACCGGCCTCGCTCACTTGCGGTCCGTTTTTGCGAACCATCCCGGGAATTCATGCGTGCGATGGATTCTTTGCGGCGATTCTTCAGAGGCGCTAATTGCAATCCCCGACTATCGGACTTCGAAGTTCACCGCCGTTCCCGCGAGCGCCTTCTCTCCAGCAGGAGGAGTCTGTGAGACGATGATGCTTGCCGGCGATGGTGTTCCGGCCTGAGTCCCGCCCTCGGGTTGGGGAACAAGTGTCGAAGTCCCGGCATGCAGCCCTGCGTCTTGCAAAGCGAGAGTGACCGTTCCCAGTGGCTGTCCGGCAAAGTTCGGCATCACAAAGGCCTGTGGCGGAGGGGCATCACTAATCAGCAGACTAATCTTGGGAGTTGAAATATCGCTGGCGTTTGGCAGGGGGTCTTGCGAGAGTACTTGATCGCCCGGCAAGCCAGGAACCGGCAAATCAGCGATCGTGCCTAAGTTCAGTCCGCGTCGCTCGATCGTGATCACGGCGGCGCGCTGGCTTTCACCCAACAAACTCGGAATCTGCACGCGCTGCGGCCCGAGGCTTTCTGCAACGCCAACCTGCCAGCCGCGGCGTACCATCGTGCCCGCGGGTGGACGCTGGGAAAGGATCCTTCCTTCAACCACTACACTGCTGTAATACTGCCTTTCCACATCGACCTGTAAGCCGTTCTTCTCAGCGATCCTGCGCGCCTCCGAAGGAGTTGTCCCGGTGAGGTCAGGCACCGCAACCTCGGTTCCGTGCACAGCGAAACGCATGGCGGTCAGGGCAGAGAACATTGCCACGACCACCAGGAACAACGCCAGAAGAGCGAAGCGCAGCGCGGACTTCACAACAACAGATTATAGTGTGTGTTCTCACTGGAAGGTGCAGCGGCCAAGAATGGCACAACTTATTGCGACATCGCTTCCTGCTCCTGGAGGGCGCGAGTCATAAGGCCGGTGACCTTAAAGGCGAGATTTCGGGTTTGGGTTCGGCTCTGGCCAAGGACCACGGGTCGTATGAATCCGAAGACAAAACTCATCGCCGTTATCGCGTGAGCGAGGGTCTGGATGTCATCATCCGAGAGTGACCATTCGTGCTTGTGCTGGCGCAGCCTTCGTGCCAGCAGTTTCGTTCGTCTCTGCGGTATGCTCCAAAGCGCGTTGCCGAACCGCGGATCGCGAAACGCCTGAGAAAAGCTGACCCTTAAGTAATCCCTCTTCTCCCACAGGTGATCCAATTGAAGTTGGGTCAGTTGGTGCAACTCAATGGCCAACGAACCGCAAGGAGCGCCGTGTTCGAAAAGTGCCTTGTCTTTTGCGGTTGAAAGGGACTCCAGGATCGCCAACAATAGGCCAGACTTGGCCCCGAAGTAACGGTGGATCAATCCTTCGGCACAACCGGCTTCGGCAGCAATCTCCCGGGTTGTGGTCGAGTCATATCCTTTCTTTGAAAAAAGCCTGATTGCTGCCGCTACCAAGGCGTGGCGTTTGGCCTCCCGGTCCCGGCGGCGCTTGGGCCGATCAGGTTCACTCTGAAGCTTCTTCACATCTGTCCTGCCAAATGGGAATGTGCCAGTTGCAACAGTTGTTGCAACTAAGTTGCAACAGGAACCGAACAAAAAATGAAATTGAAATTCGATTTCAATTTCACGGGCCTAAACATACGCCCACCTGCGCCAAATATCAACTACCCTTCCTGAATAACCCCGGTTTATACGATCAATCCTTCTAATGCGCTTCTTCCTCGGCCGGAGCGTTATCCGGGGTGTCCACTTTTTGCGCTGTCGTAGTCGCATTCATTTCCGACGGGAGCTGAAAAGAACCTGGATCCTTGCCAGCCAGTGCCGTTTTCATAAAATCCATCCAGATGGGCAGCGCGGCACGCGCTCCGGTTTCTCTGGCGCCCAGACTTTTCTTTTCGTCGTAACCAACCCACACGCCACAAGTCGTCGTAGGCGAAAATCCGATAAACCAGGCATCGGTGAAGTCGTTTGTCGTGCCCGTCTTGCCGCCTAACGGGTATGGCAGGGAAGCGGCTGCGATCGCGGTTCCGTGCCGGACGACTTCCTGCAACATTGAAGTCATAATGCGTGCTGTCCGGGCGCTGATCACATCCTTGACGTCAGGATAGTCCTCTTCCAATACCCGCCCGTCATTATCTGTGACCTTGGTGATGTAACGTGGCGCCAATCGCACGCCGTCGTCGGGGAAAACACTAAAAGCGGAAGTCTGTTCGAACAGAGTAACTTCCGCTGCGCCGAGCGCCACTGGAAGATATGGCGGCAAAGTGGAGGTGATGCCAAAACGGCGTGCATAGTCGATCACGGTCTTAATGCCCATACCGTCCGCCAGTTTCAGGGCCGGGATGTTGCGGGATTGCGCCAGGGCCCGGCGCAAGGTGATCGTGCCCTCAAACTTCTCATCGTAGTTGTGCGGAATGTAAGGACCAGAGGGCGTTTCGAAAGTTACAGGGGCGTCGACCACTGTGTCGTCGGGCGTGGCGCCTCGATCAATGGCCGCCGCGTACACGTACGGCTTGAAAGAAGAGCCCACCTGACGCAGTGCCTGCGTGGCACGATTAAACTTGGAGAGGTTAAAGTCGCGCCCGCCAACCATAGCTTTGATTTCGCCGCTGGCATTATCGAGCGCGATCAGCGCTCCTTGGGTACCGGAGTCCTGTTCCAGACTTACGCGCACTTTGCCATCTCCCGGGAGAGATAAGATCTTCACGTAGATAAGATCGCCCGGCTTCATCAGCTTTTGGATTTTTTGGCCCGTCCATGCAGCTTCAGCCTGAGTCAACGTGGTGGTATAGCGGCCGAACTTAATGACCGCGGCGGTTGGTGAAACCGAAAGCACCACCGCGTGGATGTAGTCCCCGACATCCGGCTCCGTTTCCCAATCCGGAAGCTGATCGTCTGCCACTTGGCCGGCAGCGAGATCAAGATGCTCCAGGCGGTCTTTCCAGCCATGCCGCCGCTCGTAGGCGGCTAGGCCGTCGAGGACTGCGCGATTAGCGGCACGCTGCAAGTCCGTGTCCAGTGTGGTGTAAACTCGCAGTCCGCCTTCGTGCACCTGATCGGTACCATATTTGTTTTCCAGGTAGCGGCGAATTTCCTCCATAAAATATGGCGCAATCGATCCAGGGTCGCGGGCCACGTGCAGCACCAGCGGCTGCTTCCGCGCGTCGTCGGCTTGCTGCGTGGTGAGCTTGCCATCCTCGAGCATGGAATCAATTACCAGGTTCCGCCGCCTGAGGGCGCGATCTGGATGTGTGATCGGTGAATAAAGGCCTGGCGATTTGGGTAGCCCGGCCAGCACCGCGGCTTCGTCCAGCGTGAGCTGTTTGGCCGGTTTGCTGAAATAGAACTCCGAGGCCGCTTCAAATCCATAGACGCCGTGACCAAGATAAATCTGGTTGGCGTAAAGAGTGAAGATTTGCGGTTTCGTGAAGCGGCGCTCGATTTGAATGGCGAGCAGCGCTTCCTGAATCTTGCGATGAAAGGAGCGATCGGGTGAAAGAAACAGATTGCGCGCCAACTGCATGGTCAGGGTCGAAGCGCCTTGCACCCGGCCTCCCGAGCGGATGTCCTTGTATGCCGCCCCCGCGATACGCCAGACATTGATCCCCCAGTGCCGGTAGAACTCCTTGTCTTCAATCGAAATCAGCGCGTCTCGCAGGACACGGGGATAGTCATCGTAAGAGACCACTACACGGCGTTGCAGGGCGAACGAGCCAATGATGCGGCCCTGATCATCGTAGACTTCGGTGATTGAGCTGGGCCGGTAACGCTCGAGTTCATCGACTTGTGGGAGGTCGGTGGAGTAGACAAGCAACAAACCAACTGCCGCGCCACTCAATGCCGCGACCACAACCAGGAGGGCAACGACGACGATTCCCAGGAACTTGTGGCGGGTTGTTTGTTCGGGTGGCGCTTCTTGGAACAACGATCTCACGCGAAGAACCTGATTTCAGGATAGCAGGAGCATGAGGTACACAGGCGTAAAAGAAAATCGCGCGCCTTAGCGCGCGATTCCAAGACATTTGTGACGATCAGCTAACATCAGCTGGCGCGGCTTTTGAGAACTTCCAGCGCCCGATGCAGCTGTTCATCCTGTTGCGGAGCCTCTTTTCTCTCCTCTTCCGGAGGATTGGAATTCTCCTCGTCGTCGGACCCCAATGAATCATCGTCACTGTCTGCGACCAGAACATTCGGTGTCACCGCATTGTCCTGAATGGCTTTACCGAGCGGCGAGTAATACTTCGCGACAGAAAGAATCAGGGCCGAACCATCCGGCAGAGGGAGCAGCTTTTGGATCGAGCCTTCACCAAAAGTTTTGTCGCCTACAACGTCGCCACGCGCATTTTCCAGGATCGCGGCAGCCACAATCTCCGCTGCGCCCGCCGTGCCTCGATTCACAAGAACTACAACCGGAAGGTTGGTGATCGCTTTGGATGGATCGGCATTGAAAGCTTCCCGGGGATATTTTTGGCCCTGGAGATAGGCGATCGTCCCGTGGTTCAGGAACAGATTGGCTGTCGCAACGCCCTCTTCCTCATCGCCTTCGGCACAATTCCGAAGGTCCAGAACGAACTTCTTGGCCCCGGCCTTCTGCAAGGTTCGTATCGTGTTGGCGATCTCCTGGGATTTGCCCTTGGTTAAAGCATCCACTTTTATGTAAGCGACCCCATCTTCGAACGACTTATCGCTTATTGGAGGGATGTTAACGATTTCACGGGTGATCACGAGTTTCTGGGGCTCAGAACGGCGCGCGCGGACGACAGCAACGTTCACATTCGAGCCGGGCTGCCCCTCCAGTTGCGTGTGGATCTCCGCCAGCGACATTTCGTGAGTGCTTTTACTTTCGATGGCCTCGATAATATCGCTCGATTGCAGACCGGCTTTGTCGGCGGGGCCGCCAGGAATTACTGAGACAATCATGGCGTAACCGAACCGCTTGGAGACGGCCGCACCGATATCGCCTTTGGCCTCGGTGTGATGCGCTTTGTATTCGGCGTATTGCGCCGGCGACAAATAGCTGGAATCCGCATCCAGCGACTCAAGCAGCCCGTGCAACGCGCCGTCTGTGACCTCAGGCACATTGGGTTCTTCGACGTAATCACTGCGCACGCGAGAAAGCACTTCGCTATAGACCTTCAGTTGACGATACGCGCCGTCGTTGCTTGAAGCACGAACATCCAGGCCCCCGGCAAGAGCAAAGAGAAGGATGGCAGTGGAGGAAAGGAGAACGATCAACTTCGTTTTAATGGGCATACTTT
>Ga0335081_10012435_pt1 | contig 13802 bp, 12 predicted proteins | sample Lox_Sample_35_FD_206713 | JGI IMG/M metagenome (GOLD analysis project Ga0335081, IMG submission 206713) | Soil microbial communities from Loxahatchee National Wildlife Refuge, Florida, United States - Lox_Sample_3.5 | ecosystem: Environmental > Terrestrial > Soil > Wetlands | place: USA...
GGCGGCATATTGCAGGACCAGCAGGCCGAGCCCGACCGGCATGCATAAATAGGGAACCCACAACGGCGCGCGCCACACCGTGTCGGAGTGCCAATCGTTCACCCAGGCCTGGTACCAGTAGCTGGTGCAGAGCACGAACAGCACCAACACGAAGGCGAACGCCATGATGATGGTAATGAACGCCATCCAATAACGCGCGCGCGGACCGAGATAGATCGGCAGCACGTCGACGTTTACGTGGCCGCGCGTCATCAGCACATAAGCGCTGCCGACGAAAGTCGCGCCGACGATGCAATAGGTCACAACATCGATTTGCCAGATCGTCGTCATGTTGAAAATGTAGCGCTCGACGACCATCTGGCAAATCACCAGCACGGCAAAGCCGATCAGAAAAGCGGCGACCACGCCCGCGGCGCGCGACAGGAAGGTGACCGCCCGAATGTAAGCGTCCATGACTTCGATTGTCCGGCGAGTGATGCTTCGGCGCGCGCCGATAGCGGCCGCGCCCGTAAGACGCCGGCCGGCGAGCTGCCCCGCCGGCCGGCCGCTCATCGATTCCGAATTACTTAACCGCCAGCGCCTCGTCGATCAGCTTCTTGCCGTCGGGCACGTCTTTCTCGAACTTCGAGTAGGAACTTTTCCGCGCCACGTCGAGCCATTGGCTGTATTCGGCGTCAGTTAAGCTGATGACCTTCACGTGGTGATCCTCGAAGGCCTTGATGGCATCCTTGTTCACTTCGTCGGCCTTGCTCTCGTAATAGGCCTGAGCATCCTTACCGGCCTTGAGGATGGCCGCCTGCTGCGGCTTGCTGAGCTTGTCGAAACTCTTCTTCGACATCAGCACCGGCTCATACATGAACCAGAGCGCATTTTTGCCACCGGCGGTGAGGCACTTGGTCACTTCGTAGAGTCGCATCGAGGCGAAGGTGCCGAGACTAGTGTCGGTGGCGCTCACGACGCCCGTCTGGAACGCGTTGTAGATTTCGTTCGACGGCGGACTGACGATCGAGGCGCCGGCCGCCTGCCACATCGCCGCGAAAGTCGGCCCAGCGGCGCGGAACTTGGCGCCCTTGAGGTCAGCCGGCGTCTGGATGCAGCCTTCCTTGCTCGCCATGCCGCCGGCGAACCACGCATCCGACAGCACCATCACGCCGTGCTTCTCGATCTCGGCACGGATCATCTTCATGAATTCGGAATTGTTGATGCGCTTGGCGCGATCCTGATTGCGGATCAGGCCGGGCATCAGCGTCGCCGAGAAGGTCGGCACCTTGCCGCTGGCGTAGTCGAGCGGGAACAGCGAAATGTCGAGCTGCCCGTCCACCATCGCGTTCCATTGCTGGTTCGGCTTGAATAGCGAAGCGCCCGGATAGACCTGTACGTTGAGGCCGACATTGGCCGCGCCGGCTTCCTTGGCGATCATCTGCACCATGTCGTCGCGCACGTCGCCCTTGCCGCCGGGGAACTGGTGCGAGGCACGCAGTGTCACTTGCGCCTGCGCCGACACGGTCAGCAGCATGGCAGCCGCGGCGGTGGCAAACAGCGTTTTCATCGTGGTCATCGAATTCCTCCCGTTATTTATTTTCTGGTGGCGGGTGTCCCGCCTTCGGACTGTGAACTGTGGCCAGTATTACCGGCCCGCCCCTCATTCCACATTAGCCGCCAGTGTGGCATAGCGCCATAGGCGAATGACGCCTGCAAGTCTATGCGTCCAATAGACAATTCTTGGTCTGGCCAGCGTGTAATGATGGTTTTATAAACCCCCGCCAGCCTCGTCCATTCCACGGTTTCTGGAGCTTTACATGCCGAAGCCATTAGCGGGCTTACGCGTTTTGGAACTTGCCCGCATCCTGGCCGGACCCTGGGCCGGCCAGATCCTCTCCGATCTCGGCGCCGACGTGATCAAAGTCGAGCGCAAAGGGCCGGGCGACGACACCCGCGGCTGGGGCCCGCCTTTTGTGCAAGGCAAGGACGGCAAGCATATCGGCGCGGCCTACTTCCATTCCGCCAACCGTGGCAAGCGCTCGATCGAAGTGGATTTCGACAGCGAGCAAGGCCGCCGCGTCGTGCACAAGCTCGTCAAGCGTTCGGACGTGTTGATCGAGAATTTCAAGGTCGGCGGGCTCGCCAAGTTCGGCCTCGACTACAAAAGTCTCGCGCCTGAAAACCCGAGGCTGATCTATTGTTCGGTGACCGGCTTCGGCCAGGACGGACCTTACGCCAAGCGCGCGGGCTACGACCTGATGGCGCAAGGCATGGGCGGCATCATGGATTTGACCGGCACGGCCGACGGGCCGCCGACGCGCGTGGGCGTCGCCATCTCCGACATCTTCACCGGCGTCTATTCCGTCATCGGCATCCAGGCCGCGCTGATCGAACGGGAGAAAACCGGCAAAGGCTGCTACGTCGACACCGCATTGGTCGATTCCACCGTCGGCGTGCTCGCCAACCAGGCGCTGAATTTTCTCGTCTCCCGCGAAATTCCCAAGCGCATCGGCAATGCGCATCCCAATATTGTGCCCTACCAGGAATTTCCCGCTGCCGACGGCCATATCATCATCGCCACCGGCAACGACAATCAATACGTCAAGCTCTGCCACGTGCTGGGCGCGCCCGAGCTCGCGGAAGACCCTAAATACAAGGACAATGTCGGCCGCCTGGAATATCGCGCCGAGCTGGTGGCAAAACTATCAGCACTTACCAAGCGCATGCAGCGCGACGACCTGCTCGAAAAGCTGGAAGCCGTGCAGGTGCCGGCCGGGCCGATCAACAATCTGGCGCAGGTGTTCGACGACGCGCAGGTGAAGCACCGCGGCATGCAGCTGTCATTGCAAAGCAGCGCCGCCAAGGATGGCGTCATCCCCGGCGTGCGCACGCCGATCGTCATGGACGGCTGGAAGGCGGCGTCCGACCGGCCCTCGCCGCTGCTCGGCGAGCACACGGCGGAAATCCTGCGCGAGATCGGCGAAGCTTAAGCGGTTCAGTCGACCGGAATCACGGCGGCCAGGCATTCGGCCACGCCCTTGACGCGCGCGCGGTGGCCTTTGCCGTCGACGTCTTCCATCAGCACGGTATCGCCGGGGCCGAAGTTGCGGGTCTTGCCGTCGCTGGCGGTCACCTCGATCTGGCCTTTCAAGCAGATCAGGAACTGCCTCTTCGGCACCTGGATGGAATCAGCGGCCCAGCCTGAGGGCAGCCGCATGAACTGCACGCCGTCGGTTTGATAGGCGTGTGACAGGAAGGCGACAGGCGCCGGCGGCCGGCTGTCGGCCTCGTCGAGGTTGAGCGTGGCGTCTTCGAAATGGGTGTTGCCGTTCTTGTCGGCATGCAGTCGAACGTATTGCATAATGCGCTCCTCGATGCGGTGACGCCAGGTTACGTTAAGTATTTATCGCCCGGCTGGCGGGCCACCGCTTTGACCTGGGTCAAAGGGGCCGGAACCGCTAGGTAACCGCAGTCGGCGCCAGCGCCTCGATATCGGTGGCAATATCGATCACTGCCGGGCGCTTTGCGGCTAAAGCGCGTTGCAACGCGGGAGCGATTTCACCCGGCCGCTCGACACGAATGCCGAGCGCGCCCATGTCCTCGGCGAGCTTGGCAAAATTCATCGGATTGTAGGTCCATAATTCGCGCGCGTTGGCGGTCTGCTCGCCGCCATAGGCACGGTCGAAGCCACGTTTGGATTGGTTGCCGCCGCCGTTGTTGTTGACGACGGTAACGCTGGCGATGTTCCAGCGCACCGCCGTCTCGACCTCGGCGAGATGGTACCAAAAACCGGCATCGCCGGTGAAAACCACCACCGGCCGCTGTGGACACGCCGCCTTGGCGCCGATGCCGGCCGGGAACGCCCAGCCAAGATGGCCGGCGCTACGCATATAGCTCTGGTTGGGTGAGCGCAGATCGTACATGCCGCCCATCCACATGCCGGCGTGGCCGGTGTCGACGGCGACGATGGCGTCGTCAGGCACATGTTTCGTGAGTTCGCCGCAAATGCGTGCGGGATGAATCGGCACAGCTTCCAACTCAAGGTCAGCATTGTACTTCGCGTACCAGTCGCTGCGCAGCGTCGCGATTTCCTTGATCCAGGCCGCGCGCTTGGCCGCGCTCGATTTATCCGCGCTCGTTAGCATTGCGGCCAACACCGTCTTGGCGTCGCCCAGCACGCTCGCCTGCAGCGGATAATTGCGGCCGAGCGCTTCCGGATCGATGTCGATCTGGATCGCCGGCGTTCCTATTTTCGGCACGGCCCAGAAATGCGTGGTCATGCCGCCGGTTTCGGTGCCGACGAAGCAGACGAGATCGGCGCGGTTAACCGCACGGTTGGCGCTTTCGCGCGAATAGCTGCCGACCACACCGACCGAGAGCGGATGAGTGCCGGGGATCGAATCTTTGCCGTTGAGCGAGGTGGCGACCGGGATTTGCAGCACCTCGGCCAGCGCGACCAGCTCGCGCGCGGCGCCGGAGGCGCGCACGCCGCCGCCGGCGACGAAGATCGGCCGCTCGGCCTTTTGCAGGATGTCGAGCGCGGCCTTCATGTGCCCGGCTTCCGGCTGCGGCCGGAACGGCGGCACGTGAGCGAATTGCGCCTCGACCAGCGCCTCCATTTCGGCTTCCTCGACGTCCACCTGCCCTTCGTTGCCGCGAAATTGCAGATGCACCGGACCGGGCGCGCCGGACGTGGCCGTGCGGAAGGCTTGCCGCACCATGTCGGGGATGCGCGCGACATCGTCGATGGTGGCGTTCATTTTCGTCACCGGCTCGAAGGCCGGCACGTCGTCGACTTCCTGATAGACCTTGCGGAACTTGGTCTTCGGATCGCGCCCGCCGGTGAAGGCAATCACCGGCGCATGTGCCAGATACGCGTCACGTAGGCCGGCGGCTAGATTGAGCGCGCCGATCACCTGCGCCATGCAGACGCCCGGCTTGCCGGACGCGCGCGCATAGCCGTCGGCCATGTAGGCGGCGGATTTTTCGCCGTGGCAATGGACGCGCGCGATTTTCGTCCGCCGCTCCATTTCGGCGAAGGTGCGCCGCAGCACCGCCGGCACCATGAACACATGGGTGACGCCGTAGCCGGCCAGCATGTCGGCGAGCACTTCGGCGCCGGTGCGCTTTTGGTTGTGTCCCAGCATCGCTTGCTCCACCACCCGGCCGGCGTGCCCAACCGTGCGGTGGGATGGCCCGAATTGCGCACCACAAATAGCGGCTGCGCGCGCCGATGTCAGCACCGTTCGTGCTAGAATGGCTATCCTTGTAATCCTGCCGGGTTCACAAGCCATGTATGACGTTCTGATCGTCGGCTATGGGCCGACCGGAATGCTTGCCGCCGCCCTGCTCGGCCGCGCCGGTCATCGCGTCGCGGTCTTCGAGCGCCACAAGACGCTCTACAATCTTCCACGCGTCGGCATCGTGCACGACGACGTGCTGCGCATGTTTCAGGAGATCGGCTGCATCGAGCGCGTCTGGCCGTCGACCTATTACCTGCCGGTCTACGAAATGGCCAAGAACGGCCGCGTGCTGCTGTCGAGCGAGGTGGCGCCGAACGCGACGCACGGTTGGCCGGAATACATTTCCATTTATCAGCCCGCCTTCGAGGGCGAGCTCGACCTCATCGTCAAGGCGCAGCCGACCGTGAGCGTGTTTCAAGGCGAGCGTGTCACCGCTATCGCGCACACCTCGGAGCAAGTCGAGATTACCGTCGAGACCGAAAGCGGCGAAACGCGCCGCGTGCAGGGTCGCTATCTGATCGGCGCGGACGGCGGCAACAGCTTCGTGCGCGAGACATTGAATATCCCGTACGAAGATCTCGGCTTCGACCAGAACTGGCTGGTGATCGACGGCAAGGCAAAGAACCCGCGCCCCGGCCTGCCGGCGATGCGCCAATTTTGCGAGCCAGAGCAGCCGGGCGTCACCTTGCAGATGGGGCCGCAGCACCGGCGCTGGTCATTCATGATCTTTCCGGGCGAGAAGGCGGAGGATGCGGTCAAGCCGGAAAGCGTGTGGCGCAGACTCGACCGGCCCGAGGGCGCAACGCCGGATGAATACGAATTGATCCGCGTCGCCTCCTACAAATTCCAGTCGCTCTACGCCGAGCGCTGGCGCGTGGGCCGCGTGTTCCTCGCCGGCGATGCCGCGCATCAGATGCCACCGTTCCTGGCGCAGGGCCTGTGCTCGGGTTTCCGCGACGCGCATAATCTGGCTTGGAAGCTCGACCTCGTGCTCAAAGGCCTGGCGCCGAATTCCTTCCTCGATGCCTATGAGGCGGAGCGCGGTCCCAATGCGCGCGCGACGATTGTCGAAAGCATGCGCGTCGGTCAGCACGTCAACGAGCGCGATCCGCAGAAGGTTCGTCAGCGCGACGAACAGCTGATGGCGCTACAAGCGCAGAAGGAGCGCACGCGCGGACAAAAGCGGCTCATCGCCTTCCGAGTGCCGGGCTTCCAGGCCGGTTTCATCGCGAAGAATGGCGCGCGCGCCGCCGGTGATGCCCTGGTACAGGGCCAAGTGCTGCGCAACGGCAACGAAGGCCGTTTCGACGATGTCGCAGGGCACGGCTTTATGATCATTACGCGTAGTGGCGATCCGACCACGGCGATGTCGCAACAGGACCTGGACTATTGGCGCTCGCTTGGCGGCCGCATCGTGCGGCTGGCGCAGAAAGAGGATGGCGCCGACGCGATCGTCGATAGCGGTGGCCTGTACAATCGGCTGATGGACGAATACGGCTGCGACGTGATCGTCAAGCGCCCCGACTATTACATCTTCGGCGCCTGCCCGAGCTCGCGCGAGCTGCCGGCTCTGCTCGCCGACCTGCGCGGGCAGCTCGCTTAAGCCTTTTCCGGAACGAACTTCAGCGCCACCCCATTGATGCAATAGCGCAGATGCGTCGGCGGCGGGCCGTCGTCGAACACGTGGCCGAGATGGCTGCCGCAGCGGCTGCAATGGACCTCGTCGCGCAGCATGCCGTGGCTGGTATCGGTGTCGCCTTCGACCGCGCCGGGGATCGGATCGTTGAAGCTCGGCCAGCCAGTGCCGCTCTCGAACTTGAGCTTGGATGCGAACAAGGGCTGATCGCAGGCGGCACAATGGAAGGTGCCGGCGCGCTTCTCATAGAGGAGCGCGCAGCTGCCCGGCATTTCGGTGCCGTGCTCGCGCATGATCGTGTATTGTTCGGGGGTGAGAATCTTGCGCCATTCGACTTCGCTATGGGTGACGGGATAATGTTTTTGCATGGTCCTTAGGTGTCCCCGGCGGGCTGGAATTTCAACGCCACGCCATTGATGCAATAACGCAAGTTGGTCGGCGGCGGGCCGTCGGGAAAACGGTGGCCGAGATGGCTGCCGCATTGCCGGCAATGCACCTCGACATTGAGGTCGCCGTAGACCGGATCCTTCTTGTGACCGACCGCGCCCTCGACCGGCGCGAAGAAGCTCGGCCAGCCGGAATGGCTCTCGTATTTCGTCTGCGACACGAACAGCGGCTGGTCGCAGCCGGCGCAGACGAAGGTGCCCGGCCGCTCCTCATTGTTGAGCGCGCAACTGCCCGCCGGCTCCGTGCCGAACTTGCGCATGACGACGTATTGCTCGGGCTTGAGCAATTTGCGCCATTCGGCGTCGGTGCGGGTGACGGGGAATTGCGGTTTCATCTTGCGTCTCTTCACCCTCCCCTGGAGGGGGAGGGTCGACCGCTTGAGCGTAGCGAAAGCGGTCGGGGTGGGGTGATTTGGCGCCCGCAAAAGTTCACCGCACCCCGCTCGCGACCCTCCCCCTCCAGGGGAGGGTAAAAAAGCACCGTGCGAACGCGAACTCTCATTTTATCGCCAGCGGATTGACCGGCGAGCCGACCGCGCCGGTGATCGGGATGGCGGGCGCGACGAACAGGAACTCATAGACCTTGTCGGCGGCGCAGTCGTCGGCCAATTCCTTGAGCTGGAATATCTCGCCCATGGTCATGCCCATGATCGGGATGGTGATCCAGTGCCAGGGCTGGTTGATGCCCTCCTCGCTCTCGTTCGGGCGCACCTCGCAGCCCCAAGTGTCACTGGCGAGCGCGGCCAATTCGGTGCGCTTGATCCAGTCCAGCGTCTCGAAGGCAAAACCGGGCGCGTCGCCGCCCGGATAGCCGTCCCAACTGCCCGCCTTCTGGCAGCGCTCCATCATGCCGGTGCGCACGATGACGTAGTCACCGCGCTTGAGCGCGACGCCCTGCTGCTTCGCGGTGTCGTCGAGATCGGCGCAGGTGATGCCGTAGCCGTCGTCGAGCGAGCCGACACCCTTGAAGCGCGCGACGTCCAGCAGCACGCCGCGGCCGACCATCTTGTTCTTGGTCTTCTCGATGCCGCATTTCTGCGCGCCGGCGCTGGTCACTTCGCGGCAGTCGTAGCCGTTCCACATGGAATTCTCATAGAACACGTGGCCGAGCCCGTCCCATTGCGTGCCGCATTGCAGCGGCATGGTCACCATGTCGTCGGCGGCGCGGATGCCGCGCTTGTCGAGCACGCCCGAATAGGCGTCGGTGCCGGTGCGCAACATGGTGTGGATCGGATTGGTGCGGCCCATCGAAGGGTATTTGCTTTTGGCGCCCTGCGGCCCGGTGTGATCGAAATTGAGCGCGAGCGAAATAACCTTGCCCTTCTTCACCAGCCGCGTGGCGGCGACAATATCTTCCGCGCTGGTGTAATTGAGCGTGCCGATCTCGTCGGCCGGACCCCATTTGCCCCAGTTCTTGTACTTGTCGGCGGCGTCGCGCATGTCCTGACGGGTGATCTTTCGGGCCGGCATTGCGATCCCTCTGCTAAATACGATCATCAGCGGCTGTCTCGAATGAAATACAGCCTTCGGCGCCATGCGAAAGCAAGCCCCCGCCCGCATGGACCGGCAAGCGTTAAGCAATTCGGTTCATCGAATGTTCAGACCGTGAAACCGAGAATGCGAATCAGTGCACGAGAGAGAAATGCCATTCCACCCCCCAGAGGAGGAAACCGAATATTGAAAAAAGTTTCCATCGTTCTTTCGATCGTCGCCGTGTTCGGACTCGGACTCGCCTTCACAGCGCCGCAATCGGCGTTCGCCAAAGACCCGCAAAAAAAGCAGCAAGTTAAGAAGAAGGTCGTCGTCAAAAAGAACGTTCAGGTCAAAAAGAATGTTCAGGTCAAGAAAGTCTACATCGTCGGCAAGAAGTACAATGGCCATGTCTGGTACGGCCACCACCGGCACCGCTGGCATGGCACGTGGTATGACTATGGCGTTGGCCCGTGCTGGATCAATATCGACGGCGTGTGGTTCTGGAACGAGCTGGTCTGTCCCTGAGCCGTAGAAGCGGCCGGCCTAACGAGCACCGGCACGCACGATTCCCGCCCAAGCCGGTTGCCGCCGGCTTGGGCGTTTGCTTTATGCCCCCACTGACGGGAAGCACACGCGATGCTACGATGAAAAAAACCGGGGAGGAAATGATGCGTTCGATCGTACGATGTCTTGCCGCCTGCGCCGTGTTGCTCGCGGCCGCCATGCCGGTTTCGGCCGCCGGCTATCCAGACCATCCGGTCAAGATCGTCGTGCCGTTCGCGGCCGGCGGACCGGTCGACGTGATGGCGCGACTGCTCGCCGAGAAGCTCACCGCGAAGCTCGGCCAGCGCTTTTATATCGAAGACCTCGCCGGCGCCGGCGGCAATATCGGCATGTCCAATGTGGCGCGCTCGACGCCCGACGGTTACACGATCCTGATCGTCTCTTCGAGCTACACGGTGAACCCGAGCCTGTACAAGAATTGCCCGTACGACCCGTACAAGGATTTCATCCCGGTCACGCTCGCCGCGATCACGCCGAATATCCTGATCGTCAACCCGTCGGTGCCGGCGAAGACGCCGAAAGAATTGATCGACGTCATCAAGGCCAATCCCAACAAGTACACCGATGCGTCGCCGGGCATCGGCACGACGCCGCATCTCGCCGCCGAACTGTTCAAAGCGACCTACAAGCTCGATTACGTCATCGCGCCCTATAAAGGCGGTGGCCCGGCTGCGCAGGCAGTGCTGGCCAACGAGACGCCGTTCTCGTTCGTCGCCATGACGCCGACCACGCAACTCATTAAGACCGGGAAATTGCGCGCGCTCGCGGTAACCACCGAGGCACGCTCAAGGGCGTTGCCGGACGTGCCGACCATCGCGGAAGCCGGCGTCAGCGGCCAGGAGTCCGAGACGATGCAAGGCGTGCTGGTGCCGAAAGGCACGCCGCAGCCCGTCGTCGATCTGCTGCAGAAGGAAATCGCCGCGATCGTTGCCATGCCGGACATGCAGGCGAAGATGATTCCGCTCGGCTTCGAGCCGGTCGGCGGCACGTCGGCCGAGTTCGCGGCCTATATCAAGACCGACGTCGAAAAGTGGAAGAAAGTGATCTCCGAGGCGAAGATCAAGCAGATCGAGTAGCGCTGTTTGCGCATCCTCGACATCCGCGAGACCGCGGTCCCGCTCAAGTCGAAGCTGGCTAATTCCAGCTTCGACTTCTCGGAGATGACCACCTCGGTGGTCGCGGTCATTACCGATGTCATACGCGGCGGCAAGCCGGTCTGCGGCTTCGCCTTCAACTCCACCGGACGCTACGCCTGCGGCGCGCAGATGCGCGCGCGCTTTATCCCGCGCATCCTGTCGGCCGTGCCGGATACCTTGCTCGATGCCGGCGGCCTCCTCGACCCGGCTAAAATTCTCGCCGCCATGCTCAAGCGGGAGAAAGCCGGCGCCCATTCGGAGCGGTCGATCGCCATCGGCACCATCGAGGTCGCGGTATGGGACGCGCTCGCCAAGATCGTGGACAAGCCGCTGCACGTGCTGCTGGCCGAGCGCTTCAGCGGCGGGAAAGTCCCAGCGAAGGTCTTTTGTTATGTGGGTGGTGGTTGGTATTGGCCTGGACAGACCACCAAAGACCTACAGGACGAGATGCGGCGACATTTGGCCGCCGGCTACAGCATGGTGAAGATGAAAGTCGGCGGCCTGCCGCTGGACGAGGATCTGCGGCGGCTGGAAGCGGTGTTGGAAGTTGTCGGCGAGAGCGGCCGACTCGCCGTCGACGCCAATTGTAAATTCGAACGCGACGAGGCGTTGCGGTACGCCAAAGCGCTCGCGCCGTTCAAGCTGCGCTGGTTCGAGGAGCCCTGCGACCCGCTCGACTTCGCATTGTTCGCGGAGCTCGCCAGCATCTATGCGCCGCCGCTGGCGACCGGCGAGAACCTATATTCGACGCAGGATGTCGAGAACCTCGTAGTCTTCGGCGGCTTCCGCGCCGGCCGCGACGTCATACAGATCGATCCGCCACAGGCCTACGGCATCACGCAATTTGGCCGAACCGTCGCCACGCTGGAGCGACGCGGCTGGCCGCGCGCGTCGCTGTTTCCGCACGGCGGCAACCAGATGTCGCTCGCCATCGCCGCCGGTTTCGGCCTCGGCGGTGCGGAATCCTATCCCGGCGTGTTTGGCGATTTTGGCGGCTTTGCCGACAATACACGCATTGAAGACGGTACCATCACGCTGTCGAACCGGTTGGGCATCGGCTTCGAAGGCCAAGGGGCGCTCTACCGCATCATGCGTGAACTGGCGGGAATTTAGACGCGCAGGAAAATCTGGCGCTTGTAGAGGAAGCGGGCGAGCAGCACCACGAAGACAAGCCCCAGCAGATTGGCGAAGAACAGGCCGGTGCTATCGGTGATCAAGTCGTCGAGAAAATCGGATATGTCGCCGCCCATGAACCGCATGGCGAACGGTTCGAAGCCGAACAGGCTGTTGATGAAGTAGAGCAGGATCGCATTGCCGCCGATCCAGACGAAAATCGACCACCATTTCTTGTAGCCCCACACGTCGATGATCTGGTGGAAGAGGCCGAGCAGGATGGCGCTGTAGCCACCGGCGACCAGCACGAACGACGAGGTCCAGATCGCCTTGATGAGCGGGAATTGCAGCGCCCAGAGATGGCCGGCCAGCACCAGCACGGTGCCGGCACCGATCAGCCACAAGGACTTCTGCTGCGGCTTGAGGCGGATGTCGCGCAACAACATGCCGGCGAACACGCCGAGCAGGCAGGTGCCGATTGCCGGCAGCGTGCTCAACAGGCCTTCCGGGTCGCGGGTCTTGTCCCACAGCCGGCCGGGCAGATAGTTGGCGTCGATCCAGTTGGCGAGGTTCTGATCGGGACCGAAATGCCCGGCGCCGATGCCCGGCACCGGCACGAACGTCATCAGCGCCCAGTAGCCGGCAAGCAGCGCCACGAAGGTGGCGATCAAGCCGCGCAGATTGAAATTCAGAAACACCAGCGCGGCGAACAGGTAGCAAATGGCGATGCGCTGCAGCACGCCGAGGAAACGAATGTCCTGCCAGCCATTCTTGATGCCGCCGTAATAGATAATGCCGAGACCGTAGAGCAGCAGCGCACGGCGCAGCACGCGTAAGTGCGCCTTTGCCTTGCCCTCGCGCTCGACCAGGCGCGGCAGCGACAGCACGATGGCGACGCCGGTGATGAAGATGAACAACGGGAAGACGAAATCGTAGAAGGTGAAGCCTTCCCACGGCGCGTGATGCAGTTGCGTGCCGAGGAAATCGCCGATCGCGCTCAGCATCGTGCCCTTGTCATCCAGCATATCGGCGAGCGCCCAAATGGCGCCGTCGCCGCCAAGGATCCAGATGAAATTGAAGCCGCGCAGCGCATCGACTGAGACGACGCGGCGGGTCTGCTGGGCCAGGACTTCGACGTAACGCATCGGCGGCTCTGGGTTTTCGCGAACGGTTCGCGGGCGGGATGAAAACCGGCCAATACGGAATTTGTTGCAATTAATGTGCCGCGCGACGACGAACCGCCTGTTGACCTAGGTCAACCGGTTGAGGGCCAAAAGGCCGTTCGGATTAAGGGATTACCCCTAGCGCCGCGGCGGCGCCGCTCAGTGCTTGACCGCCACCACCGTGGTTCCGACGCCGGGGCAAGCCCCGTTCGGCTCCACCACCCGGAAGTAGTTCCGGCCGACGAAGGATTCGTCGTAGTGGTGCCAGGAGGCGCCGTGGTCATAGGCCAGCACGCCGGCCAGCGTTACCGCGTAGACCGAGCTCTCGAGGTCGCGATCCTCGGCATTGAGATTGGGCGGCATGTTGCTGCTGGCGTAGTCGACATAGGACACCCGCCGCACGCAGGGCAGCGCGGCGGCGGCCTCGTAAGCCGCCTTGGCCGTCATTAGGTGATCGGAATGGTCGCGCGGGTTGAGGCGAGGATCGAGCTCGGCCGCGTTGACCTGCAACAGCCCGGCCTTGCCGCGCTCATAAACCAGGATATCGCGCACGGTCGCCACCAGATCGTTCCAGCCGTGGTAGACGGTCGAGCCATCAATCGCCGCCAGCACATTGTTGGCGCCATCCGACAGTCGCTGCAGCGACTGGAAATTGGTCTCGCGATAGCCGCCGCCGAACGGATTGCCGTCCGGCACGCGCAGGAAATAGCTCACCGTGTTGCGATAGGCGACGCGGTAGATGCGGTGACCGTTGAACTCGACGTAGGATTCCGAACGCTCACCCGGGATGCTGTCGGCATCGGCCATGAAACGGATGGCGGCCTCTGCGCCGTTCTCGCGCGCACGGTAGTAGGGAAACTTGCGTCCGTTCGTGCCCGTGCCGGCGCCGGCGTCGCCGGCGGTGACGTGCACGAACACGGTCTTGGCCGCGTCCTTGATCACGTCCTTGAAGGCGGACGGATTCATGAAGAGCTGCCAGTCGTCTTCATGGGCGGCAAAATAGACCGAGACCTTGTCGGGCCGCCGGACATCGTCGGCCAGCGCCG
>Ga0335081_10012436_pt1 | contig 13802 bp, 5 predicted proteins | sample Lox_Sample_35_FD_206713 | JGI IMG/M metagenome (GOLD analysis project Ga0335081, IMG submission 206713) | Soil microbial communities from Loxahatchee National Wildlife Refuge, Florida, United States - Lox_Sample_3.5 | ecosystem: Environmental > Terrestrial > Soil > Wetlands | place: USA: Florida...
GTCCAGGATAAGGCCTTCGACGGCGCCTTCGGCATTGAGCAGCGGCTCGCCGTCGCGCGCGACAACCAGAACGCAGCGATAGCGCGCGGTGCGCTGCGAGGCCGGCACGGCGGCGAGCCTTTGCAGCAGCACCATGTTGTTCCAGACGTCGGTGTTGTCGTTGGCGTCGGGCGAGTCGACCAGGCCGGCATCGGCTGCAAAGCGCGCCGAGCGCACGCCCGGCTCGCCGTGCAGCGCGTCGACTTCAAGGCCCGAGTCGTCGGCCAGCACCAGCTCGCCGGGAGCGAAGTGCGAGTAGTAGATCGCCTTGAGCGTCGCGTTGTCCTGAAAGGTCGTGCCATCCTCCTCGGGCGGCGGAATCGTCCGCAAGGCCGGGAGCGGCTCAATCGAAATGGAATGCGTCTTCGCCGCGGTACGAAAGTCGCGCAGCTTGCCCTCGCTGGTGGTGGCGGCGTAAAGGCGCAAAGCCATAGCCAGAGTGTACCCAGAACCGGTCGCACGAAGGGCTTTTTGAAAGGGCGCGACTTCAGTCAAGAACCCTCCATGCCCCATCCTTTCGCCCTCTTCTGGCGAAAGGGTGGGATTCAATTTGCGCGCTTTCGACCGTGCCGCAAGGGGCGAATATAGCCCCTGAGGGACGTCGAACCGTACCTTCGTGGATTTCTGCATCCGGCTCTAGCCCAGCACAGCCTGGCTGCGGGATGAACCAGGGCGGGTGTTTCTGCGTGTCTGCCATCACTGCGCCCCTGGGAAGTCGGGACCTAGAATGCCGCTGAAATTGCAGCCAGGCGTGGGCCATTGCCCGTCACCGGCGAACCCGCGCCGCGCGCCGGGGGGTTCTCAGTCATGACACAGAACGGACGCAAGATCGCGATCGTCGGCGGAGGGATTGCCGGGCTTTGCGCCGCGGTGTATGCGCAGGAGTGCGGCTACCAGGCCGAGGTGCTGGAGATGCACGAGATGGCCGGCGGACTGGCGACCAGCTGGCACCGGGGAAATTACACCTTCGAAACGTGCATGCACTGGTTGTGGGGCTCCAATCCACGCGGTCCCATGCATTCGCAGTGGCTGGAAGTGTGCGATCTCGACCGGCTCAACTTTGTCACATGGGACAAATTCGCTCACATCGAAAATGAGAATGGCGAGAGCCTCGATGTTTTTTCGAATGTCGACCGGCTGGAGCGGGAGTTGTTGAAGCGCGCGCCGCTGGATGCCAAGGAGATTCGCCGCCTTTGCGCGGCCGTGCGCAGCCTGGGCAAATTCAAAATGCCCGATCCGGGCGGGAGCTGGCTCGGCGGCATGAGGACCATGCTGGGCAATGCGCCGCGCCTGCCCTTGCTGCGCGAGCTGATGCGCGTCAGCGCCAAAAGCTACGGCAAGCGATTCCAGGACCCGCTGGTGAGAGGCTTGTTTGGCGAAGGCGACGTGGGTGGGATCTCCGCGCTGGCCGTCATCTTCTCGCTGGCATGGATGAACCTGGGCGACGCGGGTTACCCCATCGGCGGATCGCAGGCGCTGATCCGGCTGATCGAAGAGCGGTTCCGATCGCTCGGCGGCAGGATTCGTCTGGGCGCGAAGGTCGATCGCATCCTCGTCGACCACGGTGCCGCGGTCGGCGTGCGGCTCGTCAGCGGCGAGATCGTTCCCGCCGACTGGGTCATATCCGCTGCCGACGGACACGCCACGATCTACGCGCTGCTCGAGGGCAAATACACCAACCATGCGATCGACAACCTGTATGCCGAGCGCGCGACCTTCCCCTCGTATCTGCAAGTCTCTCTGGGCATCGCTCGCGACCTTTCGGCGCTGCCTGCGCAGGTAACCCGCGTTCTCGATGAGCCGTTCGAAGTCGATCCGGGCACAGAGCTCAAACAGGTTTCGTTCCGCTTCTTCAACTTCGACCCGACCTTTGCTCCGGCCGGCAAAACGGCGGTGACCTGCTTTTTGCCCACCCGCAACTACGAATACTGGGTGCATCTCCATCAAACCGATCCCAACGATTACCGCAAAGAGAAGGAGCGGGTAGCCCAGTTCATCATCGCCACTCTGGAGAAGAAGATTCCCGGCCTGCGGCCGTCGATCGAGGTCGTCGACGTATCCACTCCCTTTACGGTCATTCGCTATACCGGCAACTGGAAGGGAAGCATGGAAGGGTGGTTCATCGCGCCCGGCAGCGGCTTCAAGATGTTGCCCAACACGCTGCCCGGCTTGCGACAGTTCATGATGGTCGGTCAATGGGTGATGCCCGGCGGAGGACTGCCGTCGGGCCCGATGACGGCGCGGCCGGCGATCCAGGCCATCTGCCGGCATGATCATGTGCCCTTTACGCCCGGATTGCTGGCCCCACCCAAGGATTTTGCGCCGCCGGCGATGCACCTTCCTGGCCCCAAGGGCGCGCATTGAGCGCGGCGAGCAAACAGCCTCATTTCGCTCGATGGGATCGGGACCCCTTCTTACTGCTGCCGTCGACTCCGGTTGCGCCGCCCGAAATCGCACCGAGGAGAATCCACGCATGCTCAATTCAGCGCTGCAAATCCTGCTCTGGAGTTCGCTTGGCTCGCTTGCGGCGCCAAGCGGGTTCTGGGCCCCGGTAATCCCGCCGTATGCACAATACGGAATCGAGTGCAGCTTCGATCCTGTTGCCGCGCAATTGCAGGGCACTGAGACGATTCGTTTCCGGAATACCACCACGCGGGCGATGGAGCGTCTGGCGCTGGATTGGAGCCTGAATCCAAGAAAGACGGTGAGCGCAACCGCAAACGGCAAGCCGGTGGTTCTTCTCGTTCCTTCCGGCACGAAGGAAAGCGCCGGCCCTCTTTTGCTGCAGTTGCCCGAAAATCTCGAGCCGGGAGCGGACCTCGAGTTGAAAGTGGACTTCCGCAATTTGTATGCAAGCGAGATGGACAGCAAGCGCGAATTCCTCTTGCAAAGCTGGCATCCGCGGCTGTGGTGGGGATTCGGAACGATGGATGACTACGAGGTGCGGATCTCCGCGCCTGCCGGCTGGGGCGTGGTGACCAGCGGCGTGCTGAACGAGGGATCCGGGATATGGAAGGGCAAGCAGATGCGAGATTTCGCCGTTCAGATCTTCGATGAGAAGCAGTATACGGTCGAGCGCGCACAGGCAGGCGATGTGCTCGTCACCGCGGTGCACACCGCGGCGGGCGCAAAATGCGCGCGATTGGTGCTTGAAACGGCTGTCGATGTCATCGGTTTTTACCGCCAGCGATTCGGCTTCTATCCGCACCGATCCCTCACCATTATTCCCGGCATGGATTATCCGGCCGGCGGCTATCCGGTCGCGACCGCAATGGTGGCGATCCATGGCGAAGAGCAGATGGAGAAAAAGCCGGAAGCGCATTTCCAATGGATCACGGCGCATGAGATCGGGCATATGTATTGGTCGCAGTATGTGCTGGCAGAAGGGGAAGACGAGCTGAACTGGCTGATGATTGGTCTGGGAATTCATGCGGATCGCGAATACCGTCATGCGCGAGGTATTCAGCCTCCGGTGGGCAACCTGCCCGCGGGATATGTAGGTGGTGTGAAAAACGGAATCGATACCACAATGGATCTCTCTGACGAGCAGGAGGAAATCATCGATTGGGATTTCAATAACATCGTGGAGCACGGCAAGAGCAGCGCCATGATGGACGCGCTGGAATCCACGATCGGGGCAGACGCCTTCGACCGTGCATACCGCCGCAGCCTGCGGGAGTTTCACGGCAGGCAGATGAGCTGGCACGATTTCGAAAAGGTCTGCGAAGAGGAAAGCGGCGAAGACCTGGGCTGGTTCTTTGAGAGCTGGGTGCGAACCAACGAGTTCGCGATGTACCAGATCAGCGGGAGAGAATCGACACGGACTGATAACGGCTGGCGCACCCGCGTCGAGGTTGCGTCGAAGGGAACGCGGCTCGAGAGGGTGCCGGTGGTGGCGACCTTCATGGATGGTTCCCAGCAGACGCTGCAAACGGACAGGCTCGCCGCCGAGAGCGATCTGGTCTTCGAGAGCAAGTCACCGCTGAAAGAGGTGAAAATCGATCCCGCCAACAGCTTGTGGATGCTGGATTCCGAGCCGAAGCTCTCCGCGCCCGATTTCGAGCGTAAGGTACTTCGCATGAATCTTACGGGCTCGGGAGAAGAAGCGCTGCAGCTGATGCCGCGAGCACGGGAAATTCGCCTGACAAATTCGCCGGTCTGGCTTCATCTTGGATGGATGCTCTACGACGCAAGGCATTACACAGAATCGCTGGAGTGCTTCCAGCAGGCTCTCGAAACGACCACCGACAGAGACATTCAGTTTCTCGCTTTGGCCTGGCAAGGGCTATTGCTTGACCTCTCGGAGCGGCGCGAAGCCGCGGTAGAAGCCTATAAAGCGGCGCAGGCGAACGGGTCAGAACAACAGTTTCGGCATGACCAATATGAGTTGGTGATCGATCAGAGGTGGGTGAAGGAGCGTCTTCGCACGCCGTTCAAGAGGGAGTAGCCGTTGCCAAACGGGCCGCCGCTACACTGGCTTCGGCCTGCAAACGATAGAGCCATCTCCTTGCTCGGCAAGAGGGCAGGTCCCGCTGCAACTATCGATCGCTCCGACCGCCCATTCCGCCAATTCTCTTTGACAAAGGCAACGCCCGTTGCGTAAGGTGATCTTCCGTCGAGAAATTATTTCATTTGGGAATCCTGCAATCGGCACAACTCGTCACCGGTAAGTGGGAGGTGCTGCTGTGACGAATCCACGCGCAGGGCGGCGTGCATTTCGTGCCCTAGTTTTGGCGAACACGATATCCGCGATGCTGGCTGCGCAGGCGCCTCCTCCATCCGGCGCGAAAGCCGGCGCGGAGACCGCGAAGCAAGCCGGATCCGCGCCGGTGGCGAAGACGGAGAGCGCTCCTTCGGCCGCCGGCCTGGAAGAAGCGTTTCGCCATCCGCCCGACAGCGCTAAGCCGCGCGCTTGGTGGCACTGGATGAGCGGCAACGTGACGGCAGAAGGCATTACCGCCGACCTCGAATGGATGCACCGCGTGGGCATTGCCGGAATGCAGATGTTCGATGGCGATATGGGCGCGCCGCTTTTTGTGAAGACCCCCGCGATCTGGATGACGCCCCTGTGGAAGGAGGATTGGCGCCACGCGGCAGCCGAGGCCGGCCGGCTGCATTTGGAGATGGCGATGGCTGCTTCCGGCGGCTGGAGCGAAACCGCCGGCCCGTGGGTGAAGCCAGAGCAGGGAATGAAGAAGTACGTGTGGAGCGAGACGCCAGTCGACGGCGGCACGCATTTCAGCGGTGTGCTGCGCCAGCCTCCGGCGACCGTCGGCAAATTCCAGGATCTGGCGCCGCCGCCGCCGCGCGTGATGCATCCGGATGTGACGCTGCCCGGCGCGCACGCGCAACCGGCGTTACCACCGGGCGAGCCTACGCCGGAAATTTACGTTGACGCGGCCGTGGTTGCGTTTCCTGCGCCCACTGAAGAGCTTGAGACCACGGCGCAGAAGTCCGAGATCACCTGCAGTTGCGGCACGATTGACGGCGCCGCGCTAACCGACGGCTCGTTTGCCAAAGCCGTCGAGGTGCCCTATTCCAGGGACAAGACTGCGTGGGTCGAGTACACGTATCCGCAGCCGCAACCTGTACAGGCGATTCTTTTCGGCGGCGCGTCGGTGGTGCAGTTCAGCGGGCCGGCGATGCCGACGGGCAGAATCGAAGCCAGCGACGACGGACACGAGTGGCGCACGCTGGCTACGCTGCCCGGTGCAAGCGGACCCGGCTCAGTGAATTTTCCGGTGCGCACGTTTTCCGTAACGCCCGTGAAGGCGCGCTATTATCGGTTGTTCTTCCAGGGGCATGAACTGCCGCCGCCGGTGATCGCGCCGCCGAACTTCAATCCGCTGCCGCCGGTGCGTCTCACTGAAGTCGAGTTCCTGGCATCGCCGCGCATCCAGCACTGGGAAGACAAGGCGAGCTTCGGCATCTATGCCCCAGGCAGCCTGCCCGAGGGCGCCGCGGTGCAGCCGGGCGAGGCGATCGACCCCGACCAGGTGATCGACCTGACCGGCAAGATGAAGCCCGACGGCACACTCGACTGGGACGCGCCACCGGGCAAATGGATCGTGATGCGCCTCGGCTACGGCATCACCGGCGAGGTGAATCACCCTGCTACGCCCGCGGCGACGGGGCTCGAGGTCGACAAGCTGAGCAAAAAAGATGTGCAGTCCTATGTCGAGCAGTACGTGAAGATGATCTCGTCGACGGCCGGTCCCAACTTCGGCAAGAGCTTCCGCTATTTCCTGATGGATAGCTGGGAGGCCGGCCAGGAAAACTGGACCGAAGACATGATGCAGGAGTTTGGGCGGCGGCGGGGCTACGCGATGACGAAGTATCTGCCGGCGCTGACGGGAAGAATCGTGGGCAGCCGCGCGCAATCCGAGGCGTTCCTGTGGGACCTGCGCCGAACCCAGGCCGACATGCTGGCCGAAAATCACTACGGCGCGGCGACGAAATACTTCGAGAAGTTCGGCGTGGGCCTGTATGCCGAAGCCATGGGAACGAACATGCCGACAACCGGCGACGGCCTGCTCAACAAGGGCGCAGTATCGATCCCGATGGGCGAGTTCTGGACGCCGCTGCCCAACCAGAAGTATCCCATGGTGTACGACGCCGACGTGCGCGAAGCATCTTCTGCCGCGCATATTTACGGCAAGCCGATTGCGGCGACCGAGTCGTTCACGACGCGACCCAATGTCACGCCCTGGGGCCAGACCCCGTTTTACTTGAAAGGATTGGCCGACCAGACGTTCGCTGCAGGCATCAATCGCATCGTCTTCCACACCAGCGATCAGCAGCCTTTTGTCGATGCGGCGCATCGGCCGGGAATGACGCTCGGGCCCTTCGGGCAGGATTACACGCGCAACATCACGTGGGCCGATCAGGCGATCGCGTGGAACACGTATCTGGCGCGCTGCTCCTTTTTGCTGCAGCAGGGCAAGCCGGTGAGCGACGTGGCGTACTTTTATGGAGAAGACGCGCCGGCCACCGTGCCGTTCTGGAAGAGGATCGATCCGGCGCCGCCGGTCCATTATGACTACGATTATGTGAATGCCGATGTCCTCGAGCATGGGGCGACAGCAGCGCCGGGCCATCTGCGGCTTTCGAGCGGAATGCGCTACAGGTTGCTGGTGCTGCCCAGCGATCTGCACTTGATCTCGCTGCCCTTGCTGCGCAGCCTTCATTCGCTGGTGCAACAGGGCGCGGTGCTGCTGGGGCTGCGGCCTGAAGGTTCGCCGAGCCTTGCCGACGGCGCCGATGCCGCGCCCGAGGTGGACAAGCTCGCTAACGATTTGTGGGGCGAAGGCGATGAAGCAACCAATGGCCACGCTTTCGGCAAGGGCAAGGTCTACTCGGGCAGGAGCATTGAAGATGTGCTGGCGGCGGAAAACGCGGCGCCGGACTTCACCTGGAGTGCTCCTGAAAACGTAGGAGAAGACGTACCCTATCCACTGCCCGACGGAAGCTCCGACGAGGATCTCGTCTTCATCCATCGGACACTCGCCGATGGGGAGATCTATTTCATCGCCACACAGAAGCATCATTCCTTCGACGTCAATGCCACATTTCGCGTGTTGGGCCGCATTCCCCGCCTGTGGCATCCTGACACCGGCGAGACGGAGCCGGTGAGCTATTCGACGGAAGACAACCGGATCACGGTGCCGCTGCACTTCGACGCGAATGGCTCGGTATTTGTCGTCTTCGAGCGCTGGGGAGCGCCGTCGCGAACGTACCATGAAAAGCCGGCAATGGAGCAGGATCTCGCCCGAGTTGACGGAACATGGAAGGTCTCATTCGCTCCCGGTCTGGGCGCGCCGGCCGAGGCCGATTTTCCCGTGCTTGCGTCATGGACGACGAATCCCGATCCCGGAATCAGATATTTTTCCGGCACAGCAACGTACCGCAACCAGATCCAGGTGCCGAATGACTGGCTGCAGTCGGGAAGCCAGGTGATGCTGAGTCTCGGCGTGGTCAGGGAGTTCGCCGAAGTCAGCATCGACGGCAAGCCGGTTGGCGGAATCCTGTGGAAGCCACCGTTCGTCCTCGATGTGACCGCCGCGCTGCACGCCGGCGCGAACCAACTCAGCGTGAAGGTGACGAATCTATGGCCGAACCGGATGATCGGCGATCTGCAGCCCGGCGTCGCGAAGACCTATACGTGGACCGACTTCAGGCCGTTCAAGCCCGACTCGCCGCTGATCGATTCGGGACTGATCGGGCCGGTAACTTTGTGGCGCAGCGAAACGGCTTTGCAAACGCGCGATCGGGGCGGACAATAAACGGGATTCAGGGGCGAGGATGAGCGAATCCATGGGATGGGAAATATTGCGCTGGTTGGCGCGAGGAGTGATTCCGGGAGCTGTGGTGTTGACGATGGCATCGGCGCGCGCGCAGGAAGCGCGTACTGGACCGGCGGTGTTGCAGGTCGACAATCTGAAGACGCCGCTCGGCATCGACGATCCTGCGCCGAAATTCTCATGGCAGTTGCAGGATCCCGCCCGCGGAGCCAGGCAGACCGCATACGAAGTGCTGGTTGCTTCCAGTGAGCAGGCGCTGCGCGACGGCCATGCCGATGTGTGGGACAGCGGGCGAGTGGTATCGGCACAATCGCTCAACGTGAAGTATGCCGGGCCGGCGCTCGCGCCCAGCACCCGCTACTACTGGCAGGTGAAGCTCTGGGACATGGCAGGCAATGCCTATCCCGCGAGTGAACCGTCCTGGTGGGAGACGGCTCTGTTGAAGCCGGAAAACTGGCAGGCGCAGTGGATCGGCTACGAAACCACGGAAGAGAACGCGGTGCGCCACGCGTCTGCTCAGTGGATTGTTCCCGACGCGAAGGGTGCAAAAACCGCGAAACACGGCGAGCAACGATTCGCCTCTCGCCAGACCATCCATCTGGACAAGCCCGTGCGCAGCGCCGCGCTTTACGCGACGGCCCAGGACACGGTCTCGGCCTGGGTGAATGGGGCCGAGGTATTGAGCGCCGATCCGCTGCCGCTCTGGAAGCAGATGCCCTGGAAGAAGTATGTTCGCGCCGACGTGAAAGCGCAGCTTGAGCAAGGCGCCAACACCATTGCCATCGAGGCGATTCACTACGGCGCGAGCCCCAATGGAGCCGCGGCCGAAGAGGCTCCGCCCATGAGCGCGACGCTGTTCGTCGAATTTGCCGACGGAACCGTCGCCACGTTTGGCAGCGGAGCGGATTGGAAGAGCGCGGCGCATCCCGCGGGCGACTGGCAGAAGAGTAGCTTCAACGATTCGAAATGGAAGAATGCTGTTGCATGGAAGCAGCCCGGGGGTCCCGACGAAGATCCGCTCGGCCATCCGTGGATTCCCGATTCGGTGAAAGCGCTTCGCCGCACCTTTCCGGTGAGTGGGCCGATCCGATCGGCGCGGCTTTACGCGACGGCGCTCGGAACCTACGAGATGTTCCTCAACGGCAAGAGCGTCAGCGATGATGTGATGGATCCGGGATGGACAGACTATCGCGAGCGGCTGAAGTATCAGACCTTCGATGTGACATCGCTCGTGAGCGAAGGCGAGAACGCGATCGGCGCGCTGCTGGCGCCGGGATGGTACTCGACTCCGCTCGAGTGGTTCCAGCAGCCGAATAACTACGGCGATACCCCGCCGGCCTTGCGCGCGCAGTTGCGCATCGAGCACACGGATGGCTCCGTCGAGTGGGTGACGACGGATTCTAACTGGAAGTCGAGCACGAGTTACATCCTGCACTCGGAGCTATACGACGGCGAGACGCAGGACGCGCGGCTGAAGCAGCCGGGATGGGATACGGCGGAGTTCTCGGCGAATGAGTGGAAGGCTGTGGAAACCGTCGAGCCAAAGCCGATCGCCATCGATGCGCAGGATTATCCCTCGATCCGCGTCGAGCGCACCATCGAAGCCAAGTCGGTGACGGAGCCGAAGCCCGGGGTCTATGTCTTCGACTTCAGCCAGAATATGTCGGCGCTGCCGCGCTTGCGGGTCGAGGGGCCGGCGGGAACGGATGTGCGGCTGCGCTTTGCCGAAATTCTGAATCCTGACGGCACAATTTATACCGATAATCTGCGCACCGCCAAGGCCACGGATCATTTCATTCTTGCCGGAAGCGGCGTCGAGGAGTTCACGCCGCAGTTCACCTTCCACGGCTTTCGTTTTGCGGAGCTGACCGGGCTGCCGGCCAAGCCGGATGCCGGCGCGCTGTCAGCGCTGGTGATCCACACCGACGCGCCATTCACAGCCCAGTTGAAGACCGGGAACTCGATGATCAACCAGTTGTGGGAGAACATCCTGTGGGGGCAGCGCTCGAACTTTGTCGGACTGCCGACCGATTGCCCGCAGCGCGACGAGCGGCTGGGATGGATGGCCGACGCGCAGGTCTTCTGGCGTGCCGCGACTTATAACATGGATCTCGCGGCGTTCTCGCGCAAGTTTGCCGGCGACATGCGAAGCACGCAGGCAGGCACACCGATCTACGGCATCTTTGCGCCGGGAACGGTGAAGAGCCATTCCGGGTCCGGCGCGGGATGGAGCGACGCGGGCGTCGTGATTCCGTGGACCTCGTGGCTGCAGACCGGCGATACCAGCGTGATTGAGCAGAACTGGGCGGCGATGGAGAAGTATCTCGACGCCATCGCCGCGGATAATCCCGACTGGCTATGGAAGAACAACGCCGGCACGCACTTTGGCGACTGGCTCTCGCCCGAGGGGCAGACCGATTACACGCTGATCGCCACGGTGTACTGGGCCTACGATGTGACGCTGATGCGCGACATGGTGCGCGCGCTGGGCCGCGCTGACGACGAAGAAAAATATGCGAGCCGGTTCGAGAAGATCCGCGCCGCATTCGAAAAGCAGTTTGTGCATAGCGACGGGTTTGTCGCCGGCGGAGATAACTCCAAGTCGCCCTTCGGACAGATCAACAACCCCGGGGCGAAAAGCAAGGGCGGCGACACGCAGACCGGCTATGTGCTGGCGCTGCATATGAATCTTGTGCCCGAGAATCTGCGCTCCGCGGCGGCGCAAAAGCTCGTCGACAAGATCGAAGCCAATCACGGATTGCTTGGCACCGGTTTCCTTGGCACGCCGTATCTGCTCGAAGAGCTGACCAGGGCCGGGCATGCTGACCTGGCCTACAAGCTGCTGCTCAATACGCAGTATCCGTCGTGGGGTTATCTGGTTGACCATGGCGCGACCACGATGTGGGAGCGCTGGAACGGCGACAAGATGATGGAGGACCCCAGCATGAACTCCTACAACCACTATGCTTATGGAGCCGTTGCCGATTGGATTTACCGCTACGCGGCCGGCATTGACGCTACGTCGCTCGACGCCGGATTTCACACGGTCATTCTGCATCCGCACTTCGATGCGCGGCTGGGCAGCGTCGAGTTTCGCTACTCATCGAGTTATGGAGTTATCTCATCCGACTGGAAGATCGATGGTTCTTCGGCGAGCTGGAGTCTGGCTCTGCCGGCCAATACATCCGGATGGCTGAGTACTCGCGATTCTGCAGGCTACAAGCTGGCTGGCGCTCCATTGAACGCGAGCAAGCTGGTTAGCCCCGCCGCGCGCAACGGTGAAGACGGCTATGAGATACCAGCGGGGAGTTACGCATTTACTGTCGACTTGGCTAAGGCTTCTTTGAGTTTGAAAGCATCGGCGAAAACCGAATAAGTAGTCGAAAGGACGAACGAGTGTCGATTATTGGGGGGATTGGCTGGCACATGGTGGGTGCGGCATCGGCCGCTTCGTTTTATGCGCCGATCGAGAAAGTAAAGAAATGGACGTGGGAAACCACCTGGGCGGTTGCCGGTTTCTTCTCGTGGATTCTGCTTCCCATCGGCTTCAGCCTGTTGCTGCTCCCCAATTTTCATGATTTCTATGCTTCGCTCGATTCCGGCGTGATGCTCAAGGTCGCGCTCTTCGGCGCCATGTGGGGCGTGGGCAACGTGAGTTACGGGCTCACCATGCGCCACCTGGGCATGTCGCTAGGAATCGGCGTGGCCATCGGTGTCACGCTGGTCGTCGGCACGCTGGTTCCTCCCATGATGCACGGCCAGTTCCTGACGCTGTTTACCACTGGCAGCGGACTTTGGGGATTCGCTGGAATTGTGGTTGCGCTCATCGGTATTGCGACCGTCTCCTATGCCGGCCATCAGAAGGAAATCCAGCTCGGCGCCGAGGTGAAGGAATTTAACGTCCTTCTCGGCCTGGCGCTCGCCGTGATGTGCGGCATCTTTTCTTCGGGGTTTTCCTTCGCGCTCGACGCTGCCGGCCCGATTCGCGCCCAGGCTCTTCACGCCGGCGTCAACCCGCTCTACGCGCGCCTCCCGAGTTACGTTCTCATCATGGGCGGCGGAGCGGTCATCAACCTGAGTTACTGCTTCCTCCGGCTCGCATTCAAGAAAAGTCTCTCGCTACGCGCCGACCTGTCCCAGCCGGGCGCGACGATTCTCAAGAACGGCGCCATGGCGGCGGCCGGCGGAATCATGTGGTATTTTCAATTTTTCTTCTACGCCTGGGGCGAAGCCAACATTCCGCAGCGGCTCAGCTTTGTGAACTGGATGCTGCACATGAGCGGCTATGTGCTTTGCGGCGGTCTGGTGGGCCTTGCGCTGGGCGAGTGGGCCGGGGTGGGCAGGCGGCCGGTGCGTCTGCTCTGGGCAGGCATCCTTGTCATCATTGCGGCAGCGAATTTAGTCGGCGTGGGAATGGCGCAGTAACAAATTCGACTTGATCGGTCACGGTGGAATTCCCCTCCCACCCTTGCGGCAAGAAACAAAGACGCCGCAAGGATGGGGCACCCTCCAGGGAGAGGAGAATCGTTGGGCGCGAATCCGATCCTCGGAGTCTTTCTGCATTGGCTGGGCGGGTTGGCGTCGGCGAGCTTCTATGTGCCATTTCGCAAAGTCCGTGGCTGGTCCTGGGAGACCTACTGGCTCGCTGGCGGTGTCGTGAGCTGGATCGTGATGCCCTGGCTGCTCGCCGGCCTGATTACGCACCATCTGCTTTCGGTCCTGCACGCCGCGCCGGCGTCTTCTATCTTCTGGTCGTATCTGTTCGGCGTGCTCTGGGGATTCGGAGGGCTTACATTTGGTCTGACCATGCGCTATCTCGGCATGTCGCTGGGGATGGCCGTGGCGCTGGGCTATACGGCAATCTTCGGCACGCTGGTGCCGCCCATCTTTCACGGACAATTCGGCCAGCTACTCAGGCAACGTTCCGGAATCGTCATTCTCGTCGGCGTCGGCGTATGCGTGCTGGGAATCGTCTTCGGGGGCGCGGCGGGCATCTCAAAGGAGCGCGAGCTCTCGACCGAGCAAAGACTGGCCAGCATTAAAGAGTTCAACCTCAAGCTAGGCCTGGGCGTGGCCACATTTTGCGGAGTCATGAGCTCCTGCTTCGCTTTCGGCCTCGACGCCGGCAACCCCATCAAAGCGCTCACGCTCGCCTATGGAACCAGCACCATGTGGCAGGGGCTGCCGGTTCTCGTGGTGGTGCTCGCCGGAGGATTCACGACGAACTTTGTGTGGTGCGCGATTCTGCACTCGCGCAACAAGAGCGCGGGCGAATACCTGCGCATTCCTGCCAACGCAAGCCACGCGAGCGTCACGGAGCATCCACCAATCGAAAACCCCATCGATGCGGAATCGACGGAGATGGCGCTCCAGCTCGAAACAGTTCCGCGGGAGAAGTTATCGATCGGCCTCAACTATCTTTTCTCGGGCGTAGCCGGCGCCACCTGGTACATGCAGTTCTTC
>Ga0335081_10012437_pt1 | contig 13801 bp, 16 predicted proteins | sample Lox_Sample_35_FD_206713 | JGI IMG/M metagenome (GOLD analysis project Ga0335081, IMG submission 206713) | Soil microbial communities from Loxahatchee National Wildlife Refuge, Florida, United States - Lox_Sample_3.5 | ecosystem: Environmental > Terrestrial > Soil > Wetlands | place: USA...
CTTCACCGCGTCGTCGATCTTCGTCTGGAGATCCTTCAGGCTCTCTTTGAATCGAGTCTCCTGCTTGGCCAGAACCACGGCTCTGGTCTCGGCGAGCTCCTTCTTCTCGACCAACTCCTTCGTGATGGAGTCCTTGGCTACTTTGATCAACATGCTGCCCGCGAACTTGTAGATGTTGTCCGTGTCTGAGGCCTTCCCGAGCTCCTCCAGCGCCTTCTTTGTCTCTTCGCGCTCCAGTTCTACCTGCTGCTTCTGGACCAGCACAGCTTGAAGGTTCTGTTGAATCTGCTCGTACCTGGCGAGCTGCTCCCTGAGATAGGGTGATAGTTCTGGTTGGCTCAAACTGTCGGTTCGAAATCCGTTGGCTACTTAAACTCTTTCGCCGTCTTCGTCGCAAGTTTTAGGTTCTCGAGCAGCTTCCTCGCAGCCTCTGCCACCACGCTGGGATTCTCGCCTGCGATCTCAAGCTCGAAGACCCCGCCTATCACCCTCCCAGAAGGGTAGGCGTCAAGCAGCCTGGCCGTGGACATCCCTTCCGTGGCCACTGAAACCTTCAGCTCAACGGCCCGGATCGGCCTAGGTGTTCTTGACCGGCGCGAGGTCGTAGGCGCCTCCGGCCACGGTGTAGCCGCAGACCGCGCAGGTCCATATGCCGGACGCTGTCCGTTTCAGCTTCATGCTGGCGCAGGATGGGCACTCCCTGGCCGCCTTCAGCGTCCGAAAGACCCTCGCGTACCTCTTGCGAAGCGTTCCGCCGTACTTCGCGCCGAGGCCCTTGACGTTCTCCCTAGCCCGCGGCACTACTTGATCGACTCCCAGACGGCGCCGCGAATCTCCTTGCCTATGCGGATGGAGGTGTCGACGGCTTCCAAGATCTTCTCAGGCGAGAACGTGCTCGGCTCTCCCTTCTGGGCTGCGCAGACGCTTCCTTCGTCGTCGGTCGTGATAGTTATCCTGGCGTCCATCGCTGCCTCCTCCTCTCCGGTCGGGTCCACGATGATGGAGTCACCTATCCTCGCCATCGTGACCGAGATCGGCGTCTTGGCTACAGGAACCGGGATGAGATCTTCGCTTGCCTTTATCTTGTCGTCCACGACCTCGTACTTCGGCATCTTCGCGGTGCGAAGTGCCGAGACAACGGCGTAGCTGGTCGCGTCGAAGAGATTCCCGTCCACGTTCATGATGTTCACGTCTATGAAGATCGTGTACACGCTCTTTCCGGGCGTGATGCACAGGGATGCGAGGTCGACCATCTCCGACTCCCTCACTCCTCTGTCCACCACTCTGGCGAGCTCGATCGCATCTTCGCTCGGCGGGCCGGCCTCCGCGTAGGCCGACGAAAGCGGAAGGACCTCCGCGTTCACGACCAAGAGGCCCTTGTCAGGCGTGTCCGGGAACGGCGTTCCCGTGGCCACCTTGACTCCCGCAAGGACCTGGGTGTTGCCCAGGGTCACCATGGCCGAACCGTTTGCCTTCTGGATGAAACCCGTCTGGATGGTCAGTGGTCTGTGCTCGTCGAGGGCCCTGCCGTCCAGTCTCTTGCCCTGGGACAGCAGCTCGATCATCTGGCCCTTCCGGATGGTTTCAACCACGTAGTTCTTTTTGACGGCTGCCATCATGATTCACCCGTTTCTCCGCCCGGAGCCTGCTCCATCTGCCCGGCGGAGAAGAATTTCTCGTTTAGCGCCTGTCGCTGCATCTCGTACACCTTCCGTCCTCCCTCCATGGCGAGCTCGAAGGCCTTCTGGAAGTTCTCTCTGGTGTAGATGCCGTCCACCTGCAGGAGCGTGACGCGGTTCAGGGTTGGCATCAGCGCCACCGGCATGTCCCCTGACCCTTCCTTGTCCTCCGCGTCGTTCAGGTCCAGCACTACCTGGCCGTCGACTATGCCCGAGGAGCATCCAGACACGAGGTCTCTCATGTTGATGCCGGCGTCTGCCAGCGCCAACGAAGCGGCGGTGATTCCCGCCACCCTCGATCCGCCGTCAGACTGCAGCACCTCGACGAAGACCTGTATGGCGGTCCTTGGATACTCTTCCACAACCAGCGCGGGTTCCAGAGCCTCTCTGATGACCTTGGAGATCTCGATCTCTCTCCTCGACGGAGCGGGGTTCTTTCGCTCGTCTACCGAGAAAGGCGCCATGTGGTACCGGGCCCTCACGAGCGCCCGGTCCGGGAGAACCTCGTGCTTGGGATGGACTTCCTTGGGGCCGTAGACGGCAGCCATGATCTTGTTCTTTCCGAACTCGATGTATGCCGAGCCGTCGGCGTTCTTGAGGGTTCCCACCTGCATCTTGATGGGGCGCAGCTCGTTCCACTTTCTGCCGTCGAGCCGTATCCCGTTCTCGTCGATGAGTTTTCTCTTAGCTTCCACTTGGTGTCACCCCGAGGAACTCCTGGACTTTGCTGGACAGTGCCGCCACGTGCGCTTCGTCTTCTATCATCTTGATTACGCTCACGGTCTTGAGTATCCCTTCTGGAGGGCCGACTATGACGACGATGCCATTCTGCCCCACTTTCAGGTCACAACCTGTCTGGCCGCTTATCATGTTGACCATGTAGCCTCTTCTCCCAATCAACCTAGGCACCTTGGTTGGAGATATCTTAACGATTTCTCCCATCGGAATCTTCCCCAGGCCGGGGCCGCGGATGCTGAGCTGGGGGTCTCTGGACCTCTCGAAGGACTCTATCCTGGCCCCGAGGAGGTCGCCGATCTTGAACTTCGTGCTGAGGTCGTGAGTCGAGGGGGAGAACTCCCTGCCGAAGACGAAAGAGGCCGGCAGGTATCCGAAGAAGCAGGAGTTGATGTCCACTTCCCACCCGAAGCCCGGGATGTCTATGACCTTGCCGATGACCTGGTCGTCTACGTGAGGGATGTACGGGCCAGTCAGCGGGTTCAGCTTCACGCCGTCTCTGCCCACTTCGGCGAGCCCCACTCTAAGGGCGACGTACTCGTCGCCTCTCTTCTCTATGTAATTCCCATAGCGGAAGTCACCCTTTGCTATGACGTCGCCCGGGATTACCTGTTTCCTTTCTACTGTTGGCATTTTTTCACTTCACCAATGTTACCTGAGCCGCTCCCCTGGTTGCAGAACCAAGTTTGTCGAGCAGGCTGGGCTGTGCCCCAGCGGGTATTTCTACTATTGCTGATAACGTTCCGTCCCCTCCCCAGTCCTCCTTATGAATGTCTCCGAAGGTCTTGAGAACTCCTATGGCCTGCCCCGCGTACTGCGGAGACACCTTCACCAGGAGCCTCACGCGCTCGGACTTCAGGGGGAGGATCGTCCTCAGCTTCTCGACCACCGTCTTGGTCTGCTCGCCGGCGTCCTGGAAGGGGTCGATCGCTACTCGAGCCTCCTGCATGGCCTGCTCTATCCGCATCGGCGGGTGAGGGAGCGAGGTCTTCGGGTCGACGAAGTTCTTAGCTATTCCTGCCACGATCGCCTTCCTCTTGTCCTCGGTCATCTTCTTCCTCTGCTCCTGGGTTAGGTTCAGCTCCCCCCTCTTCAGGACCTCGATCGCAGCCTTTCCGGAGTCGTCGGTGCTGAAGACCTTCTTGAGCTTCTCCGATGAGACCCGCAGTCCCTTGTTGGAATCAGAAAAGACTTCGTCGACGGCTATCACCTGCGAGGGCTCTACGTTCTTTCCGAGCTTGAAGCTCAGCGCCGAGTCGGGATTGACGAGGATCTCGAACCGCTCTCCTTCTATAACTAGGCGAACCGTCGTAAACTTACTGCTCAACTTTCAACAGCGTCCGTCTACCCAGTCTTTGTAGGTGGCTTCTCCGAACGAGTCTTGGCTGAGGAGGCATTCTTGCCGATCTCCTGCTCGGTGAGCCTGCGCATCTTCTTGGTCTCCGCGTCGATTACAGCCACCTTGATGTGGGCCGTTCCTGCCTTGTCCTCGCTGACGAGGTAGATGCATTCTATGGCGAGGGTCACGACGCTGTCCAGCGAGAGGTCCTTGCTGTAGTTCTTCTCCAGATAGTCGTTGACCTGGTCGCTGTTCTGGCCGATGGCGATGGCTGCGAAGCCCGAGTAGGCGCCAGTGGGGTCCGTAAGGAACACGACCGGCCCGTTGTTCTCGTCGACGCCCGCGATGATGAGAGAAACTCCGAAGGGCCTGACCCCGGCGTACTGCGTGTACTGCTGGTTGAGATCGGCTATCCGCTTCGCGATCGACTCTACGTCCACGGGCTCGTCGTAGATCAGCCGGTTGCTCTGAGCCATCACCCGCGCGTTGTCGACCTGGATCCTGGCGTCCGGGATGTATCCGGCTCCGACGGCCCCGACGTGGTCGTCGATCTGGAACATCTTGATGGTGGAATCGTCGCTCTGAAGCTTCCTACCCCGCTCCTCAACCGCGAGCACCACGCCCTTCTCCGTGCATATGCCCACGGCCAGGCTGCCCCTCCTTACCGTTTCGAGAGCGTACTCGACCTGGTACAGCCTCCCGTCTGGCGAGAATATCGTTATCGCCCTGTCGTAACCTGCAGACGGTGCAAACATCTGGTTCTTCTAACTCCTTATTTCGAACGCTTTCAGGTGCACTTTTAAACTCTTTTGCCGCTTGCGGCCCGCCGGGTTTAAAAAAGTTCTTATGCCCTAATCGGCGGATTAACAGAGTTCGTTGGTCAGGGTCCTAGAAGTCAACAACTTCCGCGACGGGGTGGGCAGGAAGTGGGTCCATCTGCTTAAGGCCTCTCTGAGCGCGAATGGCGTCAGGCCGGACGTCATAGGCTGGGAAGGGTGCTCGGAGGCGAAGTTCGGCCGTTACGACGGAGTCGTTCTGAGCGGGTCCGAGGCCATGGTCTCGGATGAGCGAACGGTGAAGCTGTTCTCGCGGGAGCTCGACGCGCTGAGAGATTCGTCGACACCCGTGCTCGGGATCTGCTTTGGCCACCAGCTCCTTTGCAGGGCGTTCGGATCGAAGGTCGTGAGGTCTGCGAAGCCGATAGAGAGGTTCGTCGAGACAGAGGTCGTGGCCCCTGACCCGATCTTCGAAGGCATTCCAAGGAAGATGGGCGTGTTCGAGGCGCACTACGAGGTCGTGGACTCCGTCCCCAGCGGCTTCAAGCTGCTCGCGCGCAGCCCGACTTCGACGGTCGGGGCGGTGAGGCACAGGAAACGCCCGCTGTACGGCGTCCAGTTCCATCCGGAGAGGAACAGCTCCCTGCACCCTGACGGATCTGCGGTGATGGCCAACTTCGTCCGCAGCATCTCCTAGGTGTCTTGTTTGGCCATCCAAAAGGTCGTCTTCACGAGCACGGTCGTGGACAGCCTCCTGACCTACTCGAAGATGGCCTACCCCAACGAGGGGATCCTGCTCCTCAGAGGTAAGAGTCGGAAGGGCGTCGCCGAGGTCACGGGCGTCATGATCCCTCCCGGGGCCACCCATGCAAAGAGCTTCTCGGGCTTCAACTGGTACATGATTCCAGTCGACCCATCATATCTCGGCGTGGCGCATTCCCATCCTTCGGGTTACGCCGTCCCGTCTCACCAGGACCTCCTGCACGTCACGGGAAGGCTCATGGTGATCATGGGCTACCCTTACACCGATTCGAGCTGTATGGGGGTTTTCGACCGGGAAGGGAGGAAGATCCCCTTTGAGGTCAAGCAGGTGGACGCCCCCGAGCTGCCCCCGGACTTCATTGATTGAAGGCCGGTCTAGGGCTCTCGGGTCGGAGGTCCGTAGGTCGTCATTCCGCCCTGCCACCCCGTGTAGAGTATCGGTCTGTAGGCATCGTATCGCCAGTATTCGTGAAAGTCGTCCGCCGCGCGTGCGGACTCGATCTTCCCCACGACCAGCACGTGGTCGCCGAATCTCCTTCTTGTCGTCAACGAGCATTCGAGCACGGCCGCCGAGTCCCTGATGACCGGAACGTCGAGTTTGATCCCCCTGTCGTGCCCTAGGCCCGCGTCTGCGAGCTTGTCGGGGCCGCTCCTCCCTGAGTGGGTGGCAAGGAATCCCATCTTCGACACGTAGGCGCGGTCCAGGAAGCAGAGCGAGAAGCGCCGCGAGCCCACGACCAGGAGAAAGGTGAAAGCCCGAGGGTCGCAGGATATCCCGACCAGCGGGGGCACCTCCGACAGCGCCACGCACGACGTCACGGGCATCGCAGAGACTCGGCCGCGGTTTGAAGCACAGAGCACGGCCGGCACGTCGGGATAGAAGAGGCGGTGGGCTTTCGACGGGTCGATCTCCTTCAAGTCCGTAGCTTCCCCGGCTGGGCGGTAGATAAGCGCGCGTCACCTGCCGCTTGCGTCCAAGTGGGCGAGCACGAAGTCCCCCCACTCGTCCATGGCGAACAAGGTCACGACTCCGTTGAAGCCTGACGCGCTTCCGTTGCTCAGGAAGCCCGTTGAAGTGGCGTTGAGGCTGACCGGCTGACGCACTATCCCCTCCGGCGTGATCATCAAGGCGACGGAGCCTTCTGGTTCGAAGAGGTAGTACGGGGTCTGGAAGTTTGACTGCGCGCCCTGGCAGGACGAGGGGGCGTACTCCAGCGGCAGAACGGTGCCCAGAGAGAAGTTGTCTGAGGTGTAGTAGCCAGCCATCAGTCCCAGGCGTATGGGCGAGTCAGGGTAGCAAGCGACTGGGCCGAGGCCCGAGACTATCCAAGAAGACTGCGCCGTCACGTTGTTCACCTGCCTGGACGTGTTGTTGAGCCAGGCGGAGAGACCGACCTCCTCCCCCGCGGACAGCGTGGTCGCATTCGTCGAGAGGTTGAGGCTGAACCCGTAGGGCGAGTTCACCGAGACGGTGGAGGCGAACTGCTCGTGGACGGGGTTCACGAGCGGTGGGATGAATATTGCTGCGAAGATGACTATCACGATGGCAGCGAGCACTATCGCCATCCGCTTCGCGCTGCGGTGGTAGGCTGCGTCGTCGTCTGATCCCGCCATCTTGGATGCCTCTGGAGCCCATGCGCTCCCTTAATCATAAGCGAATCGCTGTTGCCTGTTCCGTGCTGGATGGGGCGAGCAGCCATGCGGTCTAATACGCTGAGAGCCGCTTTCTCAGGCCCGAGTTTATCCTCAGTTTCTCGAGCGTCCTTGCGAATGTGATTCCACCGTGCGCCTTCATCTTCTCCGCCAGGAAGCGCTCCACCTCCTGCTCCCGCCCGACACCGCACCTCGACAGGGCGACGTCCAGCAAGGTGAAGACCGACTGCGACCCGCCGTACATCTCCCAGAGGGTCTGGTAGCTCTTCCCTACCCAGTCCCAGAGGGCATCCCTCGTCAGCGGGTTTAGGCTGGCGGCGCTGACGGCGTATGCCGAGTCCGACCTGCTCACCCGGCCGCTCACGGTCAGGTCCAGGGTCTCCGTGACCAGCGGCGGCTCCTTGAAGGCCGTCATACCGCGGTAGATCCTGCTCCTCCCAAGTTCGCTGTCCTCCGCCTCGACCATGCGGGCAAGCGGCCCGAATCCCGTCCGTCCCCCGTTCCTCGCGTAGGCAACTGCGACCGCGGCCTTCAGTTCGGGGTCGACCTCCCGGTAGCGGCCGAACTTCCCGGCCAGCCGCTTCGCGAACCTGTCGTCCACCATCGCGAGAGCCGTCGCGACCACTTCCCTCTCGTCGTTCAGCATCTCGTTGCTCTTCGAAGTCCGGAGCCCCACCCTCCGCATTTGGGAAGCGAGGAACTTGCGGGCACTCTCGCGGACCTTCGGGCGGTCGCCTGCGATGGCGTTGATGGCTGCGAGCTGGTCGGTCACGGTAATCACCACCAGGTGGTCGCTGACGCTCCGACAGAGATCGACGAAACGGTAGTAGAGCTCGGGCCCGATCTTCCCCGCCTGCAGGAACAGGTAGAGGTCGTTCATCAGGCCCCCTTTGTCATACTGATTGAACGACCCGAAGTCTGCAGCGAGGCTCTCGTAGCCGGTCCGGTCGTAGAGGACGCTGTAGTACCCTGTGCGCATCGGATTCACCACGAGGACTGAATCTTTCTCAGCTCGCACCGAGGCGGTGCTCTTCTCGAGGAGCAGGTCCTGCCGTCGACCGTCGAGTGTGAACGTGATTGGAATCGGCCAGGAGCCCTTCTTGGGGCCGGCGCCGAGGCCGAACCTTCTCTGGCGGAACGAGACCGACCCTCCGCGTCTGGAGACTTCGACCAGCGGGTACCCCGGGTTCTGGACCCACTCTCCCATGAGCCTCGTGACCGGCAGGCCCGAAGACTCCTCAAGGCTCTTCCACAGGTCAGCGCCCACAGCGTTGGAGTAACTGTGTGTCTTGAGGTACTTGGAGACCCCGCGCCTGAAGGCCTTCTCCCCGACGAACGTCTCAATCATTCGGATGACGCTCGCGCCCTTCCCGTAGCTTATGGCGTCGAAGACCTGTCCGATCTCGTCGGTCGTCCTGACGTCTACTTCGATCGGGTGGGTGGACGCCAGTGCGTCCTGATTCATCGAGCGGAAGTACTCGGTCCGGAGGAAATCCGTCCACATGTCCCACTCCGGCTTCATCCGGTCCACCATCTTGTAGGCCATGAAAGTCGCGAAGCTCTCGTTGAGCCAGAGGTCGTTCCACCACTTCATGGTCACGAGGTCACCGAACCACTGGTGCGCGATTTCGTGAGTCATGACCATCGCGGCGTGCATCCGCGGGCCGATTCCCGAGTCCTCGTCGACCAAGACGTACGGCTCGCGCGACGTGATCGCCCCCCAGTTCTCCATCGCGCCGGTGTGGTACTCCGGAAGCGCGATCAAGTGGAGCTTGCTGAGCGGATAGGGGATCCCGAAGTATTCCGAGTAGTCCCGAAGCACCCGGGACGCCACGTCGAGGATGAAGCCGCTCTTCTCGACCTGCCCCGGCCTAGCCGCCGCGACCACCCTCACCGGCCCGGCCTTCGAAGCCTCCTCGAACCGGCCTACTCCGACGAAGAAGAGGTAGGTGGACATCCTCGGAGTCGCGCCGAAGACGTGCCTCGTGCGGCCGTCACCGGTCGCCTCCACGGACTTCTTTTCGGAGTTTCCGATCACTGCCAGCCCGCGGTCGGTGGTGACGTCCAGTCTGAAGACGGCCTTGTATGCGGGGTCGTCCTTGCAGGGGAAGACCTTCCGAGCCTCGGCGGGCTCCAGGTCCGTCACCAGCATGAATTCAGAGCCGTAGCGAGACTTGTAGAACCCGATTATCGACTCGTCGGCCACCTTCTTCGTGAACCCCACCTGGACCAGCGAATGCCCGGAGGCTCCGCTGATGGTGAGAGCGCCCACCTTCCTGTCGAGCCTGAACCCGAGCGCCCTGCTCCCGATCCTGACGTCGTTGATCTCCATGTCGACCGCATCGAGCACCACCTTCGAGCTCGAGCTTTCGAGATCGATCTTCACGAGTCCCTTCACAAGCGCCCGTTTGAAGTCCACGTCCAGCGAGAGTTCGTACGAGTTGACCTTCATGTGCGATGCCCCAGAGTGCAGGACCCCCAGGGCGGCGAATTAAGCTTAGGGATGGAGCACGGGAACGCGCCCAGAGCAGACCCGTCCGAGCCAGGTCTGCGCCTCCTCTGAGCCCTGACGAGGCCAACGGCCGGGCTCGCGAAAACCGACGCGAGACTGTAGCACGTTTTGTCAGTCACGCATAAATCCTGAAACAGACCTACCACTGGGGTTGCCGTCGTGTCCCAACTGCAAGGCTGACGTACTGACTCCGGAGCGGGTCTACCAGGTGACCGTCGAGCCTGAACAGGGGGAGCGCGGGATCATAAAGCGCGACGTCGGGATGTTCAGGTGCCCACGCTGCGACGCGTCCTTCCCGAGGGTGCTCGGAAAGAAGCGGTACCTGCTGATCGCCGAGAGCGAGCTCACCCGTCAGAGGAAGGAGTCCGAAGACCTCGCCAAGGACAACAAGGGCCTGAGGACCGAGATTGACGGCCTCAGGAAGGAGCAGCAGTCCCGCGAGGAGTCTCTGAGGAAACAGCTCAGGGGAGACAAGCTCGACAGCCTAGAGTCGGAGCTGGCCCAGTTGGATAGGCACGTGAAGTACCTGCGGACCGAGCGGGACCGCTTGAAGAAAGACGCCGGCTTCGGCTAGGTTCCCTGGCCAGGGTCTCCCTCGAGGGAGGCGACCTGTCCCTCAAGGTCTTCCTTCTCTCTCTTGAGCACCGAGACGGACTCCTCCAACGAGCCTGCCTTCTTCTCCAGGTCCAGAAGAGTGCGCTTCTGCCTCAACGAATCGACCTCGGCCGTGAGCGACGCTCTCTCCTGCTCCAGCTCCGCTATCTTCCTTTCAAGCATCTCCTTCCGTCTGCTAAACTCCTCTTCATCCGCTACCATGTTAACGCCGCGATGGTAAGGTCATGTCGGCTTATTCAACGTTTAGATGACGAGTCGCGTTCGACGCGCTGGAGCAGTCGCACGAAGCGGCTCCGGAGCGGCCCGCCCGGCCTGCGACGCGCTGAGGCGGATCGCTACTCGTTGTCGATGAACTCTTCGGCCTTCGGAGGGTCCGGAGGAAGTCCCTTGCGCTTCCTGATTTCCGTCACGAGCCCCGCGAGCATGTTGGTCGGGACCGGCTGCCAGGTCTTGAAGTGCGTGTTCCAGACCGCCTTTCCTGCGGTCGCCCCGCGCATCGCCTCGCTCAGGTCGAAGGTCTCGGATGCCGGAATCTCGCCCTCGATGACCGTCATCACCTCCTTCTGCTCGATGTTGATCAGCTTGCCCCTCTTGCCGCTGATGACGCCAGTTATGGCGCCGATGAGGTCTGAGGGCCCCTTCACCTCTATGCCAAGCACAGGCTCCAGGAGCGTCGGATTCGCGGAGAGCATGGCGCCCAGGATGGCCCTGCGCGACGCCGGCATCAGCTGCGCGAACGTCCTGTGGGCGGGGTCCTCGTGCGGAACGTAGTTGGTGAGAACGACCTTGACGCCCCTCGTGAATTCGTAGGCCAGCGGACCGTTCTTCATGATGTCCTCGAACCCTGACCTGATGGAGGGCATCGACTCCTGCAGGAACTGAACGCCCTTCGTGAGCTCGGTCATTATGTTCCCCCTTTCGTCGATGGCCTGGAAGTTCCTGGCCTGGTCCGGATCCCATCCGTGGTCGCGGAGGAGCTTGATCACGGTCTTGCTCTCGACGTTCTCGGTGATGGTCCCGTTGCGGATGAGCTCCACGACGTCCGGCTCAAGCGGCTCGACCTCCACGAATATCTTGTTGTGCCTGTTCGGCGACCGCGCCATTATCGGCCCGGCCCTGCTGCGGATGGTCTCCCTGTAGTTGATGATCGGCGGCGATGTGACGATCTCGAGCCCCGCCTGCTGGATCATGGTGGTGGCAATCTCGAGGTGGAGCACGCCCATGCCCGACATGAGTGTCTCGCCGGACTCCTGGTTTATCGTGACGATGAGGTTCGGGTCCTCTATGTTGAGGCGCCTCATGACCTCCACGAGCTTGGGCAGGTCTCTGGGGTGCTTGGCCTCCACGGCGATGGTCACGACGGGTTCGCTCACGTAGTGGATGGATTCGAACGTCGCCACTCCCTTCACGTTCGAGATGGTCTCCCCGGAGCGGATGTCGAGGCCCAGAAGCGCGGGAATGTTGCCCGCGGGAAGCGAGTCGACTATCTCCCTCTGGAAGCCCATGAATATCTGCACGGACTGGATGCGTCCCTCCCGCTTCGAGTTGAGGAGGTATACGCTGTCACCGTTGGAAACGGAACCCGAGAACAGCCTCCCCGTTGCCACCAGGCCCGCGGCGGGGTCCACCACGACGTTGGTGACCATCATGACCGTGGTGCCTCGTTCGTCGCAGGCGAGAAGGGACTTCCCGATGTCGCTGTTCAGGTCGCCGGGCCAGATCTTCGGGATCCTGTACGCCTGGGCGACGTGGGGCGGCGGGTGGTGCCGCACGACCATGCTCAGCAGCGCTTCGTGCAGCGGGAGCTTCTTCCCCAGCTCCTCGGGCGTCGAGGCGGTGTAGGCGTTTATGATGTCCTTGAAGCTCATGCCCTGGGCGCGGGCCATGTCCCAGTTGAACCCCCAGCGGTCCTTGCTCGAGCCGAACGCGACCTGGGCGTCCTGGATCGAGACCTTCCACTTCTGCTTGTACTCCGGCTCCGCGTACGTCTCTATCAGCCGGTTGAAGTCTTTCACGATGTTGAAGAGCCACTCCTGCATCCTCTCGGGCGACAGGCGCAGCTCCTTGATGAGACGGTCGATCTTGTTGATGTAAAGCACCGGGCGGACGCGCTCCTCGAGGGCCTGGCGGGTGACAGTCTCGGTTTGGGTCATGATGGATTCCACCGCGTCGACGACGACTATCGCGCCGTCGACTGCCCTGAGAGACCTCGTGACCTTGCCCGTGAAGTCGATGTGGCCAGGAGTGTCGATCAGATTGATGACGTATGGCTTCCCTTCCTGCTCGTAGTAGAGTGTAATGTTAGCTGCCTTGATTGTCATCTGGCGCTGCTGCTCCAGCTCCATGTAGTCGAGAGCCAGTGCCTGCCCCGCCACTGAAGGAGACAGCATACCGCAGGCAGCTAGCAGAGAGTCTGAAGTGGTAGTCTTGCCGTGGTCTACGTGCGCTATGATGCCTAGGTTTCGAATCTGCTCCCTGTTGTGGACAATCTTCAACGCTTCGGCGGTCGACTTGAATTTCGGCATGATCCTGACCTACTTCGAAACTCCCTTTCTCCTTGTGGTTATGAAGGTTTCCGTCTTTTAGAGACTTGGACAGAGCATAAGCCCTACCGACATTCGTGGCCGTTGTTTTTTCCGAAGCTCCAGCGCTGTTTTTATCCACGGCAGCTCTAATTCTGTGTTGTCAGCCTTGGAGGCAAAAACGAGAATCATACTCACTCTAAGCGAGTTGGATTTCACTCTCGACCAGTTGAGGCGAATCGAAGAAATCCTGAACGAGTGAGAGATTGAACCAACCCTTTTACTTCGAGAGTGAGTTGCCTACGCGTTGGACACCAAGACAACTGTTTCGACACTTAGGGAGAAGGTTGCGCGCTTTAGAGACGACCGAGACTGGCTGAAGTTCCACAATCCCAAGGACCTGAGCATTGGGCTCTCCGTAGAATCCTCAGAACTGCAAGAACTCTTCCTTTGGAAGGACGTGGAGTCTGTCAAGAAGATGCTCGAGGACAAGTGGCAGCTTCAAAGGGTAAGAGAAGAGATAGCCGACGTATTCATCTATCTACTGGGTCTTGTTGATGTTCTCGATATAGATCTGAGCGATGCGGTGGCGCAGAAGCTCGCGCTGAACGCGAAGAAATATCCCGTTAGCAAGTCCAAAGGATCAAATAAGAAGTACGACGAACTGTAGGAGTGCGACTTTACTCCGGCACGTCGCAGCAGTTCGTTGAAGACACATTCCAGAACCAAATCGCAGAGAAGCTTCGTCTGGCATTCTTTGATCAGTACAGGTACCAGCCATCGCCCGGCGAAATAAACTCGTGGCGAAACTCACTAAGGGCAATCTCGCAGGTGTTTCAGTACGGCAACTTGTTGGATCATGGCGTCATCCTCGAGTACCAGCTGCCACTCACTTCGAAGAGGCTAGACTGTCTGATCTGTGGGAGGGACGGGGCGATGGCGGACAACGCAGTCATAATCGAGCTGAAGCAGTGGGAAAAATGTCGCGAAGCCGAAGGCGAAAACGAGGTCACAACCTGGGTAGGCGGGGCGTCAAGAGAACTCCTCCACCCATCAGTGCAGGTCGAGGGATACAAGTCATATCTTGAGAGCACCCACACCGCGTTTCACGAAGGCGAACACCCGATAGTTCTGAACGCATGCGCCTATCTTCACAACTACAATTACTACTCCACGGATGTCCTATTCTCCCACAAGTTCGACGGACC
>Ga0335081_10012439_pt1 | contig 13799 bp, 11 predicted proteins | sample Lox_Sample_35_FD_206713 | JGI IMG/M metagenome (GOLD analysis project Ga0335081, IMG submission 206713) | Soil microbial communities from Loxahatchee National Wildlife Refuge, Florida, United States - Lox_Sample_3.5 | ecosystem: Environmental > Terrestrial > Soil > Wetlands | place: USA...
AGTGCGGCGTAAGCCGGCGTGCATTCCTCAAATTCTGTTCTTCTCTGATGATCGCTGCACCGTTCGGTCTCGCCCTGACAGACAAACTGACTCCGGAAGCAGTTGCCGAAAATCTGGGCAAGGTCATTCGCCCGCCCGTCATCTGGTTACATTTTCAGGACTGCACCGGCTGCACCGAGACACTTCTTCGACCTTCTCACCCGGATTTGGGTGATCTGATTCTGAATGTCATTTCACTCGAATATCACGAAACCTTGATGGCCGGTTCCGGTAAGCAGGCCGAAGCCGCCATTAATGAGGCGGTCAAGCGCTACGCGAACAAATATGTCTGTGTTGTCGAAGGCTCAATTCCTACTCGCGACAAAGGCGTGTACATGAAGCTGGCCGGGCGTCCAGCCATGGACGTTCTGGGTGATGTCGGGGGGAAGGCCGCGGCCATCATTGCGATTGGCTCTTGCGCTTCGTGGGGCGGGATTCCGTCGGCAGACCCTGCTCCTACCGGAGCGGTCGGAGTTGCGGATCTCATGCCCAATAAGGCCATCGTCAACCTGCCGGGTTGTCCTCCGAATCCGTATACGTTACTGGGCGTCGTACTACAGTTTGCCGATTCCGGTACATTGCCGGAGCTCGATGACGAAAGGAGACCCAAGTTTGCTTACGACCGCGACATTCATGAGCATTGTCCGCGCCGAGCGCACTTCGATGCCGGCCGTTTCGTGAAACAGTTTGGGGATGAAGGGCATCGCGAAGGCTGGTGTTTGTACGAGATGGGATGTAAAGGGCCCGACACTCATGCGGGATGCTCAACCCGACATTTCAATGAAATCCCCGACGTGTGGCCCATCGGCATCGGCGCGCCATGCATCGGCTGCACGGAAAAGAGCATTGCCTTTCGAATGCCCATGTTCCAGGTAGTGCAGATTCACACCAGGGCCACACCCCCCGATGCCTATGCTCCAGTCGTTGCCCCACAGGGAAGCATCAGTCCGATGGCTGCAGGCCTCGCCGGGGTGGGAGCTGGAGCGCTCATTGGGGCGGGGTGGGTCGCCTCGCGCAAGTTCTCGAACAAGGCCGATGACGACAGCGTGCCTGGAGCCGCTTCTAGGAAGGAAGAACAAGGGTCCCAGCAAAGCGCCGGCCCCGGGAGCAAAACGTAAAGTGGAAGCGTGCAGAACGTTCAGGAGGATCGAATTGTGAATCTCTGGTTAGGCTTGGTGCGAGATTGCAGAGTACGACAAGGTCTCAGCTTTTTGTTATCACTTTCGCTCTTTCTCACTGCTCTGCCCGACGTTATGCCGGCTCTGCAGAGCGAATCGGCCTCCCCCACCAGTTCTCGTGAACCTGAGCATGCCGTCAAAACTCCCGAACAGTTACAGCAATTGGTCGCTCCGATTGCTCTCTATCCAGATTCACTCGTAGCGCAGATATTGACCGCTGCGACCTTTCCCGAGCAGGTGGTAGAAGCCGACCGTTGGATTCAAGCACATCCAGAACTCAAGGGCGATGCCCTTGCGAAGGCCGCAGACGATCAGGCGTGGGATCCCAGCGTCAAAGCGCTCACCGCCTTTGCTTCCGTGCTGGGCAACATGGACAAGAATTTGTCCTGGACCTCATCGTTGGGCGACGCCTATTACAACCAGCAAGAGGACGTGATGGCCGCCGTACAGGTCATGCGTCAAAAGGCCCAACAGGCCGGCAACCTCAAGACGACTGAGCATCAAGTCGTGAAGACTGACACCGAAACCATCATTATTGAACCAGCCGAATCGGAGGTGGTCTACGTGCCCGCCTATGATCCCTGGATTGTGTATGGCTATCCGGCGATCGTGGCGTGGCCAGGATGGTACGCCTATCCAGGAATCTGGTATTCGGGGACGTATGTTTACTGGGGAGTTGGATTCGAGGTCGGTTTCTTCTGGGGCTACGGATGGGGCTGGCACCACTGGGGATGCGATTGGCACCACCATTGGGTAGAACACGACCACTACCGCTACTACTCTCGAAGCCGAACCTTTTACAACCGGGATCGTTACTACCATGGCGGACGTGACTACCACAGCAGCCGCGATGGCGATTGGCACTCTTTCAACCGCGAAGGCAACCGAGGCTCGACTCGAAGTTACAGCGGGAACTCAGACAACCGCTCTGGAACCTCCACCAATCGGTCGGGAGAAGACACGCGAACAGCTCGAGGCTACGGGGACGAACGAGGCCAAAGCAACACTCACACCGGAGGTTTCAGTCATTACAACCAAGGCGGAGATGAGCGAAGTTACTCCGCAAGAGGAAGGTCCAGCTTCGGCGGCGGAGGCTTTCGCCGCAGCAGCGGTTTTCATGGCGGTGGTGGTTTCCACGGTGGCGGAGGCGGCCCTCACCGCTAGCTGAATGACAGTAACTGTCTCTGATGAGGAGGACTGGTGAAAAGGAGCGGAAGGATGCGGCGATCGGAAATAAGGTTTGGGAACCGTCTGGTCCAATTTCCAATGTTGATGAGCGTTGGGCTTCTTCTCGTGACAGCGATTCTCTCCACGATCGGGAAAGCGCAAGAAAAAGACCAGAAGACTTTCTCTACACCAGAAGAAGCAAGCCGGGCGATCTACACCGCAGCAAAGACAAATGACGAGAAAGCGCTCCTCGAAATCTTCGGCACAGGTGGGAAGCAGATTCTCTCCTCCGGCGACAAAGTCGAGGATGAGGAAAGTCGCACCACATTTGTGCAGGCGTACGAAGAGATGCATCGCCTGGTAAACGAGCCCGATGGGACTGTGACCTTATATGTAGGTGCGAAGAACTGGCCAGCACCTGTACCGCTCGTTAACAAAGGTGATGTTTGGTCTTTCGATACGGAAGCGGGAGCAAGCGAGATTTTGTTTCGTCGAATTGGCCGGAATGAAATAGCCGCGATTCACGTTTGCCGGGTGCTGGCAGCGGCAGAAAAAGAATTCTTCCAACAGCAGCACGAATACGCACAAAAGATCTTCAGCGACGAAGGGCGTCAGAACGGTCTCTATTGGCAAGTCGCGAACGGCGAGCCGGAGAGTCCCATTGGACCTCTCGTAGCCAAGGCGGTGAAAGAAGGCTATACGAAGAATCCTCAAGGCACTCCTACCCCGTATCGGGGATATCTATTCCACATCCTCACTGCGCAGGGAAAGAATGCCAGCGGCGGAGCGAAGAGCTACATCACGGGTGGAAAAATGACTCGCGGATTCGCGTTCGTCGCATATCCAGCCGAGTACCGGGCATCCGGCGTGAAGACTTTCGTCGTAAGTACGAACGGAGTTGTTTTCGAAAAAGATCTAGGCAAAGACACCAAGGCAACCGCCGAGTCCATGACACTGTTTAATCCCGATTCCACATGGCAGAGGACCGAGGACGAATAGGATTCAGCATGAGACTCAACATCAATCGCCGGCAACTCTTCAAGGGAATCATTGGCGCCGTGGGAGCAGTCGCTACTGGGCTTGCGAGCTCGGCTGCTGCCGAAGAGCATCCCGCGCACCCAGTGGTTCCGCCCGACGCCGTCGGGATGCTCTATGACAATACCAAGTGCACCGGTTGCCGAGCTTGCATGACCGCTTGCAGCGAGACGAACGGGCTCCCTGCTGAAACGCTCTGTCCCATCGATCCGGCGATTTCGACCGGCTTGTGGGATGTTCCTGCCGATCTTGACTCCAGGACAAAGAACATCATCAAGCTGTATCGCGAAAAGAACGGAGACAATTTCGCTTTCGTCAAGCGTCAGTGCATGCACTGCCTCGATCCTGCGTGCGTGACCGGCTGTCCGTTTGGTGCATTGAAGAAGAACACGTGGGGAGCGGTCACATGGAACAGCTCACTTTGTATCGGCTGCCGTTATTGTGAGGTCGGGTGTCCCTTCGATATCCCGAAGTTCCAGTGGGACAAGTGGAATCCAAAGATCGTCAAGTGCGAACTCTGCAACGACCAGCGCCTGAAGAAAAATCAGGAGCCGGCCTGCACTGCGGTGTGTCCGACGCATGCAGTCATCTTCGGAAAACGTGACCATCTTCTCGCCGAAGCCAAGCAGCGCATTGCAGACGCGCCAGGGAAATACTTCGAAAGCCGTGTTTATGGCGAGCATGAAGCGGGCGGGACCCAGGTCCTTTATCTCTCCGGCGTCGCCTTCGACAAGATAGGCCTCCCCAAGCTCGGCAATACGTCGCTAGGGCACTATGCCACCAAGGTCAGTTCGGTGCTCTACAAGTGGCTCTCCGGACCAATTCTCCTGGCAGGAGTGCTGGGCTCGGTTATCAAGCGCAATTGGAAGCAACATGAGGCAGAAGCGATCGAAACTCAGAAAGAAACCGGATTAGCAGAGCAATTATGAACGGACATGACACGGCCGGATCAACCTTGGTTAACCATTGGCAGCGTGGGGTGCCGGTCTATCGCGAGCCCGTCCTCGAAACGCCATTTCTGTTCTTTTCCGCATGGGCAGCGCTGGGTTTAACGCTGGCGCTCGCGCGAGTCTTCTCGCCTTTGGGCCCGTTCTCCGGGATGAACGACGCATACGCATGGGGCATCTGGAAGACCTTCAATGTCATGACGCTGACGGCGCTAGGTTCCGGTCCGCTCGCCATCGGCATGGCCGCGTGGGTGTTCAATCGCACCAAGCTCCACGTCGTCATGCGAACCGCACTTCTATCGGGATTTTTGTTCTATGCAGCGGGCTTGCTCGCGCTGGGCGGCGATGTAGGACGGCCCTGGAATTTTTGGCATGTGATCCTACCATGGAACTGGAATGCTCACTCGGCAATGCTTGAGGTCGCGGTCTGCATGCCGCTGTATTGCGCGATCTTCCTCGGGTTCGAGAGCCTACCGATGCTGCTGGAGCGGATCTATTACACAGGCAACGGTCGGGTAAAGGCGACTCTGCTGCGCTGGGGGCCTCGTTTACGACGAATCTATCCTTACATGATCATTGGGGCTTATGTGCTGCCCCTCATGCACCAGTCCTCGCTAGGCGGTCTTCTGCTGCTAGCCGGTAACAAGATTAATCCCTTGTGGCAGAGCCCAGCCCTTCCGCTGCTCTATTTGCTGGCGGCATTTGTGTGCGGGAGCGGCTTTGTTACGTTCGTGTTGCTCATCGCTTGTCTGCGCTATTCGCGGCCGCTGGACATCGGTGTCTTGAGCGAACTCGGGAATGTAATCTCTGTGAGCTGTCTTGTCTTCCTGGCTGTGCGGTTTGCGGACCTGATGGTACGAGGACAACTCGGACGAGCCTTCGCATTCAACAGCATGAGCGTTCTTTTCCTACTCGAGACCGCGCTGATTCTCACTCCGGCGATTGCGCTTCGGAAACCGAAAACGCGGGAGACACCACGCCACTTGCTCTTGCTGGCAATCAGCGCATGCCTGGGTGGTATGACCTTCCGCTACATCCCGACGACGGTAGCCTTTTCTCCCGACAATCGGGCGATGTACTTTCCAAGCACGCCGGAGTTGTTGATAAGCATTGGATATATCTCGCTGGTTCTTGCTGTGTTCGGGCTCGCCGTGAAGTACTTCGCGGTTTTGCCCGGAGAACTCAGCGACTGGAACCAGATGTCCAAGACATTCTCTGAACGCTATAGGAAGCTCAGATCAACCAAGGATACGCCATGGCTCGCATCTCTATTGACCCGGTAACCCGTATCGAAGGCCATCTCAGAATCGATGTCGAAGTCGACGGCGGCAGTGTGCAGAAGGCTTGGGCAAGCTGCACGATGTGGCGCGGCATCGAAACCATCTTGAAGGGACGCGATGCCCGCGAAGGATGGCTATTTGCTCAGCGCTTCTGTGGGGTGTGCACAACCGTGCATGCGATGGCTTCCGTCCGGGCGGTGGAAGATGCGCTGCAACTGGAGATTCCGCCGAACGCGCAGTACATCCGCAACCTGATTCTTATTGCGCACGGGCTGCACGATCACATCGTCCACTTCTATCATCTTTCTGCGCTCGATTGGGTGGACATCACGACCATTTCGAAAGCGAGCCCGGCACGTGCCGCGGCGATCGCCGATGGAGTCAGTTCCTGGACTGGAAATTCGCATCAGGAATTAGAAGCGGTTCAAGACAAGGTCAAGGGATTGGTGGCGAGCGGGCAGTTAGGCATCTTCGCTCATGGTTACTGGGGACACCCAGCAATGCGCCTCAGTCCGGAGATGAATCTGATTCTGTTCGCGCATTACCTGCAGGCGCTGGAGTTCCAGCGCAAAGCGTGTCAGGTGGTCGGCATTCTTGGCGGGAAAACGCCGCACATTCAAAACCTGGCCGTTGGCGGGGTGATGAACGCTATTAACCTGAATAGCTTGGCAACCATGAACATGGACCGCCTCGGCATGTTGCAATCTTTGCTTCAAGACTTGATCCCATTCGTAAGGCAGGCATATTTCGTGGACGCGTGTCTGCTTGCCGCGTCCTATCCAGAGTGGTTCCGCTATGGGCGCGGCGTCGATGACTATCTGGCTGTTCCTGATCTTCCTGTGGACGGAAAGGCAACGCGATTCGATCTGCCGGGAGGCGTAATTACCAAGGGCGACCTCGCGTCGGTGCGGCCCATCAATGATTGGCACGATCAGGCAATTCGCGGCGCTGTGGCGGAAGACGTTACTCATGCGTGGTACGAAGGCACCGGACTGCAACAACCGTGGCGGGGCAAAACCGATCCCGACTACACCGACTTCCGCGAGAACGGGAAATACAGCTGGGTGAAGGCGCCTCGCTATGATGGCGTACCCATGCAAGTTGGCCCGCTCTCGAATGTGCTAGTCGGATATGCCTCGGGTCACGCCCTTACCCGCAAATGGACTGATCAGGCTCTTAGCAACATCTCGGGGCATGGAGTCCGGGTAAACATCAAAGATCTGCAATCAACTATGGGCCGGTATCTGGCTCGGGCGATCCGCTCCGCCATGCTCTCCGATCTTGCGCTCCAGCATTGGGAACTCCTGAGTAACAATATTCTGAAAGGTGATGACAGCACCTATATTCCTCCTCAGTTTCCGAATCACGAGGTCGCCGGTCTGGGCTTGCATGAAGCCCCGCGGGGAACGCTTTCGCACTGGGTAGTCATCGAGAAAGGAACATTCTCCAACTACCAGGCGGTGGTGCCGACGACTTGGAATGCAAGCCCTCGCGATGAGAAAGGCGTGCCGGGTCCGTACGAAAGCTCGCTTCTCGGGAACCCGGTAGCAAACGGAGAGAAACCTCTGGAGGTGTTGCGCACAGTGCACTCTTTCGATCCATGTATGGCCTGCGCCTGTCACATGCTGGACGTGAATGGACGCAATATCACGAAGGTCAAAGTGCTATGAACGAGAGTGACGTCAAAAATAGAGTGTCGATCATTGGCATGGGCAATGTCCTTCTCGGTGACGACTGTTTTGGCCCGTTCACTGTTGAGGTCTTTGGCAGCCTCTACGAATGCGGAAGAGGAATTGAGATCATTGACGTGGGAACACCAGGTTCCGATCTCGCTCCTTATCTATATGGCAGAGATCTCGTCATCCTGGTCGATGCCATCCGCGACGATGGCCATCCCGGAACACTGCGCATATACGGTGAGCGCGATTTCCTGCACTATTCTGCACAAATTCGTGTAACGAACCATGACCCTGGGCTGCAGGAATCATTGGCGCAACTACGCTTGGTGAACCGAGGTCCAGTGGAACTTGTCGTGATTGGGGTTATTCCAGAGCGTTGTGATTTCGGTGAAGACATCAGCTCAACCGTTCTCGAAGCAAGTTTCGCCGCGGCCGAACGCATTTGTCAGTTATTAGTTGAACGCGGCTTCGATTGCGTAAAACGAGCTAGCCCGGTACAGCCAACATTCTGGTGGACATCGGGATTAGCAAAATGCGATCAGGCCAGAAAACATTCCCCTTCCATTCCATTGAATGACAACTAGAATCATTTCGAACAACTTGGCCGCTGACTCTGTAGGCGGGATGGAGGACGAAATGAAATTCCTGGTGCTTTGGCGCTTTGAGTTGAACCGGCTCGGCCCAGAAGTGGTGGGGGCAATTACGCGTATGCCTGAGTATGCCAAGAAACTCGGAAGTAAACTGGAATGTCGCTATCACGTGATAGGCAGCCACGGCGGCGCGTGGATATACGATGTCAGCTCCAACGAAGAACTGGACCGGCTGCTGGCAATGTCTCCAGTCTACAACTATGCAACGTATCAAGTGCTGGCGCTTGCGGAAATGGAAGATCCGAAAACGATAATGGGAACGAACGATTAGTACCCGTTTGCGGTCTTCGAATTCAGTGCAGCACTTTCAGAGGTTAGAGGTCGACAGAGTGAACAGTGCTACTCGTGTACACTAGCTAGAGATGAGTAAGATAATTGTCCGTAGTTTTTTGGGTCTCTTTCTGATTATCGTTCCCGCTCTGCAGGCCTTAGATTCATCTGAAGTCCAAGAATATCGACTTCGCTTCTACCACACTCACACCGGCGAACGGCTTGACATTGTCTACCGGCGTGGCGATTCGTATTTGCCGGAGGCGCTTGCCGAGCTTGATAACTTTCTTCGCGATCATCGCACTGGCACAGTACATCACTTCGATCCTCACCTATTCGACCTGCTTCATGACTTGACTGCTTCCGTTCACGATAGTGGCGGCGAAATCGATGTGGTTTGCGGATACCGCACCCCGTGGAGCAATGAGTTTCTGAGACATCGAAGCGCGCACACGGGTGCAGCCCAACATAGCCTTCACATGCAGGCGGAAGCGATTGATATCCGGCTGCCCGGCGTTCCGACTGCGACTGTGAGAGATGCTGCTCTGAAACTGGGTCGTGGAGGGGTCAGCTATTATCGAAGCTCTGATTTTGTGCACGTCGATGTGGGCCGCGTGCGCCGGTGGTAGTTCTTCGTTACCAGGGATACGGGTATCCCTTGGCTAGCGCTTTTTCGAGCGCGGTATCGTGCCCGTAAATGTCATCGTAGAAGTGGACAACTCTATCCTCCGTCACGATGGCAGTGCCGTAGACAATAAAGACGGGGATCGGGTGCGTAAGCCTCACCTGCTGTGTCGTGTCCCCGTTCATGGCTGCCCGGATACGTTCCATGTTACATTCGGGATTATTGCGAAGCACCCAAGCGGCGAGTTCAGCGGGATGTTCCAGCCGGACGCATCCGTGACTGAAATCGCGGCGCGACTTTGCGAAGAATTCCGGCGCCGGCGTGTCGTGCATGTAAACGTTATAGCTGTTGGGAAAGACAAACTTCACCAGCCCGAGTGCGTTTTTCGGACCGGGCTTCTGTCTGACGGACAGTCTTCCGGCTCTCAGCTCCTCGATTACCTCGTTCGAAACTGAGCCCGCTGTAACGACGGTGCCGTGACTGTCGACCACTTCGAACTGCTTCTGCGCCAAATACTCAGGATCCCGAAGGATGTGGGGTATTAGTTCACCCCGGGTAATCGAGGCAGGCACTTCCCAGTAGGGACGGAACACGACGTATTCCATGGTGTCGCTGAACACCGGTGTACTGTGCCCGAGAGCTTTGCCCACAACGACATTCATCGTCAGCTCGATGTTGAGATCCTTGTCGTGGGTCCGGAGAACGAATTCGGGTATATTTACGATGATCGGACCCTGTTGAAACGAACTTGGCAGCCAGCGCCATCTTTCGAGTACTAACTGCATCTGCCGGACTCTCCGGCCGAGCGGCACATTCAGGTCCGTCACCGTTTGAGCGTCGATCAATCCGCTGGGTTCACGGCCAAGCCGGCGCTGAAAATTCTTAACTGCACTGACCAATGTCCCGTTATAGATCAGATGATCGGGGGAAAGCGCGGGGCCTTGGGGTAAGTCGCCGACCAGGCGGAGCAATCGCGTTATGCGTGGTACTCCGGAGTAAGACTGACCCGGAACGATCGGTTTCTTTACGGGCGGAAGCTGTTCCCCATCATCTTGTTTCGCAAGCTCGATATATGTCTGCAACGCCTGAATTGTGCGCCGATAACCTGGATACCTCGGTTCCACCTGCACCATGGCGGCAGATAAGTCGTCGGCATTGACGATGTGATCTCTCAGGAACTCAGCCAAGTCATACTTCTTCGTCCCCTCATCAAGGTAGAAAGCGACCCGTTTGGGGTTCACCCTTCCAATATGAAGGTCCGAGATGTATCTCATTGCGCAGACCGTTAGGGTGAGATCAAATTTCACCGCGTCCGATTCATTTGGGTGTTGCGCGATCGGCCTTAACGTAGCCAACCGGTCTTGCCATCGTGGGCCGTCGTAGTCACCCGGGGACAGGCCTTTCATGTCAGCTTGGCGGAGCAGTTCAATCATGCGTCGAGCTTGTGAAGTCGGCTTCTGCTCTGTGACCCACCACAGCGAATACTGGTTCATTCGATAGAAATTGTTGACGTACTCGCGGTAATCGCTGAAGTCTGGCCAACGAAGCTCCGGAAGCGTGCCCTCGCTGATGGCTGCAAGCAGCTCGGTTTGGGCCTCCGAACTTAGCGCTTGCGTGCTACCATGCGCACTGCTCTGTGCCGCGCCCGTTGCGGGCGCGACGGAGGAGCCGGATCCGCATCCCAGCAGTAACAGGGGGATCATGAAAATTGTTTGAAGGCGCGACCACGAAGCTTGCCTCTGACAACCCGCTCCGCTAGGCTTCCGCATCATCCTCTTGAGTGCTTGCACAATTTCAGGTGAGCAGATCGACTGCCAATCGGGCCACGTTTGGAATCGAGAATGCAGATGACGAATTGTTCGTGCTGTGTTGAGGGGAGCGTGGTTTCCGGTGTCAGTCTCGATCCAACTGATAGCTTTGCTGTGTCTGTTGTGCTTCTCAAAAACGTCCGGTTCCGATTTGCGAGGATGCACACAGGGCAAAGGACAGCAGCAAGCCGCGCCATTTCTTTTCATTCCGGGGCACGGGGCGCAACTGCCGCTATCCAAGGCATCCCTTTCTTCGTACCATCGGCCACACACAGGTGTTTCGCCGCCTTTTCTGCGACATCCGTTTTTGTTCGGTACGAACAGCTCCAGATTGACTCACCAAAGTTTGGGCGTACTAAGGGCCTCCGCTGAATGGCTGCAGTCTCATCCTACGGCTCGCATTCTCATTGTGGGAACGTGTGACTCCAGCGGCTCGGAAGCATGCACTCGCGCGCTGGCAGAGGCGCGTGGGCAAGCTATCAAAGAGATTCTGGATGGCAACGGCATGCGTACCAGCCAGATCACTGGAATCAGAGCGTGGGACAACCTTGACCGCCGATGCCATCCGGCAGAATCGGAGTGTCAACGCCTGGACCGCAGCGCGTGGATTTTCGTCGCCAGTTCAAGTGCACGCTGACTTTACTCCGATGCGCTCCGGCCTAAGGTGAAGGGTTCTCAGTTCGGCTAGATAAAGTGATCAGCACCGTGACCGCCTGAGGTCTTAAATGACCCCGCCGTGACACTCCGGCACAAATCACCCGATCCGCAAGGCTGCATTCACCCTTTGCATTCTTGCAATCCCAAGAGACTGCGTTTTATTCCATCCCGATTTTGCGCGTCAACCGGGAATCAATTTGGAACGCGAAATGCACTAACAAATGCCGGAGGAGACTCTCAATAATGTTCACTACGCGTTTTAGCGCCTTCGCAGGTTTCGTCATCTTCTCATTAGCAAATTTGTCCGCAGCCGCCAGCCCCGCAGAGAATGGCAAGTTAAAGATCCATGTAAGCCCGAAGCAAGCATATGTTTTTGTGGATGGCAATGCGATTCGCGACGGCAGTCAAACGATCAAACTAACCTCTGGTTCCCATGAAATCAGCGTTCACAACTACGGATACGCAACGGAAACGAAATCGATTGAGATCGAGTCCGGCAAAACGACGGAACTCAAAGTCGATTTGCAGAAATCCGGGGGAAAAGTCTCTGGGCCCTTCGGCGATATTGAATTGAAAGGGGACCCGCGGGCGGCCGTTCTGCTGAATGGCACAACGCCCGGTTACTTCGTCGGACACGTGGATGAGTTCGACTGGAACTGGATCTGGCATCAGCGCTTGTTAGTGCATCCCGGTACTTACAACGTCACCGTCACTCGCGAGGGTAAATCGATCTGGTCTGGACCGGTGACAGTCAAGGCCGGTGAACAAGTGACTGTGTACCTCGACCACGATGGAAAAACCAAGACGAAGTCGTGGAAGCAGGGGGACACAATGGCGCCGCAATCACGATTCCACGCCGGAATCGCGAGTGCGGAGGTACCAATCGCCCCGGTCACCGCGGCGCTAACGGCGCAGTCGACCTCTCTCAATTGCGGACAGTCCACTGAATTGAGCTGGAAGTCGGAGGATGCTGTCGATGTCAGCGTTACGGACCTGGGTATTGTGGCCGCGAGCGGAGATCGCTCCGTGACGCCCATGGCAACGACCACCTACCAACTCTCAGCGAAGGGACCTGGAGGCGAGGCGACGCAAACTGCAAACGTAAACGTTGATACTCAGCCGGTCGCAACCCTGTCGGCAAGCCAACAGGAAGTTCACTACCACAAAATCGGAAACAAAGTTGTGCAGGATGATCCGATCACCCTTAACTGGTCGGCGACGAACGCAGACAAGGTTACTATCACGCCGTTAGGAGATCAGGGCACGAATGGAAGCGCGACTGTAACCCCGCAACCGAGTCAAACCACAACGGGTCCAGTCGATGAAACTGTAAATTACACTCTCTCGGCATCGAATGATTGCGGTGGCTCGATCACCAAAACCGCTGCCCTTCACGTCGTCGGTTCGATTGATCCCGCTCCACCGGTGGTGATTGCCAGCGTGTTTTATCCCAGCAACTATCCCCATGTTTCCAAGCCGAAGATCGGGTTAACCGCCAGCCAAGAAGCAGTTCTCAATGAAGCGGCCGCGCGGTTCAAGACGCACGCAGAATATGCGGACGACAATATCACTTTGACGGTCGTCGGGTATGCCGATACGCGCGGAGATAAGAAATACAACCTGCAACTCAGCCAGCGTCGTGCGGAACTGGTAAAGGAGTACCTGATTTCTCAGGGTATTCCTGAGGATAAGATCCAGATTCGCGCCGAAGGTCAGCAGCAACAGCTGAGCCAGAGTGACGTGGCGAAACTGCAAAACGCGAATGACCAGAAGCCGGAAAATTGGATGACTCACAACGCGAAGGCCACATGGATGGCATACAACCGGCGCGTTGACATCATCCTTGAGCCAGTCGGACAGGTGTCCACTCAGGCATATCCCAATGGAGCGTCAGACGCCCGGCTCCTGTGGGAGCGCGCCGAACCCTCCCTACACAAGGTCGAAGCCGCAAGCCAGCCCTCGACACAGACGGCGCAAGCCTCAGGGCAGGGCAACTGATTTGTTTCGCGGCTCTGACGTGTGCTGTCATAGCCGAAAAGCTAACCGGCCCTGTTGGACGCCAATCCAAAGTTGGCGACTCACAGGGCCATCGCATTTTTAAGTACGCTGCTCACGGGTGAAGTTGCAATCGATGCAGACGGAAGGTGAATTGCAAGTCGCTGCATGGGCGCTCTGGTGATGGGCAGAGGGCGGGGAACCCAGACTTCAAGCGATCAGCGTCGCGGTTGAGCGTACATACAGAGCTCTTAAGAAGACCAACACATGCGCTAGATCGCCAAATGAGGAGACATATCCAATGGCGTCGATGCCGAGCTCGCCGATAAACGATGATCCCAAACGTCCCATACTCATGCTGCTCACTGCGAACTGGGTCAGCATGCTCGGCGTTGCCCTGGTAACCACCGCGGGCTTCTCCTGGCTGTTCACACTCCCGACGCAATTTCGAGGGCACGCCAACAATCCG
>Ga0335081_10012441_pt1 | contig 13798 bp, 14 predicted proteins | sample Lox_Sample_35_FD_206713 | JGI IMG/M metagenome (GOLD analysis project Ga0335081, IMG submission 206713) | Soil microbial communities from Loxahatchee National Wildlife Refuge, Florida, United States - Lox_Sample_3.5 | ecosystem: Environmental > Terrestrial > Soil > Wetlands | place: USA...
ATCAGGAAGATGGCAAAGGAGGCAGGTGTAGAGGACCCGTTCAGGATCCCAGGGTTCGTCCCTGAGTACATCAGGCCGCTGTTCTGCGAAGGGAGGGGTCCGTTCCGCTGGGCGGCGCTGTCGGGGAAGCCCGAGGACATCTATGCTACCGACGAGGCCGTCCTCAGGGAGTTCGCTTCGAACGAGTCTCTCGTGAGATGGATCAGGAAAGCACACGACATGGTCCAGTTCCAGGGGCTGCCTTCGAGGGTCTGTTGGCTGGGCTACGGCGAAAGGGCCCGGTTCGGTAAGGTGATCAACGACATGGTCAAGAGCGGTAGGATTTCTGCACCCGTCATAATCGGCAGAGACCACCTCGACTCAGGCTCGGTCGCGTCCCCCTATCGAGAGACGGAAGGGATGAAGGACGGATCGGACGCAATCGCTGACTGGCCAATACTGAACGCTCTGCTCAACGCGGTTTCGGGCGCCTCCTGGGTCTCGGTGCACCATGGCGGAGGCGTAGGCATAGGTTACTCGATTCACGCCGGTCTAGCCGTGCTGGCTGACGGGACCTCGGAGGCTGAGACAAGAATCATGACCGCGCTCACAAACGATCCCGGAACGGGGATAGCGAGGCACGTCGACGCGGGCTACGACGAGGCCATCAGGACGGCCAAAACAAAAGGCGTCAAGATACCAATGATGGAATAGCGGCTGCCGCAGGGCTCCGCTTCGAAGCATAGGCGTAGTACACCATGTACGCCGCCGACATGGCAGCAACCAGCCCGGAGAGGCCGTCGATAACAGTGGGGGAAGTCGTGAATGTCGTCGTCGATTGCGATCCGGCCAGGACGCCCGCGTAGACGAGTATCACTGACCATGCAAAGCAGCCGACGGCTGTCATCAGAACGAACCGGCTCATCTTCATCTCGAACAAGCCCGCAGGGAGGGATATCACCGTCCTGAGCCCCGGCACGAACCTCGCGGCGAGGATGGTCCACTCTGCGGACCTGCTGAACCAAGCCTCGGCCCTGTCGAGAGAGTTCCTGTGGAGCCTGAAGAGGCTGAGGAGGCCAACGACGAATGGTCTTCCGAGCCATTTGGCGAGGTAATAGTCTACGAGTGCCCCGGTCAGGCTGGCGACGGTGCTGACCACCACCACTGCCCAGAAGTCCAGCTGGTGGGTGGCCACGAAGTAACCCGCCAGAGGGAGTACGACTTCGCTTGGGACCGGCAGCGACGCACTCTCGAGGGCCATTAGTGCGAAAACGCTTGCGTATCCGTAGGTCGAAATGAAGGAGATCAAGGCAGACGATGAAAGAATCGAACCCGACACCAGCGAAAACCACGCTCCGAAGGGAAGCTCGACTAGGTCAACAGCCTGCAGGAAACCCACGACAAAGAGGACGAGTGCGAATCCGAAGAGGTACTTGCTCTTGGGGACCCATGAGCCGAAAGAACGAGAGCCAGTGCCTTGCAACTTGGGCTTCGTTTAGTTGTCGCGTTTATAGAAGTTTCAAACGCGCGGGGGTTCCGGCTAGTTCTTTTTCTTACCGTATTCTTCGACAAGTTCCTTCGCTCTGTCGAATCTGATCCTCTTCTCCTCAATCAGTTTCGCTGCTACAGTGTCAATCAGGTCTCCAGTGGCTCCGGCTGATATTGCGATATTTCTGCTGTGCAGCTTCATGTGCCCTCTCTGGATTCCTTCGCTAGCAAGAGCCCTGAGAGCTGCAAAGTTCTGCGCCAGGCCAACCGCCCCCATGACCTCGGCCAGCTCGATTGCGCTCTTGGCTCCGATTATCTTGATGTCGGCTCTGGCGGCTGGGTGGGTTTTCGCTGCGCCTCCCACTAGGCCCACCGCCATGGGCATCTCCAGCGTGCCCACGAGGTCTCCATCGCGATTCTTCCCCCAAGTTGTAAGGGGCTTGTATTTGCCGCTCCTCGAAGCGTAGCTGTGGGCTCCAGCCTCGAGCGCCCTTATGTCCTGGCCGCAGGCTATGCCAACCGCCACGACACCGTTCATTATCCCCTTGTTGTGGGTCGCGCACCTGTAGGGGTCTGCATCTGCGAAGGCATATGCGTAGACGACTCCCTCGACGACGTCTGCACCACCTATCGCCTCCTTGTCGAAGACAGCGGTCGCTCTGACCAGTCTCTTGTCAGCAAGGTTGGAAATGATTCTCAGAAACACCCTCCCTCCGGTGATTTCTTCGATCATGGGCGCCACAGCCTCGGCCATCGTATTCACCGCGTTTGCTCCCATGGCGTCACCCGTGTTCACTATCAGCTCAGCGATGACCATCGGCCCCTTCAGAGAAGAGAGGACTTTGACGTTCAGATCTTTGGCGCCACCGCCGAGCGACACCAGCATCGGGTCTTGGTCGTTGGCCTTTTTCAGCAGGTCGCCCTTCCGCCGAATGAGCTTCGTCTTGGCCGCCTCGGGCTTCGGGACGTTCACGACTTGAATCTGGCCGATCATCACAGGTCCTGTGTTGGTGACCTTGAACCCGCCCTTCACCCTTGCCATCTTGGCCGCATTGCTCGCTGCTGCGACCACAGATGGCTCTTCCAGGGCCATCGGAACGAGGTAGTCCCTGCCGTTGATCTTGAAGTTGGTCGCGATTCCGAGCGGGTATGTATACCCTCCAACCACGTTCTCAATCATGTGGTCCGCCGTCTCGGCCGGGAGCCCACCGGTGTTCGCCAGTACCCTGATGTCGTCATCAGTGAGGGTCGTAGTCTTCTTCAACAGCTCTCTCCTTTGTTCCATCGGCAGCTTGTAGAATCCTTGGAGTTCCGAACTTCCAGTCATTCCTGTGACGCGCCTCAAGCGCTGTTATTTAATCACTAGAAAGGTTCAGGGGCAGCTCGTCAATCGGCGAACAGGGCCGGATTACTTCACGACTCTCTCATGCTAAGCATAAAAGGCGGGTTCGAAGACGGTGCCAGCATCGGGCCGGTCGTCTAGCATGGTTAGGACGTCAGGCATTGCCCGTCAGGCTCTGACACTGCTAGCAGAAGACGGCGAAGGTCCCCAGTTCAAATCTGGGCCGGCCCACCATCTTCAATCCTTATACGAGGGGGCGGGCGCGGTACCAGCAGCACTTGAACAGAAGCCTTTTCGTCTTCTCGCTCCTCCTGATGATAGCGGGCTTCGTGTCCGAGATCTACCTCGTTTCTCTTATCGGCTTGCTCCTGCTCATCCCCTCGCTCGCCTCGCCTTCGCAAGCCCCGGCGCGGAAGGCTCCGCCTCAGCCGTCGCAGCCGTCCCAGCCGCCGAGGCGCGTGGTCCCCCCTATGCACAAGTCCCAGCCTCCCACACAGATGTCGTCGCCCAAGACCGAGCCTGCAGCGCCTCCCGCCCAAGAGATGACTTACATGTCGACATCGCCTTCGGTACCATCGATGCAATCAATCTCGTACACGCCGGCGCTCTTCCCGTCTCCAATGCTCCCCTCGCTATCCTTGATGGGGAGTCCTCCTTCTCAAGCAAAGGCGCCGCAGGAGGTCAGGCGGGAAAGAGAAGACGAACTGGTCGAAGTGGGCGCTATGCTGGCGTTGCTAAAGCTCGTCCTCGGCTAAGGGACGTAGACGTTAATCTCGCGGCCTATCTTCCTGAGCCTTTCGATTCTGTGCTGCAGCGAGGGATGAGTTGAGAACATCTCGACGAGGGAGCTCCCCCTGAACGGGTTCACTATCCAGAGGGATGCGGTCGCGGGCGAAGGCGCCTTTGCGGGGTTCGTCGCTATTGGTCTCGTCTGGGACTTCGAGCTTATCTTTTCGAGGGCCGTCACGAGGCCTGAGGGGTTTCTGGTGAGCTTCGCGCCATACTCGTCTGCATTGTACTCGTCGTTCCTGCTGATGCCGAGCTGGACGAAGGTGGCCCCGAGAGGAACGAGTATTATCGCCAGGAGGACCAACGGGGATCCGCCGTTCCTGTTTCTACTGTTCCCTCCGAACCACATCGAGAACATGGCTATCTGACCGATGTATGAAATGGCCCCTGCGATGGTGGCAGCGATGCTCGACATGAGTACGTCTCTGTGGACGACGTGGCCGATCTCGTGCCCTATGACGGCCTCGAGCTCGTCGGGGGTGAGGGTCTGAAGTATGCTGGACGTGGCGCACACCACCGCCTTGTTGGGTCCCCTACCCGTCGCGAAGGCGTTGGGCTGGGGCGAATCCACGATTCCGACCTTTGGCATTGGTATGCCGGCTTTCTGGGCGACGCTCCTGACCGCCCTGAAGAGCGCGGGGTTGTCAGCCTCCTGAATGATCTTTGCCCTGCTCATCCGGAGTACGATCGAGTCGCTGAAGTAGTAGGACACAAAATTGATCACAGCTGCGAGAACCAAGGCGAGGCCCACGAACGTTATCGGGTCGTTGAAGAAGTACCAGCCTACAACGTAGCCTATGACCATCAGCAGACCAGTCAGAATGAAGAAAAGAGCTGTGATCTTTGCATACATCGAAGCGGACATTCCAAGCCCGATGACTGTCACGCGCGTAAAAGGCTTTTCCCGTAAGAGCTTCGAAATCAGCCCAAGGACGCTGAAAGAATAAATCGATGGGGCGCCCCTTAGCCAGACGGCGATAAAGCATTGGAGGACAACGATGATGACGAATGGCCGTCGCGAAGGAGACGCGGATCCCCGTTTGGCCCCTGGGGGTTTCCAGACATTGACGAGATGATGCGGGAGATGGAGAGAGCCTTCTCCAAGCAGTTCAAAGATCTCGAGAAGGAGCTCCCGAAGAACCTGGTGAGGGAATCGAAGACGCCGGAGGGAGGGGTGAAGAAGGAGATCGGCCCGTTCGTCTACGGCTATTCGGTAACCATAGGCCCTGACGGAAAGCCTGTGGTTCGGGAGTTTGGCAACGTCCGGAGCGGAGCGGACGGGCCATCGAAGGCTATCCAGGACAAAAGGGAGCCGTTGGTGGACGTGATCGGCTCAGGGAAGGATGTCAGGGTCATTGCAGAGATGCCAGGGGTCAACAAGGAGGACATCAACGTCACCGTGAACGAGAGGGAGGTCACCATATCGGTTGACAGTGAGGACCGGGGCTATTACAAGAAGCTCGAGCTGCCCGGAGTGGTCGACCCCAAGGGAGCTCGCTCGACATACAACAACGGAATCCTAGAAGTTACCGTGCCCCTGAAGTCTAGCGGGGACGGCGGGGTAAAGCTCAGGGTCGAATAGGGCCCTACTGGTAGGGGCCGCCCGCGAATTCGCCCTCGGCGTACCTAGCCATCGCATTGAAGGTCGCTTCACGGTAGCCATGCTTCTCGGCCAGCGTCCTTGCTAAGTCCCCGGTGGTCACAAGTCCGACCATGCTCCCCGTGTCGTCGATGACGACGAGTCTTCTGATGTGATAACGCGCCATCAACTCGGCTGCGTTGGTGAGGGTCGCCTCAGGCGTGACAGTGATTAAAGGAGTGGACATTATGTCCCTCACAAGTACGCTCCTCGCATCTATCTTCTCCGCAAGCACCTTGGAAACCAGGTCCCTCTCGGTGATTATCCCCACCGCATTTCCGCTCTGAGTTACCACTGCGCAGCTGACCCCGCGCTTGGCCATCGCCTTCGCACACTCCTTGGCATTCGTATTCAGCTCCAGCGACATGACTGACTTTGTCATAACATCTGCGACTGTTTTTTCTGCCTCGGACATACTTATTGGGCGCACAGAGGCATCATATAGGATTTAGGACAAGCGGGATTCATACCCAGTTAGGCGAAACTCAGATCCGCCATTGACTCTCCGAGGCCGACAGAGCGTATCGATGCAGGATCTGGCGAGTCGAACGCGAAGCATCCACCAGCGGCTCGTGCGTACAGCTATCGCCAACGATATAGTTAGGGACACGTTTTATATGCCAACTACTCGCGCGGCCCTGCATGCGAAGAGCTCCTGCTCATCCCTCAGAGGCCGGAGATGTTCCGGACGGGGAAGGCCCTCCCAGGTTCCACGTTGCGCCGAGGGGTCTGCTCTTCTTCTATGCGCTTCTCAGCATCGGCAAGAAGCCGATGAGCGGCTATGACCTCATGAGGGAGATTGAGGACAAGACCGAAGGGGCATGGCGCCCGGGGCCAGGGGCAGTCTATCCCACGCTCCAGAAGCTGGTGAGGCAGGGATACGTCAAAGCTCGAAAGAAGTCAGGGGTGGGGCCGACTCAGGTATCCTACGAGATAACCCCCGCAGGCCTCCGCAACATCGCGAACGCAAAGCGGGCTATGGGATCGTCCGGCGAGCGCATGCGGATGATGAGCTCACTTTTCATCGACCTTATGGAACCGGATGACCTCATGAAGTTCGCGCTGAGCTCCTTCGAGCTCCAGTCGGGGCTGGTGAGATCGATAGTCGAGTCGGAGAAGAGCGGACTGAGTGATGAGGACAGACTCTTCGTTCTGCGTCGTTTCAGACTCAATCTTGACAGGGAGCTGATCCGTACCAATGTCACCATAGGCGCCCTCGAGAGACAGTCGGAGCCAAGAGCCAGGTCGATGTCAAAGGGGGAAAGGACATGAGTTCGGCAGCCCAACTCACTCCTCCTGTCGTCCATGATGGACAGGACATGATCAGAGTAGACCATCTGAAAAAGAAGTTTGGGGATTTCGCGGCAGTCGATGACATCTCATTCGAGGTGAAAAAAGGGGAGGTGTTCGGACTCCTCGGCCCAAATGGGGCAGGGAAGAGCACCACTTTGAGAATACTCTCGACACTCGCGAGGCCTACCGCGGGGACGGCGACCATCGGAGGCTATGACATCGTGAAACAGGACAACGAGGTCCGCAAGCTCGTGGGGATCGTTTCGGAGAAGATGATAATGTACGACCGCCTCACCGCCAAGGAGAACCTCTGGTTCTTCGGGAGCCTGTTCGACATCCCGGCGGACACCCTGAACCAGAGGATTGACGAACTCTTGGAGCTGGTCCAGCTGACGAAATGGAAGACTTCTCTCGTGGGTACCTTCTCGACGGGAATGCGCCAGCGCATGAACGTAATCAGGGCTCTGTTGAACATGCCTCAGGTGCTTTTCCTCGACGAACCGACGCTGGGACTTGACCCCCAGTCGTCGGTGGAAATCAGGGCGTTCGTGAAGAAGCTCAACCGCGAAAAGGAGGCCACCATAATTGTGACGACTCACACGATGGTAGACGCCGACATTCTCTGTGACCGCATCGGCATCATCGACCACGGCAAGGTCGTCGCCCTCGATACGTCGGCCAATCTGAAGCGGCTGGTGTCTGGTGACAACGGTACCGTCCTAGAGCTGGACATCCCGAATCTTGCGCCCGCTCTCATCGAATCCATCAAGGCCGTGGACAACGTCAGATCTCTCTCCCAGGACAACTCCACCCACATCAAGGTGATCGCAACCGGAGACGACGCCTTCGACAACGTGGTTGACGCCGTACGGAGGAACGGGGGCAAGATTGCGTCAATGGACAGCGTTCAACCAACGCTGGAAGATGTCTTCCTTCACCTCACCGGACACGAGGTCAGGGATAGTGCCGACAAGAAGATCCCTCTCGAGCGGCGCGGTGGTTTCATGGGTGGGCGGAGCCGGATAAGGTGAGGGGCAATGGGGACCAGGGCGCTGCTTTCGCACAGCTTCAGAATCGCCTGGAAGGACGTAGTCGAGCTCTACAGGAACAAGTTCGGTCTCGTGCTTCTCATCGTCATGCCCCTTTTCATGATGGGGATGATAGGATTCATTTATCCCAGCAGCACGAGTTCGGGTAGCAACCTCCCGGTTGGGGTCGTCAACCAGGACACAGGATTCAACAACTCTACCATCGCCAGTCAGACGTTCGTCTCGGCTCTGCAGCAAATCAACGACAACACGAGCATGTTCAAGCTGACGACCGTATCAAGTGTCTCCGCGCTGAAGGACTCGATTCAGAAAGGAGATCTCGAAGGAGGAATTGTCATACCCAGCAATTTCACTGTGAACCTGCTCAGCGGCAAGCAAGGCGCCGTAACGATCATGACTGACACGTCGAACCCGCAAGTGTCGGCCACCATCCAGACTCTTCTCTCGGCTGTATTCAATCAGATGAGTATTGCGATGGCACAGCAGAAGGTGATGGCACTGAGTCCGTCGGTCGGTCAAGGTGGCGCTCTCGCCGTGGTGCAGCCGCTCAGGGTAGTTACGCAGGGCATCATTCCGGGTTCCTCCAACTACTTCGAATTCGTCGCTCCAGGGATAATGGCGATGACGGTCATGATGAGCGTCATGACAGGGCTTCCGGGGGCGATATCTCAGGAGAAGGAGGTGGGGACGATGGACGGGATGATGGTTGCACCGATCAACAGGCTCTCCATCATCCTTGGAAAAACGCTGGCTCAAACCGCCCGAGGGCTGCTCCAGGGGGTGATCTTGATGGCCCTGGCGATAACTCTCTTCGGCGTAACAATACAGGGGGACATCTTCCTAGTCTTCGGGTTACTGCTGCTAGGGGTGTTCAGCTTCGTGGGTCTGGGGATAGTCATGACCTCGATCACTAGCGACCAGCAGACAGCCACAATGCTCATGACCACGCTGATGTTCCCGATGATGTTTCTCAGCGGAGTGTTCTTCCCCATTCAGCAGATGCCCTGGTACATGCAGGACATTTCGAAATTGCTCCCTTTGACCTACGCCACGGACGCCCTGCGAAGGGTAATGGTGCTCGGCGCAGGCATCCCGGACATTTCCACCGAGCTCATGATACTGATTGGTTTCGGGATCGTCATGACATCTATAGCGGTTCCAGTTTTCAGGCGAGCAATGACCAGATGAGCGGGCTGAGCGCACCTGGCGAGTTTGCTGCCCTCTCCATCTCCGTGGACGCACGCAGCTGCTGCCGTGGCGTGAAGGCGCAGTCGACAGGAAGAAGGGCCCCCAAGGAGAGATACCGTGGCCGGACCGGTCCGAAAGAAGTGAGGGGTAACGCGGCGGCCGGCGTGTCCGACGAAGCACCTTAGGTTTCGATGTGAAATGACGACGCCGCGCCGCGTAGTTCCAGAACTGGGAATCAAGTCGAGACGTTTCGCAAAGATCAGAGAAAGGTGGACCGGGGGGGAATTGAACCCCCGACCTTGGGACCCTGGCGGGTTCTCCCGCGTGCAAGGCGGGCGTTCGTACCGCTGAACTACCGGCCCACTGGGCGAGGCACCAAGTTCTCGATTCTTATGCTCTTCCAGACTAGAAAGGAGTTAAAGCCATACCAGAGGCGACCGGCTTTCGTGGGCCGGTAGCTCAGCTTGGCTAGAGCACCCGACTGATAATCGGGAGGCCAAGGGTTCGAATCCCTTTCGGCCCACTTGGAACATATTAACTCTCTGAAGTTCACCTAGTCCAACCCCGCCAGAACTGCTAGGCCGTTCTCACGATTAGAACTGTACACCTCACGAGGCTACCCTACGAGGCATGAGAAACGGAACGATTGCCGCTGCAGAGCAGAAGCTAAGCGCCTGTATCTTACGGTCGAACAGGCCGGATTATCAGGCAGCTGGTTTGGGCCACCTATAGGCGAACCAGACTACCGACGCTCCGATTCCCACCTTGGGCACGTATAGCAGGGTAGCCGGCAGACCGAGTGAAGAGGTCACAGTCTGAGTCAAGGCTATGAACTCCAGTATGGCTATTATTGCACCTGCAGCGACGTTAATCCAGCGATTTGCACGATAGCTGAGACTTGTCGAAAGGAACGCCATAAGCAGCACTATGAAGAACAAGGCTTCGAACGCGTAGGACGCAGATTCCAAAGTCGTTCCATTCAATGTCCCTGACCTTATCTGGTCAATCATTCCCGGGGCTATTATCACGTAACCAAGGTAGACCGCGTAAGTCAGCCCTTCAAGGAGCCATAGGACGGATAACCTGATTCCGTAGAAGTCCCAATGATTCAAGCCAATTCACCTCCACATTGTGGCTTGCTTTGAGACTGAAAAATGCCGAATACAAGTCTCATACTTGGAAGCCGGGGGTAGTATCTATATCCTCTACGAACAAAGAACAGAATCTTGAACAGGTCTGGCGCTGCGGAATCCACGAGACTTTGTCCGTCCAAACCCCCAAGAATAGCTAGTTCAAATCCCGCCGCACGTCCGCACCCGGCACTGGCGCAGCATGGCACAACCCCGCGCAACCGGCACAGCAACGCATAACCACGTACACACAAACCCCGCACGGTCATCCCAAAACACGGTAAACCGTGTTCAAAGCATGCTCTGGCTACTTCCATACGTCAATATGCGTATAGGGGCTGAATGGTTCGAGCGAATCCACTAGGCTTTAACACATTGTACTTATGGCGAGATGGAAGAGACTATGTTTACACCAATTAGAGAGGGCGCCTTCAGCTGGTCTACTCCCGATCCCGCCGACGACTGGATAATGGTAGGTCACCTTTTCGTCAGGGAGACAGGCATCGTTCTTGTTGATCCGCCACTTATTCCCGGACTCATCGACGCAGCGACCAAATTGGGTAAACCCGAGGCTGTGTTGTTGACGACCCAAAACCATACGAGGGCGGCAGCATTTATGCGTAAGAGGGCTGGCATACCTGCATACCTGCCTGAGCAGGACCCGAATAGTGTTGACCCCAGGGAAGCTGTTAAAGTGAAGGACATAGGCGATTTCCAAACTTACAAGGCTGGCAGCGTCCTGGGATTCCAGGCATACAAGTTTGGATCGGAGCACGTCCTCCTAACTGAGGAAAAGGAGCTCCTGTTCGGAGACATTGCGATGGGGGACAGTAATGGAAATGTGGTGCTATGGCCGGATTGGTATACTCCCGGCCCTCCATACGAATCTTATTCCGCGGAACTCAGGGATTCTGATAGGAAGGAGATCAAGGAAGCGTTCAAAGGTCTGGTCGAGAGGACTGGCGCCACTTCTCTCTTGGCATCTCACGGACACGACATATACGGAACCCTTCAAGCCAAGGCTGCCCTTATCTGAATGGCCCATCTTTTTCTAAACCGCATCACGCTACATGCTCATAGTGTTCAGCGCACACGATTCGACGCACAAGACCAGCTCTGGAAAATCGAAGTTGACGGTAAGGTAGTTGCTGGATACATCGGAGGTCGGATGGATTGAGGAGGAGCTGATATGGCTCAGCCGCTCAGCAAAGGTAGTCCACTTATAAGTGGAAAATCTGGTTCCTGAAATGTCGATTTCGTGAACAAATCCGCCTGGTCCCATGTTTACCTGGGCCGTTTGTCTGAGCCCAATATTTGGTCATGGATACTTGACGAATCCCTTTCGGCCCACTGTCACAAGATGCCCCGGCGTGTTGAAGGAGGCAGCGGGGGTCTGACCCCTCTGCCTTCGTCTGCATCCGATGGCGGGCAATTAGGGAGAACACGCTTTACCATCGACAAGGTCGAGCAGAACCGAGGTATGTGAAGCGCAATGATCGAGTGCGAAAACCTCGTGAAGGAATTCAACGAAGGGAAGTTAAGAGCGGTAAACGGTCTCACACTCAATATTAGGAAGGGCGAGATTTACGCGCTGATCGGGGCAAACGGCTCCGGCAAGACGACTACGGTGAACATGATGACAGGGGCGCTAGTCCCAACGTCTGGACGAGTCAGCGTCCTTGGCATTGAGATGCCTCATGGGAAGCACTTGGTTTCAGGACGCATCGGCGTTGCTCCACAGGAGTACTCACTCTATTCTGATCTGACGCTGGAACAGAACGCCAGCTTCTTTGCAAAGCTCTACGGGATGGATTCAAAGCGCTTCGGGAGGCGATTCGGAGAGCTGAACGACATCCTGCGGTTAAGGGGCAGAGAACACTCACTGGTGTCAAACCTCTCAGGCGGAATGAAGCGGAGGGCCAGCATCGAGTGTGCGTTGCTCCACGAGCCTGAGGTCGTCTTCTTCGACGAGGCGACCGTGGGGATTGACCCCGTCCTTCGAGCTTTCCTCTGGGATTACTTCCGTTCGCTCCGGTCAAATGGGCTGACGATTCTGCTGACGTCGCATGTCATGGACGAAGCGGGCAAGGCGGATCGCATAGGCCTCCTGAGAGCCGGAAAGCTTGTTGACGAAGGGGAACCGAACACACTGATGGCGAGACACAACGTCCGTTCAATCGAGGATGTCTTCCTGAAACTGAGCGGCAAGGAACTCACTGATGCTTAGAACTGTTGGATTTTCGGTCAGGAGGTCCGCGGCCGTGGCCGGACGCGTGCTGGCTCAGATCCGAAGGGACAGACGGACCCTCGCAATGCTCTTCGCAATGCCAGCGGTTGTCATGCTGATATTCGGATTCGCCCTCGGGGGGCAGGTCAGCAACGTCCCGATAGTGGTCGACAACCAAGACGCTGGATATGGGGCGAGTCCGGGGACGACGCTCAACGTTGGGAGCCACATCCTATCCTCCCTGCAGACGGACAGCGCCGTGAGCGTCACAACTGGAAGTTTCGCATCGGGAAAACAGGGCGTGGACTCAGGAGCATACTTTGCTGTAGTTCTGATTCCGTCAAATTTCTCCCAGGTCGCGTTCAAGCAGATCCAGGGACAGAACGTGAGCGCCGTGATCCAGCTCTACATCGACGGCACCAAACCGTCGATTGCCGCCACCGTGTTGGGCGCCCTCCAGGGTGCAATCCAGAACTCTTCGCGGGTCAAGGGCTTCAGTCTCGTCCAGCAGTACGCCTATGGCGGGAAGTTCAGCGGGCTGGACGTCAGCCTTCCATCGGTGATTGCATTCGTACTCACCTTCCTCGTCTTGCTGATCTCCCTGCTGACGGTCTCGAGGGAGACCACTTCGGGCACCCTGCCTAGGCTGTACACTACCCCTTTGACTGCCGTAGAGAGACTCGTCGGGTATACGCTCTCGCTGCTTGTCGTGGGGGTCATGATGGTCGTGGTCGTACTCGCCGTCGGCATCGGGTTGTTCGGCGCTGTCGTGAGAGGGGACCCACTCCTCCTCTTTGGTGCGGCCGTGCTGTATGCCCTGAGCCAGGTCCTGCTGGCGGTCTTCCTTTCGAACTTCGCGAGGAACGAGTTCCAGGCCGTCCAGTTGGCGCCCCTCATAGCGCTGCCAAGCATGGCCCTGAGCGGGATGCTCGTGCCGATTTTCAGCCTCCCGGCGTGGATTCAGCCGATCTCGAAGGTAATTCCAATGTACTACGCGAACCAGCTTTTCGAGGGAATCATGCTCAAGGGGTACGGAGTCTGCTCCATGGCCTTTGATCTCCTGGTGGTCGTTACCATAGCCGTCTTGTTCTTGGCACTCGCGATGACGACTGTGAAGGACCGCATGGACGCCTAAGGCAGGACGAAGGTCAATGGGAGGTTAGAGCATCACGGTGGGTTCTAACCCATGACGGGCCCAGGTCCGCGCGCTAGCGTTATTCGAAGGGTGGGCATCGAAAGATCAGGCTGACCAGGGCGCCCACACTAGGACGGCCGCTGCCGATGTCCGCCCGCAATCCTCAGGCGAATTGCCCTGTAGCCGAGCCCTACGGCGAGTATGCCCAGCCCGGCGGCGATTTCAGGCAGGGCCAATGAAAAGGCAAGCGCCACGCACCCGATCAGTCCGGCGAGCGCAAGCAAGCGGGGAAACCGCCTCTGTTCCCTCCTCAAACGGAAAGCCGACGTGTTTGCGACAGTGTAGTATAGCAGGGTGCCGAAGCTCGATATGCCGACCGCCGTCCCGAATGGCGCGAAACCTGCGACCAGTATGGACACAGCACCCACCAGTAGGACGCTGCGGTACGGGTTCTGGTCCCTGCCCAGGTGAGCGATGGTTGGAGGAAGGTCAGCCTTGCGCGCCATTGCGAAAGCGACCCTAGACACTCCAAGGAGGTC
>Ga0335081_10012442_pt1 | contig 13797 bp, 24 predicted proteins | sample Lox_Sample_35_FD_206713 | JGI IMG/M metagenome (GOLD analysis project Ga0335081, IMG submission 206713) | Soil microbial communities from Loxahatchee National Wildlife Refuge, Florida, United States - Lox_Sample_3.5 | ecosystem: Environmental > Terrestrial > Soil > Wetlands | place: USA...
CCAAGAGCGAAAGGCTAAAAGCTAAGAGCTAGGAGCTGTTTTTCAGCGGCTCGCGTCTTGCCGCCAGATCTTTCCTCCCGGATGAGCCGGGAGGGGTTAGGAAAAGAAACGTGATTGGAAAAGAGAGAATTCGCATCCGGTTGAAAGCGTATGACTATCGCGTCCTGGACCAGTCCACGGGTGAGATCGTCGATACAGCTAAGCGCACTGGCGCGCAGATCGCGGGCCCGATTCCATTGCCCACGATGAAGAACAAGTATTGCGTGCTGCGTTCGCCACACGTCGACAAGAAGTCGCGGGAGCAGTTCGAAATTCGCACCCACAAGCGCTTGCTCGACATTCTTGAGCCGACGCAGCAGACCGTCGATGCATTGATGAAGCTTGATCTTCCCGCCGGAGTGGATGTGGAGATCAAGGCGTTCGGCAAGGAGCACAAATAACTCGTGTGGGGACGGCCGCTTTCGGCCGTCCGGGGCGGGGCGAAGCTCCGCAGGATTTTCGCGGGCGAGGGTGTCCGCGCCACATGCCCAGCCAATAGCCGCGAGCCAAGCTGGGATGGGAGAAGGAAATGGCAAAGGTAGCTGGAATCTTAGGCAAAAAGGTCGGAATGACGCAGCTCTTCGATGACAAGGGCGACGTGCATCCCGCCACGGTGCTGCAAGCTGGGCCCTGCGTGGTTACGCAGCACAAGACCCAGATCAAGGACGGCTACGATGCCGCGCAGATCGGGCTTGTGGAATTCGTAAAAGAGTCCCGCCTGACGAAGCCGATGAAGGGCCACCTCGCCAAGCACAATTTGCCGCCGGTGAAGTTCAGCCGTGAGGTCCCTGTCGAGATCGACGAAAAAGCCGCCGGTGATGGGAACGGCGCTTTGAAGGCCGGTGATCGCGTGCTGGTCGACATCTTCGAAGGGGAGAAGTTCGTTGACATCGTTGGCGTGAGCAAAGGCCGCGGGTTTCAGGGTGTGGTAAAGCGCCACCACTTCGGTGGCGGTCCTAAATCGCACGGATCGATGTTCCAGATCACGGGTTCTATCGGCTCCTCAGCTTTTCCCTCGCGCGTGTTCAAGGGTATGCGCATGTCAGGCCATATGGGGCATGCGCGGGTGACGGTCCGGAACTTGCGGGTGCTGGGTGTCGATAAAGATGACAACCTGCTGGTGGTCGAAGGCAGCGTCCCCGGGCCCAATGGCGGTTATCTGGTGATTACCAAGGCCAAGAAAGCACCCAGAGAGCGGCGCGGCTTCGCCGGTGCGGCCACGGTCGATCCGTTGAAGGCGGCTAAGCGCGCAGCCAAGAAAGGTTGATTTGTAGCTACTAGTTCGAAGCTGGTAGCTGGGAAAACAGCAATGGCAACCATTGATATTCACAATCTGAGCGGAGCCAAGGTGGGAACGTTTGACCTGGCCGATGAAGTGTTCGGCGCGGTCAACGAGGACCTGCTTTGGGAAGCGGTGAAGCATTACCGTGCCGGTCTGCGTGCCGGCACGCATGCCACCAAGAACCGCTGGCGCGTGTCCGGGTCGGGCAAGAAGCTGTGGAAGCAGAAGGGCACCGGCCGGGCCCGTATCGGTTCGGTGCGTTCGCCCTTGTGGCGCCACGGCGCAACCGTGCACGGACCTCAACCGCGCTCCTACGATTACACCTTTCCGCGCAAGAAGTTGCTTGGAGCGTTGCGTTCGGCGTTAGCCGCGAAGTTCGCAGACGGCAAGCTGATCATTGTCAATGCTTTTGACTTGAAAGAAATCAAGGCCAAGGCATTCCGCGAAGCGCTCGACAAGTTGAAAGTCGACGGCACCGCACTCCTGGTGGAAGCTCCCAAGCATGGCAACCGCAATCTGGAGCTGAGTTCTCGAAATCTGGAAGGGGTTGAACTGGTAAGCGGCAACGAGGTTCATCCCTATCATCTGTTGCGCTACGATCGTGCGATCTTTTCGCAGCCGGCGATTGAGAAGCTGCAGTTGTCGTTGAAGGACTCGGTCCCCAAGCGCCAGCGCAAGGCGTCAGAAGGCGAGGGCGAGACGAAGAAGGCTTCGCGCGCGCCGCGGCGCCGGGTGCGGCATGAGAAAGCGGCGGAGGTGGCCTGATGAAATCCGCATATCAGATTCTTCGTCGTCCAGTCATCACGGAAAAAGGCCTCGCAATTAAAGAGCACCAGAACACGCTGGTTTTTCAGGTGGCGCAGAAGGCAACCAAGACCGAAATCAAAGAAGCCGTGCAGACGATTTTCAAAGTGAAAGTGCATTCCGTGCGCACCGCGATGTATCCGGGCAAAGAGCGGCGCCGGGGAAAGTTTGCCGGCTATCGTCCGGATTGGAAGAAGGCATATGTGCGGTTGAAGTCCGGCGAGAAGATGCCGGAGTATGCACAAAATCTGTAGCTAATAGCTACGGGCTAGTAGCTGGAAGCAAGAGCTGAATATGGCGATAAAAACTTACAGACCGACCACGCAGACGTTGCGCTACCGCACTACGCTGGTCAATGAAGACATCACGACCTCGAAGCCGTACAAGCCGCTGCTGGAGCCCAAGCTGCGCACCGGCGGTCGCCGCAATTCGGGCGACATGACGATGCGGTTCATTGGCGGCGGGCATAAGCGCCAGCTGCGTATCATCGACTTCAAGCGCGACAAGATGGGGATTCCGGCGGTGGTGGCGACGGTTGAGTATGACCCGAACCGTTCGGCCTGCATCGCGCTGCTCAACTACGCGGACGGCGAGAAGCGGTACATTCTTCAGCCCAACGGTCTGAAGGTTGGACAGAAGGTCATCAGCGGAGCCGATGCAGACATTCTCGTGGGCAACGCGCTGCCGCTGCGCAATATCCCGCCGGGCACGACGATTCACAACATTGAACTGCGTCCGGGAAAAGGGGCGCAGATGGTGCGTTCTGCCGGTGGTGCTGCGCAGTTGGTAGCGAAGGAAGGCGATTACGCGTTGGTTAAGCTGCCTTCTGGCGAGACCCGCAAAGTCCCGCAGGATTGCCTGGCGACGATTGGCCAGGTGGGCAATGTTGACCATGAAAACGTTACGATCGGCAAAGCTGGTCGTAGCCGCTGGTTAGGCAAGCGTCCGCACAACCGTGGCGTCTCGATGAACCCGGTCGACCATCCGCATGGTGGCGGTGAAGGCAAAACCTCCGGTGGGCGACATCCGGTGACCCCGTGGGGCCAGCCGACGCGTGGTTATAAAACGCGCAACAACAAGCGGACGGATGCGTTCATCGTCTCGCGTTCGAAGTAGGGAGAGAAAAGCAGATTCCTCGCGCGGTAACCCTGCGCTTCGGAATGACAAGGTGTTAAGGGTTGAGCTAGGAGCGAACAGCTAGAAGCTGACTTTATGGCACGTTCAACAAAAAAAGGACCGTTTGTCGATGGCTTTCTGCAGACGCGGATCGAAGCCATGAACTCGCGGAATGAGAAGAAGGTGCTGCGCACCTGGTCGCGGCGCTCAACCGTCATCCCGGAATTTGTGGGACACACGATCGCGGTGCACAACGGCAAAAAATTTATTCCGGTATATGTCACCGAAAACATGGTGGGACACAAGCTGGGCGAGTTCAGCTTCACCCGCCAGTTCAAGGGACACTCGATGAAGGCGGCGACGGAAGCCGCTGCCAAGCCGGCGGGCATACCTGGCGGTCCGGGAGCTCCGGCCCCGGCAGCTGCGACGTCGGCAGCTCCGGCAGCACCGGCGCCCAAGGCGTAACGAGAGATAACTATGGAATTTCGAGCACAAGCCCGGTTCATGCGAGTTTCGCCACAGAAGGCCCGCCTGGTGCTGGATCTGATCAAGGGGCGTCGCGTGGAAGATGCGCTGAACACCCTGGCTTTTACCAAGAAGCGGGTAGCGCCCACCGTCGAGAAGCTGTTGCGTTCGGCACTTGAGAATGCGAATTATTTGAGCGCCGAGAAGGGTATCGACGTTGATGTCGACAATCTGTATGTTCGGCGCGCTGTGGCCAATGATGGCCCACGCATGAAACGAATTCGCCCCGCGCCGATGGGACGAGCTTACCGTTACGTTCGGCGCATCGCGCACATCGAGATCGAACTCGCGGAGCGCGGCAAGAACGGGGCAGCCGTTGCCCAGGTTGTGGGCGGGGAAGATGCGGCTCCGACAAAGCGCCGGGTAAGACGCCCAACGGCAAAGAAGAAATCGGCAGGTAAGAAGAAAGCGGTAGCTAAGAAATAAGTCGCCTACCCTTTTGGAGATACGATGGGTCAAAAAGTACATCCCTACGGATTCCGCCTCGGCTATACCAAGCCGTGGAAGTCACGCTGGTTCGTGGAGCGCGACTACGACAAGCTGCTGCTCGAAGACGTCAAGCTGAAGAACGAGCTCAAGGAAAAGCTCAAATCTGCGGGCGTCAGCTCGATTGAAGTCGAGCGTCCGGGCAACAAGCTGCGTGTCATCATTAAGACCGCGCGGCCCGGCATCATCATCGGACGCAAGGGCGCGGAAATCGACAAGCTCAAGCAGGAAGTGCAGAAGCGCACTTCGCGCGAAGTGCACATCGACATTCAGGAAGTGCACAAACCGGAGCTCGATGCTCAGTTGGTGTCCGAGTCGATCGCTCTGCAGCTGGAAAAACGTGTGGGATTCCGGCGTGCCATGCGCAAAGCCGTCGATTCAGCTCTGCGGTTCGGCTGCAAGGGAATCAAGGTCCGGGTGAGCGGCCGCTTGAACGGTAATGAAATCGCCCGCTCTGAATGGTATCTGCAAGGCCGTTTGCCGCTGCATACCTTGCGTGCCGACATCGATTTTGGCTTCACCGAGGCGCGCACGACCTACGGAGTCATCGGCGTGAAGTGCTGGGTTTACAAGGGCGAGATTCTCGCGCAGAAGAAGCGCGAAGGGCAACAACCGCAGTCGGTGGGCGCATTTTAGAAAGCTGAGAGCTGATTTCTATGTTGATGCCGAAAAAAGTTAAGTACCGCAAGCAACAGCGCGGCCGTATGACCGGCAAAGCCTGGCGCGGAAGCGAGCTGGCGTTTGGCGACTACGGGCTCAAGGTACTCGAGCCAGGCTGGATCACAGATCGCCAGATCGAAGCCAGCCGCGTTGCCATGACCCGGTTCGTTAAGCGCGGAGGAAAGATTTGGTTGCGCGTGTTTCCCGACAAGCCCGTAACTAAGAAGCCGGCTGAAACCCGTATGGGGAAGGGCAAAGGAGCGCCCGACCATTGGGTCGCCGTGGTTCGTCCGGGAAAGATTCTTTTTGAGATGGAAGGCGTCACGTCGACCGACGCTTCCGAGGCGATGCGTTTGGCGTCGCACAAGCTGCCTTTGCGCACGACATTTGTAAAGCGCGAATCGGCGGCGCACTAGGAAAACGAGAACTATGAAATCCGAGAAAATCCGCAACTTGACCGATGAGGAGCTCAGTCATCAGCAGCGCGATCTGAACGATCAGCTGTTCAAGCTGAAGTTTCAGCTCAACATGGGTCAGACCGAAAGCTTGAAGAAGATTCGCGGCCTGCGCAAAGACATTGCGCGCGTCAAGACCATTGCCCGCGAGCGTGAGCTTACCGCCGGTAGCAAGGAGAAGAAGTAATGCCTGAGACCAGCACACAGCAAAACGCAAAGGCCGGTCGCCGCAAAGAAGTCATCGGCCTGGTCGTCTCGAACAAGATGCAGAAGACGATTGTCGTCGAAGTCGTGCGCCAAAAGTCCCACGGTTTTTATGGCCGCGTGGTGGCCAAGGCGAAGAAGTTTTACGCTCACGACGAAAAGAACGAGGCGCACGTCGGCGATTTTGTCCGGGTCGAGGAAACGCGTCCTTTGTCCAAGTTGAAGAGGTGGCGCCTGAAGGAAGTCATTCGCAAAGCCGCATTGGCGCCGGAAGTGGTGACTGGCGAGAGCGCGTCGTAAGAGTTCTGAGGAATTGATAGAGGAGATTGCGTCATGGCCGTGATGATGAGAACCATGCTCGAGGTGGCTGACAACTCGGGCGCCCGCAAGCTGCAGATGATTCTGCCGCTGGGCGGTGCTACCGGATTGAATGCGGGTTTGGGAGACGTGGTTACGGCCAGCGTTAAGGAAGCATCTCCCGACGGACAGGTGCAGAAGGGGAAAGTGGTCAAAGCTGTCATCGTGCGGACGCGCAAGGAACATCGCCGCCGCGACGGTACTTACATCCGCTTTGATTCAAACGCGGCTGTGCTGATTAACGATGCTGGTGAGCCGGTAGGCACGCGCGTCTTCGGGCCCGTCGCCCGCGAACTGCGGGAAAAGAAGTTCTTGAAGATTGTAAGCTTAGCTCCGGAAGTGTTGTAACAAATTTGTAATTTGGTAATCGGGTAATTGTGTAATTTGAATTCCGGGACTTTCAATTACCAAATTACCCGATTGCAAAATTACGAAATTAGGATTGTTGAAATGGCAACCGCAGCAACTGTACATAAACGAGTGGATATTCGCCGCAACGACACGGTGAAAGTGATCACTGGGCGGGACAAGGGCAAAGAAGGCCGCGTCCTGCGGGTGTTTCCCGACGAGGGGAAGATTCTGGTCGAGCACGTCATGCTGGTGAAGAAGCACGTGCGTCCCAATCCGCAGCGCAACGTCAAGGGTGGAATCGCTGAGCAGGAGAGCCGTATATCCTTGTCGAATGTTCAACTGGTTTGCGGAAGCTGTGGCCCAGTACGCATCGGGCACGAGATTCGCGGCGACCGCAAGGTTCGCGTCTGCAAGAAGTGCGGAACGACTTTAGAAAAGTGACCGCGTTTTGCGGGCGTTTGAGCCCGCAGCGGTCATCCCGAGCGCAGCGAGGGATCTCGAGATAAGAAAAGCTTACGAACCGGTAAGAATTCCGAAACCGTGAGCAGAAGGTACGGAGCAATGGCGAAGGACAAAAAAGAAAAAAAGGGCGGAGCGGCCCAGGAAGAAAAGCGGGCACCAGAGGCGGCGCGTCACAGCGCGAAAGAGACGCCGCGACTGAAGGACCGCTTTCGCAAGGAAGTGGCCTCCACGTTGATGAAAGAGTTCGATCTCAAGAACCCAATGGCGGTGCCGCACCTGCACAAGATCGTCATCAACATGGGAATCGGCGAAGCCACGCAGAATGCCAAGGTGCTGGATCCGGCGGTGAGCGAACTGGGACAGATCACCGGGCAGAAGCCAGTAGTCACCAAGGCCAAGAAGTCCATCGCGGCCTTCAAAGTTCGTGCCGGACAGTCGATCGGGACCATGGTCACACTGCGCGGCGATCGCATGTACGAGTTTTTTGACCGGCTGGTCAACGTAGTTCTGCCGCGTGTGCGCGACTTTCGCGGGGTTTCGACGAAATCGTTCGACGGCCGCGGCAATTACACATTGGGATTGCATGACCAGCTGATTTTCCCGGAAATCGACTACGCCAAGGTGGACAAGTTGAAGGGCATGAACGTAACCATCGTGACCACGGCGCGCAGTGACGATCAGGCGCGCTCTTTGTTGAAGCATCTGGGCATGCCGTTCCGGGCGTGAGGCGGGCAGAAGTAAGAATTCAGAAGGCAGAAGTTGCTGAAAGCTGACGGCACATAGCTGACAGCTGGCAGCCAGGAGCTAAATGGCGACAACAGCAAAGCGAGTGAAGGACGCAAGAAAGCCTAAGTTTTCTACGCGCAAGCATAACCGCTGCAAGATATGCGGGCGGCCGCGAGCTTATATCCGCAAGTTCGGCATCTGCCGCTTGTGTTTCCGCGGGCTGGCGCTGCGCGGGGAAATTCCCGGGGTCTCGAAGTCGTCCTGGTAAAGGCGCGGCTTTCGCCGTGCCGGAGAAGTAAAGCAAGATCGAGCCGCCGCAGGTTCTTCGGAGTGAGCGAAGAGAACGGGCGGCTGAGGAGAAGCAAAACGATGAGGTTGACCGATCCGGTCGCAGATATGTTAGCGCGCATCCGTAACGCGATCAGCGCGCGGCACCAAAAGGTGGATATTCCCGCTTCCAAGCTGAAAGTGGAGATTGCCCGCATTCTGAAAGAAGAGGGTTACATCTCCAATTTCAAGCCAGTGGAAGAAGAGGGGCACAAGATCCTGCGCATCTACCTGAAGTACAGCAACAACAACGAGGCGGCGATCTCGAATGTGGAACGCATCTCGCGCCCCGGTTGCCGGGTTTATGTGCGGCGCAGTGAAATTCCCCGGGTGCTGGGTGGCCTCGGTATCAATATTCTCACCACGCCGCGCGGCGTGATGACCGGCCGCCAGGCACGCAAGCAGGGTTTAGGCGGTGAAGTGCTTTGCCAGGTTTGGTAGAAAAGCAGCTCCTAGCTTCTAGCTTTTGGCTAGAAGCTGGCAGCTAGAAGCCAAGAGCCATTTATGTCACGAATTGGAAAAAAGCCGATCGCGCTCCCCAAAGGGGTAACGGTCAACATTCAGGGAAACACCGTTGCTGTGCAGGGGCCAAAGGGCAAGCTGGAAACTACCCTGCCGTCGGGAATCAAGATGCAGCAGCAGGATGGGCATCTGCTGGCCATCCGTGAGAACGACTCGCAGGCTGCGATTCATGGTTTGGCGCGGGCCCTGGTCAACAATGCGGTCGAAGGCGTCACCAAGGGTTGGACGCGCGACTTGGAGATCGTTGGCATTGGCTATCGCGCCGAGATGAAGGGCAAAGGTACGGTGGTGTTTAACCTGGGTTATTCGCACCCGATCGAGTATCCTCTGCCGACCGGCATCGAAGTCGCGGTCGATCCCAAGCAAACCAAATTGAGTGTCACCGGAATTGACCGGCAGAAGGTCGGCCAGGTGGCTGCGGAAATGCGTGGCCTGCGCCCGCCCGATCCATACAAGAACAAGGGCGTTCGTTATGCCGGCGAACGCTTGAAGAAGAAGGTTGGAAAGACCGGAGCCAAATGATCGCGTTAAGCAGGCGTCTGAGCCTGCTGCGATCATCCCGAGCGTAGCGAGGGATCTTCGACGAGGTTTATATGCTGACAAAGACATCCAAGAACACGACCCGGCGTTTCGTACACGACCGCATCCGCAAAAAGATTCTCGGTACCGCTGAGCGGCCGCGGTTGAACGTGTACCGTTCGCTGAATCATATCTATGTGCAAGTGATCGACGATCTGCACGGCACCACGCTGGTCGCCGCCAACTCCGCGGAAGGCAAGAAGGGCGAGCGCCGGACCGGAGGCAATGTGGCTTCCGCGAAGTCGGTCGGTAAGACGATTGCCGAGCGCGCCAAAGCCAAGGGAATCAGCAAAGTGGTCTTCGACCGCGGCGGTTACATTTACCACGGACGGGTCAAGGCCCTGGCCGATGCCGCCCGCGAAGCTGGATTGCAATTTTAGAGGATTTGAATGCCAACTGTAATGAAGAAACTCGATGCAGGCAGCTACCAGCTGAAGGATCAGGTAGTCGCTATCAACCGCGTCACCAAGGTGGTCAAAGGCGGTAAGAACCTGTCGTTCGCGGCGCTGGTCGTGGTGGGGGATCCGGCTTCTGCGGTTGTCGGCTACGGCTCCGGCAAGGCGAAAGAAGTGCCGCAGGCCATCCGCAAAGGGATTGAATCGGCGAAGAAGAACCTGGTCAGAATCAATCTGACCCGGACGACGATTCCGCACACCGTGCTCGGACGCTTTGGCTCGGGAATGGTTCTGCTGAAACCTGCCCCCGAAGGCACGGGGGTGATTGCCGGCGGTGCAGTGCGGGCGGTAATGACGTCCGCGGGGGTGCAGAATGTGCTGACCAAGTCCATCGGGACAACGAACCCGCACAACGTGATCAAGGCAACCTTCGATGCATTGAAGAAGCTGAAGAATAAGGAAGCGGTCGCGGCCATGCGCGGGAAGGCAGCGGAAGAACTGTAATCGAAATACGGCGTCGTGCTGGCAAAAGAAGTTAAAGGGATCTTGTGATGATGGCAAAGAAATCGACCTCGGGTGGTGGCAAACTTCAGCTGAAGTGGGTGCGCTCGGCCATTTGTGCCCCTGTGACTCAGAAAAAAGTTGTCAAAGGCCTGGGATTTACCCGGCTGAATCAGGTGATCGAGCGTCCTGACACCGCTGCTATTCGCGGCATGGTGGCCAAGGTGCCGCACCTGGTGGAAATCGTTTCGTAGAGATGTAGCTGGCTGCGTCTCGACAGAAGAGAAGAGTTATGAATCTTTCCAACATTCGAGCACCGAAGAAATCGTCGGAGAAGCGCAAGCGGGTCGGCCGTGGCATGGGTTCAGGCATGGGCAAGACCTCGACGCGCGGCCACAAGGGACAGCGTTCGCGCAGTGGTTCGCGCATGATGCGCGGATTTGAAGGCGGCCAGATGCCGTTGCACCGCCGCATGCCCAAGCGCGGATTCACCAACATCTTCCGCAAGGAATACAACGTGGTGAACCTGGAGAAGCTGGCAGCACTTGGCGAGACTACGATCACTCCTGAATTTCTCCTGAAAGCGGGTGTCGTCAGCTCGCGCAAGCCGGTAAAGATTCTTGGAGACGGCGAGCTCTCGACTGCGATCACGGTTCACGCTCACAAGTTTTCCAAGTCAGCCCAGGAAAAGATCACTAAAGCAGGCGGCAAGTTCGAGGTCTTGCAGTAATGTTTGAAAAACTAGCCAACATCTTCCGCATCCCTGATCTTCGCAGGCGAATTCTGTTCACGCTGGGACTGTTGGCGGTCTATCGTCTCGGCGGACACATTCCTACGCCTGGCGTAAACGCCGATCGATTGCAGCAATTTTTCGAGCAGAATCGGGGCACGTTCCTCGGTTTCGTCGACCTGTTCTCCGGCGGACAACTTCGCCGTCTGACCATCTTTGCTCTGGGCATCATGCCGTACATCACGGCGTCGATCATTTTGCAACTGCTGACCGTGGTTTACGAGCCCCTGGCCAAGCTGCAGAAGGAAGGCGAACTCGGCCGCAAAAAAATTACCCAGTGGACACGTTATCTGACCCTCGGCCTCAGCGCCGTGCAGTCTTTTGGTATTGCGTTCAGCTTGGAGAAGACGGGTGATTTTGTAGTGAACCCCGGCATCGGCTTCGTCCTGATGACCGTGCTTACCCTGACCACCGGCAGTGTATTCATCATGTGGCTGGGCGAGCAGATCACCGAACGCGGCGTCGGTAACGGCATGTCGCTGCTGATTTTCGCCGGCATCGTCGTCGGGTTGCCCCGTGGCGTGGCCGACCTCATTGACAAGACCAAGAATGCCGCATGGGGTCCGTTCACTCCGGTGGCGATGGCAATGCTCGTCGCCTTGATGATCCTCATCGTCGCGTTCATCGTTTACGTCGAACGCAGTGAGCGGCGCATTCCGGTGCAATACGCAAAGCGGGTCGTGGGACGCAAAGTCATGGGCGGGCAGTCGACCCATTTGCCGTTGCGGGTCAATGCAGGCGGTGTGATGCCGGTCATCTTCGCCTCCTCGATTTTGACCATGCCGCAAATGGCGCTGCAGGGTTTCAAGAACAACCGCTATTTTGGCGATCTGATTCGCGCTTTGGGCTGGGGCGAGCCGCTCTACACTTTGTTGTACGCCGTGGGCATCATCTTCTTCGCCTACTTTTACGTTTCGATTGTCTTTAACCCGAACGAAGTCGCCGACAACATGCGGAAGTATGGCGGGTTCATCCCCGGCATTCGGCCAGGACGACGGACCGCTGACCACATCAACGAGATTCTTACTCGCATCACTCTGGTTGGCGCCCTGTACCTGATAATCATCTCTTTCATCCCTGAGTGGATGATTGCCGGCATTCACCTCAATCACCTGTGGGGCCCGGTCGGTGCATTCTTTGAGCGCTTGCCAACCTGGGTCACGAATGGCCTCGGTGTCACTTTCTATTTTGGCGGCACTTCGCTGCTGATCGTCGTGGGCGTTGCCATGGACACAGTGACGCAGGTGGAAGCACAGTTGGTGATGCGACACTACGACGGATTCACTCCGCGCAGTGGCCGGATTCGCGGCCGCCGTACCTGGGCCTGAAGAAGTTTGCTGGAGAGTGGGCGTCTGGCGCCCGATGCAGTTGTTGAATGCTGTCGGTAGTCGGGGTGAGGAGAAAACGGGGCCGTCTCGATGGCGGAGAGCACTTCGCGTAGCATTGGACCGATTGTTTTGTTAGGCCCGCCGGGCGCGGGGAAGGGAACGCAAGCCAAGCGGATCTCTGAACGGTACGGAATTCCGCAGATCTCTACCGGAGATTTGTTGCGAGAGCATGTAAGGACCGGGACTGCTCTGGGGCTGCGGGCAAAAGATATCATGGCCCGCGGGGAACTCGTGCCAGATGAATTGCTGTACGGAATGGTCTCCGAGCGGTTGCGCCAGGTGGACTGCCAGCCCGGGTTTATCCTGGATGGTTTCCCCCGCACGGCGGCGCAGGCAGGATGGCTGGATGCCTTCCTGAAAGCTGAGCTCTTTGACAACTCTAAGCCTGACAACTGCTTACCGGTTGTGATGCAGATCGACGTCGGCTATAATGAAATACTGCATCGGCTTGCCGGACGAAGGACTTGTCCTACCTGTGGACGAATCTACAACGCTTACCTCCAGCCTCCTCTGGTTGATGGAGCTTGCGATCTGGATGGCTCCAAACTGGTAACCCGCAATGATGATCGCGAAGAAGTGATTGGGGAACGTCTGCGGGCGTACGAAGCACAGACGAAACCTGTTGCAGATTATTATGAACGCATGGGGCGACTGGTCAACGTGGATGGCAGCTTGCCGGTGGACCAGGTTTCGGAACGCGTCCTGAGTGAGCTCGAAGCTCGCCGCACCAGTTAAGGAATGGCGATTGTTTGCAAATCAGCGGTAGAGATTGACAAGATGCGGCGTAGCGGCCGCGTGGTTCGAGAGGTGCTGGATTACCTCCGCGAGTTGGCGGTTCCAGGCGCGAGTACGATGGATCTGGAGCGCGCTGCCGAGAAGAAGATCAAAGAGTTGGGCGCCAAGCCGGCATTCAAGGGTTATTACGATTATCCTTGTGTGCTGTGCACTTCGATCAACGACGAAATCGTCCACGGGATTCCATCCGAAAAGCGGGTCCTGAAAGACGGAGATGTTGTTTCGATTGATTGCGGCGTGGTGCTGGACGGCTATTACGGCGATGCGGCAATCACGGTTCCCGTTGGCGCTGCGGTAAAGCCAGAGGTGCGTAAGCTGCTCGAAGTGACCGAGGCGTCGCTCTACAAGGGAATCGAGCAGGCACGGATCGGGAACTCGGTCGGCGACGTCGGCGCTGCGGTGCAGGAGTTGGTCGAGGCTAACGGCTTTAGCGTCGTTCGGGAGTTCGTCGGGCACGGCATTGGCACTAAATTGCATGAAGAGCCGCAAGTTCCAAATTTCGGTTCTCGTGGGCACGGTCCCAGGTTGCGTGAGGGCATGGTGCTGGCGATCGAGCCGATGGTGAATTTCGGCAAGCCCGGTACGAGAGTGCTTGACGACAAGTGGACGGCGGTGACCGTTGACGGCAGTTGCAGTGCGCATTTCGAGCATTGCGTCGCTGTGACCAAAGATGGGCCGATGATTCTGACGCAGTAAAGCAGCTTCTGGCTGCTAGCTCCTGGCCGCTAGCTAAGAGCCGAGCAGGTTTAACTAGAAGCTAGGAGCGAATGAGCAAAGTTGAGGCGTTTGCGGGGCGTATGAGCCCCGCGCCGAAATCCCCGAGCGAAGCGAGGGAACTCGGAAATGAAGTCGTAAGGAGCGAATGAGCAAAGTTGAGGCGTTTGCGGGGCGTGTGAGCCCCGCGCCGAAATCCCGAGCGAAGCGAGGGAACTCGGAAATGAAGTCGCAAGGAGCGAATGAGCAAAGTTGAGGCGTTTGCGGGGCGTATGAGCCCCGCGCCGAAATCCCGAGCGAAGCGAGGGAACTCGGAAAT
>Ga0335081_10012443_pt1 | contig 13797 bp, 11 predicted proteins | sample Lox_Sample_35_FD_206713 | JGI IMG/M metagenome (GOLD analysis project Ga0335081, IMG submission 206713) | Soil microbial communities from Loxahatchee National Wildlife Refuge, Florida, United States - Lox_Sample_3.5 | ecosystem: Environmental > Terrestrial > Soil > Wetlands | place: USA...
CCGTGGACGCGCAAATGGCGCTGGGCAGCGACCTCATGATGGTGCTCGATGAGTGCCCGGAGTATCCGGTCAGCCATGAGTACGCCCGCAAATCCATGGAGCGAACGCTCGCCTGGGCGCAAGCCGGCTTCGCCCATTACCGGCGCAGCGCCGAACATCAAACCCGCCAAGCGCTGTTTCCAATCGTCCAGGGCTCGGTATTCGCCGATCTCCGGCGGCAGTGTGCCGAACGCCTTCTCGAGCTCGATGCCGAAGGCTACGCCATCGGAGGATTGTCCGTGGGGGAGCCGCGGCCCGTGAGCCTGGAGATGGTGGAGGCCACTGAGCCCGCACTCCCGCGGGATCGCCCCCGCTACGCCATGGGTGTGGGAATGCCGCAAGAACTGGCCGAATATGTGGCGCGCGGCATCGACATGATGGACTGCGTCCTGCCCTCCCGCAACGCCCGCAACGGCTGCCTGTTTACCTCCCAGGGCCGGATCATCATCAAACACGCCCGGTACAAAGATGACCCCCGCCCCCTCGACGAGCATTGCGATTGTTATGCCTGCCGTACCCATAGCCGGGCCTACCTGCGTCATCTGTATCAGGCCGGCGAGATTTCGTACGCCGTCCTAGCGACGGGGCACAACCTCAGGCGTTACCTTGACATAATGCGTGAGATCAGGCACGCTATTTTACAGGGCCAATTCCCCGAATATTTGAAAGCTGTCCGATCGGCGCCGGTCGAAGTACAATAATCGTCATCTGGTTCCATCCGTGTATCTGAATCTGCTGCTGCAACAGTCGTCCCCAAACTCGTGGGTGAGTTTTGTCCCCATCCTCCTCATATTCGCGATCTTTTACTTTCTCCTGTTTATGCCCATGCAGCGGCAGAAAAAACAGCAGCAGAAGATGCTGAAAGAGCTGCAAAACGGCAATGTCGTTCTCACCAGCGGCGGCATTGTCGGCACGATCGTGTCCATTGACGGGGACACGCTGGTATTGCGGGTGAAACCGGATAACGTCAAGCTGCAGGTCGCGCGGAGCGCGGTCTCCAGCCTGGTTCCGGCGGAGAAGAAGTAAGGCAGCATCAGGCAAAGGGCATCATGCAAAGGAATCTCAAGACCAAAACGGCGTTCATTGCAGTCATCATTCTGCTGTGCGTTTACGGCATTATCAACCTGCCGAAATCCGCCGGGGACCTGAAGGCCAACCTGGCGCGGAACGTCAGGCTCGGGCTCGACCTGAAGGGCGGCAGCCACCTGGTGATGCAAGTTCAGGTTCAGGACGCGGTGAAAGCCGAGGCGCTGCAGACCATCGAGCGATTGAAGGAAGAGCTGCGCAAGGCCAACATCGAGTACGCCTCGATGGACAGCAACGAGCCGAACTCGGTGGAGACCGCCGATACCATCCAGATCACGGTCAAAGGCGTGCCGGCCAACAAATCGGCGGCGTTCCGGAACATCGTATCCGACCATTTCGGGGTCTGGGTCCTGACGGCGGTCAGTTCGACCGACTACCGCATGAACATGCGGCCGTCGGAACTGCTGGCATTAAAACGCGACACCGTGGACCGCTCCATTCAGACCATCAGCAACCGTGTCAATCAGTTGGGCCTCAGCGAGCCGACCGTGCGGCAGGAGGGCAGCCGCGATACCGACTACCGCATCCTGGTGGAACTGCCCGGAGTGGATGATCCCGCCCGGGTCAAGGACATCATCGGCACGGCCGCGGTGCTCGAGATCGTCGAGGTGAAAGACGGTCCCTACCCGAGCCAGGAGGCCGCCCTGGCCCAGCACGGCGGTGTGCTTCCCCTGAACACCAGGCTGGTGAAGGCGCCGCCTCGGGGCAGCTCCGAGGGGGTGAGCTATTATCTGGTGAATCGGACGCCCGTGATCACCGGGCACGATCTGCGAAACGCACGCGCGGGGCAGGACGAGTTCCGGAAGTGGGAGACCGAGTTCACCCTTTCGCAAGACGGCGGGAAGCGCTTTGAGCGGTTCACGGAAGCGAATATCGGCAACCGGCTGGCCGTGGTACTCGACAACCAGATCCGCAGCGTAGCCACCATTCAGAGCCGGATCTCCGACCAGGGGCGCATTACCAATCTGGGCAGCGAACAGGAAGCCAGCGATCTGGCCCTCGTTCTGCGCTCGGGCTCCCTGCCCGCCAGCATTGTTTACCTGTATGAGCGCTCGGTCGGTCCGTCGCTCGGCGCAGACTCGATACGGGATGGCATCATCGCCGGAGTTGCGGGCTTGCTGGCCGTTATCAGCGTGATGCTGGTGTACTACAAGGGCGCCGGCGTCAACGCCGTGCTCGCCCTGGTTTTGAACGCTATCATCCTGATCGCCATGCTTTCCTACTTCAAGGGAGTGCTGACGCTGCCGGGCATCGCCGGCGTCATCCTGACGATTGGCATGGCGGTAGACTCCAACGTCCTGATTTTTGAGCGGATTCGCGAAGAGCTGCGGGCCGGTAAAGCCATCGTATCCGCCGTGGATGCCGGTTTCGGAAAGGCCTGGTGGACGATCGTCGACACGCACGTCACCACCATCGTTTCGTGCCTGTTCCTGTTCCTGTTCGGAACCGGGCCGGTGCGCGGGTTCGCGGTCACCCTGGTCATCGGGCTGCTGGCGAACGTTTTCACCGCGGTGTACGTCTCGCGCGTGATCTTTGATTACGAGCTGTCGCGCAGGCGGCAGCTCAAGACTTTGAGCATTTGACCGGTTTGTGATAGTTTGGCAAATTCGGGAAAACAAGCGGCCAAGGCCTGTGGTGGGCCAGGGAACAAGATTCTGGTCTTCGGTGTCTAACCGAGCAAGCACTGGTATGGCCCTGTAACGGTTGGGCAATGGAATTATTCAAAAACACAAGCTACGACTTCCTCCGGTGGAAGTGGCCCTTCATTATCGCCTCGCTGGTGCTTTCGGCCGCGGGTCTTATCAGTCTCGCCGTCAAGGGCGGCCCCCGCTACGGGATCGATTTCAAGGGTGGTACCTTAATGACCGTGAAGTTCTCGGGAAAACCCCCGGTGGACAACATCCGCTCGGCGGTGTCTAAGAGAGTGACGGGCGAGATTAGCGTGCAGAATTTCGAGTCGGGATCCAACGAGGTGGCCATCGGAACGGAGTTGACGGACGAGCGGCAGCTCGATCAAAACCGGCGGGCCATTCTCAACACCCTGACGGCCACTTTCGGCCAGCCGAACAGCGGCAAGCTGGACCTGAATAACGCGGGCGGCAGTGAACTGGTGAGCCGGCTGCGCGACGCGCTGGCGCGAAACAACGTCGCCATGTCCGATATCCAACTGGAGACGCTGGCAAAGGACATTCTGGCTTTTCGCAACAGCCCGCCCCGTTCGGGACTGATTACGAGCTTCGATCAACTATCGGCAGTGCCGGGCGTCACGCCGGCCGTCCTCAGCACCCTGAAGCAGGAGTGCTATCTGGCACCATTCGCGGTGCGTGACACCCAGGTGGTCGGGCCGAAGGTCGGCTCGGAGCTGCGGCAACGGGCTATTTGGGCCACGCTTGCCGCGCTCGGGGGAATGCTGATATATATAGCCTTTCGTTTCGAGTGGATATACGGGGTGGCGGCCGTGGTGGCGTGTTTTCATGACACGATCATCACCATCGGGTTTTTCTCGCTGTTCAATAAGGAGATCGACCTGACGGTCATTGCGGCGCTGCTGACGCTGGTTGGCTATTCGATGAACGACACCATCGTGATCTTCGACCGCATTCGCGAGAATCTGAAGCTGTCGCGGCGCGAGCCACTCGAGCAACTGATCAATCGCAGCGTAAACCAAACCCTGAGCCGGACCATCATGACGTCGGGGCTGACATTCCTGACGGTGCTGGCGCTGTTTCTGTTCGGCGGGCAGGTGCTGCACGGTTTCTCGTTCGCACTAGTCGTTGGCATACTGATTGGAACGTACTCATCGGTCTTTGTGGCCAGCCCCATTGTGTTGTTCTGGCACAACTGGTTTGACCAGCGGAAAAGATCGGCGGTGGTAGTGCCGGCCCGCGTGAACGCGGTGAAAGAGCCGGTGAGGAAGGGTCCGGTAAAAGTGGTGAAGTAGCACGGCGCGCGGAAACACGGCCGCGCGGCAGGGAGGAGAGGCACCAATGTTCGAGCAAACATTCGTCGAGGGCGTGGGAAAAACCAACCGGGTCTGGACGGTGATGGTCTCGTTTATCGGCCAGATCGCGCTCATCGGAGTGGCCGTTTTGATCCCGATGATTTATTTCGATGCATTGCCGCGGACGCAGTTAACCAGTTTTCTGGTGGCTCCGCCGCCGCCTCCGCCGCCGCCGCCTCCGCCGGCCGCTGTGCCCGTGAAGATGGTGAAAGTCATTCCGCGCCAGTTCGACGCCGGAAAGCTGATGGCGCCCAAAGTGATCCCCAAAGAGGTCACCATGATTAAGGAAGAAGAGCTGCCACCACCTTCCGCCTCAGCCGGTGTGGTGGGTGGCGTCCCCGGCGGCGTTCCCGGTGGCACAGCAGGAGGAGTCATAGGCGGCATTATCGGATCGGTTCCGACAGCGGCTCCGCCCCCGCCTCCGCCGCCCGTCGAGAAGAAAGCGGCGCCGCCGCAGCGCATCCGCGTGGGCGGCCAGGTGCAACAGGCGAATCTGATCCGGCAGCCGAAACCGATTTATCCGCCGCTGGCCAAACAGGCTCGCATTCAAGGCGTGGTTCGGTTCAACGCCATCATCGGCCGCGACGGCACGATTCAGAATTTGACGCTCATCAGCGGCCACCCGCTGCTGGTTCCGGCGGCTCAGGAAGCCGTCAAGCAATGGCTTTACAAGCCTACGCTGCTCAATGGCGAGCCGGTGGAGGTGGCAACGGTTATCGACGTGAACTTCACGTTGAGTCAGTAGTAAGGAAAGATCAGCCCCGGCGCACAACGCCGCATGGCTGAACGCTAAAAGCAAACACTTCACGCAGGAGAGAGAGAAAAAACAATGTTCTTACATATGCAGGTTTGGGCGTTTTGGTTGTTGCAGGAAACAACCACCGTCGGCTGGGACCCCCGGTCGCTCTGGAATCAGATGGGCACGCCGGCGAAGCTCGTGGTCGTCGCCCTGTTCATCATGTCCGCCTGGTCGATTGGTGTCATGATCGACCGGTTGATGGCCTACAGCGCAGCACGCAAACAATCACGGCAGTTCGCGCCCGCGGTTGCCGGCGCGTTGCGCGAAGGCAAGCTGGATGAGGCGGTGAAGATCGCCGACCGGTACAAGAAGAGCCACCTGGCCAAAGTCGTGGTGGCCGGTTTGCAGGAGTTTCAGGCGCATCAGCTCAGCTCGGAAATACCGGGTGAGGAAATCGAGGCGTCGAAGCGCGCTCTGGAACGCGCGGAAGCCATCGTGCACGCCGAGCTGAAGCGCGGGATCAGCGGCCTGGCGACCATCGGCTCAACGGCTCCTTTCGTCGGACTGTTCGGAACGGTGGTGGGCATCGTTAACGCGTTCAAATCAATTTCCGCCGAGAAATCGACCGGCTTGGGCGCGGTGGCGGGCGGCATTTCGGAAGCGCTGGTGACCACCGCTATCGGATTGTTCGTGGCCATCCCCGCTGTGTGGATGTTCAACTACTTTACGGGCAAGATCGAGGCGTTCGACGTGGAAATGGGCAACTCCAGTTCCGAGTTGATCGACTATTTCCTCAAGCGCTCGCAGCGCAGCGCCACCGCCCGGAAGTAGAGCTTTTAGCGTTCAGCCGTTAAGGCGGCCCACGCGGTGGGCCGCCGCGAGCTCTCTTGGCTGGTTGATCGGAATTCCGCCGCAACCCGCCGGACGAGATCGGGGCGGCAAAAGGAGCCTGTTATGTCGTTAATGATGAAACACACACCACCGCCTCCGGTGGCGGATATCAACGTGACACCCATGGTGGATGTCATGCTGGTCCTCCTCATCATTTTCATGGTCATCACGCCCATGTTGACCAAGGGCGTGAGCGTGGACATGGTGCGTACGAAGAATCCCATCGCCATGCAGGCGGCGGACAAGACCGACGCGATTATTGTGGCTGTCACCCGCGACGGGAAGACTTATCTGGGCAACACCCAATTGCCGGCGGACCAGTTGGCCCCCAAAGTCAAGGACCTGCTTACCAACCGCGTCGACAAGGAAGTGTTCATGCGCGCGGACGCGCGGGCTCGGTTCGAAAAAGTGGTCGAGGTGGTGAACAACCTGCGGGCCGCAGGCGTGGATCAGCTCGGGTTGCTGACCGAACAAATCCAGGAAAAGCGGCCAGGGGCGAAGCCGGCGCCGGCGGCGGGAGCCGCAGCGGGCCAGTAGCACGGAATCGGAGCTAGAGGAGCAATCTTATGGGAATGGCAGTAGGTGGAGGCAAAGGCCCCAAATCCGACATCAATATGACGCCGATGATCGACGTCCTGCTGGTGCTCATCATCATTTTCATGGTGATCACGCCCCTGACACCCAAAGGACTGGAGGCCCTGGTGCCGCAGCCGCCCCGGGCGGACCAGCCGCAGAACCAGTCGGATGTGCGCACGGTGGTGATCGTCATCAACCGCGACAAATCGCTGATGATCAATCAGGAGCCCACCGACGAGCAGAAGCTCGGGCCGCGTCTAGAAGAAATCTTCAAGACCCGCGCCGAGCGCGTGGTGTTCGTGAAGGGTGACGCGGACCTGGAATACCAATACGTGGCGAGGGCTATTGACATCGCACACGGCGCCGGGATCGACAAGGTCGGTCTCATGACGCCTCAAATGGAGGCCGGACAGTAATGAAACGCAATGTAGCCGCGCTCCTCGCAGTGGCCGCGTCTGCGTTCCTCGCAACCGGTTGCAATAAACTCAAGGCGCGCGACAATCTCAACCGCGGCGTGCAGGCTTACAAGAACACCCAATACACACAAGCCGTCGAGCGTTTCGAAGAGGCGGTGAAGCTCGATCCGAGTTTTCCAACAGCCCGGCTGTATCTGGCCATGGCCTACTACATGCAATATATCCCCGGCGCCGATTCGCCGGAAAACCAGCAGATGGCCGACCACGCCATGGACCAGTTTCAGAAGGTGCTGGCGCAGGAACCCAAGAACGACGTGGCCATGAAGTCCATCGCGTCGCTGTTTTACAACGAGAAGAAATGGTCGGATGCGGAGTCGTGGTACAAGAAGGAAATCGACCTGAACCCCAAGGACAAGGAAGCCTATTACACTCTGGGCGTGATTGCCTGGAGCAGATGGTACCCGGTATACGGGGCAGCGCGTGCCAAGCTCGGCATGAAACCGGAGGACCCCGGTCCAATCAAGGACAAGAAGGTTAAGGAGGAGCTGAAAACCCAGTACCTCCCCGTGATTACGGAAGGCATCCAGAATCTCCAGAAGGCCCTGGACATCGACAAAGAGTACGACGACGCCATGGCATACATGAACCTGCTGATTCGCGAAAAAGCGGACCTCGACGATACTCCGGAGGAATACAAGAAGGACGTCGAAACCGCCGACAATTGGGTTCAGAAAACGCTGGAAACCAAGAAAATCAAGGCTGAGCGCAAACCCATCAGCACCGGCATCAACGCGCAGTGAAAAACCGGTGTCGCGTGCCCGGTGCCGGGTGTCAGCCTACCGGCGCCTAACACCGGGAACCCCGTACCTCTTACAATCAAATAGTGGCGACCGAACCTAGCAGCGTTGGTGTCTCGGCAGAATCCAGCGCTACGTTGCCATCGGGCGGCCAGCCTGAATCCGCCGTAGACAAGCTGTTCGCCGATCTCGTTGGCAAGGTGCGGGAAGCCCGTCCTCGCGACGATCTCGCGCCCATCGAGAAAGCCTACCGGTTCGCCTCCGAAAAACACAAGCTGCAAACGCGCGAGTCGGGCGAGCCCTACATGGTGCATCCGCTGATGGTCGCGCATTTCCTGGCGGATATGCGCATGGACATGGTCAGCATGGAAACCGGCCTGCTGCACGACGTCGTTGAAGACACCAGCGTCACGATCGACGATATTCGCAAGAATTTCGGCGAGGACGTGGCGCGGTGCGTCGACGGCGTGACCAAGCTGAGCAAGCTGGACTTCTTCTCGGCCGAAGAGCGGCAGGCGGAGAGTTTTCGGAAAATGCTGCTGGCGATGGTGAACGACATCCGGGTCATCATCGTCAAGCTGGCGGACCGCCTGCACAATATGCGCACGCTGGGCTTCATTCAGGAGCCCGACCGGCGGGAGCGCATCGCGCGCGAGACCATCGAAATTTATGCCCCCATCGCTCACCGGCTCGGCATGGGCAAGGTGCGCGGCGAACTGGAGGACCTGGCCTTTCGCTACGTCGATCCGGCTGCCTGGGAAGAGATCTCCAAGGTCATCGAGCTGCGGCACCGGGAAAATGACGAATACCTGAAACAGATCCGGCACATGATCGAGTCGGAACTGCGGCGCGAAGGGATCCCGGCTCGGGTTGAGGGGCGCCTCAAGCGCGCCTATTCCATTTACCAGAAGATGAAACGCCAGAAGATCACCATCGAGCAGGTGTACGATCTGATGGCGGTCCGTATAATTACCGACTCGGTGAAGAACTGCTACGCCGCCCTCGGTGTGATTCACAACGAATGGCGCCCGGTGCCCGGCCGCATCAAGGACTTCATCGCGATTCCCCGCCCCAACCTGTATCAATCCCTGCACACGTCGGTGGTCGGTCCCGAAGGACGGCATTTCGAGGTGCAGATCCGCACCGAAGAAATGCACCGCATCGCGGAGGAAGGCATCGCGGCGCACTGGAAGTACAAAGAGGGCAAGAAGGGTCCGGCGGACGACGATCAGCGCATCGCGTGGCTGCGGCACCTGGTGGAATGGCAGCAGGACATGCAGGACCCGGGCGAGTTCATGTCCACCTTGAAGGTGGACCTCTACCCCGAGGAAGTGTACACGTTCACGCCCCGCGGCCGGGTCATCGTGCTGCCCCGGGACGCCACACCCATCGATTTTGCGTACGCCATTCACTCCGACGTGGGCCAGCAGTGCGTGGGCGCGAAAGTGAACGGCCGCATCGTGCCGCTCCGCTATACCTTGCGTAATGGCGATATCGTGGAGATCCTCACGCAGCCAGGGCATCAGCCGAGCAAAGACTGGCTGGCGGTGGTGAAAACGTCGCGCGCCCGCAACAAGATCAAGCACGTCATCAATGCCAACGAGCGCACGAAAGCCATTGAGATCGGCCAGAAGTACCTCGAAAAAGAAGCGCGGAGGCTGGGCGTGCAGTTGAGCAAGGTAGCGCGCGCCGACCTGGAAAAGGCCGCGGCGGACTATGGCGTGAGCAAAATCGAGGACTTGTACGCCGCCCTCGGGTACGGGAAATTCTCGGCGCGCCAGGCGCTCCAAAAACTGGCGCCGCAACAGTTCAGGGAAGAACAGCTCGAATTGCCCAAGCCGGGCGCCGCCGAGCCGGCTCCCGCTCCGGTGCCGCCCTCGGGACCGCAGGATGGTGATGCCGTCATTCGGGTCAAGGGCGTTGACGATCTCCTGGTTTACCGCGCCAAATGCTGCAACCCGATCCGCGGCGAGGCCATCGTGGGATACGTGACCCGGGGCAAAGGTATCGCGGTCCATTCCAAGATGTGCCCAAACGTTCAGAACCTTCTTTACGACGTCGAGCGCAAGATCGAGGTCGAGTGGGCGCGCAACACCAGCGACGCGTTTCCGGTCAAGATCGTGGTGCACACCGATGACCGGCCGGGCCTGCTTGCGCAAATTACTTCCATTCTTTCCACCGAGAACATGAATATCCGCAGCCTGGAAGCGCGCACGGAAGTGAATGCCGCCGACGGCGCGCTCATCGAGATGACGGTGGATGTGCGCGACAAGAAACAACTGGAGAAGCTGGTCGCCGCCATGCGCCGCATCTCGGGCATCCGCGATGTCGAACGCCTCCTGTGCTAGTTCCCTGACTGCCGATGCCCTCGACCGATCCCCAGCACATTGCCATCTCTAAATCCAAGGGCATCACCATCGATTGGAAAGATGGGCATACAAGCGTGTACGGGCTGCAATATCTCCGCGACAAGTGCCCGTGTGCCACCTGTACGGGAGCGCACGGCGCGCCGCCCGCAACCGAGTCCTCATCCTCACCGTTTCAAATGTACAAGCCCGCAATCAAGATGCTCGACGTGGAACCGGTGGGCCATTACGCGATTCGCATCGTGTGGAACGACGGGCACAGCACAGGGATATACTCGTTCGAGCATTTTCGGCGGATTTGCCCGTGTGAGGAATGCCGGGGCAATTTATCACCGCCGGGACGCTGAGGCGCAGAAAGACTGATGAAGGCGGGGGCGGTTTTTCCCGGGAAGCGTAAGCTCGAAGTGGTCTCGCTGGCTGAGCCCGAGGTGTCGGCTCCCTCCCAGGTAAAGCTCCGGATGCTCCAGGTGGGCGTCTGCGGAACGGACCGGGAAATTGCCAATTTCGACTACGGCATTGCGCCGGAAGGTTTCGAGTTTCTGGTGCTGGGCCACGAGTCGTTGGGCGAGGTCGTGGAGACAGGTCCGGAAGTGAGCCGTGTGCGGCCGGGTGACCTCGTGGTTCCGACCGTGCGCCGCCCATGTTCTCACCTCGCATGTGCGGCCTGCCGGGCCGGCCAGCCTGACTTCTGCTATACCGGCGATTTTCGCGAGCGCGGCATCAAGCAGCAGCACGGGTTCATGACCGATTTTGTGGTGGACGACGAGAAGTACTTGCACCTCGTGCCCGCCGAATTGCGGGATGTGGCCATCCTGGTTGAACCGCTCACGATTGCGGAAAAGGCGCTGATCCAGATCAATTCCATCCAGCAGAGGCTGCCGTGGGGATGTCCCTGGAGTCCCGGCAAGCCTCCCGGGCACTGCCACCGTGCGGTCGTGCTGGGCGCCGGACCGGTCGGATTGCTGGGCGCCATGGCGCTGGTCAACGCCGGTTTCGAGACGTACGTCTATTCCCGCGAGGTGAGCCCGGATCCCCGCGCGGTTCTGCCGGAGTCGTTCGGAGCGCGGTACGTGTCGTCCCAGTCCGTGCCGGTCCAGGGACTCGCGGCGCAAGTGGGGAACATCGACGTGGTGTACGAAGCAGCGGGCTCGCCCCAGGCCGCCTTCGACCTGCTCGAAGTCCTCGGAACGGATGCGGTGTTCTGCTTCACGGGCGTGCCGCGGCACGGCAATCCACTTTCCATCGATGCCAGCAGCCTCCTGCGCAACCTTGTGCTGAAGAACCAGGTGATTTTAGGCACTGTGAATGCGGGCCACGATGCCTTCGAGTCGGCCATCCGCGACCTCGGGGCATTCAACGGACGCTGGCCGGACACTGTGCGCTCACTCATCACCGGACGGTACCCCCTCGAGGAGTTTCGCGAACCGATTTTCTCCATCGAGGGGATCAAGAACATCGTCCTGATGGACGGGAAGCGCTGATGGACGGCGCAAGAACAGGCCCCGAGTGGGAGCGTCTGGCCCTGGATGCCCGTCGTGAGAAGAATTGGAAGCGTTGGGGACCCTATCTTTCCGAGCGCCAGTGGGGTACCGTGCGCGAGGACTATTCACCGGACGGAAGTTGCTGGGCGTATTTCCCGCATGAGCATGCTCGCAGCCGGGCGTACCGCTGGGGCGAAGATGGTCTGCTCGGCATCTGCGATCGCGAGGGCCGTTTGTGCTTCGCGCTGGCTCTTTGGAACGGGCGCGACTCCATTCTGAAAGAACGCTTGTTCGGCTTGGGCTCGCCCGAGGGAAATCACGGTGAGGATGTGAAGGAGTGCTATTTTTATCTGGATTCCACTCCCACGCACTCGTACATGAAGGCGCTCTATAAGTATCCGCAGGCGGAATTCCCTTACACCCGGTTGGTCGAGGAAAACCGCCGCCGAAGCCGGGAACAGCCGGAATTCGAGCTCCTCGATACCGGCGTGTTCGATGACGGGCGCTATTTCGACATTTTCATTGAGTACGCCAAAGCGGATACGGACGACGTTCTCATCCGCATAACAGCCGTCAACCGCGGGCCTGAGAGAGCCGATCTTCATTTGCTGCCCACTCTCTGGTTCCGCAATACCTGGTCTTGGGGACGAAACGGCGAAGGTTACTGGCCGAAACCCAAAATGTCGAGAGCCGGCACAAACCGGATCAGCGCCGAACACATTTCATTGGGCAAGTTCGAACTTGACTTCGATACACCCTTGGAAGTGCTGTTCACCGAAAACGAGACCAACATCGAACGCATGTTCGGCGTGCCGAACGGAACGCCGTACGTGAAAGACTCCTTTCACGACTACGTGATTCACGGGCGTAGTGAAGCGGTGAATCCGCAATGTGTGGGAACAAAGGCCGCCATCCGCTACCGCCTGGATTTGTCCGCCGGGGAGAGCCGGGTGGTCCATCTGCGGCTCAGTCGGCCGGAGGAGGCGCAGCCCCTCCTTTCGGATGCCATATTTGATCGGCGCATGCAGGAAGCGGACGAGTTTTATTCGTCCCTGCTGCCGAGTTCCGATGCCGCGCGCCACATCACCCGGCAGGCCTACGCAGGGCTCCTGTGGACCAAACAGTTCTACCACTACTCCGTGGCGGACTGGCTAAATGGCGACCCGGCGCAGCCTACGCCGCCCGCCAGCCGGCTTCAGGGCCGAAACTCCGACTGGACGCATCTCTACAATCGCGATGTCATCTCCATGCCCGACAATTGGGAGTACCCGTGGTATGCGGCCTGGGACCACGCGTTTCACATGATCCCTTTCGCGCAAATCGATCCGCAGTTTGCCAAGGACCAGCTCGTGTTGCTGGTGCGCGAATGGTACATGCATCCCAACGGCCAGATACCCGCGTATGAGTTTGCCTTTGGCGATGTCAACCCGCCGGTCCACGCCTGGGCTGCGTGGCGCGTTTACAAGATAACTGCGCGGCGTGGAGCGCGCGACCGGCTGTTTTTGGAACGAGTATTCCAGAAACAGTTGCTCAACTTTACGTGGTGGGTGAACCGAAAGGACGTCGGCGGGAAGCACATTTTTGCCGGCGGTTTCCTGGGACTCGACAACATCGGCGTTTTCGACCGCTCCCAGCCGCTGCCCACCGGAGGCGTTCTCGAACAGGCGGACGGAACGGCATGGGTGGCATTTTATTGCACCACCATGCTTTCCATGGCCCTCGAGTTAGCCACGTACAACTCAGCCTACGAAGATATCGCGTCCAAATTTTTCGAGCACTTCGTGGCCATCGCGGATGCCATGAACACGCTGGGGGGGAACGGGCTCTGGGACGAGCAAGACGGCTTCTATTACGATCAGCTCCAAATCGAAGGCGTGTCATTTCCCCTGCGTGTCCGTTCCATGGTGGGGCTGATTCCGTTGTTCGCGGTCGAAGTACTGGAGCAGGCCGTAATCAACATGTCGCCGGGGTTTCGCAAGCGCATGGATTGGTTTCTGCATAATCGGACAGACCTGTCCCGGCAGATTTCATATATGGAAAAGAGTGGCGCTAACGCGCATGCGCACCGGTTGCTCGCCATTCCGTCACGAACGCGTCTGGAACGGGTGCTGCGTTACGCGCTTGACCCCAAAGAATTCCTGTCGCCTTTCGGGCTGCGCTCGCTTTCTCAAGTTCACCGGGAGCGGCCGTTCATCCTGCGTGTGGACGGGGACGACCGTCGCGTCGATTACGAACCGGGCGAATCTACGGCGCCGTTGTTCGGCGGAAATTCGAACTGGCGCGGCCCCATCTGGTTTCCCGTAAACTACCTCATGATAGAAGCGCTGGAGCGCTATCACCATTTCTATGGCGACACCTTGCAAGTCGAATGCCCGGTAGGGTCGGGGCAGATGATGAATCTCAAG
>Ga0335081_10012445_pt1 | contig 13796 bp, 13 predicted proteins | sample Lox_Sample_35_FD_206713 | JGI IMG/M metagenome (GOLD analysis project Ga0335081, IMG submission 206713) | Soil microbial communities from Loxahatchee National Wildlife Refuge, Florida, United States - Lox_Sample_3.5 | ecosystem: Environmental > Terrestrial > Soil > Wetlands | place: USA...
AAGAGGGCGAGACCGGTCGATCCGTCGAGCCCGTAGCCGGCCTCGTTCACGGTGTTGAGCTGGGCGGAGAGATCCGAGGCCAGCTCATCGACCTGAGCAGCGGCGGTGGCGAGGGCCCCGTCGCGGGCCGCGAGCGTGCCGCCCAGGCTGCCGCCCACGCCGGCGTCGGCGATGGCGATGGTGCTGGTCCCGCCCGGCTGGGTGAGGACGAGCCCCAGGTGGCCCCCGTTCGTGGGGTCGGGCTGGGTCGAGAGTGAGCCGGCGCTCGTGCCGGCCACGAGCGCGATGCCCCCCGGCAGCATCACGTTCACGTACCCCTGGGAGGTGGTGAGGGGCGTGCCGCCGGTGAGCGTGGCCAGGGTGTCGAGCTGGGTCTGCCGCTGGTCGAGGAGGTCGTTCGGCGGGGTGCCGCCCGCGCTCGCCTCCTGGATCTCGCCGTTCAGCTGGGCCACCGCGGCCGCGGCGGCGTTGATCTCGCCCACGAGGCCGCTCGCCTGGGTGTCGAGGGCGGAGCGGCTCGAGGCGATGTCCTCGCTCGTCGTGTTGAAGGCCTGGGCGAGGGCCTGGGCCTCGCCGAAAGCCGCGCTGCGCAGACTCGGGTCGCTCGGGTCCTGCGCCACCGCCGACAGGCTCGAGTAGAAGCTGGAGATGGCGGTCGAGAGGGCGCCTCCGGTGGTGGTCGAGGATCCGCTGCTCGCGTCGGTGCCGGTGTTGAAGGTCGCGAGCGAGGCGAGCGCGTCCGACTCGGCGGAGGACTGGGCGGCCTGGGCGAGCGCCTGGGGGATCTGGGCCTCCAGGAACCGGTTGCGGGCCTGGGTGACCGTGGTCACGGTGGCGCCGCCGCCGACGACGGTGCCGCCCACCGTGTCGGTGGGGGCGAGGTCCGTGACCACCGCGGTCTGGCGGGAGTACCCCGGGGTGTTGGCGTTGTCGATGTTGTTGCTGGCGGTGGCGGTGACCTCTTGCTGGGCGGCGAGGCTCGTTCCGGCCGAGGTGAGGATGGAGAGGATGTTGGCCATGGGCTAGCCCTTGCTCGAGACCATGGCCAGCGCGGGGGCGCTCGTGCCCCGCAGGCCACGCCGGTCGTAGGCGCGGACGGATGGCCGGAGGGCCTCGACGTAACCGCGCACGCAGGCGAGGGCCCGGTCGGCGAGCTTCAAGTTCAGCCGGTCGATTTCCTGGAGCGCGCTCGCGAGCGAGCGCACCTCGGAGAGGACCCCCTTCAGGACCTGGGTCGCCTCGGGGGCGAGGGCCTCGAGCCGCTCCAGGGTCCCCGCCACGAGGCCAGCCGTCCCGGCGGCCCGGCCGAGGGCGAGGGAGAGTTCGCGCTCGAGCCTTGCTACCTCGGCGACGAAGGCGCCGCGTTCGCTCGCCCGGGTGAAGAGCGCGGCGGCGTCGAGGGTGCGGATGAGCTGGCGCTCCGCGCGGGCTCGCTCGACCTCGGCGGCGAGCTCGTCGCGCAGCTGTCGCGCCATCTCGAGGGATCTCTCGAGGTTCATGTGGGTCCTGTCGTCGGGTCGTGGGATGCTGCGCGGAGCGCGCTTACGACCCCAGGAACAGCGACTGCAACCTGGCGGCCAACTCGGCGTCGTCCAGGATCTGCTGGGCGATGGCCTGGGGGTCGGGTCGGTAGGTACCCGCCTGCACCTGGGCGGCGATCTCCTGCAGCTTGGCCGACTGGCTTCCCGGCGCGGCCGAGAGCGCCTGGGCCACCGCCTCGGAGACCTTCGCGCTCGCGTCGGTGGTGACCGTGTCGGCTTTCCCCGTGGGCTCCGCGGTGCGACCGGGCTCGGGAGTCTTGCTGGGGGCCAACGCGCTGATTTGACTTGCGTCCGTGACCTTCATACGACACCTCCGGGCGGTCAGGACCCGCTCTCAGATGTGTCATCGGCACGGAGCCCGTAGATCTTAAGGGCGGAGAGCGCCCTGGCCCTGGTGGGCGAGTTGGCGGCGGGCGAGGCGAGCCCGGCGGGCGCGGCGCCGGGTGGGCCCCCGAGCAAGGGTGAGGCCAGTTTCGCCGCTCCAGCGCTCCCGGACAGAAGTTCCACGGGATCCAGGGGCTTGCCGTCCTGTCGCACCTCGAAGTGGAGGTGGGGTCCGGTAGCCCGGCCCGAGTGCCCGACCCGGGCGATGGCCTGACCCTGGGTCACCGTGTCGCCCTCGTGCACGAGCAGCTCGGAGGCGTGCCCGTAGAGCGTGGTGAGGCCGCCGCCGTGGTCGATCTCGACCGCCTGGCCATACCCGCCTACGAGGCCCGCCCGGCGCACCACGCCGCCGGCGGCCGCGCCGATGGGCGCGCCCTCCGCCGCCCGCAGGTCGACGCCCTCGTGACGCGTCAGGTGTCCGTCGAAGGGGTCCTGACGCGGCCCGAAGGGGCTCGTGATGGTCGGCAGATCGCTCGGCTGCGGTGCTCTGGGCCCGGCGGCCCCGGGGTCGAGCGCCGCCGGGGGATTCTCGGCCGCGCCCGTGCCCGGGCCGAGGAGGCTCACTTCGAGCTCGCGGGTGAGGCCGATCCCGCCGCCCTTCACGAGCGCCTCGGCGAGCGTGTCGGCGAACAGGCCCTCGCGGACGGCGCTCCCGGCGCTCTCGCCGCCCGAGAAGGCCTTGCTCGCCGTGACGAGCTGCTTCAGGAAGAGGGTCTCGAGCGCCTGGGCCGCGGCGTGGACGCGCGCCCGCTCCAGGTCCGGGCCGCTCGGGCCTGAGGGGGCCACTCCTAGATGACCTCGAGGTCAGCGTCGAGGGCGCCGGCGGCCTTCATGGCCTGGAGGATGGAGACGAGGTCGCGCGCGCTGGCGCCGAGGGAGTTCAAGGCCTTGGCGAGGTCCTGCACGGTGGTGGTGGCGGGTAGGGCGAGGGTGGCGCGCGACTCCTCGACGGCCGACGGCACCGCCTGCTCGCCCTCCACCGTGCGCACGTTGGGGCTGCCCTGGCCGAAGTTGGAGGGCGGCTGGGAGACGACCGGCTGCGCGCTCACCGAGACCTGGAGGCCGCCATGGGAGATGGCCACCGGGTGGATGCGCACGCCCTCGCCGGCCACCACCGTTCCGGTGCGCTCCGACACCACCACCCGGGCGGGCACGTCGGCGTCGACCTCCAGCACCTCGAGCTTGGCGAGCAGGCCGACCGGATCCTCCTTGAAGGACTCCGGCACCGTCACCTCCACCGCCGCCGCGTCGATGGCCTTCGCCCCCTTGCCGCCCAGGGCCGTGTTGAGCGCGGCCGCCATCCGGCTGGCGGTGGTGAAGTCGGGCTGCCGCAGGCTCAAGGTGACGGTGGCGCCGGAGAGGCTCGGCGTCACCCCCCGTTCGACGGTGGCGCCGTTCGGGACCCGCCCGCTCGTGGGGGTGTTCTTGCTCACGCTCGACCCGGCCGCCGAGACGTCGTAGCCGCCCACTTGCACCGCGCCCTGGGCCACCGCGTAGACCTGGCCGTCGGCGGCGGCGAGCGGGGTGATGAGCAGCACCCCGCCCGCGAGCGAACGCGCGTTGCCGAGCGAGCTCACCGCCACGTCGATCCGCGAGCCGGGCCGCTCGAAGACCGGGAGCCGCCCCGTCACGATCACCGCCGCCACGTTGCGGGCGCGCACCTGCTGGGGGTCGACCCGGATCCCCAGGCGCCCCAGCATGCCGGCGATGGACTGCTGGGTGAAGAGCACGCGCTCGGTGTCGCCCGAGCCGTTCAGCCCGATGACGAGGCCGTAGCCGAAGAGATCGTTGTCGCGCATGCCCTGGACGTCGGCGATCTCCTTGAGGCGCACCTTCCCGAGGGCCGGCCGGGCCGAAGCGGCGAGCGCGAGCCCGAGGACCGCCAGGGCCGCCCACCGTACCGAGGAACGCGTTGGCCCTCTCATGCCCTTGCCCTCTAGAACGGCCAGATCCAGCCGAAGTAGCGCGAGAGCCAGCCCTGGCGCTGGTTGTCGGAGAGGATCCCGCGGCCGGTGAACTCGATCTCCGCGTCGGCGATCATGGAGCTCTTGACGCTGTTCTCCTGATCGATGTCGATGGGCCGCACCACCCCCGAGATGTAGTAGTGCTGCTCCTCGTTGTTCACCAGCACCACCCGGTGCCCCTCGATGAAGAGGTTGCCGTTCGGGAGCACCTTGCGGACGAGCGCCGGGACGGTGGCCACGAGGCGCTCGGTGCGGGCGGTGGTCCCGAGGCCCTGGAACCGCTTGTCGTACCCGCCCTGCAGCTGGAACTGCGGGTTGGCGGTGTTGTTGAAGCCGAGCAGCGCGTTGAAGTCCGACTTGTGCGTCATGTCCGTGTCGGAGCTGCGCTTGGCGTCGGCGATCTCCTCGATCTTCACCACCACGAGGTCGTTCTCCCGCAGGGCGCGGGCGTCGGTGTAGAGCATGGCCGGCGAACGTCCGTCCCGCCAAAGGCTGCCGGGCGAGATGGGCTGGTCCGAGCTCGCCCCCGAGGCCGGGGTCGCGTACTCGCGGTGCTTCTCGACGTACTTGTCGATGTGGACCGAGCCGCCGCAGGCGGCGACGAGCACGAGCAGGGCGGCGGGAACCTGGCGCTTCATGGCAGTCCCAGCTCGATGCGCCCGTCGTGCCAGTCGCCCTCGACGCGCCGGCCGGAGGGGAGGAGCGCGCAGGCCCGGCCGCGCCGGCAGGGTGTGGCCCGGCCTTGCTGCTCGACGGTGAGGGCCCCCGTGCGCAGCACCACCAGGACGGCCTCGCCCGGCCGGGGCCCCACGTGCACCGAGGACTCCTCCACCGGGCTGCCGGCCGGCAGGGGCCTCTCGGCCACCGCCCCCTCGGGGAGCCGGTCGAGGAGCCGCCGCCCGGGCAGGACCTCCTCCTCGGTGGGGGCCACCGCGCCGGCCAGGCTCTCGCCGGCAGCGATTTCGCGGGTGGTGACGAGCGAGGGTGCGCTGGCGCGCACCTTCACCCAGGCCCAGCCCTGGCAGGAGCGGCCGGACTCGTCCCGGCCGAAGAGGTGGACCGCCACCTTGCCCGAGGCGAGCACCGCGCCCGGCACCTCGGCGCGATCGACCTCACAGCCCGCCGGAGCGGACCCGCTCATCTCGAGGGCCCTCGCGCGCGAGGCCGGCGGGACCGCGGCGGCTTGGACCGCGGCCTGCACCGCGGCCGGGACCGGGGACGGGAGGCTGGCGGCGAGCGCGAGGGCGAAGAGGAGCGTCATGGTCAGCGCAGGGTGGTGAGCTTCTGGAGCATCTGGTCGGCGGTCTGGATGACCTTGGAGTTGAGCTCGTAGGCCCGCTGGGCCGAGATCATGTTGACCATCTCGGTGACCGCCTGGACGTTCGAGCCCTCGAGCTGGCCCTGGGCGATGGTGCCCACCCCGTTCTCGCCGGCCTTGCCCTCCTGGGCCTCGCCGCTGCCGGCGGTCGGCTGGAACTCGTTGTTGCCGATGTCGGAGAGGCCGCCCGGGTTGGTGAAGGTGTAGAGGGAGATCTGCCCGAGCTGGGTGGGCTCGGTCTTGCCCTGCTCGAGGGCCGACACCGTGCCGTCGGTGCCGACGGTGAGGGAGGTGGCGCCGGCCGGGACGGTGATGCCGGGGTCGACCACCTCGCCGTGCTGGGTGACCAGCCGGCCGTTCGAGTCGAGGGTGAAGTTCCCCGCCCGCGTGTAGGCCACGTCGCCCGAGGCGAGCTCGACCCGGAAGAAGCCGGCCCCGTTCACGGCGAGGTCGGTCGGGTTGGAGGTGACGTTGAGGTTGCCCTCGCCGAAGCTGCGGGTGGTGGCTCCCGCCCGCACCCCCAGGCCCACCTGCATGGGGGCGGGGTTGCTGCCGCCGCGGGCGTCGGGGGCGCCGGCTCCGCGCACCGTGTCGGAGAGCAGATCCTCGAACTCCGGCCGCTGCGCCTTGTAGCCGGTGGTGCTGGCGTTGGCGAGGTTGTTGGCGATCACGTCCATGCTGAGCTGCTGGGCGTCCATCCCGGTGGCTGCGGTGTAGAGGCTGCGGAGCATGGTCCGTCCTTTCGGCTAGCGCACTCGCCCGAGATCGGAGCCGTGCTGGTCGAGGCTGCGGTAGGTCTGCAGGGCCTGCATCGAGGCGTCGAAGTGGCGCTGGGCGCTGATGAGCTGGACCATCCCGTCGAGCGGGCTCGCGTTGCTGAGCTCGACCTGGCCGGTGCGGACCCGGCCGCCCGCTACCGGCTGGGCGCGGCCTCCCGCGCCGGGGACGTAGAGCGACCGGCCGACCCGGTCCACGGCGCCGGAGAGCTGGTAGAGGCCGAGCTGTCCCACCGTGAAGCCGCCGGCCTCGACGGCGCCCTCGCCGGTGATGCGGGGGGCGGCGCCGGGCGGGATGGAGACTTGGGCGCCGTTCACGTCGAGGACCGGCCGGCCACCCTGGACCAGGCGCCGGCCGGCGTCCACCGTCAGGTGGCCGTCGCGGGTGTAGGCCCTGGTCCCGTCGGCGTTCTGCACGGCCAGGAAGGCTCCGTCCTCCGGCAGGACGTCGAGGGCGTTGCCGGTCTGGGCGACCGCGCCCGGGCGGACGTCCACCTGGGTGGCCACCGCGGCCGGGTAGGACTTGTCGGCCGCCCCGCTCGCGGGCAGGAAGGCCTCGAAGGCGGGGCGGGACGCCTTGTACCCGGGGGTCTGGGCGTTGGCCAGGTTGTCGGCCACGGCGTCGAGCTGCTCGCTGCGCGCCGCCGCACCGCACATGGTCACGTAGATGCCGTCAGCCATCTGACCTCCCGTCCCCCTAGAAGCAAACCGGGGGCCAACGCGGTGTTCGGCTTTTCAGGGGGTTGGGCGGCGCCACCGTCAGAGGTCCGGCGCCGAGGGCGCGTAAGGCTCGGGAGAGGCCGCGACGCTCGCGCCGCGCCGCGACGGGGTCACGACGCGCCCCCACGAAAGGAAGGGGACCTGGCCCGCGCTTCGCACGCGAGGCGTCCGGGATCCGCCCGCCTGGGAGACATGTCATGACACCGAGGACACGGCTCGACAAGGTGGTACAGGTCCGCGAGCGCAAGGAGGACGGCGCCCTCTCCGCCCTGGCAGAGGCCCGCGCCGCCACCGAGCTCGCCGCGGGCCGGCTCTCCCGGGCGAGGGAGGTCGCCAAGGCCGACCGCCGCGCGAAGGGGCCCGTCGAGCTGTGGCAGGTGGACGAGCTCGCCCGCCGCCGCGCGCTGCAGGGGGTCAAGGCGGCCGAGCAGGATCTCCTCCGGGCCAAGGAAGGCGAGCTCGCCGCGCGCGACGGCTACGTGGAGGCTCGCAAGGCGCGCGAGGTCGTGGGGCGGATCCAGGAACGGCGCCGCGCCGAGATCGTCGCCGACCTCGAGAAGCGGGACCAGCGCGGCACCGACGAGGTCGCGACGCGGACCTTCAACGCGTCCCGGTAGCGGTGGCCTGCGCGGGGACCGGACCCTCCAGGTTCCCGACAGGGTGAGCCTCACGCCGCAGCCGCCGGCGGATGGAGCTCGCGCAAGAGGCGCGCCAACCGTTTCGCTCCCCGCCGCAGGAGCCAGAGCTCGAGGCCTCGTTCGCGACGCCGCTCGCCCGACACCGCGGAGTCGAGCTCGTGGCTGGACCGGGCCGCGCAGAGCTCGGTCGCGAGGCGTTCCACCTTGAGGCAGCGGGTGCGTGGGGGTGGACCACCGCGACGTCTCTCGAGCGACTTGGCGAAGGCATCGTCCCCGCGCCGAGGCGCGCAGCCGCCGCCCGGCGGGGCGATGACCACCCCCGGATCGAGAGGCGCCCGCGCTTCGCCGAAGCACCCGTCGAGCCCGGCTCGGTCGGAGCACTCGAAGAACCGTTCCACGTCCGAGGGCTCGGGTCTCACGGGGCCTGCCGCTCTCTTCCGAGGTGGGCGGGGAGCGTTGGCCCACCTTGTGAGGAGGGCGCGCCTTCGAGTTCGGTCGCGATCGCGGTCCGGCGAGCGGCGGGGGCGCCGCGCGGCCCGGCCCTCAGTCGGGGTCGAGCCGGGCGCGGAGCTGCGCCAGCGCATCCCCGTGGAGCTGACACACCCGCGGCTCGGAGACCTCCAGCACCTTGGCGATCTCGCGGTAGGTGAACCCCTCTACGTAGTGCAGCGAGAGGACGAGCTGGAGTCGCTCGGGCAGCTCTGCCACCGCCTGCGAGAGCGCCCGCACGAGCTCGCCCCGCGCGACCGCCTCGTCGGCCGGGGCGGCCGGCGCCTCCAGGGCCTCGAGCAGGACGAGGTGGGGCTGGGCGAGGGCCAGGATCGCGTCCAGGCCCTCGAGGTCGAGCCCGATCTCGCCCGCGAGCTCCTCGGAGGTGGGCTCGCGCTTCAAGGTCTGGCCGAGGCGGGCCCGCGCCTGCTCGAGCTGCTCGGTCTGGGCACGCAGCCGGCGGGGAAGGTGATCCATGCGGCGCATCTCGTCGAGCATGGCGCCGCGGATGCGGTGCTCGGCGAAGGTCTCGAAGCGCACATCGCGGGAGGGATCGAAGCGGCGGGCCGCGTCGATGAGGCCGAGCGCGCCCGCCGACCAGAGGTCCTCGGGGGACACCGCCCCGGCGGTCCTTCCGGCGAGCCTTCGCGCGGCGCGGTCGATGAGGGCGCCGTGGCGGGCGATGAGCGCCGAGTCGGTGTCGGTCTCGGCTTCGGCGTACCTCAAGTGGGCGCGGTGCATAGGCCTTGGGATCCTCAGGCGGTCTCGCGCTGGATCCGCTGCCAGAGGAACTTGAGGCCCCCCTGGAGCGAGGTGGGGGGCACCTGCTCGAGCAGGTCGACCGCGATGTCCTGCAGCGCTCGCGAGAAGGGGGAACGCGGGAAGAGCTCCACCACCGGGCGCTGGGCCATGAGCGCGCGCTGCAGGTTCTCGTCGCGCGGGACGTGGCCGAGGAAGCTCACCCGGGCGGTGAGGAAGCGGTCGGTGACGCGGGTGAGCTTGCCGAAGGCCTCCCGGCCGTGGGCCTCGGTGGGCACCGGGTTCACCAGCACCGCGAAGCGATCCACCCCCGCCTGCTGCGAGAGCACCTTCACCGCGGCGTAGGCGTCGGTGAGGCTGGTCGGCTCGGGCGAGATGACGAGCAGCGCCTCCTGGGCGGCGCCGGCGAAGAAGAGCACGTTGTCGCCGATGCCGGCCCCGCAGTCGATGAGGACGAGGTCGAAGCGATCCTCGATGGCGTCGAGGGCCGTGATGAGCCGCAGCTTCTGGGTGTCGTCGAGGTGGGTGAGCTCCTGCACGCCGGTGGAGGCGGCCAGGATGCGCACCCCTTGCGGCCCCTCGGCGAGGATGCTGTCCAGCGAGGCCGACCCCTCGAGGAGGTGGCCGAGGTGGTAGTGGGGGGCCACCCCGAGGACGATGTCGGCGTTGGCGAGGCCGAGGTCGGCGTCCACCACCAGCACCCGCCGGCCGGCGCGGGCGGCCAGGATGGCCAGGTTGCAGGCGATGTGGGTCTTGCCGACGCCGCCCTTGCCGCTCGTGACGGCGATGACGCGCAGGGGCGGGCCGCCCGGGCTCTTCCCCACCAGTTCGCGAAGGCTCTCGGCCTGGTCCACGGGCGGCTCCTCAATCCTGCGCGGGGGGCTCTTCGGGAAGCACGAGGTCGGCGAGCTCGGAGGCCGACAGCGCGTGGAGGTCCTCGGGCACCCGCTGGCCGTCGGTGACGCAGCTCACCGGGCGCGGGATGCGGACCGCGACCGAGAGCACCGCCCCGGGACCGGCGGCCTCGTCGAGCTTGGAGAAGACCAGGCGGTCGGGCTGCAGCGCCTGGTAGCGCTCGCCGATGGCGGCCAGCTCGAGCGCGCCGGTGGCGGCCGAGACCACCAGGTGGAGCTGGACCTTGGGGAGCACCCGCACCAGGTCCGCCTGCCGCGAGACGTCCTCGGCCGAGGAGCGGCCGGCGGTGTCGACGAGCACGAGGTCGAACTCCCGCACCCGCTCGTAGGCGGCGTAGAGCTCGGAGCGGTCGCGCGCCACCAGGACCGGCGCGCCCATGATCTCGCCGTAGCGGGCGAGCTGGTCGCAGGCGCCGATGCGGTAGGTGTCGACGGTGAGCAGCGCCACCTTCTTCTTCGACTCGATGAGGGCCCGGGCGGCGATCTTGGCGAGGGTGGTGGTCTTGCCTACCCCGGTGGGGCCGACGAGCGCGATGACGTGACGGCCGTCGTGGAGCCAGGGGGCGCGGCAGGGGAGGAGCCGCTCCCCGACGAGGTCGCGGATCGCCCCCAGGAGCCCGCTGGGCCGGGCGGAGAGCTGGAGCGCCTGGCGCACCAGCTCCTCGGCCAGCACCGGCTCCACCCCGCGCCCGGTGAGCCGTGCGTGCAGGAGAGCGGCGGCGGGCGGGATCTGCAGGTCGTGGCTGGCGCGCGCCTCGCGGGTGACGGTGGCGAGCGCGCGGCGCGCCTCCTCCACCGAGCGGCGGAGCAGCTTCACCTCCGAGGCGAGCTGGTCGTCGGCCGGCCGGCCGAGGCGCAGGGCGTCGCGGGTCTCCCGCTCCGCCTTGGCGTAGGCTCCGGCGGCCCGGGGCGCGTCGAGGGCCGGCTCGACGAGCGGCCCGGCCGCGGCGGTCACCTCCACCTCGGCGCGCCGGAACAGCCCCCCCTGCACGGTGCGGGAGGAGATGAGGATCGCGTCCGGGCCGAGGGCGGCCTTGACGGCGGCGAGGGCGGAGGAGGAGTCGGGGGCGCGGAAGGTACGGACGGTGGCGCTCATGGGGTCCTCGAGCTAGGCGGCGACGCTCTCCAGCTGGGGTGGGGCAGCTTGCAAGAGCCCGGCCGGTTCCACGGTGGTGCCGGGCACGAGTTCCCGGGCGGCCACCACCCACAGGTCGGGTACGAAGCGGGACGCGAACTCGAAGAGCGGCCGGCGCAGGTCGGGAGGGGCGAGGAGCACCACCGGCAGGCCCGAGGAGGCGAGCCGTGCCCCATGGCTCTCGAGGCTCGCGATGAGCCGCCGCGCCGTCTCGACGTCGGGGGCGAGCGCGGGCTCGCCGTCCGAGGCGCCCAGCCCGTGACGCAGGGCGTCCTCGGTGGCCCGGTCGAGGGTGATGGCCTTCACCACCCCTTCGGCCGTCGCCACCCGGGCGGTGATCTGACGCGCCAGCCGGCGCCGCGCCTGCTCGACGAGCCAGGGGGTCTCCTTCGAGCGGCCCGCCGCGTCGGCCACCGCCTCGAGGATGGTGCGCAGGTCGCGGATGGAGATGCCCTCCTTGAGCAGCGCGCGCAGCACGCGGACGATCTCGCCCAGGGAGACCGTGCCGGGGACCACGTCCTCGACGAGCTTGGGGGCCTCCTTGCCGATGAGGGCCAGGAGGTCCTGGGCCTCCTGCCGGCCCACGAGCTCGTGGGCGTTGCGGCGGAGGAGCTCGGCGAGGTGCGTCGTCACCACCGAGGGGGCGTCGACCAGGGTGAGCCCGGCCGCCTCGGCCCGGCCCCGGTCGGCCGGGAGCACCCAGACCGCCGGCAGGCCGAAGGCCGGGTCCTGGCCGCGCAGGCCCTCCACCGCGGGCGGCTTGCCCGAGGGGTCGAGCGCCATCAGGCGGTCGGCGTGGGCCAAGCCCTTGCCGATCTCGAGGCCGCGCAGCAGCACCCGGTAGGCGTTGGCCTCGAGGCGCAGGTTGTCGCGCAGGTGGACCGAGGGCAGGACGATGCCGAGGTCGCCGGCGAGCTGTTTCCTGAGCGCGGTGACGCGACCGGGGAGCTCGGCGCCCTTGGCGACGTCGATGAGCGGCACGAGGGCGAAGCCCACCTCGAGCTCGAGCGGTTCCACCGCCAAGAGTTCCGAGACCTTGTCCCTCGGCTTGTCGGCGGCCTTGGCCTGCGGCTTGGCCCGCTCGCGCTCGACGCGGGAGGCGCGGCGGGAGAGCAGGTAGAGGGCGCTCGCCACCCCCCAGAAGGCGAAGATCGGGATCCCCGGCAACAGGCCGAGCACGCCGAGGACCAGGGCGGCGGTGGCGAGCGCGCGGGGCCGCCCGAAGATCTGCTCGCCGACCTGGGTCCCGAGGTGCTCCCCGGCGGCGCGGGTGACCACGATGCCGGCGCTCGTCGAGACGAGCAGGGCCGGCAGCTGGGTGACGAGGCCGTCGCCGACCGTGAGCAGGGTGTAGGTCTCGGCGGCCTGGCCGATGGAGATGTGGTCGCGGAGGAGGCCGGCCACCAGGCCGCCCACGATGTTGATGGCGGTGATGGCCAGGCCGGCCACCGCGTCGCCGCGCACGAACTTGGAGGCGCCGTCCATGGCCCCGAAGAACTCGGCCTCGCGCTCCAGCATCTGGCGGCGGGTCTTGGACTCGCGGTCGTCGATGATGCCGGCGGCGAGGTCGGCGTCGATGGCCATCTGCTTGCCGGGCATGGCGTCGAGGGTGAAGCGGGCCGCCACCTCCGAGACGCGGTTGGCGCCCTTGGTGATGACGGTGAAGTTCACCACCAGGAGGATGAGGAAGACCACCAGCCCCACCACCAGGCTCCCCCCCACCGCGAAGCGGCCGAAGGCCTCGATGAGGTGGCCGGCCGCGCTCGGGCCCTCCCCGCCGTGCAGGAGGATGAGGCGGGTGGTGGCCACGTTGAGCGAGAGCCTGAAGAGGGTGGTGATGAGGAGCAGGGAGGGGAAGGTCGAGAAGTCCAGCGCCCGGGTGAGCCCCAGCGCGGTGAGCAGCATGAGTAGCGCGAGCCCCACCGAGAGCGCCAGGAGCACGTCGAGGCCGCCGGCCGGCACCGGGACGATGAGGATCACCACCACCGCCAGGACGGCGCCGGCGAGCAGGATCTCGGCGCGGGCCGCGGTGCGGGTCGCCACCTCAGGCATGCGGGGCCTCGCGGGCGCTGCGGATGGACCCGAGATCCGTCACGGCGACACCGTCCGGCCGCCGGGGACCCGCCCGGTCAGGCGGTAGACGAAGGCCAGCACCGCCGCCACCGCCTTGTAGGTGCTGGCCGGGACCTCGCTGCCCACCTTGACCTTCCGGTAGAGCAGGCGGGCGAGCGGGATGTTCTCCACGATGGGGATGGCGTTCTCGCGGGCCAGGTCGCGCATGTACTCGGCGAGGACGCCCTTGCCCTTGGCGGTCACCCGCGGGGCCCGCCCCTCGTCGCGCCGGTAGCGCAGGGCGAGGGCGATGTGGGTGGGGTTCACGAGCAGGGCGTCGGCGCGGGGGACCTCGATCCGGGCCCGCCCGCGCGAGAGCGCGCGGTGCTTCTGCTTGCGCTTGCCCCGGAGCAGGGGGTCGCCCTCCTCTTCGCGCAGGTCCCTCTTCGCCTCTTGTCGCGTCACGCGCATCTTCCTCATGTACCGTCGGTGGACGAGTGCAAGGTCCGCGCCGGCCAGGACCACCGCCGCGAAGAGCATGCGCTCCGCCACCCGGAGCAGGATCCCGAAGGCGCTGGCGAGCTGGTCGGCGGCCTTGGCGCCGAGCAGGTGCGGCAGCGTCACGAAGTCGGCATGCAGGCTGGTGTAGGCGGCGTAGCCGAGCGCCACGACCTTGACGACCGAGAGCGCCAGATCGGTGAGGACCTGGCGGCTGAAGAGCTGGGTCAGGCGGGCGCCGTTCATGAGGCGCGACAGGTCGGGCATGAAGCGGTCGGGCCACACCGTCCCCCTGGTCTGGAGCAGGGTGGCGAGGGCGCTCCCCAGCGCAGCCGCCCCGCAGACGGCGGCCGCCGCGCCGAGCGGCCCGGCGAGGAGGTGCGGCAGGATGGGGAAGGGTGCGCCCGCCGCCGCCCCGGCCGTCTCGGCCACTGCCGTGACCAGGCTCGCGCGCAGGGATCGCACCGTCCACAGGAGAGCGATGGTGCCGAAGGCCAGGCCGGCCACGAGCGGCACGTCGCGGCCGAGCGGGAGCTGCCCCTCCTCCTGCGCCTTCTGCAGGCGCTTCTGGCTCGGAGCCTCGGTGCGACTTTCCTGGTCCTCGGCCA
>Ga0335081_10012446_pt1 | contig 13795 bp, 15 predicted proteins | sample Lox_Sample_35_FD_206713 | JGI IMG/M metagenome (GOLD analysis project Ga0335081, IMG submission 206713) | Soil microbial communities from Loxahatchee National Wildlife Refuge, Florida, United States - Lox_Sample_3.5 | ecosystem: Environmental > Terrestrial > Soil > Wetlands | place: USA...
CCATGGTCACCAGAGCTCCGTTCCTGAAGACGAAATTCGGCGGCTACTTTCATCGCGATGTCGTGGCCGAGGACGCCGAGCTGACGCATGTCGGCCCCGACACGCCCTGCGGCGAGTATATGCGCCGCTTCTGGCAGCCGGTCTGCTATGCCGACGACCTGAAAGACGTGCCGCAACCGGTCACGCTTCTCGGCGAAGAGCTCGTGGTGTTCCGCAACCTGAGCGGTGAGGTGGGCCTGCTGCATCGGCACTGTCCTCATCGCGGCACCTCGCTGGAGTTCGGCCTCGTCGACGCCAAGGGGATACGCTGCTGCTACCATGGCTGGCTCTTTGCGGTGGACGGCACCATTCTCGAGACGCCGGGCGAGCCCGCCGAGAGCACGCTCAAGGACCGGCTCTGCCATGGCGCCTACCCCACCCATGAGGCGCATGGCATCGTCTTTGCCTATCTCGGCCCGCCCGATCGCCAGCCGGCATTTCCCACTTACGATACCTTCGTGCGGCCGGGCTATCGCGCGATACCGGGACGGAAATACTTCTATCCCTGCAACTGGCTGCAGATCATGGAAAACGCCATGGACCCGGCGCACACGGCGTTTCTCCACACCATCGTCAGCGGCTCCGTCTTCACCGACGAGTTCGGCGTGCTGCCGGAGCTCGACTTCACCGAGACGCCGGTCGGCATGTTCTATATCGCGACGCGCCGCGTCGGCGAGAACGTCTGGGCGCGGATGGTGAAAGCCGTTCTTCCCAACCTGCAGCAAGTGGCGCCGATCTGGGAGGACGGCCGCCGCGAGCATCCCTTCAGCGGTCCGATGATGAGCCGTTGGATCGTGCCCCTCGACGACACCAACACGATGCTGCTCGAAATGCGCCACGTCAGCGAGAGCGCAGGCGTGACGCCCTCGTGGTGGGCCGATCGCTCGATGGTGCCGGGCCAGTTGGCCGCGGACAGCTATGAGATGGGGCAGCGGCGTCCCGGCGACTATGAGGCCCAGGTCTCGCAGCGCCCGATCGCCATCCATGGCATGGAGCATTTGGGCGCGACCGATCGCGGCGTCAGCATGTTCCGGAAGCAGGTGAGGCGCGGCATCCGCGCCGTGCGCGCCGGCGATGATCCGCAGGGCCTCTGCCGCGAGGAGGGCGCCGTCATCCCGACCTACGGCAACGACACGGTGGTGCGCGTGGCGCCGGCAGCGACGCCGGCGACCGATAGGGAGCTGCTGCGCGATACCGGTCGCCGCCTCGCCGAGCGCTATTTGCGCGAGCCGCTGCTCTGCACCAAAGGCGCGCCGCAGACGCCCTGAGCCTGCTCAGGCCGCCTCAGCCATCGGACTGCTCCGCGTCGTCGCCCATCGGTTCCTCGAACTGATAGCCGAAGCGGATCTTTCCGTTCTTGTCGAGGATCAGCAGCTCGGCGCCCGCTGCGGCCGTCTTCCCACTGTCGACGCCGCGGCGCTGCCAGGTCAAGCTCGCCACGTCGTGATGCGCCTGCGACCGGGTGCCAACGACGAAGACGGAGCCGGCGGCAATCGCAGCCGCATGGGTCGTCGCGGCTCCGTCCTCTATCGCCCCATGACCGATCTTGACGCCTCGCGCGCTCACCTGCGCCCCATCCGGCGTCCAGAGCTCGGCGACCTTGCGACGCCGCTCCTCGGCATCGGGCTCGTTCCAGAGCGCGACGCAGCGCTCGGCAAAAGCGCGGGCTTCGTCGAGGGTCGGGTTGAATTGGTAATCCGCCCGAAGCCGCCCCTCGGCATCGAGGAGAAGGTAGGACAGTCCCGCCGCTTCGACCGTTCGCTGCGGCACCTTCAGCATCACCCAGTCGAATTTCACCGCGTCGTTGTGACCGGTGGCGCGCTTGGCTTCGAACATGTAGTTGCCGCCGCGCAGCCACTTCTCCCACGAGGCCGTCACGCGAGAGTGGATGGCGTGCCAGCCGCGCGCATCGAGGAGCCGGTGGCAAGTGGCGCCGTCCGGTGCCCAGAGCGCCTCGATGCGCCGGCGGCGCTCGCCCGCATCGGCCTCGTTCCAGACGGCGACATACCGTTCGATCAGCTCCGCTACGTTCCGCATGACCTCGGCTCCCATTTGCGTCTCGTGACGAGCACAAAGATGTCGCGACGCGCGACGGCAATCGATGACCTCCGAGGTAAAAAAAGCGACCGACCCGACGCCAATACTTGACCTCCGAGGTCATGGCGGCACGCGGCCATCCGTGCTAGTCAATTGCGATGAACCGGAACGAGCTTCCCTTCGGCGTGCTGGTTCGCCGCTGGCGACTGCACCGGCGCATGACGCAAATGGACTTTGCCGCCGCCGCGAGCACGTCGACGCGGCATCTGAGCTATCTCGAGACCGGGCGAGCGCAGCCCAGTCGCGAGATGGTGATGCGGCTCGCGCAGTGTCTCGAGATTCCGCTGCGCGAGCGGAACGCCCTCCTTCTATCCGCGGGATATGCGCCGGGGTTCACGGAGCGACCGCTTGGCGAGCTGACGGCGGCGCGCCGCGCGATCGAGCAGATTCTGGAAGCGCACAAGCCTTATCCGGCCTTTGCCATCGATCGGCATTGGAACATCGTCCTCTCGAACCGCGCGATCCCGCAAATCTATGTCGACGTCGCCCCCGAGCTGATGCGGCCGCCAGTCAACGCCATCAGGCTCACCCTTCATCCCCGGGGCATGGCTCCGCGCATCGTCAATTTTGCCGAGTGGCGGCAGCACGTGATCGCCGAGCTCAAGCGCCACATCGATGCCAGGCCCGACCCGGGAACCGAGGCGCTGCTGGCGGAGGTTAGGGCTTATCCCTCGCCCCCCACGCGGGTCGAGGTCGAGGCGGAAGAGGGGGCGCAACGCTACGCGACGCCGCTCAAGATTGCGACCGATGACGGGATCGTGTCGTTTCTCGGCACAACCACCGTCTTTGGCACGCCGATGGATGTGACGCTCTCCGAGCTGGCATTGGAAATGCTCTTCCCGGCGGACGCGCGCACCGCAGCCATCGTCAACGCCCTGTCGTCCGGTGAGCGCGTTGCCGTGCCGCACGGTACCGTTCTGGTAGAGGCGCGCTGATCATCGATCGGCGGAGGATATTCTTTTTGCGCGTTCATCGCTTCCGCGATCCGCGGCGGCGGCTCATCCGGTCGGACGGTCAACCCAGCGCCAGAGCGCCGCGGCAGACGCGGCACCCGCAAGCTGCGCCGCGATGAAGGCGGGGACGCTGGCGGGCGCTATGCCGGCGAAGCTGTCCGTGAGAGCGCGCGCAAGCGTCACTGCCGGATTGGCGAAGGACGTCGACGAGGTGAACCAATAGGCGGCGGTGATGTAGCAGGCAACGGCGCCGGCGAGCGCCGCCGGGAAATGCCGCTTGCCGCTCTCGATGACGGCGATGAGGCCGAAGCTCGCCACGAATTCGCCGGCCCATTGACCGAGGCCGCTGCGAACATGCGAGGAGATTTGCAGCAGCGGCGCGGCGAACATCAGATGCGCGAGCAGGACGCCGACGATGCCGCCGGCGAATTGCGCCACGAGATAGCCGAGGGCGCCCCGCCAGCGGACCGCCCCGGCGCTCGCCGCCACCAGGGTCACCAGCGGATTGAAGTGCGCGCCCGAGAGGGGTGCGAAAGTGAGGATCAGCGCGTAGAGCGCCGCGCCAGTCGCCATGGCGTTGGCAAGCAGCGCCAGCGCGACGTTCCCCTGGGCCAAGCGCTCCGCCATGATCCCGGAGCCGACCACGGCGGCCAGCAGCAAGGCGGTGCCGGCCGCCTCGGCGACCGAGCGGCGCAAGAGGTCGGTTGCCGCCATCAGCCGAGGGTTTTCGTCATACAAACGGCGTTCGCTGGGCACAGGGTGGCGGATTCGCGGGTGGCGGCGATGTCGCCGCGGACGCCGGCGCGGTCATGGCTGGTCTCGCGGGCCCGGCCGGCCGATGTCGTCGACGCGGCGCTGCAGAGCCAGACGGTCGAGCTTTTCGAGCGGCAGGCTGTGGAACAGCTTGATCCGCCGCTCGAGCATGGCGAAGGCCTCGCGGAAGGCCTGGCGCCGCGCCATCTCGGCGCCGGTGACCGCAGCGGGATCGGGCACGCCCCAATGCGCGGTGATGGGATTGCCCGGCCAGACCGGGCAAGTTTCGGCGGCGGCCTGATCGCAGACGGTGAAGACGAAATCCATCGCCGGGGCGCCGGGCGCGGCGAATTCGCTCCAACTCTTGCTGCGCAGCCCCTCAGTCGGAAGCTCGAGCCCACGCAGCAGATCGAGCGCCATCGGATGGACCTCGCCCTTGGGATGGCTGCCGGCGCTGAAGCCCCGGAAGCGGCCCTTGCCCCAATGATTGATCAGCACCTCCGCGAGAATGCTGCGGGCGGAATTCCCGGTGCAGAGAATGAGCACGTTATAGGTCTTCATGGCCGGCCGCTCGAGGCTGGCGTCGCCTTGGCCCTCAGCCGGCGCAGCCGCAGCCGGTTTGTGCCTGGGCTGCGCGCGGGGCGGCGGCCTCAGGCAGGTCGCGCCGCGAGCCCGCGCCGTAGACGGTCGCCGCGCCGTGCGTGAGAAAGGTCTCCCACGAGACGCCCTGCGGATCGTCGATCCATTGCTTGTCTGATTTTGCATAGCAGCAGGTCGTGGCCTTTTGCTCGATGGTGGGGCGCTCGGCCTGCTTCAGGCGATCATACACTTCCGCGAGCTCCTGCTCGTCCTCGACCTGAATGCCGAGGTGCTCGACCCCGGCGGCGCCGCCGCGCTGGCTGATGGCGAAATTGACGCGCGGGTCCTCGAGCATCCATTTGGCGTAGTCCGGCTTCAGCACCGTCGGCTCCGCGGCGAAGAGGGTGGCGTAAAAGCGCACGGACTGCGCCAGATCCTCAACGGCGACGTGAACGTGAAACCGCTTCATGACTTGCCGCTCCTTTCTCGCTGGTTCGATTGTCGGCGATGCCGCATTGGGCGCTGTCGCCGCCGCAACAATTCTCGGTGAGATAGGCGATGAGGCCGTTCATCGCGGGATAGCTCGCGGCATAGATGATGGAGCGGCTCTCGCGCCGCGCCGTCACGAGGCGCGCCTGCTTCAGTTGCGCCAAGTGGAACGAGAGAGTCGGCAGCGCCAGCTGCAGCCGCTCGGCAATTCGCCCCGCCGGCATGCCCGCGGGGCCGGCCTGCACGAGGAGGCGATAGACCGCGAGCCGCGTCTCCTGGGCAAGCGCCCCCAGCGCGGTGACGATGGCCTTTCTTTCCATAGTTCCAAATATATGGAAATAATGTCGCGCCGTCAAGTATTTCCGCGTCGCCATCGACGGCGCGGCGCCTCCCTTCGCGCGAATGAGGATGTGAAAGAGTTCTATCTCGGCCTCTCGGGCAGCGGCCGCAAGCGCTATCGCGGACGTGAAGCACTACCGTCGGCGGGAGCGCTGGCTGGCCCGAGCCGACGCCGGGCGCAGCGTTAACGCGTCTTATACCGACAATCCGCTATTTCCCCATACCTGGCACCCGATGCTCGGAGCGAGTATTCTCCGCAGCGCACCCGATTGAGCGGTCATGACCGAACGGCGCTATTACGACAAGCTCGAAACCCGCGATCCCGAGGAACGCGAGCGGGCGTTGATGGCGACGTTGCCGCAACAGGTGGCGCATGCCCGGCGTGCCGCCGTCTATTTCGCCGAGCGGCTGCGCGACATCGAGCCGCGCGGCGTCAACAGCCGGAAGGCGCTGGCGTTGCTGCCGGTGACGCGCAAGAGTCAGCTCATCGAGATCCAGCGCAAGGCGCTCCCCTTCGGCGGGCTCAATGCGGCCGCGCCCGATCAATTGCAGCGCATCTTCATGTCGCCCGGCCCGATCTACGATCCCGAGGGCCGCCGCGCCGACTACTGGCGCATGGCGCGAGCGCTGTTTGCCGCCGGGTTTCGCTCGGGCGGGCTCATCCATAACTGCTTTTCCTACCACCTAACCCCGGCGGCGGCGATGATCGAGAGCGGCGCGCAGGCGCTGGGCTGCCCGGTGATCCCGGGCGGCACTGGCCAGACCGAGCTCCAGGTCAAGGTGATCGTCGACCTGCAGCCGCAGGGATATACCGGGACCCCGTCCTTCCTGCGCCTCATCCTGGAAAAGGCGCGCGAGCTCGGCGCCGACATCTCCTGCCTGAAACGCGCCCTCGTCTCGGGCGAGGCCTTCACGCCGGCTCTGCGCAGCGTCATGGTGAGCTACCAGCTTGCCGCCTTCCAGACCTACGGCACCGCTGACGTCGGCAACATCGCCTATGAAACCGAGGCGCGCGACGGCCTCGTCCTCGACGAAGGCATCATTCTCGAGATCGTCCGGCCCGGCACCAGTGATCCCGTGCCGGAGGGGGAAGTCGGCGAAGTGGTGGTGACGACGCTCACGGCCGACTACCCGTTGGTCCGCTTCGGCACCGGCGATCTTTCGGCGATCCTGCCGGGGCAAAGCCCTTGCGGCCGCACCAATCAGCGCATTCGCGGCTGGATGGGCCGGGCCGACCAGACCACCAAGGTCAAGGGCATGTTCGTCCATCCCGAGCAGGTGGCGGAGATCTTGAAGCGCCACCAGGAGGTCGGGCGCGGCCGGCTCGTCATCACCCATGATGGCCACAACGACATCATGACGCTGAAGGCGGAAGTGCCGGCCGGCACCGACCCCGGCCTCGCGCTGAAGTTGGCGGAGAGCCTCGCCGCCATCACCAAGCTCACCGGCATGGTGACGCTGGTGCCACCCAAGAGCCTCGCCAATGACGGCAAGGTCATCGAGGACGCGCGCAAGCACGAGTAGCGAGCATCAGCGTCGGCCGTCAGCCGGTGGCCGAGAGCCTGACAATAAGCAATCACTTGGAATGCAAAGCTTTTCCGAGCTGACCGCGGACCGCCGAGGGCTGACCGCTAAAATCACGATTTCGCCACGATTCGAGCGAATTCGGGTCTCATTCCGGGGGTCTATTAGCGGGGCGAGAGACGAAATCGGCTCGTCTCCGCTCTTCGCAGCGGTCCTCCCCCGACCGCTAGATTGAGACGGCCCCGGCACCCCTCCCCCCCGCCGGGGCCGTTGTTTTTTGGCGGGATCGCGGGCGGCGCGTGGCATCATCGCGCCCACCATGGCGACGCCATTGCCGTCCATCCAACCCGTGGCTGCTTTGGCCGGCATCGACCTCGCTTGCCGCCGGGGCGAGCGGCTGGTCTTTGCCGGGCTCTCCTTCGCGCTCGCAGCGGGCGGCGCCTTGGTGTTGACCGGCCCCAATGGCAGCGGCAAATCGAGCCTCTTGCGCCTCTTGGCCGGGCTCGCGCGGCCCGAAGCGGGCGTCATCGCCTGGCAAGGCGCCAGCGTCGCCGATGATCCCGCCGCGCACCGCGGGCGGCTCCATTTCGTCGGCCACCAGGATGCGCTGAAAGGCGTGTTGACGGTCGGCGAAACGCTCGCCTTTTGGGCGGGGATGCGGGGCGGCGGCGAGATTAGCGCGGCGCTCGCCCATTTCCGTCTGGCTGCGCTTGCCGACTGGCCCTGCCGGCTGCTTTCGGCCGGGCAGCGCCGGCGCTTGGCGCTGGCGCGTCTCATCGCGAGCCCGGCTCGGCTGTGGCTCCTCGACGAGCCCACCACCGGCCTCGATGCCGACGCCGTCGCGGACCTGGTGGCGGCGCTCAAGGGGCATCGCCGGGATGGGGGGTGCGTGGTGCTGTCGACGCATACGCCGGTATCCCTTGAAGGCGAGGAAACCCTGAGGCTGGAGGAGTTTGCGGCGAGGATGCCCGACGATGCCTGAACTCTCTCCAGCCCGTCCCACGCCAAAGCGCGCACCGGGCCGGCCGGCATGACGGCCTTCCGCCGGCTCGTCTTCCGCGATCTCCGCCTGGCGTTCCGGCAAGGCGGAGATGCCGCCATGGTGGTGGGGTTCTTCGTCCTCACCGTCATTCTCTTTCCCTTCGGCGTCGGGCCTGAGCCGGAGATCCTGTCGCGGATCGCCGCCGGCATTCTCTGGGTGACGGCGCTCTTGGCCGCGCTCCTGTCGTTGGAGCGGCTCTTCCAGGCAGATTGGGAGGATGGCAGCCTCGAGGCGCTGGCGCTGATGCCGCTCCCGCTCGAGGCGCAAGTGCTGGCGAAGTGCCTCGCGCATTGGCTGGTGACGGGGCTGCCGCTTGCTCTGGTGGCGCCGCTGCTGGGCCTGCTGTTGCAGCTCGACACCGCCGGCTACCCCGTCCTGGTGGCGGGCCTGTTGCTGGGCACGCCCACCTTGAGCCTCATCGGCGCGGTCGGCGCCTCGCTTTCCTTGGGTGCCCGCCGCGGCGGCGTGCTTTTGTCGCTCCTGGTTCTGCCCCTTTATATCCCGGTGCTCATCTTCGGTGTCGCCGGCATCGAGGCGGCGATCGCCGGCCTGGCCGCGCGCCCCTATCTGCTGCTGCTGGGAGCGCTGCTGGCGGCGGCCTTGCCGCTCGCCCCGGTTGCCGCAGCGGCCGCGCTTCGCCAGGCGTTGGAGTAGCAAGCTTACAGCGATGTCACGCGGCCCGGACGAGGAATTGCGCTAGACCTCTGCCCCTGTATCCTTGAGGCCCATGGCTCTCCATCGTTTCGCCAATCCCGCGCGCTTCATGCGGCTTTCCGCCGCCATCCTGCCGTGGTTTGCGGCGGCCGCCGCCGTGCTGCTGGCGCTCGGCGTCTATCTCGCGCTTTTCGTGGCACCCCCCGACTACCAGCAAGGCGACGATGTGCGCATCATGTTCGTGCACGTCCCCGCCGCGTGGCTCGCGAGCTTCATCTATCTCTTGCTGGCGCTGGCGAGCGCCGTCGCCATCATCTGGCGCCATCCGCTCGCCGACATCGCGGCGCAAAGCGCGGCGCCGCTCGGCGCCGCCTTCACCGCCCTCTGTCTCGTCACCGGCTCGCTCTGGGGCGTCAAGATGTGGGGCACATGGTGGGTCTGGGACGCGCGCCTCACCTCGGTGCTGGTGCTGTTCTTCCTCTATCTGGGATATATCGCGCTGGTGAATGCCTTCGACGAGCCGACGCGGGGCGCGCGCGCCGGCGCCATCCTGGCGCTGGTCGGCGTCGTCAACCTGCCGATCATCAAATTTTCCGTCGACTGGTGGAATACGCTGCACCAGAAGGCGAGCGTCTTTCGCTTGGGCGGCCCCACCATCGATCCCTCGATGCTGTGGCCGCTGGCGGTGATGGCGGTGGGTTTCACCTTCTTCTTCGCGACGCTGCTGCTGCTGCGCATGCGCACGGCGCTCATCGCCGCCAAGATTCGCGCGCTCCGGCTCGCCGAGATCGAGCGTCTGCGCCCGGCGCGGGCGGCGGCGCGACAACAGGTGCTGACATGAGCGAAGGCCTCTTAGGCTTCCTCGCCATGGGCGGCTACGCCGCTTATGTCTGGTCGGCTTACGGCGTAACCTTGGCGGTGGCGGCGGGCCTGTTGCTCTGGTGTCTCGGCGATTACCGCCGGCGCCAGCGCGAGCTCGAGCGGCTGCAGCGCGACCGGCCATGACGAGGAAGCGCCGCCGGCTCATCGCCGTGCTGGTCGGAATGGGGTGTCTCGGCGTCGCCGCGACACTGGTCTTGAGCGCCCTCCGCGACAATCTCGTTTTCTTCTACAGCCCCAGCGACATCAAGGCGAAGGGCGCGCCGCAGGGCCGGCTTCTCCATATCGGCGGCCTGGTCGAGCAGGCGAGCGTCGAGCATGAGCCCGACGGCAAGACCGTCGATTTCCGCATCACCGACGGCAGCAACACCGTGGCGGTGGTTTTTCGCGGCCCGCTTCCCGATCTCTTTCGCGAGGGCCAGGGCGTCATCGCCGAAGGGAAGCTCGACGGCAACGGCGTCTTGCGCGCCGACAGCGTGCTGGCAAAGCACGACGAGAACTACATGCCGCGCGAGGTCGTCAACGCGCTGAAGCGGAGCGGGCACTGGCAGGAAGGCGGGACGCCGCCGACGGCGGTCGGCCAGGCCAAGCCATGATCGCCGAGCTCGGCCATTTCGCGCTCATCCTGGCGCTGCTGCTGGCGCTCTTGCAGTCGAGCGTGCCGCTCATCGGCGCGGCGCGGCGCAACTACGCCTGGATGACGCTGGGGCGCAGCACGGCGGTGGCGCAGTTCGTGCTGGTGGCAGCGGCCTTCGCCGCCCTCATCCACGCCTATGTCACCTCGGATTTCTCGGTGCAGAACGTCTTCGAGAACAGCCACTCCGACAAGCCGCTGCTCTACAAGATCACCGGCGTCTGGGGCAATCACGAAGGCTCGATGATGCTCTGGGTCTTCATTCTCTCGCTCTTCGGCGCCGCCGTCGCCTGGTTCGGCGACAACTTGCCGCCGGCGCTCTCGGCGCGCGTGCTCGCGGTGCAGGGCATGATCGGCACCGGCTTCTTGGGCTTTATCCTGCTGACCTCCGATCCCTTCCACCGCCTGGTGCCGGCGCCGCTCGATGGGCGCGGGCTCAATCCGGTGCTGCAAGACCCCGGCCTCGCCTTTCATCCGCCGTTCCTCTATCTGGGTTACGTCGGCTTCTCCGTCGCTTTCAGCTTCGCCGTGGCCGCGCTTATCGAGGGGCGCGTCGATGCCGCCTGGGCGCGTTGGGTCCGGCCCTGGACGCTCGCCGCCTGGTGCGCCCTCACCATCGGCATCGCCATGGGCAGCTGGTGGGCCTATTACACGCTGGGCTGGGGCGGGTGGTGGTTCTGGGACCCGGTGGAGAACGCCTCCTTCATGCCGTGGCTCGTCGGCACGGCGCTGCTCCATTCGGCGATCGTCGTCGAGAAGCGGGACGCGCTCAAGAGCTGGACCATCCTGCTCGCCATCCTGACCTTCTCGCTCTCGCTGGTGGGCACGTTCCTGGTGCGCTCGGGCGTGCTGACCTCGGTCCATGCCTTCGCCGTCGATCCCCGGCGCGGGCTCTACATTCTCCTCTTGCTGCTCGTCGCCATCGGCGGCTCGCTCAGCCTCTATGCCTGGCGCGCGCCGGCGCTGAAAGCCGGCGGCCTCTTCGCGCCGATCTCGCGCGAGGGTGCGCTGGTGCTGAACAATCTGCTGCTGACGGTCGCCGCCGCGGCGATCTTTTGGGGCACGCTCTATCCGCTCTTCTCCGACCAGCTCGGCGGCCCGAAGCTCACGGTGGGCGCGCCCTTCTTCGACATCGTCTTCCGCTGGCTGCTGGCGCCGCTCCTCGTCGCGGTGGCCGTCGGACCGCTCCTCGCCTGGAAGCGCGGCGATCTTCTGGCGGCCCTGCAGCGGCTGTGGGCGGCGCTCGCCGCCGCCGTGGTGGTCGGCCTCGTCGGGCTTTACATCGCCGGCGGCGGACCGATCCTCGCCGTGCTGACGCTGGCGCTGGCCGGCTGGATGGCGCTGGGCGCGCTCAGCGAATGGGCCGAGCGCGTGCGCCTCTTCCGCGCAAGCCTCGCCGAGAGCGGCCGGCGCGCGCGCCATCTGCCGCGCGCGCAATACGGCATGACGCTGGCGCATCTCGGACTAGCCGTGACGCTGGCCGGCATCGCCGCCTCGGCCTGGCAGGACGAGCGCATCGAGATCATGAATCCCGGCGACGACGTGCCGATCGCCGGCTACACGCTTCACCTCAACAGCGTCGACAAGGTGCAGGGGCCCAATTTCACCGCCGAGCGTGCCGACGTCACCGTCCGCAAGGGCGACAGCGTCGTCGCCGAAATGCATCCGGAAAAGCGCTTCTTCCCGCTGCAGCAGATGTCGACCGGCGTCACCGCGATCAAGACCAACCTGCTCGCCGATCTCTATCTCGCGCTGGGCGACAGCGACGGCAAGGGCGGCTGGACGGTGCGCGCCTGGTGGAAGCCGCTGGTGCCGTGGATCTGGATCGGCGCGGTGATGATGGCGCTGGGCGGCGTCGTCAGCCTCTCCGACCGTCGGCTTCGCCTCGGTGTTGCGGCGCGCGCCCGCGTCCCGCGGGGCGCGCGGGCGGCGGAGTAGAGCGGTGCGGCGCGCGCTCTATCTGTTGCCGGTGCTGCTCGTCGCGGCGCTCTTCGTCTTTTTTCGCATGGCGCTCCGCGCCGACTACGACCCGCACGCGGTGCCCTCGCCGCTCATCGATCAACCGATGCCGGCTTTCGACCTCGCCGGGACCGATAAACGGCTCTCAGGCGACACGCTCAAGGGCGAGGTGGCGCTCGTCAATTTCTTCGCCTCCTGGTGCGTGCCCTGCCGCGTCGAGCATCCGCTGCTGATGCGGCTAGCCGAGGAGCAGCATGTGCCGATCTACGGCATCGCCCTGAAGGACAAGCCCCAAGACACCGAGCGCTACGTGGCGCAAATGGGCAATCCCTATCGCCGCATCGGGCTCGACGAGAACGGCCATGTCGGCATCGATTTCGGCATCACCGGCGTGCCCGAGACCTTCGTCATCGACAAATCCGGCCACATCCGCCGCCATTACGGCGCGCCGCTCACGGCCGAGGAGCTCCGCAACGACCTCGAGCCACTGCTGCGCGAACTGGCGCGATCATGAGAGCCCTCCTGCTCCTTCTCCTGCTGCTCGTCGCCGCCACGGTGCAGGCGGTCGAGCCCCGCGAGCGTCTCGCCGATCCCGCGCTCGAGGCGCGGGCGCGCGCGCTCTCGAAGGAGCTGCGCTGCCTCGTTTGCCAGAACGAATCGATCGACGAGAGCAACGCCGATCTCGCCCACGACATCCGCGTGCTGCTGCGCGAGCGCATCAAAGCGGGTGACAGCGACGATGAGGTGCGGCGTTTCCTGGTCAGCCGCTACGGCGACTTCGTACTGCTGAAGCCGCCCTTCGAGCCCGCCACTTACGCGCTTTGGTTCGGCCCGCCCCTGGTGCTGGCGGTGGCGGGCCTGGCGATCGCGCTCCGCCTGCGCCGAGCACGCACCGAGCCCGACGCGCCGCCGCTCAGCGACACGGAACGCCAGCGTCTGGCGCGGCTCCTCGAAGAGGAAGGGTGATGCTGCTCGGCGTTGCGCTCGCCGTCATCACCGTGGCAGTCGTCGCCACCGTGGTGCTCCCCCTTCTCAAGGGGAGCGCGCCGGCGCCCGAGCGACGCCGCTTCGACAGCGCCGTCTATCGCGACCAGCTGAAGGAGCTCGCCCGCGACGAGGCACGCGGCCTCGTCGATCCACGCGATGGCGAGCGGGCGCGGCTCGAGATCGAGCGGCGGCTGCTCGCCGCGGATGCCGAGCGCGAGCCCGAGGCGCCGTCGCCCGGCGGCAGCCCGCGCCTCGCCGTGGCGTTGGCGCTGCTGCTGCCGGCGGCGGCCGCGCTCCTCTATCTCGGCATCGGCGCGCCGGGCGTCCCCGATGAGCCCTATGCCGCGCGGGAGGCAGAGCGAGCCGCCGATGCCAAGACCGGCGAGAGCGCCCTGGCAAAGCGCGCCGCGGCGCTCGAGCAGCAGCTCAAGGAGAAACCCGAGGACGGCGCCAACTGGCTGATGCTGGCTCGGCTCGAGACGGAGCTCGGCCAATGGCAAAAGGCGGACGCGGCATTCCGCCAGGCGCTCCGCCTCAACGGCGGCGTTCCCGGCATCGCCGGCGAGTATGGCGAGATGCTGGTGATGGCGGCCGACGGCGTGGTGACGCCCGATGCACGCCAGATGTTCAGCGCGGAGCTCGGACACGATCCCGGCAGCAAGCTCGCGCGCTACTACCTGGCGCTCGGCGAGGCGCAGGCCGGCGACAGCGCGGGCGCGATCGCGGCGTGGCAGAAGCTGGCGGCCGAGGAGCCGGCGGATTCCTCGGTCCGCACCGAGCTCGCCCAGCGCATCGCGGCGGCGGCGCAGGCCGCGGGATTGCCGGTGCCGCCGCTGGCGCCGCCGGCGCCCGGTCCAAGCGAGGAGC
>Ga0335081_10012448_pt1 | contig 13794 bp, 9 predicted proteins | sample Lox_Sample_35_FD_206713 | JGI IMG/M metagenome (GOLD analysis project Ga0335081, IMG submission 206713) | Soil microbial communities from Loxahatchee National Wildlife Refuge, Florida, United States - Lox_Sample_3.5 | ecosystem: Environmental > Terrestrial > Soil > Wetlands | place: USA: Florida...
CTTCTTGAGTTCAGAGCCATCAGTTGCGCAGCGTAAATGCCGCGTTCTAACCCGCAGTAGGACGAGAAATACTGCTCATGCGATCCGTGCCAGACACACCGGCGACTTTCACAACAAAATCGGCCCAAGGCGGACATGCCGGTCGCGCCTCAGGATGTCCGCGGTTGAGGTAACACCGGACATTGATCGGTGAAACGCAGAGATAGCTTTTGCGCTCGTACCTCGCAGTGTCGCAGTATCAAAGCGAAAGACGTTCGGAGTGAACATCAGAAGGTGAAAAGGTTAGACGGTGGCACACGCGCGCGGTGGTGGTGAGACAAAGTGTTAAGGTGCGCCTTGGGCGGAAGCCTATACTCGAGCCTCGTTGGTGGCCGCGCCCCTCCGCCGATAGAAGCCAGGGACCAGCGGCCAAGGCCAGCATCCCCAAGCACTGCCAAATGGCAACGCGGTGATCTAGGCAACGCCGCTGGCCCTCGCCCCGAACCTCACATGGCCACACAAGGGAGGAATTCCTCTGGCCCTTATGTATCTGCCCGATGAAACAGGCGGTTATGCTCTGCCGATCCCCTGTGTTCCAAAAGTCACAGCCCTGAGCAAATAGCGTCGGCCATTAATAAGACCGCAACGTTGCCACGAAAAAGAACCCCGAGCACTTTACGCACCCAGGGTTCCGAAGTCGTTGCCTCAACTTAGGCTTATCTTGCCGAGGCGGCTGGATGTCGGGGGAGACGGGGAGCCGCCTCGGTTGGCCTAATGTGCAGTACGTAGGTGGTACGCACCGCACCGCCAATAGCGGATCACGCGTTAGTGTTATCCGTACTGAATGCCGAAAGTTTGATTTAGATCAAAGCGTGGAGCCTGTCTGTAGGCACTGGCTGATTATTAAGTGGAGTGGGGTTTTAAGGGGCAGTCGCTTTTTTGTTGGAAAGCTGCCATGTCGGCGTACAGATTCGCGGTTGCCAGTGTCGGTGCGATAGCGATTATAGCCGTTGCTGCCGCACTCACTTTCGTCGAGACGAGTGACGGAAATTCGTCTAAATCTGCAAAGCTGACCGTTTCGCGCGGCCAACCGAAATGTCCAAGGATAGCGTGGCCATACGGATGCGATTGGCGTCCGACGTATTTGAATGACCACCGCCCCGGTTCGGACCCCACTGGCTAATCCTGCGAAAACCCCTTGAACCGATCCGGGGCGACGGCAGCGTAGCGCGTGGTGTTCTGGATATTCCGATGGCCGAGATACGCATAGGCTGCGAGCTGCAGAGGTCTGCGATTTTCGCTGGGAGCAAATCGACTTCACTGCCGCAACCCTGCACGTCCGTCGCATCAAGCATGGCACGCCAGCCAGGCACCCGCTAACAGGTCGGGAATTGCGAGCGTTGCGCCGCCACCAACGCCATAGTGCAAAGTCCGCGTTTGTGTTCGTCTCGGAGCGTGGTGCGCCGCTATCGGCGCCGGGCTCCTGAAGGATGGTCAAGCGGACTAGGCGCGCTGCGAAGCTGGGGATCAAGGTTCACGCCCTTATGCTGCGACATGCCTGTGGCTATACCCTCGCCAACGCTGGCCAGGACACGCGGGCGCTACAGGTGCCGGAAGGCTAGGAGCATCATGGGTGCGTCGCGCTGGCCCTGGCGGTTAGCCTTGGCTGCCTCGATTAGCCGCTCCACTTCATCCGCCGTGAGATGCTCGCGTGTCCGCAGTGCTGCGTTCGGCCGACGCAATGGCGTTACCGTTGGCGCGACCAGCGCCAAGGATGAATTTGCCATAGCTTTCGCTCCGTTCGATCTGAAACTGTTCAATGTTCAGTTATTTTATGAACGGCTGCGAATGCCTCCTCGTGGTCCGAACACTCCCTCAGCACCAGCGCTCAACGATCTCCTTCGCCTGCAATGACCTCGGCACGATGCTCGGCTGTATAATCGTTTGCGGCGACAACGATCTCTCGATGCGACATCAGCGCCACCTTCAGCCCTTGTCGCTGGAACTGTAGCTTAATGGCCTTGATGGCTTGCTGCCGTGCCAGAGCCATGTCGGCTCTGCCCATTACCTGACGCTGGACTTGGTTTGCAGGCGGTGTTTGCTCTAAACTGCGCTTAGCCTCATCCATTGCCACGAACCCTTCAATGGTTGGGGTCAGAGCCTGCAAACGCGCTTGTCCTCGTTTGCAGGCTCGTTTTTGCACAGCGATTATATCACGACACGATCATTGCTGATAATCAAATCGCGCCGCGCCATCACTGTTTGTTTGATGTTTGTTTGCTCATGTGCACTGGTCGATTATTGTCGGCGGCGTCTCGCCCCGCGCGCATTGTTTCAACTTCGTCGCTTGCGCCGGGGGTACCCCCAAGATTCATCGGCTCGACGCGCCACCTACCCCTCGCAAAAATTGTGATAATTTCCTCAAGTTGGAAAACAACACTTCAGCGCGAGCCCTGAGCCGCGCACGTTGATTGCAAAAGATTAATCCGTCGGCCAGTTCCTAGTAATGTGCCGATGCAATTTACCAATTAGCCATGACGCCGCTCGACCAGCGACCACTAGCGCTGCGTCCGATATCTTGACCATCGACTAGATTGTTCTTCCGCCCAAGCAAATCGTGCTGATCGTGGGGGAAACTCATAACCGAGTGCCATTCAACATGCCCGACGACAACACCAACGATGTGGCCAATTCACCGCCGCCGCCGTCCTGTCCTAAATGCGCTCAGCGGATGAAGCTGCTCCTGAACAAAACGATTCGCCGGATTGTCCGACCCGTATACCTTTGAATGTCGGACGTGCGGTATCACGCATACCGAAGCGCCATGACGACCTGTATTATAATGTTGATTGCGATTGTGATTGTCGCGGGTGTCTGTTGGCACGGGCGGGCCGCTGGTACTGACGGCAAGTCGCGAACGCCCTGGCCGAAGGCGCGTCATGTCGGCTCTTGGGAGTTTCGGACATCGAGCGATTTTTGCGACTTTACCGAAACAGCACCGAATGACCCGAACGCGACATCGGCAGGCGGACTTTCTGTCAACAGAAAGGCCGCCCCGCGGCGGCCCTTCCATTGGTTATCGTGTGTCTCGTTGAGCGTGCCAAATTCCTAGCCCTTCAGGCACTTCGCTACGAAGCTGTTCTTAGCAGCGCCGGAAAGCGGCTTTCCATTGCTTCCCATGGCGCTGTCACTGCAACACTTCTTTATAAAGCTTGTCTTGGCTGCGCCAGCGAGCGGCTTTTCATCGCTGCCGACTGCCTTGCTTGCGCAGGATTGGGCCATAGCTGACCCAACGGCAAACGACGTGATTAGGGCCGCCAAAGGAATTCGTTTCATTGTCCTCTCCATTATCCGATAGGACGACAATGACTTCAGGGCATGCAGTTTAGCTCACCGCGCCCATGTGATCGCGTTTGAGCACCATGCCGGGCAGCGCGCCGGTGTGGGTCGCATCCTCGACCACGAGCGTGCCGTTGACGGTGACGCTAGTGCGCGCGCCGCTCGGGAACTGGTGCGGATCGGCGTAAGTGGCGCGATCCTTGAAATCGCTCGGATCGAAAATCATGACGTCGGCGCAAAAGCCCTCCTTCAGCAGTCCGCGGTCCTTGAGCTTGAGCGCGCGTGCGGTCGCGCCGGTCATCTTGTGGATGGCGAGTTCGAGCGGCAGCGCGTTTTCCTCGCGCACATAGCGGTTCAGGATGCGCGGAAATGTGCCGTAGAAACGCGGGTGCGGCATACCCTTGCCCACGGCGCCGTAGGGCGCGACGCAATTGCCGTCGGAGCCGACAAGCGCGAGCGGCGATGCGACGATCGTGCGGATGTCGTCCTCTGAGATCGAGGTCACCAGCACGCGGGTCGCGCCCTGATCCTCGACGAGGAAATTGCATAGTGTGTCGATCGGGTCGGCGCCACGTTCGGCCGCGAGCGCTGCGATGGTGCGGCCGGCGTGCTGTGGCAAGTGCGGCGAGATCGAGATCTGCACGCAATCCCATGACGGAATGCGGCCCCAATTGTTGAGGCCGTTGCGGTCGAGGTCGGCGCGGATACTGTCACGGGTGTCGCGCTGGCTGAGCCGCTCGAGCATCGCCGGCACGCCGCCCGCCTGCACCCATTGCGGCAGCAGGTTTTTGAGCGGATTGGAACCGGCGGCGTAGGGGTAGGAATCGCAATCGACGTCGAGGCCGCGTCCCTTGGCCTCGGCGATCATCGCCAGCACCGCGGCGGCCTTGCCCCAATTATCCGTACCGGAGCATTTGAGATGCACGATTTCGACGTGCACGCCGCATTGCGAGGCGATCTCGATCGCCTCCTCGACAGCCTCGATCACCTTGTTCGCTTCGTCGCGCAGATGGGTGAAATAGCCGGCGTTGTGCCGCTTGAGCACATGTCCAAACGCGACCATCTCGGCGGGCTGCGCATAGGAGCCGGGCGGCGTGAACAGGCCTGAGGACATCCCGAGCGCGCCCGCATCGAGCGCGTCCTCAAGGAGCGCAGTCATCGCATTGAGTTCGGATTCGTTTGGTGTGCGGTCTGCCATGCCCATGACCATCAGGCGGAGCGTGTTGTGGCCGACCAGCATGCCCGCATTCACCGCAGTCGGAGGAAAGGCCGCGAGATATTCAGGAAAGCTGGTTTCGCGGAACGGCAGCCAAGGCGCGCTCGGGCTCAAATAGTCCCTCAGCAGCTCGACCTTGCCGGGCAACACCGGCGCGACCGAAAAGCCGCAATGGCCGACGATCTCGGTGGTGACGCCTTGGCGGACCTTGCTTTCAGCTTTTGGATTGATTGGTAGAGTGAAATCGGAATGAGTCTTGATGTCGATGAATCCCGGAGCCACGGCAAGCCCGTCGGCATCGATGGTCTTGTGTGCGGCGCCCGAAACGGTGCTACCGATCGCGGCAATGCGGCCGCTCTCGATCGCCAGATCGCCGGCGCAGCCGGGATGACCGGCGCCGTCGAACAAGGTCCCACCGCGGATCAGAATGTCGTACATCGCGTTCGTAGCCGACTCTTACTGGCAGAGTATCCTACGTGTGGGCTCGATCCGCTATGGCAGCCCCAGCAGCTGGGTTATGATGATAAAGGCTGAGGCCGGTCACGCGGTCACACCGCTACACACCAGCCCTCCTCAATTGAAGTCATGTCGCTAATGGCCCGGAATAGAAGTCGCGAGCGGTGCTCGATTTGGTCGCGACGGGGTGAATAGCAGAATGTCGCCACCATTGGGAGACAAAAAAATGAGACTGCTGGTTTCCGCGCTCGTTTGTATAGCCGCCCTCTACGTGATCGACGTGATTTTGTTTAATGGTCAGCTCTTCGCTGCTGCGGCCGGTATGATGTCGCAAATTGTCCGCGACTTTCGATAACTCGAAAACCAGCTCATCTACTTCGACAACAAAAACGCCCCGGCGGTTCGGAGTGCCGCGAGGTCCGCGATTTGGTCGCGAGCGGGTGGAAAGCGAGCCTAAGTCGGACATCGAAATCCGGTAGTGATTCCCCATCCGAGACATGGAAGGTGCATCATAGCAACCACACGAAACGTGCTATGGCATCCGCTCAAGTAGCCAGGGACCGTTGGATAATACTCGGTACCGACGGAATGTCTCCTGTTGGCCTGTCGCGGACTTGATCCGACGTCCCCCACACAAAGGGGCCCAATCACGGCTCTTTGTTTTCTTGCGACGATCGATAACCCCACTCGCTTCAAGAGATCGATAAGCGTCGCAGCCTAAGTTGGATTGACGACCCGACGATACGCATCCGGCGAGATAGAGTCCGAGATGTGTATGTATAAGAGCGGACCAAGAGGATGTGCACAGATTGGGACAGCGTCGTCCGCTTATAACCGCGTTTGTTCACAGCCAAACTGGTGGGAATCGTTGTGGGTAAAAAACACGGGAAAGCCACAACTATTTGATTTATAATGATAATTTATGATAATTGTCGGACACCCCTTCCGCCACTCATCGCCGCGGTCGGCCCGCCATCGCGATTGAACAGGTCAATGATGGAATTGCCGCCCCCGCTGCGCCGCGCGATCGACCATGTCCTGAGCGGCACACCGCTTGCCGAACTCGCGGCGACGGCGGCGGCGCTGTCACAGCGCTATCGGCAAGAACGGCGCGACGGCAGATCGTACATCGCCAGCGATCAAGACGCGCTCGCCTACCTCGCTGTGCGTTTGCCGGCGACATATGTCGCGATCCGGGCAAGCTTTGCTGCGATCGCTGACGCCCGGCCCGATTTTGTGCCAAAGAGCGCGCTCGATATCGGCGCCGGCCCGGGAACCGCGCTTTGGGCTGCTACCGACTGCTGGCCCGATCTTGCCGATGCATTGCTGGTCGAAGCGTCCGCGATTTTTCGCGCTTTTGGCGAGCGGCTTGCCGCGGAGGGTCGCTTGCCGCGAGTCGCCTGGCAAATTGCGGACGTAGCCGTCAGTTCAATCGACTGCGCACCAAGCGACTTGGTCGTCCTGGCTTATACCTTGAACGAACTCGGCCCCGACGTTCGGGCGTCGGTCCTGCAACGTCTATGGCAAATGACCGCCGACGTCCTTGTCATCGTTGAACCGGGAACGCCGGCCGGCTGGCAGCGTATCCTCGCCGCGCGCCGTCAGCTGATTGAAAGCGGCGCTCACGTGATCGCGCCGTGTCCGCATGCTTACGCCTGCCCGTTGCAGCCGCCTGACTGGTGCCATTTCGCGGAGCGTGTCGCCCGATCACGGCTGCATCGCCAAGCCAAGGACGCGACGGTACCTTGGGAGGACGAGAAATTCAGCTATATCGCGGTCTCGCGAAACCCGGCGTCGACCGCGGCAACGCGCATTATTGCACGACCGCGGAAAGCCAGCGGCCGGGTCACGCTGAAACTGTGCCGTCCCGACGGCATGACACATGAGCAGCTGTTCTCGCGTCGCGACGGCGCGTTGTTCAAACGCGCATCGCGCGGCAACTGGGGCGCTTCGCTGGAGCTCTAGGCCTTATTTCTTGGCGAGTGCATCGAAGGCCTGGGCGAAGCCATTGAATGAGATCGGCACGCTCACATCGTGCCCCCCGGCATCGGCGAACGAGAGCTTGCCGGCGCCGGTCGCCTCGCGCAATTTCTTCAATATGTCTTCTTTGAGATCGAATTCGGCGAAGCAGCCGTTGGGTGTGCAGTTGGCGAACGGCGCGATCACGCCGGGATCGGTGTCGCTGGTTTGGATGTGAACCTGCGTGCTGAACGAGGCGTTGACCGGTACCTGGACGATGAGTTTGACCGGCTTGCCTTTTTCCGGGCGGGCGACGGCAACTCGCGAGAACGGCAGATTCTTTCCCTGGAGTTGCGTCACCTGCGCCATGTCGCAAACCGGCTCCGACGGCGGTGAACTGTTCTCCACGCATTGCAAGACCCAATCGCCGTAGGTCGCGGTGGTCCGCTGCGGGACGTCACTCGCGCTCGGCGGGCGAACCGCCGTCGGCGGCGCCGGATGCGCCGGTGGTGCGGGACGCTGCTGCGCCTGCGCGCTCGCGGCCGCCAGGATTAGGAAGGCGACGGCGATACCGCAGGATGCCCCCGGGCCGCCGATCTTCACGCATTTACGCAAGCTTTGACACTCCGACCCCAACATATTGCGATCCCTCGACATGCTGGCTCGCCTCCCCCCGAACGTGAAGCGGCTTACCGCCTCACCACGAATAGCGCAATGTGCCGGTGCCGGCATAGGTCTGCGCGCTGGGCGCGAATTCGCCGTCGAATTTGGCGATCAACGACCAGTTCGCGGTCATGTGCAGTTCGGCGGCCGCCGTGGCGAGCGCGGAGTCTGCCGGCGGCGTAGCGCCGTTGACGGTGAAGGTCGACCCGGGCAGCGATTGGAACACCGCGCCAAAGGACGGATTGGTGACCCAGTCATGCGCCCAGGCGAGCCGGCCGCGGAGAATGACCGGCATGTCGTACCACATGGTCAGATTGTCGAAGCGCGCGCCGAGCTCGCTGCGGGTATCGGTTGCGTTCATGGCGTTGTAGCTCAGCGCGAAGCCGCTCGCCGGATTAGTGAGATCGGTTTCGCTATAGGACGGCGCATGGAAGCTCTGCACCTGCAGCGCCGCGTAAGGCGTGACGCCGACGATGGCGCCCGACACCGGCACGCCAAAGCGGTAGCCGGCTTCGCCGCGCGCCGCATAACTCTGCCCGTCGAAATTTGCCGTGATTTGATCGCCCACCGCGGTGCGGTTGGTGGTGAACCAGTGATTAGCAAAAGCGAGCGCGCCAGAGAGGTAGGCCGGCCCGAAATGCGTGGTGCCGTAGACGCCGGCCTGGAACGCGTCGCTGCGGCCGCCGCCGAGATTTTGCGCGAGCGACCAATTGGTGCCGCCGCCGGCCAGCGCAAAGCCGTAGCTGGTCGCCGGCGTCCGATGATAGGTCATGCCGCCAGCGAAGCCGAAGTCGCTTGCTGTTACGTTCGCCGAGCCGACCGTGTTGTTGCCATCGGTGACGTTGTAGCCGCCAAACGCCGAGCCCCAGGCGCTCCAGCGTTGATCGAACGACGCTGCCGGCTGTGGTTGGCCGCGTCGGAGCACATGATTATAAGCCTCCGCGATCTGCGGCGGCAGGCTCGGCCGATCGTCCGGCGCGAATTGCTGCGGACCACCGGAGCCGCCGATGCCGCCGTTCCCCGCCGTCGGATCGAGCAACAGATTGAGGAAGTCCGTCATCAGCTGGAAGGCGCCCTGCCCGGCATCGGACGCCGGCTGGCCTTCGAGCTCGGCAAGCGCGTTCTCGAGCTGTTGCGGGCTGTAATTGAACAAATTGGTGAAACCGGTCGGCGGATTGACGCCGCTCTGGATCGCCGCGTCTATGGCATTGGCGACGTTGAGCACGTTCGGGGGCGGATTCGGCGGCAAGAGCGGAATGAGCGCGCCGTTTTGCACCGTCAGGAAGACGTCGTCGCTACCGTAGCTCAGCACGCCCTCATAGCGGCCGAAGAAGAATTTCGGATCGGCGAAGGCTCCGACCACTCCGGTATTGGCGGTCAACACCGTGTACGTGGTGCCGACGACCGGCGCGTAGCCACTGGCTACGGTGAATGTCGCGCCGGTGACGGTGGCGCTGCCGGTTACGACCGCCTTGCTGCTTTGCGTGCCGGTGATCGTCACCAGGTAAGTCGCGGCCGTCTGCAGCACGAGATCGCCGGTGATCGTCATCGACGAACCGGTTGTGCCGTCGCCCGGCGCGAAGGTGGCGCCGGAGTGGATGGTCACCGCGACCGGATCGAGCGTCGCCGTGCCGCCAAAGGTAGCGCCGCTGAAGACGTCTAGCGCATTGGCGGTGTCGGTGCCGCCGGTAACGAGGACAGTGCCGGACTGGATATTGACCTGATCGAGACCGCTGAAGGTATTGCTGTCCGTATAGGTGACTGCGCCACCCAGCGAGAAGTCCAATGTGCTGCCGGCCGCATTTTGGCCGACGATGTTGCCCAGCACGGTGCCGCCGGCAATGGTCATCTGATCCGCGTGCGACGACAACAGAACGTTGCCGCTGATGGCGCCGGCGATCTGATCGATGACGACAAAGCTGTCATCGGCGGGTATATGAAGGGCAACTCGACCCGCTGCTCCGCGCGCTTGGCATGGCGGAGAGCGTGGAGGCCTGATCTCCCGCCATCATACGGCCCTCGCCGTTGTGCCCGCTGCGCCCGCCTGCCACATGTCGTGCTCAACGAGGGCGATTCGCTATCCATCGATGGCGGCGCCGCAGCGCTTTATCTTGGCCGCAGCAACATTGTCTGCGATCGTCCCGAGGCGGAGCTTGCCCAAGTCGAGCGCTGGCGAAGGGATGGCGGCGCGATCGCCAAGGCAAGCTAGATCGCGGCGCGACAGGCTGCGCTTGCGATCCCTACATGCCCCACCGCCGCACGAACCACTGCTTAACGAGATGCGTGAGGATCGCGTAGCTCAGCAGCGTCGCCGCGACCAGCGGCCAAAACAGGCGCGGCAGCGGCGTCATGCCAAGCGCGGCGCCGGCCCAGGTAAACGGCAAGGCGATTCCGACTAGGCTGATGATAATCGAGGTCGCGATCAATGCCGGACTGGCGCGACTTTCGATGAATGGAATCTTGGCGGTGCGGATGATGTGGATAATAAGCGTCTGCGTGAGCAGGGATTCGACGAACCAGCCGGTTTGAAACAATGGCGCGTTGTTCCACGCGTCGAATACATAGAGCAAGAGCCCAAAGGTGACATAATCGAAGATCGAACTGATCGGCCCAATGAATATCATGAACTTGAAAATATTGCTGATGTCCCATCGCCGCGGCAATGCGATATACTCGGCGTCGACGTTGTCGGTTGGAATTGCCGTTTGCGAGAAATCATAAAGCAGATTGTTGGTGAGCACCTGGATCGGCGCCATTGGCAGAAACGGCAGGAACATGCTGGCGCCAAGCACGCTGAACATGTTGCCGAAGTTCGAGCTTGCGCCCATCTTGATGTATTTGGTGATGTTGCCGAATATTTTGCGTCCCTCGATGACGCCTTGCTGCAGCACCAGCAGGCTCTTCTCCAAGAGGATGATATCGGCCGACTCCTTGGCGATATCGGCTGCGGTGTCGACCGATATGCCGACGTCGGCGGCTTTCAGAGCCGCGCTGTCATTGATGCCGTCGCCGAGAAAGCCGACGACGTGGCCGTTAAGATGCAAGGCGGCGACAATGCGCTCCTTCTGCGCCGGCGTGAGTTTCGCAAACATCGTCGTGCGATCGGCCGCGCCGGCAAGCTCCTGGTCGCTCATCTGCTCGATCTGACTGCCCAGGATGATCGTGCCGGCCTCGACCTTGACCTCACGGCAAATCTTGCGGGTGATGACTTCGTTGTCCCCCGTCAGAATCTTGATCTGCACGCCCTTGGCCGCCAATGCAGCAATCGCCGCCCGCGCGCTGTCCTTGGGCGGATCGAGAAAGGCGATGTAGCCCAACAGCGTGAGATTGCACTCGTCGGCCACCGAATATGAAGACTTCGGGCTGTCGATCTCCTTGTAAGCGACCGCGACGACCCGGAAGCCGTCTTCGTTGAGCGCCACCGTCTCTTCTTTCGCGGTCGCCAAGTGGCTCGCATCGAGCTTGCCCTTGGTGCCGTCGATTTCGTATTGCGTCGCTACGGCGAAAATCTCTTCGACGGCGCCTTTGCAAATAAGAATGTGCTTGTCCTGGCCGTGCGCGACCACGATCGAAAGGCGCCGCCGCGAGAAGTCGAAGGGTATCTCGTCGACCTTGGTATAGCCGGTGTCGATCCCCAGGATCTTGTGAATGTCGACGTGCTCCAGGACGGCGACGTCGAGCAGATTCTTCAACCCCGACTGGAAGTGACTGTTCAAATAGGCATATTGCAGGACACGCTCGGACTCTTCGCCGCGAATGTCCAAATGGCGCTTGAGGATGATCCGATCCTGCGTCAGCGTGCCGGTCTTATCCGTGCATAAGACGTTCATGGCGCCGAGATTCTGAATGGCATTTAGGCGCTTGACGATGACCTTGGCCCGCGCCATGGCGGTTGCGCCTTTTGCCAGGTTGACGGTGACGATCATCGGCAGCATTTCGGGCGTCAGGCCCACCCCTACCGATACGGCGAATAAGAGCGCCTGAAGCCAGTCGTGCTTGGTCAATCCGTTGATGAGGAAGACAAGCGGCCCCATTACGACGATGAATCTGATCATCAGCCAGGTAAACCGGTCGATGCCCCGGTCGAACGCGGTCGCAACGTGACGCCCCGCGATTTCGTCGGCGAGTTGGCCGAAGAAGGTCTGTCCGCCGGTGCGGACGATCAAACCAGTGGCGTAACCACTGACAACGTTGGCGCCCATGAAGCAAATGTTATGCAACTCGAACGGCGTGCCGTAGTGACCGTCGCTGGCGTGCGCGTATTTCTCGGCGGGCAACGATTCGCCGGTCAAAGCCGATTGATTGACGAAGAAATCCTTGGCTTCGAGCAACCGCAAATCTGCCGGGATCATGTCGCCGGCGCACAATTTCACAATATCGCCCGGGACCAGCGTTTCGATCGGGATTTCCCGAAACTCGGCGCTTCCGGCGCCGCCGGCGATCCGCCGTACGCTGGCGGTCGTACGCACCATGGCCCGCAGCCGCGCCGCCGCTTCGTTTGATCGGTGCTCCTGCACGAACGCCGTGACGACCGACAGCAACACCATGATGACAATCACGATGGCGGCGCGGATATCGCCCAGAAAATACGACACCAGAGCAAGGGTCACGAGCAAGGCATTGAGCGGATTCTTGGATCGGTTCCAGATCTCCTCGGGAATCGTCGGCTGCCGCTCGCGGGTGACGAGATTGGGACCCCAACTGACCAGACGTTGCGCAGCGTCGCCCGCCGTGAGGCCGAGAAGACTTGAACCGAGCTTTTGGCACGCCGCTTCGGCCGAGAGCGTGCTGAGGTCGACGAGTTCATCGATGCCCGTCACTTTCCTGCTCGAAACGTCGCTTTTCCGATTGTTCCAAAACCGCGATTTTACGTCGCTCCGGCGGTGCTCGCCGGCGGGCCGTAATTGCGTTTGTGGGCTACTCGGCGACTCGACCATTCATCCCTCGGCCAAACCTCTATCAAATAGGCGTGCTTAAAGACCGGACGCCAGGGAAAGCTTATCGACGTCTCGTCGAACCTGTTTGAGCGAAATCAAAATATTGCCCTAACGCGCGCCGCGGGCATGGAGCTCGTTGTGACGAGCCGATGACGCAATCGCGATCAGGCGCCGATCGCGTGCTCGTAAATTTCCTCCTCCTGGGCGTTGTGAATGCGCACGAGCGCATCTAGCGACTCGATGATGCGCTGCGCGTCGCGGATCAAATAGTGATCAGTGTCCTCAGGGTTGAGCCCGGCGACCAAGCGGTGCAGGAGCCGCGCAAGGTGGATAATTTCGAGGTGCGCGCGGCTCATGGCTCCCAGGCCGTGGCGATCGGTCAGGAATTTGGCCACGCGAGGATAAACCGCAGTTTCGTCGTCGCGCTCGTGCTCGACGATCTCGCGGGCAACGATGTCATCGGCTTCCGAAATCAAGGTGACGGCGGCTGCTCCATGGACGTGATCGAGCTTATCGGCGATTTCTCTCAGCCGATCCAGCGTCAATTCCATGCGTTCGTGCGCCAGGCGCAGCGTTGTGGCCATCCGTTCAGGCATCGTGTGACGGCCAAACGTGTGACTCGATGTCAGCGCGCGCAATGCGTTGAGGATGACGGCGACGTCGATTGCTTCTTGAGTCAATGCTCCGGCCACCGGAGGCAACAGGCCGACGGCGGCAACGAACATCGCCAGTCCCGACATTGCCATCCCCGAGATGATGCTCTGTAGTGCGATAACGCGCGTTCGGCGTGCGATCGCGACCGCGTCGGAAACACGATCCAAGCGGTCAACCAGGATGACGACATCGGCGGCTTCGGATGACGCGCTCGCGCCGCGCGCGCCCATCGCGATGCCTACATTGGCGGCCGCCAGAGCCGGCGCGTCGTTGATGCCGTCGCCGACCATCACCGTCGGATTTTGCCGTTGCTCGGCCACCACGGCATCGACTTTATCCGCCGGTTCGCGGTCGGCGAGGACCGCATCGAGGTCAAGTGCAGCGCCTATCGTTTCAGCGGCCTCGGCCCGATCGCCCGTCACCATGACGATCCTGGAAACTCCGGCCGTTCGCAGCGACTGTACAGCGCGTGGAGTCTCCCGCCTCAACTCGTCGGCCAGGATAATGGCCCCGATGGATTGGCCATCAACGGCGACGAACACGCACAAGGCCGACCGCCATGCCGCGCGTCGCAACGCCCGCGCCGCCCAC